>Ga0172379_10001103_pt1 | contig 57974 bp, 53 predicted proteins | sample GrowelOW334metaG_FD_119756 | JGI IMG/M metagenome (GOLD analysis project Ga0172379, IMG submission 119756) | Groundwater microbial communities from an aquifer near a municipal landfill in Southern Ontario, Canada - Groundwater well OW334 metaG | ecosystem: Environmental > Aquatic > Deep... | reverse complement strand
GACGGATTGGCGGAAAAATACCGTTATGGAACGATAGAAAGTAAGAAAAAGAAGTTAAGCAGCCATCGGAATGCCGATAGGTTTTTTAAAATGGAAAATCTCAGGCCGACAGGCTGCTAGCCTCAATGCTGCTGCCGGCATTGAATAAAGCCAGAGACAAAGCTAAGACGGTAAAATGCACCGCTTCGCTTAAGCAGATCGGCCTGGGCATAGGGCAGTACACCAACGACAATCAGGATTTTGTTCCGATTAATGCCTGGACTGACTCCGCTAACGGTTTTGCCAATGCTTATTCATGGCCCATGCTGCTTGGACCGTATTGCGGTTATTCGACCAGAGGTTTTCAGAAATTTCTGCCCAGCATAGCGGAAATCATCGCACGGCCTGGAATAATGCGCGGCTGTCCGTTATTCCTCCCTGGACAAGGCGCTGACGCCAATAAAGTCGGTTACGGCATGACCACCTATCCGCTCCAGAATGGCGATATAACTGCCGGCGAAACCACGACTCGAGACGGTTTTACCGGAGTCTTTCGTTACGTCAAGCTCAACCAGATTAAATACTCCGGAAAACGGGCGGTCGTTGCCGATTCCGACAACTCCTATATTCTCGTGCCGGCTCCTCTCAGTATCGGGAACGGCAACTTCGCATTCAATTTTGAAGTCGGCAACTTTCGTGACGGAGACATATTCCGTCACGGAGCGGCCATGAATGCGGTTTTCTACGACGGGCATGCCGGCAGTTGCAAATTCAGCACTGCTTATCTGACCGTCTGGAAACCGCAACTGGCTGATTAATCAGGCAGTGCCGTTACTGATGCTTTAATCCAGCGACTGCGCCAATGGTTTGTCGTACCCTGATTGCTTGATATAATTGATCCGATAATATTCAATGACATCACACAAAAAACGGAGAGTATTTGTAATGAACTGGAAAAGCCCGGTGGAAAAAAGAGTTTTGTCGTTAACTTTGTTCGCGTTAGTCTCGATTCAGGCTGGCGCGGCGGATTCCGGCGCAGTCAATCTGGCGTCAGGCGGGCAGTTTACCGCTGACTCTTTCCATGCGGCTTATACTCCCGATAAGGCCGGCGACGGCAATGACAAGGACAAAGCCAGTCGCTGGGTCAGTAACGCGGAACCTGTTCAGCATTGGCTTGAGGTTGATTTCAAAAAAGAGACCTGTTTTAACCATATTGTGTTAAAATTCTGGACAAACACCCATATCGCCGTGGATTTCGATATTCAGAAGAAAACCGCTAATGACTGGCAGACGGTCAGAGAGATCCGCGGCAATGTCGAGCAGAATTGCAGCTTCTCTTTTCCTCCCGCCGCGACTGCCGGATTGCGGATATTGTTCAAGAAGATAATTCCGGACAACATGATCCGGGTCTATGAACTGGAAGTATATAATCTGCCTTTAGCGATGGAGGCCGGATTGTCGGGGGCCTTTTACAAAGGTATTCTCTGTGCCGGGCAAAAGCCGGAACTGAAGATCAGATTGTACAAGAATACGCCGGAAAAACTCAGCGTCAACGTCAAGCTGGCTAAAATACGGACTGCGGCGGAACTCGTGGCTGATAAGAATATTGAGGTTGAAATCGACCAGTCGGCGGCGGTTGAATTGCCGGTTGCTCCGGAATACGGCGAATATTCATATGATATAACCGTGAAAAATTCTTCCGGCGTAACTGCCTGGCAGCGGAAAGCTGACTTTCTCTTTTTTCCGCCGGGAACATCCCCCTATCTGACCGCTTCGCCTTTTGGCGCGCATTATTATGATATCTCGCCGGTTATCACGCAGTATATCGGCATGCGCTGGTGGCGCAATCACGATGTTTACGGACTCTGGCATTATTATGCGGACGAACATGGCGGCAGCGACTGGAGCGAACTTGAAGAAAGGCTTAATTATGTCCGCGACAATCAGCTCCGCCCATGCTATGTCCTGATCGGCGCACCCCGGCGGTATTCAACCGTTCTGCCGGGAGAAAAATGCCTGAGCGGCAAGTCGGAAATCTATGCATATTACCCGCCATCGGATTTACAGGCCTGGGTGAACGATTACATACAGCCGGTGACGGCAATGGTGAAAAAGTCCGCCAGGTTCCGGGTCTACGAAATATGGAATGAAGCCTGGAGTTACTATCGTCTCCGCGGACTGCATGGCACTGCCGGAGAGGCGTTCGAACTGTTCAAGGTGTCGTATGAAGCACTGAAAAAAGCTGATCCCCGGTCAATGGCATACTCGACGGATGTCAAGCCGGAAGCCAGCGATAATAAGTACGCTTTCAGGAATTTCGGGCGTGATCTGCTCGATCTGGGCTATCTGCGCTATACGGATCTGCTCTCCTATCATGGATACGGCATGGCCAATCCTAAGCTCATCGAACGCATCCGCCGCAACGCCTGGGACTACGGCCGTGATTTTGAACTGTGGTCAACCGAGACCGCGGTGGAGGGACGTCCATTCTACGAACTGATGGAATCGCTGGTGCTTTACCGGGCATCGGGCAACGGCAAGACCTTTATTTACAACGGGACCCAATGGGTGCCGCTGATGGAAAACGATGTGCCTACCATGAACCTGGTCGGCCAGGCGGCGCTCATCCGTAATTTAGGCGACACGCTGCCGCTTGGTTACGCAGAATCCGATGGAGTCAGGCAATATCTATTCGTGAACGGCGGCAAAGCCGTTGCGGTATTATTCACCGACAGCGCGGCGCCGGTCAAGATTAATGTGCCGCTATCCGCCGGTTCAGAGGTAACGGATGTGTTTGGCCGCAAACTCAATCCGCTGCAGGCGGTTTTGACTAGGAATTCGCCGGTATTTGTCAACAGCCCCGCTATGGATTTTATTAAAATGGCGATGGCTGAGAAAATTAAAGACTATGCCGCGAAAGCACTGGAAAAAGACACACAAAGCAGGCTCGGAACATTGGCCGATAAAATCATTGCCGCTTCTGATGCTAATTTAGGGAAGACTTTAAATGGCATGGAGCAGGAGTTGAGAAAACAGCGGCGGACCAGTTCTGCGGAATTCCTGTATAGTTCCAATAATGTTCTTGATCTGCTGACCAACTGCCGCATCATGCTTGCCCGCAGTTCAAAAGACCGGATCAAGACCGATGTCACGCTGGACGCAATGCGGGAAAAACTGGCTGCGCAATGGAAGGCGGTCATCGCCAGAACCGGCAATAACGGGGCGCTGCTGAATACCGAACGCCTGACATCAAGAGCGCAGAAACAGATACAGTATGCGGCAATGTATGAAGATGACAATGATGCCGTTGCCCGCGACATTCTGCTGGCATGCGCCGCGGACGATCTTGCCAACGCGCAAGCCAGAACATCTGCCGAGCCGGTTGCCGGCATTTACAAGACTAAGACTTATTTCCGCAGCCATAAGCGTTCCCTGCGCTCGGAGTTATTCTGCTTTCTCAACGACCAGTGGCAGGAAGCCGTAATCACCCTTGCCAATCCCTTCGGGAAAACTCTCAGCGGCAACCTCGCGCTGACGCTGCCGGCCGGCTGGCAGGCCAGACCGTCAAAAATTGCTTATCAGGTCGGTCCCATATCCCGTCAATTGCTCAAGATTGAACTTAAAGCACCTGCGGAGTTCAAAGCGGACTGGCAGGGGAAAATTGAGATCAAAGATGAAAACGGAAACTTCCCGGCCGTCTCCGCCCAGTGCGAAATTGTCAGGGAAGTTCCGCCCTGCCCCGTTCTGGTCGGGGAACTCATCAGCTCCGGCACGTTTACCGGTAATTAAAAAAGCGGAAAAACTGTCAGACACATTCCTGAATAACTTATTGACAGTCTTGAAACATATAACGTAATATTGTAGATTAATATTCCCATATAAGGAAAGGATGCGAAAATGTTTGACAGTTCCGCCCGGTCCGTCCAGAAAATAAATCTGGAAACCTATCATGATAAAGTGCTCGGCTGCTGGACCGGTAAAAACATCGGAGGCACCATCGGCGCACCGTTCGAAGGACAGCGCGAAGTCAACCATGCAACTTTTTACACTCAGGAACTGGGCGGCAAGCCCGCGCCAAACGATGATCTGGATTTGCAGTTGATCTGGCTGATCGCCGCAGAAGAAAATGGCATCTATCGGCTCAACGAGCGGATACTGGGCGAATACTGGCTCACTAACATCACCGGGCCGTGGAACGAGTACGGCGTCTGCAAGGCGAACATCCGCAACGGACTGGTTCCGCCGCTCTCCGGCTCATGCAATAACGATATTTGGAAATACAGCAACGGAGCCTGGATACGTTCGGAAATCTGGGCATGCATATTCCCCGGTTCGCCCGACGAAGCGGCTCAGTTTGCCTATTTCGATGCGTGCTGCGACCACTGCGGAGAAGGCATTTACGCTGAAATTTTCACCGCGACCATGGAATCGGCGGCATTTATTGTCAGCGACATCCGCGAAATCATCAGGATCGGGTTGTCGCGTATACCCGGCGACTGCCGCATCGCCCGCAGCGTCAAGCTAGCCTGCGATTGCTATGACAAAGGCGTCGACTTCCCTGCCGCCCGCGAAGCCATGGTCAAAGACAGCGAAGACCTCGGCTGGTTCCAGGCCCCGGCCAACATCGGGTTCGTAATCATCGGCCTGCTCTACGGCGAAGGCGACTTCGGCAAAAGCGTCTGCCTGGCCAACAACTGCGGCGACGATACCGACTGCACCGCCGGGACCGTCGGCGCGATCATGGGTATTATCATGGGCCGTTCAGGCATTCCGCAAGAATGGATCGAACCGATCGGCGAAAGCATTCAGACCTGTTCGATTGACACCTACGGCAGAAATAATCTCTGCGGCCTGCCCAAAACGCTGGATGAACTGACAGATCGCGTCATCAGACTGGCACTAACTGCACAACAGGAAAATCTTACGCTGCCGCAGATAGTATCTCAACCTGGCGCCATTACCGCCGACTACCGGGAAAAACTGTTCAATGCCGAACCGGTGATTAAAAGAATCTGGAGCAAATCGCCGTATGAACTGTCTTTCGACTTGCCGTATGGAAGATTTTCCGTCGATTATGACCGCGGACCGGAAGTCGTGCCGGGCGAAAACAAGAAATTGACTCTGAAAATGAGCCATGTCCGGTTTATCGAGAAAGTCGTATCGGTCAAGCTGCTGCTGCCGGAAGGCTGGCTGGCGCAACCTTCCGCCGAATGTATCTTTACCGTGAAGCATTCACACCTTGCCGCCGTTGAAGTGACGCTTATTCCGGGTGATTTCGCCGGAGCATATTTCTATCTGCCGGTGGAAATTCGGCTTTGCGACCGGTTCAACCCGATTATAATACACATCCCGCTGCAGCGGCGGGGAAGTGTTAAACACAATCCATCACTGGTCTGCCAGGATTTCTTCGATTCGGCCAACCGGTGCAGGAGCCGTCTTGAAACCAGATAGCAGACTTTGATTGACGGTTTTGAACCAGAGCGGTTCAAATCATTTTGCGGCTTGACGCTTACAGGACAACAGCCACCGGTACAACTCCGGATTATTATAGGTCTCGGTCCATGAATTGTGTTCGGCATCGGGATAAACCGTGAATTTCACTTTGCCGCCAATCTTATTCACGGCATCCATCATTTCCTGCGACTTCTGCAGGAGCACGGTTTTATCCTTTGCCCCGTGGAATGCCCATACCGGCAAATCTTTCATTCTGGCGCTGACCAGAGCAGGTTCTCCGCCGCCGCAGACCGGCACAACCGCCGCAAACCGTTCCGGACGGGCCGTCGCCCATGACCATGTCGCGAAACCGCCCATGCTTAATCCGGTAAGATAAACATAATCGGGGTCAACCGGATATTTCAACAGCAGTTCATCGAGCAGCAGATCAAGCATCTCAGTATCCCAATGTTTGTACTGCGGACACTGCGGCGCCACGATAATAAACGGCAGTTTCAACTCTTTGACCTTGTCGAACGGTCCGTGTTTCTTTACTATTTCCAGATCATCGCCGCGCTCCCCTGAACCATGCAGAAACAACAGCAGCGGATATTTCTTGTCCGCCTGATAACCTTCCGGCAATATCACCAGATAGCGCACCTTCACCGTAACCGTAATCTGCTTCTCAAACGACTCCGCTTTCTCCCCGGCAAATGCCGCAGTCACGCCAAGCAACAGCAACAACATCATCATCACATTTCGTACTATGTTCTTCATGTGACTTCCTTTTATTTGAATGCTTTTTTCAGCGGCATGACTAAATCTATCACCCATTTTTTCAGCGGATGGTTTGCCGCTGCCGGACCGTAATAAATTTCGTAACACGGGCGGCAGTCGCGTTCGAGATCATTCTGCTTCCGCCAATTGACAAATTCCGTCCAGGCGCCGTGAAAGTCATCATTGTACACGCTGCACAAATGAGTGGCGCAGAGACCGCCCGGCAGCGTCTGAATGACAATGCCGTCTTCCAGCGGCGGGTTCATTTCCGGCGTCAGGGTCAGGCAGGCATCCATCCGGCACTGCTCCGGCGGAGTGCTTTCCGGACAGTCCCAGTACGCGCCGATCACCAGGCTTTTATCATTGAAAAGCCGGTTCTGGTGCGCCCAGCTCACCAGCTTGCAAAATGCCTGTCCGACATCCGGTCCGTATGGACCGACTTTTCTGACGCCCGCCACTCTCAAATCCGGCAGATTGACCTGATCAATTTTCATAATTGCACCTCCATGATTGTCTAACCGGCAATATTATAAAACCAGTATTTATTGTAATCAGATCTTTGGAAATTGCAATTAAAGTATTATTTTTATTTATCTGATCGCGATTGCTGCAAAATGGTAATTTTTTGATGATTTTTATCATCTTACGGCTTTGCCGTTTGAAATCTGCAATCATGCAATTAATTTGAGAGCATGGATTTTAAGCGAAAAGTCCGGAACCGGGTTCCGGAATAAATATAGTTATGGACAGTAAAATCAAAGATAAAAATTTAGTAATACCGCAGGATTTTCTCTTCGGGGAAACCGAAGAAGACGCGCTGCCGCTGGATTGCGGCAGGAAACTGCACCCGGTAAATATCCGCTACGAAACTTACGGGGAACTGGATGCGGCCGGCAGCAATGCGGTTTTGATTCTGCACGCCCTCTCCGGCAACGCTCACGTCACCGGTTATTATTCCGAGGATGACCGCAAACCCGGCTGGTGGCATGAAATGGTCGGTCCCGGCAGACCGATTGACACCGACAAATATTTTGTGGTGTGCAGCAACGTCATCGGCGGCTGCAGCGGTTCCACCGGACCGCGCTCGCTGAACATGGAAACCGGCAAACTCTACAATATGGATTTTCCGGTAATCACCATTGCCGATATGGTCAGGGCGCAATTCCGGCTCATGAAACATTTGAAAATAGAAAAATGGCTGTCCATTGTCGGCGGCTCGATGGGCGGCATGCAGGCGCTGGAATGGGCAACCGCCTATCCCGATCACGTCCACAGCGTGATTGCCATTGCCACCACCGCCCGGCTGTCGCCGCAGGGGATCGCGTTCGACTGGGTCGGTCGCGAAGCCATCATGACCGACATCAACTGGCAGAACGGCGAATATTATGAAAAAGCACCGGAGAACGGATTGGCAACGGCCCGGATGCTGGCGCATATCACCTATCTGAGCGACGAATCCATGGCCCGTAAATTCGGCCGCGGCCTCCAGGAGAAAGATCAGTATTCATTCGACTTCTCCAGAAATTTCGCAGTCGAAAGCTATCTGCAATACCAGGGGGCGCGCTTCGTTGAACGCTTCGACGCCAACAGTTACTTATATATCACCCGCGCCATGGATTACTTTGATATTTCGGAACGCGCCGGCGGCAATATGTCTACAGCTTTCGCCGAGGTTAAAAGCTCGTTTCTGGTGGTGTCGTTCAGCAGCGACTGGCTGTTCCCGTCGGCCCAGTCCAGAGAAATCGTCAGCGCGCTCATGAATAACGGCACCGAGGTGACTTTCTGCGAAATTGAATCCAGTTACGGACATGACGCTTTTCTGCTGGAAATAGACACTCTGGGCAAGATGCTCGCTGATTTTCTCAGAAACCAACATCAGGAGTGGAAACATGGTGGAAAAACTTAAACAGGAATTGGCGAAGCGGCCGGATCTGCTGGCCATATATAAAATCATCCCGCATAATACCCGGGTCATTGACCTGGGCTGCGGTAACGGAACCTTTCTGCGGCTGCTGAAAAAGGAAAAAGACGCCAAATGTCTGGGCATCGAACTTTCGCAGGAATCCATCATCGAGTGCATCGACAACGGCGTTCCGGTCATCCACAGCGACCTGGACGAAGGGCTCAAATTCGTCAACAACAACTCTTTCGATTTCGTTGTGCTGAGCGAAACGCTCCAGGCGGTGCACCGTCCGGATCTGCTCATCAATGAAATGCTGCGGGTCGGCAAACAGGGCATCATCAGTTTTATCAATTTCGGCTATCTGCCGTCGCGCATTCAGTTGCTGCTTGGCGGCACCATGCCGGAAACCAAGACCCTGCCCAATCCCTGGTATAACACGCCGAACATCCATCTGGCCACAATCATTGACTTCCGCAACCTCTGTCACATGCTCGGCGTAAGAATCGTCAAGGAAATTCCATTGGGCCGCGGCGATCATTCCTTCGCCAAAGCCATGCCGAACCTCTTCGCCTCCTGCTGCGTCTTCGTCATCGCCAAGCTGTAAAGCTTGAATACTGTAGACGGCAAATTCCGATTTTAGTTCCAGCGGCGCGGCCATAATCTTAACGTTAGTTTTCTTTTCGTGATTTTCGCGGTAAAAAAATATCTTGCATTTTCTCGTTATCCTGAGCCTGATTTCATCCTTCCTGTTGACAAAATTACTATATATGTAAAGAGTCGCGCTTATTTAAAATAAATCAGGTAAAGGCTTAACTTATACTCCGCACGGATGAAAATTTAAAAATAGACGAGCAGGATTGTGGATTGGATTTTTTCGATCCGACTGACTGGCGATATGAATATCGCCGGAAAGAGGAATGGAAAAATACAGCCGCAAGACGCTAGCCGCAAAGCGGTTGCAATCTTTTGAGTTTGGATTCGCACTCTTCGAGGCCTTCGATACCCCGGTATCGGCAGCCTCTCAGAATACGAACCAATTCTCAAAATCTTCGCAATCTATTGTTAAATTTTCAGCCGTGCGGAGTATAACTGTCATGAAAATAAAATTCTCAGAAATGCAATTATATCCGCAGATTGCGAAGATATCAAAAGGCGAAACCATTCTGCGCAGCGGTGTCCGGAATGTCCAGAATGGGAAAGCCCGCGGTCGCGGGAGTTGAAAGCAAGAAAAGCGAGAAAAGTTGAAAGTTTAAAAAAAGACAATGAGTTCAAAGGCTATCCAACGGCTCGGAGTGATTGTCCAAAATGATAATGACGTTTTCTTTGTGCCTTTGTGTCTCCGTGCGAGAAATGGTTTTAATGGTTCTGCACAGGTGTGTCCAGAATGTCCAGAATGGAAAAAAGGATTTCTCTGTGTTCCCGCGGCTGCGGGATGTCTCTGTGGTAAAAAAGGATCCGGCGTATATTTTAGGGGTCCTTTCCTTGAGGTTGAGTGTTGAATAATAGTTCCTGAATGCTATTTTAACAGTTTAGTTATTTCAGGCTTCCGGCGGAACTATTTGCGCCACGCCGGATAAGATTAAAGCTGTATGCAAAGGCTGAACGGATAATGAAAATATCGGTAATCACTCCCGTTTACAACGGGGAAAAATACATCCGCCGCACTGTCGAAAGCATTCTTTCGCAGCAAGGCGATTTCGAACTGGAATATATTGTCTGCGACGGAAAATCCACCGACGGCACCCTGCGGATACTGGAAGAGTACAAAGACCGCTGCACGGTCGTCTCCCGCAAAGACGGTTCGCCGCAGGCGGCGATCAATTCCGGCATGGAAATGGCTACCGGCGATATCGGCTGCTGGCTGAACGCCGACGATATTTTTGAGCCAGGCACACTGCGGACGGTGGCGGAAACTTTCCGCAAACACCCGGCCTGCCAGTGGCTGTACGGACGCTGCCGGATCATTGACGAGCATGACCGGGAAATCCGGAAACCGATTACTTTATACAAAAACCTGCTGGGGTATTTTTACAGCCGCCATGTGCTGCTCTGCGAGAACTTCATCAACCAGCCCAGCACTTTCTGGAAAATGGATTTATGGCGGCAGGTTGACCATTTGAACAGCAAATATCGCGCCGCCTGGGATTACGAACTGTGGATGAACATGGCAAACAAAGCCAGGCCGCTGCCGGTGCGGAAACTGCTGGCGAGTTTCCGGCGCCATTCCGAATCAATCAGCCAGAACAATTTCGACAAGCAGTTTGATGAAGAGCTGGAGATTGCCAGGAAATACGGCAATCCCGCCACCGCTTTTTTGCATTTGATCAACGCGCGCAAGATCGTGTGGATCTACAAACTGCTCGCAATTTTCGCGGATCGCAATAAGAAATCATAAGCCGGAAACCGCATGAAATGTCTTATTAAAAATCTAAGCCGCAGACTGTATGTAAATTACTATTTACTGCTCAAAAAAACGCATATTGCCGTATTGATCCTGCTGCTGGCGGCGCCGGTGCTGCTGACCGGGATATTCACCTCCCCCCGTTTTAATGACGGCATCTGGCATCTGAAACTGGTGCGGGCGTGGTGCGAATACGGCGGCAGGCCGCTGGAGCTGGCCAGCAAAAACAACTTTGCCATCCAGCCAGAAGAAAGTCCGCTGTGGTATTTCCTCACGTCTTCGCTGTGCAACCTCACCGGCGGCTACGATTACCGGACGGTACAGGTGTTTCAGGCGGTGCTGGCAGGCGTCCTGCTGTGGCTGGTCTTCGTCCTCGCCGGAATGCTCTGCGGCAGCTTTAAAGCCAAAACGGCGGTACTGCTGACCGGAATAACGCCAATCCTTCCGGTCTGCGCAATCCTCTGCTATATTGATCTATTATGCGCCTGCTTCATTCTGCTCACCATCATCCTGCTGTATAAAAAACAGTACTTATGGACGGCGCTGGCGGCAGCCGGCATGTGGTATTCCAAACGCACCGGCATGGTGCTGATCCCGGTCTGCTTCCTGCTTCTCACGGCGCAGTGCGCCATGCAATATAAAAAGAACATTCCCCGCGCCGCGCTGACCGTCGCCGGCTGCCTGCTGATATTCCTGTCGCTGATCGGCTGGGACGTATGGTTCAGGGGCAAAAATTTCGGCAGCGACGACATGATCGTGCGCAATCTGGCGCAGATTGCCGCTGCCGCCGGGATCAACGTCCCGTTGAAAGCGCCCCCTCCCCCGCCGCCCGGCGAAGGGTTCGAAATCAAAGTCAAAGCCAATCCGGCAGCCGGGATTCCGGAGCCGTCCGGCTTTACCTACATAGCCAACAACCGCCCCGCCTCGGATATTCCGCTGCCTAATTTTCTGCAATGGTTCGGTTTCGGAATCCCGCTGCTGATACTGCTGGCGCTGAGCCAGCTTCACGGAACGCGGGAATATCTGTACGGACTGTGGCGCAAATACTGGATTCTGCTGCTGACGGGCGGTTTTTTCTTTCTGATGTGGTTCCTCTTCGCCCGACGCTACGGACGCTATCTGATTATCGTCTTTCCCGTGCTGGTCATCATGTTCAGCGGACTGTGCAATTTCAGGAATGCCCGAACCGTGTTCTGCCTGATAATCGCGGTTGCGCTCATTCAATATGCCGCCGCCATCGGCTACACCCTGCAAAGCCGGCAACTGAAGTCCACCGGTACCGCCGAGGTGCTGGATTATCTGAAGCAGCAGCCGAAGAATGAAAGAGTCTTCTGGGAGGAATGGGAACTGGCGTCCTACTACATTCCCGGCATCAATGCCACCTGGACGCATGAAGTTTTCAGCAACAATGCGATAGTGCGGAACATGTATGCCAACCATATTGCCACGGTAGTGGTGGCGAAACGCTTCAATTATACATACAAAGGCGGAATTTACGACAAAGGCTGGCCGCTGGACAGACTTAAATTTTTCGAACAATCTCCGGAAGTCGGGAAAGTAATTGAGAATCAGCAATATATAGTGTATAAGCTTAAAAAAAACCAAACCGCGGGTGACGCTAAAAAATGAATTTGAAGGATTACTTTTTGAAACAAATGCTGCCGGTAAAAATTCTGACCTTTGCCATCCCGGCAATGGTGCTGGCCGGCATGTTGTATGTGGGGCTTTCCAGTTCATGCCCGATGGTCGGCGATGAAACCGCGCACTATTACCAACTGGTAAACCAGAGCGGCAAACTGCCGGACATTTCTTTCGGCTGGTCGCTGATTACGGATTACGGCAAGGAGCGTTCCGGCATCGGCCCGCATGTGATCGGCTGGCACTACCTGGGCGCAGTCTTCTATAAAATGTTTCCCGGCTTCATGACGGTGCAATTCTACCATCTGTTCTTTTTCTGCCTGCTGATAGTGTTCAGTTTCCTGACGGTGCGGCATTTATTCAACTCGCCCGAGGTGACTTGCAACACGCTGCTGCTGGTCTCCACCCTGCCCGCAGCCATTCTCTTCGGTACCGCGTTCTATCAGGATCTGCCGGCAACCGCGCTGATGGTGACCGCTTTTTATCTGCTGTTCAAACGACAATATCTGCCGGGAATCCTGCTGGCGGCGATAACGTTCTTTTTCAAGGAAAACTCCGTAATGCTGCTGCCGGGCATGTGCTTCCTGATTTTTATTCAGGAACGCCGGAAACCGTTGAAATGTTCAGTCTGGATCATGACCTCGGTTTTTCTGGTATTCACCTGCATCCTCATTTTCGACGTGGCAGTATTCAAGTATTTTGACGGCAAATGCCACAATATCCTGGTGGATAAAATGCTGGATATTCTGCGCGGATTGAACATTATTGACGACACCCGTCCGCCAATGCCGCCGTCAACCGAAGTGCTGCCGCCGATAGCCTATCCCGGCGATCTGCGGATCCCGGCGAACTGGATCATCTACCTCGGTGGCGCAATCTGGCTTGCCGTCGGCGCAGCAGCATTCGGCTTGCAGCGGGAGATTAAGGCAAGGAAATTTGAACAACCCTCGTTCATCTGCGCCTTTATCGGTTTGAGCTACCTCATTCCGGCATATATCATCGGCCGGAATACCCCGGATATCCGTTACTTCCTGCCGGGCATCCCGTTTATAGTTTTCGCGGTTTCCTGCTGGCTGGTGAGCTTCAAAGACTACCGGAAACTGCTGCCGGTGATTGCAATCGTCGCCATCGTCCAGTCCGGTGCCGTGCTTGCGAAAATATACGAGCTCAGAACCCTCGGCCCCGACCTGGAGCAGGTGATTAAAGCGCTCAATACCAAAAAGAGCACTTACGACAACAAGAAATTCAAGATTTTCATGTACGCCGAAAAGTGGCGTTTCCTGCCGTATGAACCCTTCTGGAGCATTTCCGTTGATGTCTGGAAAGCAAAAACCGACCGTCAGATTTACGATCTGCTGCGGAAGAATAATTTTGCGTTCATCGGCATCGAAAAATCCAAAATCGCGTCGATGGTGTCCTCGAATGTGGATATCCGCGTCTATCCCGCAAAATTCGTCGATATGCTGGCCAATTCGGACCTTTTCAGCAAAGTATGCGAGAACCCAACGTACATTATCTATGAGTTGAAACCAGATGCACAGTAGGATTGCCACATTAAAGGTCTTTTTATGGGGAAGCTTCGTTTCCCTGCTCGGCGCTGTCCTGATCGGCGTCATAAATTATCTGGTCCGCCGCTATCTGGCAAACACGTTTTCCATTGGAGAATACGGTTTCCTGTATGCGGTATTTTCCTTGCTGACCCTGCTGCTCGCGGTGGTTGACCTGGGCATGACCCAGGCCGGGACGATTCTGATTGCCAAAAACCGGGCCGGCAACCGTCCGGTACGCGCCAATTCCATCTACAGCTTCATCCTGATGATCAAAACCGCTTTCGGCACCGCGGTCTTCCTGGTTCTGGCGCTGCTCTCCTCTTTTCTCGTGGTTCATTATTACAAATTTCCGGCGGGGCAGACGGTCTTTCTGATCGTGGCGCTGCTGCTGATTTTCCAGTCGGCGGAAACGGTCTGCATGTCCGCGATGGATTCCGCCAAGGCGTTCGGCATCAAAAATCTGCTCCAGTCCGCCAAAATTCTATTGATTTTTCTCGGGATAGTATGTTTTTCCGCGCAATACGGATTAGTTTTTGCCGCCGCCATGTTTCCGGCCTGCGCCCTGTTGTCATTCATCGCCGCCTATATTATTCTGGCCCGGAAATTCGGTCTTAAAGCCGCGCCGGGAATCACGTTTAACCTCAGGACGTTCAAACATACCTGGGATTTAAGCAGATGGATTGCGGTCGGGCTGGTCGGGCTGACGGCGATATCCAATATGGACTCGATAATGCTCGCCGGACTCAGCACCCCGGAAAGAGTGGGTATCTATAATATCGCGCTGCCGATTGTTCAGATTGTGCAGTCAATCATCATTCTGCCGGTAGTCTTCACGCCGATCGTTTCCGAACTCTGGCAGCACGGCAGAAAAGAGGAAATCGCCAAACTGACCGAAGCGATCAGCGCCATCCTCTTCATCCTGCTGTGGCTGGCATTGATCACAACGCTGCCGCTGGCGAAATTCATCATCACCATACTGTTCGGCCAGCAATTCACGGAAGCCGGAACTGCGCTGACAATACTTTGTACCGGAACCATCTTCTTCGCGGCCGCCAGCTTTTATGTCAATGCGCTGAATTCCTGCGGAGCCGCCCGCCAGGGGGCCGCCATCATGCTCGGCGGCGCGCTGTTTAATGTCGTCTGCAACGCGATTCTGATTCCGCCATGGAATATCAACGGGGCTGCGACGGCAACATCCCTCTCCTATTTGTTCATCTGCCTGGCCTTTTACCGTGTGCTGCGCGGAAAGATTCCCATGCGACTCCCGGTCACGCGGATGCTGTATATAGCGTTTGCCGGACTGGTGATAGTTGCGGCCGCAACATGGCTGTACGGGCAGAACTTCGGCTTGCCGGGAATGATCGCCGGAACACTGCTGCTGGATGCGCTGCTGGTACTGCTGCTGGCTCCGGTATGGCTGAAAATCACCAGGGAACTTATACATTTTTATCAAGACAAAAAGAAAACGGACTGAAATTATGCCACTGCCAATCATCTTTCTGCACACAGGTTACAGTTCATATCTGGAGTTTACGCTGCGCCAGGCGAAATTTGCCTCGCCGTCCTCCGAAGTCATCCTGCTTGGCGACGATGCCAATGCCCGGCTCGGAACGGTCGTCAGGCATGTCAACATCCGGCAGTATTTCAAAAGCGCGGCGGAATTCGAGAAAGTCTACCAGCATTTTTCCACCAATCCATATAATTATGAACGGTTCTGCCTTCAGCGCTGGTTTGTGCTGGAGGAATTCATGCGCAGCTCCGGCTATCAGGAGGTTTTTGTCTGCGATTCCGATGTGCTGATGTATGCGGACATCAACGAGGTCAATGCCGGAATGTGCAGCACAAAAGACGTCGGGCTGGCGATTTACAGCCCGGAATGTGCCTCCCCGGGCATTTCCTACTGGAAACTCCCGGCTTTGAGCAAATTCTGCGAACTGATGCCGACTTTTTATACCGATGCGTCAAAGCTGAACAAGATTAAAGCCATGTGGGAATACAACCGCGCCAACAACATCCTGGGCGGCTTCAGCGACATGACTGCGGTCAATGAGTTCTATCACAGCTACGGTCCGGAGAAAGTCTGCAATCTGATCGCGGTTTACGAAAATTCCACATTCGATACTCATATCAATATTCCCGCCGGCGGCGATGCCGAAACTTACCGCTTCCGCATGGGCAAAAAAGTGTTTGAATGGAAGAATGGCATGCCGTTCTGCTTCAACGAAACCAGAAAAACTGAAATCCGCTTCAATCTGATTCACTTTCAGGGCCCCGCCAAATTCATGGCCGCGTTCTACTACACCGGACCTTGGTTCAAAGGCCGCCTGAAGCTGACCGCCCAATACATGGTGCTTAATACAATGGCGTTCTGGTATAAGACATTGAGAATCAGATATCGCTTCGCTTTCGTCTTCGACTACTTTTTCAAGAAAAATCAGGAGAAGAAAGATAAAAGCGCATAGGCGGGCTTGAGCAGGACTTATTGACAGGCATTGCAGAGCGATTCAGGAGGCCGGATTAATTTTCCTTCACGGCCCACACAGGCCAGCACGACATAGCCGCGAGCCAGTACCTCCTCGCCGCGCAGGATTTCAGAAGCCATTTTAATTCTGACGCCTTTGATTTCCTCGACATAGCTTTTAAAAGTCAGCAGCTCATCGTAATGAGCGGGTGCCAGATATTTGCAGTATGCTTCCGAAACCGGCAGAAAAACGCCTTCTTTTTCCAGAGTGCTGTAAGGCAGTCCGGCATCACGCAGCATCTCAGTGCGGCTGCGTTCAAAATATACCAGATAGTTAGCGTAGTAAACCACTCCCATCTGATCAGTGTCCGCATAGGGAACCCGGTATTGCATCTGGTGAATTTTCATTTTATATACCTCAAAATTTGTTCGATCACCTGTTCAATAGACATCCCGCCGGTATCAATCAGAATTGCGTCAGCAGCCTTTTTCAGCGGCGCTGTTTTTCTGGTGGAGTCCAGCAGATCCCGCTCGGCAATGGCTTTGGCTACGGATTCGACAGTTGCGCCGTCGGGGGATTCTCCGTCCTGTGCGAGCCGGCGTCTTGCGCGCTCTTCGGGGCTGGCGGTGAGAAAAAATTTGTATTGCGCACCGGGAAAAATCACGGTGCCGATGTCGCGGCCTTCCATGACAATCCGGCCCAGCCTGGCGAATTCGCGCTGCTTGTCTATAAGCCACGCCCGGACATTGGGCAGAGCGGCGACGGGGCTGACTAGCGATGCGATTTCAGGTGTGCGGATTTTAGCACCGGGAAATTCGCCGTTGAGCATGATTTCATATTGGCCGGATGCGGCTTTGACGTAATCCAGTTTTATTTGTTTTAAAACCGGGGAGAGTGTTTCTTCGGAACAGTCGGAAAGACCGATGCCCTGCTGAATGGCATAATAGGTAACAGCCCGGTACATATTGCCGGTATTGATGTAGGGAATGCCGAGCCGGTCTGCGAGCAGACCGGCGATGGTGCTTTTTCCGGAGGCCGCCGGTCCGTCAATTGCTATAACGTTTTCAGCCATAACTTCAATTCTGAGTTATGAGTTTCGGGATTCGCACAAAACATAACCATAGCCCGGATTATTTTCCGCTGCGGCTTTTGAGTCGTCCGTGCTTCAGGAACCCTTCGTAATTGCGCATGGTCAAGTGCGATTCAAGCTGGCTTAAAGTGTCAAGCACCACGCCGACCATAATCAGCAAGCTGGTGCCGCCGAAAAATTGCGCGACCATGAACGGAACTTTAAAATATTCCGCCAGAATCGTCGGGAAAATTGCCAGCGCCGCCAGAAACAACGCGCCGGAGAGAGTAATTCTGGTCATTGTGGAATCGAGGAAATCGGCAGTCGGCGTTCCGGGACGAATCCCGGGAATATAGGCGCCCTGATTCTTCAGGTTGTCAGCAATCTGGATCGGATTGAACTGGTTGGCAACCCAGAAGTAGGAGAACGCCAGAATCATCACGCCGTCCATGCACATGTAACCGATCGAGCCGTAACGGATGGCATTGGCAATCTCATGCCACTGCACCCATTGCAGGAGCACACCGGGAATCATCAGAATCGCGCTGGCGAAAATGATCGGCATTACGCCGGAGAAGTTAACCTTCAGCGGCATATAAGTAGTTCCGCCCTGAACCTGGTTGCCGACACTCTTCTTGACCATTTGAATCGGAATGCGGCGTTGTCCTTGTGACAGCAGGATGGTTGCGGCAGTGACCAGTGCGAACAGCATCAGGAGAATCAGAAGCTGCACCGGCTTGAACGATGTTCCAGCGGAGGTGGCCTGATTCCATGCCATGTCAATCAACTGCATAACTGCCTGCGGCAGTCTGGCAATAATACCGATAGTGATGATAATTGATACGCCGTTGCCAATGCCGCGCGCAGTTACCTGTTCCCCCAGCCATACTTCAAGCATGGTGGCGGAAGTAAGAACGATAACAGTCATGAGAACAAATCCCGCGCCGGTACTGAATACCAGCGACGTTTCCGGAGTCGGAAGACCGACTCTGGTCGGATCTATCATCGTCATTGCTGCCATCGTTCCCTGAATCAGGCATACTAAAACTGTAAGATAACGAGTGTATTGATTGATTTTCTGCCGTCCGACATCGCCCTCGCGCTGGAGCTTTTCCAGCGAAGGGATGACCGGAACCAGTAACTGCATGATGATCGAAGCGGTAATGTAAGGCATAATCCCGAGAGTCGCAAGCGCAAACTGATGCAATGCGCCCCCGCTGAAGAGGTCGAACATTCCCATCAGCATTCCACCCGCGCTGTCTTTGCTGAAAAGGTGGAAATAAGCTTTGAGCGCCGCAGGATCAACACCCGGACACGGAATATTGGAGGCAAATCTGACCAGAATGATAATTCCGGCCGTAAAGAGAAGCCTGTTCCTCAATTCCTTAATCTTGATCATATTGAGAAATGCAGAAAACATTTATCACCCGTTATATTATAATTTGGTTTGGTTTCAGACCGTTTCGCAAACCCCGCCGGCAGCTTCGATTTTGGCTTTTGCCGCATCGGAGAACTTGCTGGCTTTGATTGTCAGAGCCTTGGATATTTCGCCTCTGGCCAGGATCTTCAATGCCGCATTCGCGTTATTGATCAATCCCATCTGCTTGAGAGTGGCGACATCAATTACCGTATTCGCTTCAAAATTGGCATTCAGAATGTCCAGATTGATTACGGTGTAAAGAATATGATCCGGGCTCTTGAATCCGCGTTTGGGCAAACGCCGGAACAGCGGAATCTGACCGCCTTCAAAGTACGGGCGGAATGTTGAACCGGAACGGGATCTTTGTCCTTTTTCACCGCGTCCGGCAGTACCGCCGGTGCCGGACCCGTCACCGCGCCCGACTCTTTTCCGCGGACGCCTGGAGCCAGGTGTCGGGGAGAGATTGTGTAATTTCATCATCTTATAGCCTCGATATTATTATTATTATTTTCCGCGTTTAGCAAGAGTATCCGCTCTGGAGGAAAGGCTTTCAATCGCTTTGAAAGTGGCCTTTGCCACATTAACCGAATTGCCCGCGCCGAGAGACTTGGCCAGGACATCGCCGATGCCGGCGAGACCGAGAATCGCACGCACCGCGCCGCCGGCGATGAGGCCGGTACCGGGAGAAGCCGGTTTCAGAAGCACTTTCGCGCCGCTGAACTTGCATTCAACTTCATGCGGGATGGTTGACCCGTTGGTCGGGATCCTGACCAGAGTGCGTCTGGCAATTTCACTGCCCTTGCGGATCGCGTCAGATACTTCATTGGCTTTACCATAGCCGTATCCGACTTGACCTTTGCGGTCTCCAACAACGACTAAAGCGCCGAAGCTGAAGTTTCTACCGCCTTTTACGACTTTGCTGCAGCGATTGATACTGATGACGTTTTCATCGAAATCGCCGGCAGCTTCATCACTTTTGAAATCTTCTTTCTTTGCCATTTCAGCTCCTAAAACTTTAATCCGTTTTCTCTGGCAGCTTCGGCAATAGCCTTGACCCGCCCGTGATATTTGAATCCGGAACGGTCAAAAACTACGTCTGCGATATTGGCAGCTTTGGCTTTTTCCGCCGCTAATTTTCCGAGAAGCTTAGCGCCTTCGACATTCGGTTTCCCCTGCTGTTCTTTGAACATGGAGTCCAGCGTCGAAGTGGCGGCCAGCGTCAAACCGTTAACGTCATCGATGAATTGAACATAGATATTGTTCGTGGTAACGCTGACACAAAATCTCGGACGGTCTGCGGTTCCCGAAATCTTTTTGCGCAAGCGCAAATGACGACGGACCCGCTTATCTTTTTTAGTCTTGAACTTATACATGACTTAAACTCTCCAAAATTAACCGACTGATTTACCTTCTTTAAGAACAATGCGCTCATCAACGTAACGGATGCCTTTGCCCTTGTAGGGTTCCGGTTTCTTGTAACGTCTGATGGTGGCAGCCACTTCACCTACCAATTGCTTGTCGCAACCTTCGATAGCGACCTTGGTATTTTCCGCAACCGTGACTTTTACGCCCTGCGGAACCATGTATTCAATCGGATGCGAAAATCCAAGGTTTAAAACAAGCTTGGAACCGGTGATCTGTGCTTTGTAACCGACGCCGATGATCAGCAGGTCTTTTCTAAAACCTTTGGTGACGCCAATGACCATGTTATTGATCAGGCTGCGGATCAATCCCTGCAACGCGCTGGACTGACGGCTGTCATCTTCGCGACCGACGATTACCTGGTCGTTCTCTACCTCGACGGTGATCGTGCCGGGGATCTGGATCGCAAGCTTTTCCTTGCCCTGCACACTGACAGTTCCCGCGTCGACGGCAACTTTGACTCCTGACGGAATCGGAACTGGTTTTCTTCCTATACGAGACATAATATCAAACCCTCATGCTTATGTGTTACCAAATATAGCAAAGAATTTCCCCGCCGGTCTGCTCTTTTACAGCAGTTTCCCCGCTAAGGATTCCCTTAGGCGTGGAAAGCACAACAGTACCGAGACCGTTCTTGACTTTCGGGATATCTTTGCTGCCGCAATAACTCCTGCATGAAGGCTTACTGACTCTGCGGATGCCTTCAATAACAGGTTTGCCCTTATAAAACTTCAATTCAATAGAGAGGGTCTTCTTGGCGCCGTCTTCAGTAAGACGGTATTCCTTGATATACCCTTCGGTTTTGAATACTTCGGCAACCGCCACTTTAATTCTTGACCCCGGCATACTCACTTCTTTAAGGGAAGCGGAACCGGCATTGCGGATGCGTGTAAGCATATCAGCTATCGGATCTTGCATACTCATGTTCTGTCATCTCCCCTTGTTTACCAGCTAGCCTTGGTGACGCCCGGGATTCTGCCCGATGACGCCAATTCTCTGAAACAGATACGGCAAAGCTGGAACTTACGGATGTAGGCTCTTGCTCTGCCACAGGCTTTGCAGCGATTATAGTTGCGGGATTTGAATTCGCTCCCGCGTTCACATTTTACCATCAAACTCTTTTTCGCCATAACAGATTAACTCCTTAGTTTATTCCGCAAACGGAACTTCCAACAAAGTTAACAGCTCGCGCGCTTCAGCATCAGACTTCGCGGTTGTCACCATTGTGATGTTCATCCCAAGGGGATATTTCAGTTTGTCAGGGTCGATTTCGGTGAAAACAGAGACATCCTGTATCCCGACGTTATAATTTCCCGCACCGTCGAAGCCGGTTCTCGGAATCCCGCGGAAGTCCCTGACGCGCGGTAACGCGTTATGGACAAAACGGTCGAGAAACTCAAACATTCTGGCGCCGCGCAGCGTAACCATGACCCCGGTATTCATACCGATCCGCAACTTGAAGTTGGCGACGTTCTTATGGGCCTTGGTGATAACCGGCATCTGGCCGGCGAGCGCTGCAATCTGCTTCTGGGCTTCGCCGAAAGCATCGCGTTCCGCGCTGCTCTTCAGACCGCAACTGATGACGATTTTTACGAGCCTGGGTACTTGCATAATATTCTTGTACCCCAGCTTCTGCATCAGAGCCGGCTTTACTTCATCTTTATATTTTTTTGACATATCAGGCATTTTTTCTTCACTCCGTCTTTATCTGGCCGGCCTATTCGCTTTTCTGGCCTTCAACAGGCGTAACGTTTGAGACATGAACAGACACTGAACGGTCAACTAATCCGCCATTCGGGTTCAGCTTGGATTTTTTGACGCTCCGCTTGCCGATCAGCTCACGTTTCTGAGGAGAAAGGTTGCTGAATTCCAGCACTACTCTGTCTTTCTTGGTCAGAACCGCAATAATCTTGGCCTCTTCGTTTTTCCAGGATCCGGCGTTAACAACAACTTTATCGCCCTTCTTCACATGAAACTTTTTCATTACAACACCTCCGGCGCGAGGGAAATGATCTTCATAAAGTTCTTTTCCCTGAGTTCACGGGCTACCGGACCAAAAATACGAGTGCCGATAGGATTGTTATCTTTGTCAATAAGAACCGCGGAGTTCTGGTCGAACTTGAGGTAGGACCCGTCTTCGCGTCGGATCTTGGCGGCTGTTCTTACGACAACGGCCTTGACCACCTGTCCTTTTTTGACAGTGCCGTCCGGAGTTGCTTCCGTAACTGAGGCGGTAATAAGATCCCCGATTCCGGCGAAACGACGTCTCTGACCGAGAACCGTGATCGTGACAATAGTTTTAGCGCCGGAGTTGTCAGCTACTTCCAATGTTGACTGCATTTGAATCATTTTGCTTGTACTCCCTGCTGATTAAACATCGGCGCGGCTGATAATTTCCAACAGACGCCATCTTTTGTTCTTGCTCAAAGGACGGGTCTCGACAATTCTGACCATGTCCCCGACTTTGGCTTCGTTGTTTTCATCATGCGCAGCATATTTTTTCTTGGTTTTGATAACTTTCTTGTACAGCGGATGTGCTGTACGTCTGGTTACCAGTACGGTAATCGTTTTATTCTGAGCGTCGCTGACAACCTGGCCCACGCGCTCTTTACGATTACCACGAACTTTAGCATTATCCTGAATTGCTTCTTCCATAATCACTTCCATTCAGTTTAACCGTTAGCTTTCGCGAGGCGGGCGGCTTGTTCAGTTATAACTCTGGCAATGTCTCTGCGAACCTGCTTGACCCTGGCCGTCTTTTCTAACTGTCCCGTTCTTGACTGAATCTTAAGATTGAGCTTTTCACGCTGCAATTCTGTCAGGTGCTGTTCAACCTCAGCATCAGTCATCTCTTGTATATTAGTTTTTTTCATACTTGGTACCTTACTTTTTACCAGCAAGCCTTAAACTTGAGCTTGTGTTCTTGACATGAATCTGCAGCGCAGCGCAAGCTTGTTCGCCGCCAGCGACATCGCTTCACGGGCAACAACTTCACTGCAACCGCTGACTTCGAAAAGGACACGGCCCGGTTTTACGGGTGCGACCCAGCCTTCGACGTTACCTTTTCCCTTACCCATACGTACTTCCAAGGGTTTCTTGGTGAACGGCTTGTACGGGAACAAACGGATCCAGACCTTACCGCGTCTTTTCAGATGACGGTTGATAGCCACACGAGCAGCCTCGATCTGATTATTAGTAACAAATCCTCTAGTCAGAGCCTGAAGCGCGAACTCGCCGAAATCAACTTTATTGTTGGTGGTGGCGAGACCTGCGTTATTTCCGCGCTGGACTTTTCTGTACTTTACTCTTTTTGGCATTAATGGCATATTCTTGATCCTCCGTAGGCTCGTTATGACATATCCAGACTTTTACACCGATTTTCCCGGCGGTAGTATTGGCTTCAGAGAAGCCATAGTCGATAATTGCTTTCAGCGTGTGAAGCGGTACGCGTCCTTCTTTGTACTGTTCGTCACGGGCCAGTTCAGCACCGCCCAGACGTCCGCCACAATGAATTTTGATACCGTCCACGCCCATATCCATGGCAGTCTGGATGGCTTTCTTCATTGCTCTTCTGAAGCCGATACGGCGCTCCAGCTGCATCGCGATGTTTTCCGAGACAAGCTGAGCGTTAATTTCAGCGCGTCTGATTTCGGCGATGTCAATGAAGATTTCTTTATTTTCGGTAAACTTACCGATTTCCTGTTTCAAGCCGTCAAGTTCAGCTCCCTTCTTTCCGATAAGGAGGCCTGGACGGGCAGAAAATATTGTAATGCGAATGCGGCTGGCGAATCTTTCAATCTGGATCCTGGCGATTGCAGCACTCTGGAATTTCTCCTTGATGTACTTGCGAATCTTCAGGTCTTCATGGAGCCAGTCGCCGAAAACGTCTTTTTTGGCAAACCAGCGGGATTCCCAGTTTTTGTTTAGCGCGGTTCTTAATCCGATTGGATTTACTTTTTGTCCCACGATTCGTTCCCCTTATTAAATGTCCGTCAAAATAATTTCGAAATGACTTGTTCTTTTGCGGATCCTGCCTGCGGAGCCGCGGGCTTTCGGGCGGAAGCGCTTCAAGGTCGGACCTTCGCCTACAACGGCGGTTTTCACGGTCAGACTCTTGCGGTCAAGATCAAAGTTATTTTCGGCATTGGCAATAGCGGAGCGTAAGGTTTTCCCCATGAGCCTGGCAGCTTTGCGCGGACTCAGGTCAACTATAGCTAATGCTTCCAATACAGATCTTCCCTGAAGCAGGCGCGAGACGTGCCGCGCTTTTTCCGGTGCAATCCGTACATTTTTAGTTTCAGCTCTTACTTCCATAATTTTTCTCTGATCATTATTTGTTGCGTTTTTCGTTTGTGCTGACTTCCATTCCTGGCGTCAGATCATTAATACTGCCTTTGTCGAGTATCGCCGCAGAGATGAACGGTCTTACCGTTATCACTTTGAGCTTTACTTTTCCCTTCCCATCGTAGAAATACAGCCCATTAAAGACACCGTGGACTGCACCTACAGGCAATACTGCGATTTTCAGATCATCGTTCACCGCCAGCAGTCGGCATCCTTCGACTGTTTCACGGCTGAGAGCGGGATCTGCCAGGCTGCAGAACTTACGCGATTCCGTCTTCAGCTCCTCGTTCCTTAGCTGGAGCGCGGCTTTCTGAAGCTTCCCTAACGGCATCTTGTCAAGGATGGAATCGACATATTCGCAGAATTCAATGGTTTTAAGAGCAAGCTTCCTGCCATTTTCAGAGACTGTTGCCAAAGCTGTAACCAACTGATCTTCCCTTTTGCCTGCGCCCTTCAATTCTCCACTTGCCAAGGTTGCGGCAATGCTCAGTTGCAGCCGGCGGTAGCTCTCATTCTGCTTTCTGTACCTGTCTATGATTTCAATCAACTCGTTATGCAGCAGCGTCTGTTCATTTTTCAGAGCATCATTGCCCTGATCAAGCTGCATATCCTTGTCACCCGCAGTAACAGCAGCACTGCCGGAAGCACCAGAGGCAGTCAAATTCATTGCATCTTCGAATTTAACTCTCTCCGTCTTTCCGCCATCAGGAGTTTGGCTAACCCCTGTCTGCTGCTTTCCCTCAAGTGAATAAACACTAGTGACAAACAGAGCATTTAAAATAACCATTAATAGCCCTGCTGTCCAATGACTTTTGAGAAAAAAACCAAATTTCTTTTGACAATCTTTCATGACTGCTTTATAAATTTCACACTAAAATTATATTTAAGATGCTAATTAGCAATAATTTAAGTATAAAATACCTTTCATTGGCGTAAAAAATTTAAGTTTTTCTCTTTTCCGTAAACCTTTGAATATAGCCGCTTTTTCAGTAAATTCAGGCTTTGATATTTTTTTTTATTAATTTTTATCATCCCGCTTGCCACATTTGCCGAATCCGCGATATTTTAATATTTTACTTTATATAATATTGAAAAGATGAACCGCCATGACAAATGAATTGTTTGAGAAAATAGAATCAGAACAGCCGCTGACCGCGCCGGACCTTAAGCGGATTCTGGAACTGGAATCGCCGGCAGATCTCGACCGGCTGTTCAAAGCCGCCTATGCCGTCAAAGAGCGCGTTACCGGACGTAAAGTCTTTCTGCGCGGAATTATTGAGATCAGTAATATCTGCACTAAGGATTGCTACTACTGCGGTATCCGCAAAAGCAGCCGGACCATGGAACGTTTCCAGCTTTCCCTGGCGGAAATCGTTGACGCCGCAATGTGGGCGAACTCGCATCGTTACGGCTCAATCGTAATGCAGAGCGGCGAACGCGGCGACGAACTGTTCATTAAATTGATCGAAGATGCCGTCCGGGAAATAAAGGAAAAATCAGCAGGGCAACTTGGCATTACGCTGTCAATGGGCGAACAGACGCCGGAAGTATACCGCCGCTGGTTTGACGCCGGGGCTCATCGCTATCTGCTGCGCATCGAATCGTCCAATCCGGAGCTTTACCGCAAACTGCATCCCGCTGACCATTCGCACGCGGCCCGGCTCCAATGCCTTGAGACATTAAGGTCTATCGGTTATCAGGTAGGTACCGGCGTAATGATCGGGCTGCCGTTTCAGACGCTTGACGATCTGGTCGGCGATCTGTTGTTTTTTCAGAAAATGGATGTGGACATGATCGGCATGGGGCCTTATCTGGTTTCCAAAGATACTCCGCTGGCAAAAGAGATGCCGGATTTTGAAGCAATGAAAGAGCAACAGTTAAAACTGGGTTTGAAAATGATCGCCGCCGCCAGACTGCTGTTGAAAAACGTCAATATTGCCGCGACTACCGCGCTGCAGGCGCTTGACCCGCGCGGACGTGAACAGGGGCTACTGGCCGGGGCCAACGTTATCATGCCCAATCTGACCGCCGTCCAGTACCGTTCATCATATCAGCTTTACGACAACAAGCCATGCCTCGATGAAAATTCCGAACAATGCCGCTTCTGCCTGGAACGCCGGGTGCAGTCCATCGGCGAATCCATCGGCTGGGATGAATGGGGCGACTCCCGCCATTTTGCCGACAGAAAAAAATAAAAAGCGGAAAGGCTTATTTTTCCAGACGCAGTTTCGCGTATTCCTCGTAGATGTGCCAGTTGACGTTGGACAACTGCGGATAAGCGGTCAACTCCGGCTTTTGCAGATAGACTGAATAGTTATAACGCGCCAGCAGGATAGTCCAGTTTGCTGAATTATCGAATTTTGCACCGTATACCGTCAGCTCTTTAATTGGAATAGCCATTTCCAAAGTCCAGCCTTTGTCCTTGTCCTGCCAGTTGTTCAGCGTACCGTCAACCGCCGCGGCGACTTTTAAACCGTCAGGCAGATAACTGGCGCAGGCGGGAAATGTGGCACGACCTCTGCTCGGAAAGAAAAACCAGGTTTTTTTATTATTCGGAGTTCCGTAAATCTCCCAGTAGTAGTTTTCTTTCGCCGGTTTGAGGAATACTTCAAGCAAGTCGCCGGTATTGTAGAGATGCCCCTGGTCTTCTTTGCCTTCATTCATCACATCGGAATCTTCAAATTCGGCGGCGACATAAAGATAATTCTCGTCCCACAGCAATTTTACCGTCCCATTTTCCCGCAGAATGTCGCCAATGTTTTTCTGCATACTTTCCGGCGCGTTGGAATATGCTTTAAACGGCAGACGCAGCGAATATGCCGGAGCTTTAGCCCAGGCACCTTCGTCCAGTTTCCCGTCAAGGGTAACCGGCTCCGAAGTATATTTAGCGATTACTTCAGTACTGACGACATCGTATCCGGACGAGGAGAAAGACATCAGCGAGGCGGCGCAGGCGGCAAGAGTTGTCAACAAAAATCTATTGTTCATTGTTCCCTCTAAATTTAAAGTATTAATGTTGAAAAAACTAAATAAGATAGCGTTAATTATGATCAATTCAACCCCGGAATAACAGTTGCCAGGGTGCGGGTGCGGCGCTCAGTCTGCTTTTATGTAAATTGAGCTTCGCAGGCCGTCAAATTCCCCGGCCTGTTCCCAGACAATGCGGATATTGTTTTTCCCGGCCAAACAGAACGCGGAGACATTTGCAGTCAGATTCCAGGCATCGTAAACTAGTGACCTATTGATTTCATGCTTATTCAACTCTTTATCATTGATGAAAATCCGGTAGTCGCCGCTGAAAGTGTCATTTTCAAAAACCAGCAGCAACTCTTTCTTGAAGGATTCCCGCGTCAAGCTGAAATCTGCGGAAAATTCAACGTTCAACGGGTAAATCGAAGACACGGTCCGGGAACGGTCAAAGATTGGACGGGGCCGCATATTTTTCATGTGCGGCAACTCAGTCCCGACAATATCTCTGACTATGGAAAACGGTTGATCGTCAACATTTTCAGCAATATGCCCGCCTTTGATTCTGATGTTCCAGCGGTGAAGCGCCGCCAGCCAGCCGTCGCCGGGCGGCGTATAGTCCCATTCAGGAGCAGTTTCAAATGCATATTCCCGGCGTTTATGGTCTTCCGGCACTTGATATTTCGGACAGGCAATTGCCGCTTTTCTGAATTCCAGGATTACTGCTTCAAATCCGCCGGCAGCATAACTGCATGAACCATTCTCCATGACAATTTCCGCATAAGCATCCGTCGATGCGTCATAAAGATAAGCGCCCGCGCATTCGCGGCTGAATTTTATATCAAACATTCCTGGTTCAGCATTATTATTAAAAATATAGACGATTACGCCGTCATTGTTTTCTTTCACCGTCAGCCACTGGTATTTCAACGGAGCATTATAACCGTAAATATTGTTTCTGCCTGCCGCCAGCTCTATAATTCCAGCCCCCTGCGGCAGCGCGATGATTTCCGCCGGAGATTCAATGATTTTTATTCCTTGAGCTCGGATTGCGGACAATGCCGACTGGATTTTCGGAGAGAGCAATTGACTTGCAGGCGACAAGTTGATCACGGTATCGTACTGCTGCCTGCCGCAATGAATTTTGCCGGCTTCAATGCGGCTGCCGCAAAGCGTCGCTTCATCGGCCAGGTCGAATTGCACATGGTTGTTCAGAAGCATCTGTACGCAATCGTAAAGCTGCGCCCTGAGTTTCTCCGCCAGTTCGCGCTCCGCCGGAAACAGGCTTCTTAATGCTGTGATCGGAAATAAAATACACACATGATTTAAAGATTTTGACTCGCCTAGTTTATAACCGGTGTTTTGCGCATAAGTCGCGAATTGTTTGAAATCGGGAAATTCTTCATCCTGGAAGAAGAAAGATTTGCCCGCGTCATATTTGCGGTATCCGTCATAAGAATAAAAGAATCCGTGCGGCACCAGCCAGGTTATACCCAGCGAATACAGCCAGTTGGCTATTTTTTTCATGCCGTCAATGCCGAAATTAAAAGGATTGCAGCCGAAACACTCGCTCAATACCTTGTTTTTTCCCTGCTGCAAGGCGGCGGATGAAACCAGCTTCCCGCCAAGATTCAATGATGAGAATTCGCCATTGGGAATATTAAACGTGATATGATCGAAGCCGGGAATTCCAAAATGCTTCTGAAGATCATAGACATTGACCATGACCAGCGGATCTTCTTCGCAAATAAGATGTCCGCAGAGTTCAAGCGAATTTTCCCGGCACCAGTTTCCGACCTGTTCAAAAAAACTGGTGGTGAAAAGCCGGTGAACAGTTGCCCAGAAATCGCAGCGCACCTTGCGCGATTCCTGACCATAAGCCCGGAATAAATGGTAATATTTGCCGGGTAATTCATAGCCGTGCATCTCTTTGAAAAGCTGGTTGAACTTCGGCGTCCATGGCAGTGAACCGCCGCAGGAAGTCTCGTCGGTAAAAATGCCGGGAATCGTTTTGCCGAATTGCGCGCCAAAATGTTTCCGGTATTTCTCATGAGTCAGCTCCAGAAACAGTTTTACACATTCCGGGTTCAGATTATCGGGCAGCAAGCCGTATTTGCCGTCCACATGTATCGTCTCGGCGCTGGAAATATAGACTTTCCAGTTCTCCCCGTCCAGCCGGCATTCCAGTTGCAGATGAGGATTGAATGTTTCAGCGCGAAAATGCGGAAACTTAGTTTTGCCGAAAAGTTGTATATAGTAAGAACTATCCCATGACGACATGAAGAAATCAGGCCGGATCATCCCGATATTGCCGGTAATGTCTTTGGTTTCCATGACATTACCGGAGGCATCAGTTTTAACTGCCAGAGCTTCCAGTATCCTGCCGTCGCCAATGTCCGCTTCAACTTTCCCATTGCAGTCGGGAGTAAGCTCATAAAACCTTATCTGCCTGGCGGCAAATTCCGGATTCTCAAAAAAGACCCGGCCCCCGGCGGGACCGGACGGAAAAGGATCTTCATCATAAAGCCAGGCCTGCATACCCAGTTTTTCCGCTTCATCCACCATAACCCCGATCATATTGAACCATTCGTCCGAGCCGTAAGGCGTTTTCAAACCGGCACGCGGATGCATGAAGAAGCCGCTTACGCCAGCTTCATGCATTAATTTTATCTGCCGGCAAATCTCTGCTTTTTCCAGTTTATGGTTCAAAAACCAGAATGGCGCTGGCTTATAATCAACAGATGAATAGGAATTCATAAATTAAACTCTCTTTTATATTGCTGAAACTTGTTACATAAATAATTATATATCATGCTGTGCAAAAAGTCAATCCTGTCATTGTATTTTCAAAAAGAAACGCCTTTTTTACTAAAAATTGTCAATATTTTACCCAAAAAGTATTGACAAGTAGAGAAAAATCACTTATAATAGCTTCATGTAACAAATTACAGTAAGCAGTTTTCCTGGAGTGCCAAAATGATCAGTATGGATGACGTAGCCGTAAAGGCCAGAGTCTCAAAAGCAACTGTTTCCCGGGTGTTGAACGGAAAAGCGATAGTTTCGCCGAACGCCAGAGAAAAAGTAATCGCTGCCTGTAATGATTTAAACTACAAACTTAATTTCAATATCCAGGATCTGGTGTTGAAGAGCCGCACCGGTTCAACCCGCAATATTGCCTTCGTCATGGCGGGAAAAGAATTTGCCGATCCGGCCTATGCGCATTTGATTGACGGCGTATCTTCCGCGATCAATAAATATCATTATCATTTGATGCTGGTTAAAATCAGCGGCAATGAGACCAGTATTTATGATCTGCCGCCGATTCTGCGCGATGAACGGGTTGACGGGATACTGCTGACCGGGCAACTGCAAAACAATACGGTTGAGCTGATGGAGAAACTCGGTCCGAAATGCGTAGTAATCGGGAATTATAATGAACGCCTGCTGCGTTCGCTCAGCAGCGTACAGGTAAAAGTAGAAACAAGAGTATTCGATTTAGTGGAGCGCCTGGTGAAACTCGGCAAGAAGAGAATTGCTTTCGCGGAGGAGTGCCCGGATAATTATGTTTCAATCAAGATTTTCAACACCTACAAACAGGCGTTGAAAGAATTCGGACTGACATTTAATGAAAAGATTTGCTACTTCGGTCATGGACCTTTTACCGGACTGTTCGATGTCATGAAACCAGTCTTTTGCAATGGCCCACTGCCTTTTGACAGTATACTATGCATTGATATGCGGATAGCCCGGGAAATCAGCCATCTGCTGTTCGGACATTTTGGCCTGAAGCAGGAAATCAATGTCATGCTGGCGACCTTCCGGCAATTCGACTACTTCAAACTGCCGGTGCCGACAATTTATTCCGACTATAATGTTGAAAAAACAGTTGGAACCGCACTGCAGCAACTGATTGATCAAATTGAAGGTAAAGAAATCTCAAAAACAATATCCGTAAACTAAAATCGAATAAGTTTTTTAAAGCAAATAATGTAACAAGTTTCAACAAACAAAAAATAAGGAGAAGAAAAATGAACTCGAAAAGAAATTTCACGCTCATAGAATTGCTGGTGGTGATCGCTATCATCGCAATCCTCGCCGCCATGCTGCTGCCCGCGCTGAACAAAGCCAGGGAAAAGGGTAAAACTACAACCTGTGCCAATAATTTAAAGGGGATTGGAACCGCATGCATGCTTTATAGTAATGACTATTATGATTATTATCCCATGAACAATGACTCAACCACAAGAAATTTGCAGTTTCTGGCACGTTATGCCGGCTATAACACAAAAATGTTTGAATGCCCCAACCTTGCTTCTACTGAAGGTTTCAGACCCGTATATCCGGAGTTCAAAAATAAAATAGTGAACCTGTCATATGCCGAAAACATTCAGGTCGGCGGGGTTCCAGGCAGCGCGAATCCGCCGCATAAATATACCCGGATGCGGAAGCCGACAATAACGGTTGGCTGGCTTGATTGCGCCTGTATAGGCACATGGAACATTGCCCGCTGGAATACTCTTCCAGATGCGAGCTTGACGGCGCGCTACCGGCATCTCGGCAAACTGAACATCCTTTTTGTCGACGGTCATGTGAAGAACTTCGGCTTTGCAGACACCATATCAGACTCAACCAAGTATATATGGAGTCCTGGTATTTAATCGGGGAATGACTTGCTAAATTGATTTTTTATCAACCCAAACATAAAAAAGGATGAATTCATTTATGAAAATTCTTCAGAGACTTTCAACTCTGGCATTGTTGGCATATTTATTTTCGAGCATTTCAAATTTATCGGCTCAAGATTTACCGCAAGCAACTAATATTACTGCCAATCCGGGTTTTGAAGAAGGTGTCAAAAGCTGGACAATGTCTCCAGCCAGCACGATCTGCGATGATGTGTTTCACGAAGGACATTATTCCGCTTTGATAAAATGCAAAGGGGAAGGCAAAACTCTGCTGCACATAAGTCAAATACTGCCTCTGCCTCCGTCCGGTTCAAAGATTGACTGTTCGGTCTGGGTGAGAACCTCGAAACCTGAAATCGAATATCAAGTATACTGCGACATCACCGCCCAAAAGGAAGGTGGTGCTCCTGTCTGGTTCGCCGGTCCATCATCCGGGGTCCGGAAAAATCCGGACAGCGAGTGGAAAGAGGTCAGATTAAGTTTCACATTTCCGATTGAACAGACTGACAAAGATGGCGGTATCAAGAAAATGTGCGGTTTTTATTTCAGGCTGGCGACACGGGACAAATATGCTGGCGATATCTGGTTTGATGATGTATCTGTGGTTGTCGCGCCGCCATCATCTAAATAATCAGCAGAATCTTAAAAATATACTAAAACAACAACACATACTTTAAGGAAGAAAAATGAGAGCTTGGAAATTTATGCTGTTTGCCGGATTATTTACGCTGGCATTGTGCTGGACAGCCGCCAAAGTTCAGGCGGAATCTGTAAACGCTCCGGCTGGAATTCAAATTCCGATTCCCAACCCCGGCTTTGAAGAAGGGATTCCAGGAGAAACTCCGACTGGATATATTGGAACAGGAAAAATTATTTTGGACAATCCGCATTCAGGAAAACATTGCATCCAGCAGGAGTACATTCCAGGACATAACTGGAACTGCATTCAGTCGCCTCCGCCATATATAAAAAGCAGCCCTGGCAAAACATACGAACTCAGTGTATGGTGCCGGAATACGGTGTCTGCTGGAAACGTATGCCCCGGCATCAGATTTATAACGTTTGAAAATGGCAAAGACGTTTCAATTTCATACAGATGGAAGCCGGTTGTAAACAATGTCAATTCATGGCAGAAATACACTCTCACATTTACGACACCTCCTAAAACCGAAGCATTAGCCATTTATCTGAGTGTTTCCTCGGCGGTAATGTCAGGAGAGGTCTTCTGGGACGATCTGAGTTTGGTGGAAGTTCCGGCAAAAGATGAATTCATGTCGGTTTCGCCGTTGAAATCTGCTGTTTTCTTCAAAACAGACAACGGCCCGGTCTGTCGAGTCAGTGATCCGTTCTACGGGAAATTCGTGGAAATAAACAGCAAGGACGCATTTGCAGACATAAAACTGGACCAGAAGGCAAAAGGTTCTGTCCTGGCACTAAAAGTTTCAGAGAAATACAATGAGAAAAAATGTATATACAGCGAAGATATTAAACTTGCGGACGGGAAGTCAAGCATCAGGGTACCTTTGAAGCTCGCAAGCCTTTCTCCAGGACATTACATTTTGTCGCTGAATCTGCTGAATTCAAACAAGATATTGGCGAGCCATGAAAAGCAGATCATCATCAATGAAAAAAGCATGAATGTTACTGAACTCGAACCAGTCAAAAAAGTTGAAATAGATGCCGATAATAATCTGCAAGTAAACGGTAAACCCTTTTTAATGTCGTTTTATTATCACAATCCGCTGGATATTGATGGCTTAAAAGACTTGAAAATGACGTTTGGGGCGACAACCGCGCAGGTATGGGGCGGGGAAAGCATCGACGCTCTCTGCAAAAACGTTGAAACAGCCTGGCAGGCAGGTCTTTATTCATGGGCGGTCTTATTTCATCCGGCAATGTTTGACGGCAAAACCAGAAAATGGAAAGATGACGCCCTGATTGAAACGGTCAACCGTCTGAAAAATCATCCCGGGCTTATTGGCTGGGATTTGATTGATGAACCTGATTGTGACCAGAATGATGATGCAATGACCCGCGAAGTGGCCAGAGCCGCTGAAATTGTCCGCAGGCTTGATCAGAATCATCCGATCTGGGTGAATCTGTGCCAGAGCCACAAATTCAAAAAATATGTGCAATACTCAGATTTAGCCTCTTATGACACATATCCATTCCCGGACATGTCTCTTGCTGTAATTGAAGGTAATAATAAGAAAATTATTGAAGACAGCGGAAACAGGAAGCCGCTGATCGCAGTGTTGCAGACATGGGCACCGGCCGGCAACAGGGGACCTGCATATGATGAATTGAAGGCGGAAACGTACCTTTGCATCACTCAGGGAATGAAAAGCTTTACTTTTTACTCATGGTCTGACCCGGAACCGCAGTTTTGCATGGCACAAAATCCTGAATTTCAATCATATGTACAGAATCTTATGTTTGAAATGAATGCTCTGAAAAATTTCCTGTTCGCCCCAACGCCGGAACAGCCAATCATAAAGGAACTGTTGGGAAAAGGAATCAGATACATTTATAAAACTGCTGGCGGGAAAAACTATTTCATCGCGGTGAATATTTCAGATTCAGTCCAGAAATACAATATTGCTCTGCCGAATAAAAAAGCCGGAGTACCTGTTGAAGTCTTGTTTGAGGACGGACGAATCGCAGATACGAAGAGTAATGTCTTAAACGACACCATTGCTCCATTCGAAGTTCATGTATATTGTTATTGAAAAGGATAATCCATATGAAAATCGCGGTTGTTTTCGGCAATAAGAATATTGCTGGCGATGTATATGCGCATAACGGGAAACTGGAAAAGTTATCGGCTTCCGGTGGAATAATCAATGGCGCCGGGTTTAACTTTAAAGATGTCTCGAATGCCCGTCTTACAATCAGCCTGAAAAGCGTCAGTATTGAAGTTGGCGCACATCAGACTGTCGTCACAGTCAACACATCGGTAAACCCGTTTTCATTCAATGTAAGAGACATTCACAGCACAACGCCTGTTTTCATCCCGGAATTCCGCATCGCAGTTATCCCGGAAGATGATAAACGTAATTATAATGATGTAGCCGCAGATATTGCTGATAAGAAGCTGATCTCAGACTTTGACCGCTTCGAGCTGGAACCGGAGGAGTCCTATGAGAATGCGGGACGATTCAATCGCGAACAATATTGCCCTACCTGGCTTGGAGTGGGACGGGATATGCGTCTTTTCCGGACAGGTTATCATGAATATTCCGGCTACTGGGGATATATCCAGCCGTGTTACCATTCTTTTGCGCAGAGTCTGCCGGAGTCGAAAGATTTATCATATCAGATTTTCTTCGAAATCGGTGCCGGCGCTAACTGCCGTCCTAAAATTAAACGCAGACTTGATCAAGGGGTGCTGCCGATTCTGCGCGGCGTACAGGAAGAAAGCGAACTAAGCTATCACATTACTATGTTTGCATCACTGGAAACCAAGCCGGTTTCAAATAAAAACATCATCGGCTCCGACTGGAAAGCGGCTTATGCTAACACAAATTTCAATATGCTTTCTCAGGAAGAACGCACTGTACTCAATGATATGCTGCGCAAGGAAATGCGTGAACGTGATGAGGAAACGGTATGCTGCTTACGGGTTGAAGCGGTAAATTCAGGGCAGACCCCGAATTTCGCTTTTTTCAAGGCCGGACATTATGTACCATTTAGAACTAACACCCCTGAAATCCCGGCAAACAGTTTCAAAAACGGTTTCTCAACACTGGACGATATAAACAAAATATATGCGGTAAACCTGATTAACGGCTGTCCGATGAAAGATGCGGAAATGGCAGTATTGGTACAGCCCGGTGAAAAAGTTGTTTTCGATCTGCTGGTTCCTCATTCGCCGCTATCTCCGGTACGCGCGAAAAAACTCCTTAAGTTTGACTTTGAAAAACACCTTGCCGCATGTCAAACATTCTGGAATGATAAACTGGCGACAGCGGCAACAATTAAAGTTCCTGAAAAAGTGATTGACGAATCAATTCAGGCCGGTCTATTACATTGCGACCTGGTCACGCTCGGGCAGGAACCGGACGGCCCGGCACTGGCGACAATCGGCTGGTATGCGCCGATCGGCACTGAAAGCTCCCCGATAATTCAGTTCTATGACTCTATGGGCTGGCACAAACTCGCGGAAAGAAGCATCCAGTTCTTTCTGGAACGGCAATTGGAGAATGGTTTCATTCAGAATTTCAACAATTACGAGAGTGAAACCGGTGCGCTCCTCTGGACAATGGGCGAACATTTTCGCTATACCGGTGACATTAAATGGCTGAAAAAGGTCAGTGAGAATATAGTCCGGGCATGTGACTATCTGTTAAATTGGAGAAATAAAAACAAAAAACCGGAGTTCAAAGAGAAGGGATTCTATGGATTGCTGGACGGGAAAACCGCAGACCCTGATGATTTTTATCACTCATTTTTTCTTAATGCCGGGACATATATCGGATTAAGCAGAGCATCTGAAATGCTGGTTCTCTCCAAACCCGGCTATGCGGCAAAACTGTCCAAAGAACTTAAAGCTTACAAAAAAGACATTCTAAATGCTGTATATTTCTGCCAGAAACATGCGCCTGTCATCCCGCTCGGAGACGGTTCATGGGCTCCGGCATTGCCGCCATGGGTCGAATATCATGGACGGCTGTCTCTCTATGCGGATGGGGGAAACTGTTTTACGCATGGCTCTTTTTTGTCCCGCGATACCCTCATCGGAGCCATGTGGCTGATTATATCAGAGGTACTGGAGCCCAATGAACAGGCGTCAGATTTTTTAATAAAAACCAATCAATATCCAGCTACCGTGGAAAATGCCGGCCTGAGCCAGCCTTATTACTGCCGGCATGATTTCGCGCATCTGAAGCGCGGCGAAGTAAAGAAATTTCTAAAAACCTTTTACAATCAGTTAAGCGCCTTGCATGACCGGGAAACATATTCTTTCTGGGAACATTATTATCGTTTAGGAGAGCATAAGACACATGAAGAAGCATGGTTCCTTATGCAAGTGCGATGGATGCTGTATCTGGAAGAAAATACCGTGTTAAGTCTGCTCAAGGGAATTCCACGCAGATGGCTTGAAGATGGCAAGAGTATTGTACTTGACAAAGTGAAATCACATTTCGGCCCGATCAGCCTGAACGTTCGGTCTTCTGTCAAAGATAATTTTATATGTGCGGATTTTGTCTGCCATTCAAACAATCCTCCGTCCGAAGTGCGACTGCGCCTGCCGCATCCTGATGGATGCAAAGCCACTCATTGTGAAGGCGGCGCTTATGACGCCGTCTCTGAAACCATTTTTGTCAAAACAAATACGAAAGAAATAAAAATCAAACTCAAATTTTAATCTCTACGAAAAGAGAGCGTGTCTGAAAATCAGAATTTTGACTTAAAATCGCATTTTGTTTATAAGGCCATACCGAAAGCAAATAGACTAATGGCGGGTGGGCTCTGCGAAAATCGGAGCCGATTATAGAAATTCAACAACGAAATAAGGAGAAATGTCGGTAAACAAAAATTTAAAATGTCGGCAATGCCATATCCGGGCATTGGGAATTACAACACATCAGAATAAAATTCCTTTTAACAAGGATAGAACATGAGGTAAAAATATGATCAAAAATATCTTGCTTTTTCTTTGCTGTATATCAGGGGTCGTTCAAAGTTATGCCGTGTCAGTAATAAGCTATGGAGCAGACCCTACCGGCGCAACAGACAGCACCGCCGCGATCCAGACGGCGGTGAACGCGGCAGACGATATCTATTTTCCGGCAGGAACATATCTTTGCAATACAGTGAATTTGGACAATGGAAGTTTCTTGCATGGAGATGGCGCAAAATCAATAATCAAATACAATACCATGACGCCATTCGTAGCAAATACGCCATCAGCCGGCGTCTATATAGAAAATATTACCATTCGCGACTTACAGTTGTTCGGACAGGTGGAACTCCAGGGATTTGCGGAGCAGAATCATTTAATGAAATTTAATGGCATAAAAAACTTATTTATCGAAAATTGTCTCATCAGAGGTTTTCAGGGAGACGGAATATATCTTGGAGGGAAAAATAATTCTTCTGTTGAATGTCATAATAAGAATGTGCGCATTGTCAATTGCACTTTTGACGGGATCAACAATGACAACCGTAACGGAATCAGTATTATTGACGGTGACGATATTATGATTTCCAAGTGTTCTTTTTATAATTGCACCCGCAGCAATATGCCTGGATGTATAGATATCGAACCCAATGATTCTTTTGCTGTAATCAAAAATATAGCAGTGTCCGGTTGTGTTTTTGAAAACTGCAATGGGAATGTGGGGAATATCAGCCTTCTCATCAATCATGCATTTACAACCCCGCCGACAGGCTTTATATTTACAAACAATCTATTCAAGTCTAATATAGGGGTTGCCGTCATTTCTTATGCCGGAAATGAGACTCACAATCACAATATCGTAATTTCAGGCAACGTCGGGTATGGGATGACCAGGCCATTCTCGATTACGCCGGATTCAACGAGCGTCTTGCGTGGCATCACAATATCTAACAATACATTCTATCATTCAATGTCAGCCCTGCTCGGATATGATGCCGCAGGTCAAGTTCAGGATGTATCTGTTATCGGCAACGTATTTCGCGCCAGCGGCTCCACTTCAGGATTGGTTTTTAGAAGTGGTTCAAAAATTGTGCTTTCGAACAACATTTTCGACGGACATTCAGGTTATGGGATTATCTTCGGGATGAGTGGTTCAACTATAAGTTCCGTATCAGTAACATGTAATGTGTTCAGCAATATGGTCAATTACGCTGTTCAAACAGGCGCAACAACAACGAATCCGGAAACAAATATTTTCTATAATAACCAGTTGAATGGAGCGTCGCATAACTTTCAAGCCTTCAGAACAGATGATAACAGTACTATTTGGAATGGCAGTACTGCGATTACTTTTAATACGTCAACATTGCCAGATACGTTTCCGATGGGCATATCGACTGCCACGCTTAATGGAGATACTGGCGTCCCCGCAGGAATCGGCAGCACTCAGGGAATATTGACCACTTACAGGTTATCAACGATCCCCAAAGCAACCTATCAGACATTCCACCACGCCAGCAATACATTAAAACTCGGAAATTTCTGGCTCAGGCGCAGAGATCAAACAACAAATACCTGGACGCGCTGGTATGAAATTGTGGGGATTTAACATGATTTCCTTTAAACTATAGCAATTTTTAAAATATGGCATATAGCGTGCCTCAAATGATTTTAATTCATATGAGGCACACTAAGTTTAATAGACACGGAGAAAAAGCTGATGGCATTACTTGAAAAGTCAGGAAAAAATGACCGGCCTTTGCCGTATCTGACATTTTTTTATGCAATTTTTGTACATAAAGTATTTAAGTAAAATGCTTTGCGCTGTTTTCTATTGACAAAATCACTATATATGTAAGACCAATTGAAAATTATAAAAATGGGAAAAATAGAGAGAGTTTTAAAATTCTAAGGTGGGCTTTGTCCGCAACCCAAAAAACAGGGGAGTCAGGAAGCAGAATGGAACCGGATTTAAACCGGAAATAATGTTTTCTTTGTGTCTTTGTGACTCTGTGGTTAAAACGGTTCCGGATGGGGTGTCCAAAATGTAAAGAATGTGAATGGTGAATGGTAACTGGTGAATGGTGAATGGTAAATGGTAAAACATATGGAGAGCGGTTCTGCTCATCAGTGTCCAGATTGTCCAGAATGTAAAGAATGTGAATGGTGAATGGTAACTGGTGAATGGTAAAACAATGGAGAGCGGTTCTGCTCATCAGTGTCCAGATTGTCCAGAATGTAAAGAATGTGAATGGTGAATGGTGAATGGTAAATGGTAAAACAATGGAGAGCGGTTCTGCTCATCAGTGTCCGGATTGTCCAAAATGTTGTTTGAAATATAAAAGTTGTCATGCTCAACGACACTCCAATGTCTCCGAAATGCGGGTTTGTTGTAGTGCCGTCCGTGCCGGACGGTGGATCGGAACCTCTCTCGCAGAGCGAGAGCACTACACCGAAAGCATTATGCTCAACGGCACTCCAAAGTATCGGAGTCAGGGAGTAGCGAGAAAAGTAAAATGCGCCAAATTATGAAAAGCATTATGCTCAACGACACTCCAAACTCTCGGAGTCAGGGACGAAAACTGAAAAGCATTATGTTCAACGACACTCCAAACTCTCGGAGTCAGGAAGTAGCGAGAAAAGCGAGAAAAGTGGAAAGCGTGAAAAGTAAAATGCGCCAAATTATGAAAAGCATTATGCTCAACGACACTCCAAACTCTCGGAGTCAGGGACGAAAACTGAAAAGCATTATGCTCAACGGCACTCCAAAGTATCGGAGTCAGGAAGTAGCGTGAAAAGCGAGAAAAGTGGAAAGCGTGAAAAGTGAAAAGCGCCAAATTATGAAAAGCATTATGCTCAACGACACTCTAATGTCTCGGAAATGTTATGAGCAGGGTTCAAAAATATGTTTTGTGAGATAAACTATAATAATACAGGAAAGGGTCAGACATATATGAATAATTCAATGTTTAATCATCCGCCGGCGGAATGCCGGGGAATGCCGTTCTGGTCGCTGAACGACCGGCTGGAACCGGCGGAAATGATCCGTCAGGTGGAGGAATTCCACCGCGCCGGAATGGGCGGTTTTTTTCTGCATTCCAGGACCGGGCTGATTACCGAATATCTCGGCGCCGAATGGATGGCGGTACTGCGGGCGGCGGTTGAAAAGGCCGCTGAACTCGGTATGGAGGCATGGCTTTACGACGAGGACAAATGGCCGAGCGGATTCGCCGGCGGCATTGTGCCGGTGGAAAATCCGGAATACCGCGGACAGTATCTCGGACGGCTGCAAGCCGGTGCGCCATTACCGGAACAGTCGGAAGTTGTGCTGGAAAAGGACGGCTGGATTTATTTTACCGCAATCTGTCCGCTCGGGATCGCCTGGTTCAACGGCACATGTTACACCGACCTGATGAATCCCGATGCGGTGGCGGCTTATATCCGCTCCACCCACGAAAAATATAAAGCTGCATTCGGCCAATATTTCGGCACGGTCATTCCGGGAATTTTCACCGACGAGCCGATCATGCGGATGCGTCCGGGCTGGGGCCCATGCGATTGCGAACTGCTGCCGTATTCCCCGCATCTCGTAAAACGCTATCTGACAACTTACGGGGAATCACCGCTGCCGCATGTTGACGCGCTGTTTGCGGATCTGCCGGACTCCGCCAAATACCGCTACCGTTACTGGAAAATGGCGACCGGGCAATTTGCGGAAGCTTACACTAAACAAATCGCGGAATGGTGCGAACGCAACAAGCTGAAATTGACCGGCCATTTCATGTATGAAGACTCCGTGGAACTGCAAACCCGCTGGATCGGCAAGGCAATGGCGCATTACGAGCACATGCAGATACCCGGCATTGACCATCTGTCGCTCAATATTGACAATATTCTTACCGCCAAACAATGTTCTTCGATGGCCAACCAGCAGGGCAAAAAAGTCACACTTTCCGAAATGTACGGGGCTGCCGGCCAGAACATGAATTTTGAAGACCGCAAATGGATTGCCGGATGGCACGGCGTAATGGGGATTAATTTCATCTGCCATCATCTGTCATTATATTCAACCCGCGGCTGCCGGAAACGGGATTACCCGCCGACGTTCACCTGGCACCAGCCTTACTGGCATGAACATGCGGCGATTGAGGACTGGCAGGCCCGGTTGACCTGTCTGCTGCGGGAAGGCGATTTCAGCGCCGATTTTCTGATTATCCATCCGGCGGAAAGCGGCTGGTGTCTGCAACGCGGCAATAATGCGGACGCGCGGCTGGAATCGCTGGACCGCGAATTGAACTCTATCTTGCAGGAAATGTTCAGCAACCACTATGACTTTGAACTGGGTGATGAGGACTTCATGGCCCGTTTAGCGACAGTCCAGAACGGCGGCTTCACCGTCGGTAAAATGCAGTATCGCGCGGTGATCGTTCCGCCAATGCACACCATTCGTGAGTCAACCCTGCAATTGCTGGAAGAATTCAGCCGTCATGGCGGCCGGATCATCACCTGCGGAACGCTGCCGCAACTGACCGATGGCGAGGCCGGCGCCGCCGCGCATCGCCTGTGCCGGATATCCGTTTGTCATATTGAAAATACCGCCGAATTGGAGACGGCAATTGAAAAAACCTTGCCGGCTCAGCATAAGATTGCCGGTCATAACCACCATAATGTCTTTATCCAGCGCCGCCGGACTGAAAACGGCGAATTGCTGGTCATGTTCAATTCATCCCGGCATGAAGATGCGGCGATTGAGCTTAAAGACCGTCAGAATCAGCGAATCGAGCTTTGTCTTGATTCAGGAGAAAACAGGCAATTTGCAGAGAATACAGTATTGCTGGCCCCTGCCCAGACCAGAGTCCTGCTGCTGACGGAATTAACCTCTGCGCCGGTTCTTGTTGAAAACAAAAAGCAGATGGAGGCGGCGCTGCCAATTACCGGTCCGTGGCGGCTTGAATGCGCCGGGCCCAACAGCCTGCCGCTGGACTTCGCGGAATGGAGCTTTGACGGAAAAAACTGGAACTCAGCCGAACCGTGCATTGGATTGAAAATGCGCCTGGACGAACAGCGTTATAACGGGCCGCTTTATCTAAGGCATTCGTTCATCAGCAGAATAACTTCAGGCATCAGCATCGACTTTGCCGCCGAACTTCCGGCGGGGACTCCGTTGAAGGTGAATAATCATAATCTGGTGACGGGCCATGACTGTTATCTGGATCAATCGATTTTGAAAACCGACATCTCGCATTTGCTGATTCAAGAATTGAACACCATCGAATTCAAACTGGATTTCGTTTACGGCGACCCGACAAAATACGACAACCCGGCATTGCGTTACGGCACGGAACTGGAAAGTGCATACCTTACCGGCGATTTCGGCGTGTACGGAATCCCGGCTGCCGCGGACAAACTGCCAATCCAGATCTCGCACGATATCTGGAAAACAGAACTTCCCGAACGTCGCGTTACCCGGCTGCACGGCCCGGTTTACCTTGGAGAAAAGACCAACTGCTCAGACGGCGAACTGACGTTAAGCGGGCTGCCGTTCTACGCCGGAGCAGTCAGGATGTCGGCGGAATTCATAATTCCGCATGGCAGCTTTACAGCAATAAGTTTTGAGTGTCTGGATGCGGTCACCGCCAGAATATGGCTAAATGGAAAGCCTGTTGAGCATCTTTTCAACAGCCGTCCGCTCACCGCCGATATCACCGGCATGCTGCGTCAAGGCTCCAACCATATTAAAGTGGAACTGCGCAACAGTCTGCGCAATCTGCTTGGTCCGCATCATCACACGCTGGGTGAACTTTGTTCGGTCGGGCCATATTCCTTTATCAGCCGTGATTTCAAGCCGGGAACTTATCTGCCGGATCTGGAATGGTCAAAACCGGGAAACCGGGCCGAACAGGAATCGTGGACGGATGACTACTTCCTGGTGAGATTCGGATTGTCTGCCGGAATTAATCTAAGGTGAAGATTTTTGATTAATTGATACGATAAAATCCATTTTTTTAAGAATTTACTTTGTTAAAATACACTCTTGCCATTAAATTAGCGGTATATGGAAAGAGGAAGGAAATGAAAAATAGCGACCGCAAAGACCGTGACCGTAAAAAGCGCAAACTGTGGATTTGGGCTTTGGCCGGCGCCGGGTTAATATGTTTTTTAATGATCTGGATAATTAAGGTTCATTTTTTTAAAAGCGAAGAACCTGGATTGCCGGTCGCGAAAGACAAATTCAATACATATGTGAACGCCCTCATCCGTCCGGGACAATTGAACTCCGCGGAAAAGCTGGCCGTTGTCAACACGATGGCGAATCTGCCGGATGCAGTCAGAGGACCGGTGATAAGGCTTGCCGCCAGACAGGGGATTGAAGAATTAAGAAAGAAATTCAAAGGAATCACCACTCCTGAGGAAAAACAGAAAAAGGTTGATGCGATTATCGCATATATCGATGAGAAATATGTGATCAATCAGGATACTGACAAGGTTTTCAATAAGGAATTTCTGAACGAGGCGATCCAGGTGTATGTGAAAGAGGTACCAGCCGATGAACGGGCATTGTATGCCCCGATAGTTAACAAACTAATTTCCAAAATCAACTCAAAACCAAGGTGAATAGAAGATGAGATCATATAAATTCACACTCGTCGAACTGCTGGTTGTCATGGTAATAATATGTGCGCTCGCCGCGCTGTCGTTTCCGGTATATAATAAAATCAGGAACTCGTCAAAAATGACCGCCTGCTTAAACAACCTGAAACAAATAGGAATATGCATCAATTCGTATGCCACGGACAACAAAGACGCGCTTCCGCGATGCGCAAGACTTAACTCTGCGGACGGGATGCCGGCGCTTAAAGATGTAATGCGCCCCTATGCCGGGGGCAATGTCAAAATCTTTGAGTGCCCGGCGGATGTCAGTTCGTATAAAGCGTTTGGTTCAAGCTACGAGTGGAATACAATGATTAACGGCATGAAAATTGACAAGCACATGTTTGTCATAGGAACCAATCTGATTTCCGCCCCGTTTTGCGGGGATGTGGATAATTTCCATGCAGGAAAGAGAAACTATCTTTATTCGGATGGAAAAATCAAAGACGTTTTTGAATTGCAAATTAAGTAACTGCCATATCATCCAATAATGGTTTAAGCGCTTCCCGGTCAACATAATTTTTCTCAGACTGCTTAGATTTACGGCATCCAGAATGCCCGTTCCCATTCCATTTCGCTGAAGAAGCAGTTCCCGTTATATGAGACATTCAAATAGGGCGAGTAATTCTGCTCCGGATCGGCGTGCCAGCAGCAGCGCACCACCGGGAAGAAACTTAATATGGCTGAATATTTTACATTGACGCTGTACGGGTTGGAATCTGAACGGATGGAACTGGTTTTAACCTGATTCCAGGTTTTGCCGGCATTGTTGCCCCAGCCCAGGCATTCCGCTTCCGTAAACTCATAAAAATAGCTGATTCTGGTCACATCCGCATTCGGGTTATTGCCGTTCGGATCGAAAAAACTCACATTGCCAGGACGGTCATAGGCATTCGAATATTGTTTCATCGGATGCGTATACCATTGTGACGGAACTGTTCCCGGATCGTTTTTGTCGTCCGGGCAGTGATAAACTTTCAGACTGGTGGTATATGTCGGATAGAGCGTGGAAATCCATGGCGGAAACGCTTCTTTGAAATCAATCCGGTAATTTTGAATCAGCATGCCCATCTGACGCAGATTGTTGATACAGGTAATCCGCCTCGCTTTCTGCCTTGCCTTGTTGAGTGAAGGCAGCAGCAGCCCGGCCAATATTGCGATGATGCTGATCACCACGAGCAATTCAATGAGTGTAAAATTCCGGCGGGTCCGTCCATTTCTTCTAAATATGCTCATGATATCTTATTCTCCTCCGCGGTTTGCGCGGTTGTTGGCTGAACAGTTAAAATTTTAATTCCGGATGGAACATTTTCAAACATGGAAGTCTTTGCCGCCTGAGTCCCGGCATCCAGCCCGTGAATGGTTTTTTCCCAGTAGAACGGGTTGAAGAAAAGCTGGATAAAGCCTTTCCAGGCACCGATTGAGATCAGCAGCCAGTAGAACGGCATCAGCAAGGCGGCCGGCAGCAGATGGTAATACCGCCGTTTAATGCAGGCCAGGATATGCACGCCCATAAACAGAAAATTGGCAAGTACCAGCAGTATGGTGGTCACGAAAAAAATGACCGACAGCACCGACCAGAAACGGCTTTCAGTCTCACCCCAGTAAAACAGCGGCCAGGGTTCAAGACGCATGCCGAAAACCGCCAGCCCGTGATAATCGGTAAAATTATGCGGCCCGGCAATGATTTCCCAGGGCGTAAGCCCGCTGGAAAGCGCATCCAGGAACAGCAGCAGATAAAATCCGCCGGCCATCCAGTAAATTATGTTGACCAGCATCATGAACGCGCTGGCGCCGACGCTCATGTAGAAGCCGAAAAGTCCCCACAGTCCCAACTGGCGCAGCGTGTTCACCGGATGCCGGGTATGGCTGAGATGCGTCTGGATGAAACCTTTCACCCAGCGGGAGCGCTGGCGGATCCAGTTCCATACATCGGAATTGGCCTCTTCCCAGGTGGTGGAATCCAGCAGGCAGGTCTGATAGCCATGCGTGTAAATCCTGATTCCCAGATCGCAGTCCTCGGTAACGTTGAACGGGTCCCACCCGCCAAGTTCCCGCAACGCTTCAGTGCGGAAATGGTTGGAAGTGCCGCCCAGCGGCAGGGGCAAGTTGAAAGTCTGCATACCGGGCAGCATCAGATCAAAGGTTGTGGAATACTCCACCGTGAACAGCCTGGTCAGCAGATTCTGACGGGAATTGTAATAGTTCAATTTCGCCTGGACACATGCCATCTCGCGGGGGGTGCTCCGGAATACGGCAACCGCCTTTTTCAACTGGTCCGGTTCCGGACGGTCCTCGGCGTCATAAATCACGCAATACTCCCCGCGGGCATACTTCAACCCGAAGTTGCAGGCGCGGGGTTTGGTCTTCGGCTGCGAATCCGGAACCACGATTATCTTGTAATTACCGGGCAGAAAACAGCGCTTCAGCGCATGGATAGTTTCACGGTCGTCGCTTTCCAGCAGCAGTTTGACGTCCAGCTTGTCCGCCGGATAGTCCAGTTTGCCGATGTTGAGGATGATCTTTTCCGCGATATTCGCTTCATGGTAAAGCGGCACCAGAATGGTATATACCGGCAGTTCTTCATCGGTAATGGCCGCCAGTTCGTCCGCGGATACCTTTCTTTCGCCGAACCCGAGCATTGAAACGCAGCAGGCGCCTATCCGGAAGATCGCCGCGCTGAAATACCAGAACGCCATCAGCGCGGTAATGGTGAACAGGAAATAGTCCCAGCGGTATTTCAGGAATACAAGCATGGCTGCCGATACCCCGGCATAAAATAGAACCTGGGGCCGGGAAATGGAAATATAGGCGCTATCCTCCCGGTGACATTCGACAAAACGCCGAGTCACCGGATCAAGATGTTTCATTCCGGGCAATGTTATTTTTTTGTTTATCATTCTATATTGTAGAAAAATACTATTATCTATATATATTAACGTCTAAATCATTTTTTTTATTGCCTGAAAACATAAAAACTGGTTTATTTTAGCTTTTTTGTCAGATTTTGTTGCCTACAGAAGCAATAATCGCGATAAAAGAAGCGTTTCAGGAGCTATAATATTGAAAAAGCAGTTCCGGTGACTGACTATAATTGTTTTCTCCGCCGGAAATTATTAAACGTAAGCTGTAGCAAATTTATGAGATATCTTGAAAAAACGCTGATCGCCGCCGCGTTGACTGTTGCTTTTTTTTGCGTTGACGGATGGAGCTTTGACAAAGCAAACTGGTTCGCCGAAAAAAATGGTTCGTCCGCTGAAAAATTGGGCTCCGCCGCTGACTCTTCCGCCGTCACGGCGTTGACGCTCCCCGGTTCAGCCTTGATCTACAAGGAAAAAGAACGTCAGACATTGCGCCCGGAAAAAGATATTTTCCTGAAGAAAACTCTCTCCATCGAAGTCAAAGTGCAGAGTGAAAACCCGGCTCCGGTTTCCGCTGTCATCTTTATCAAAGACAAAGACGGGCTGTGGTTTCAAACAAAGCACGAATATAAGATTATTCCAGGCGACTGGCAGCGGCTGGAGACAGACATCGCCGGCGGGTCCGCCTTGATCCCGGTCGGTCATGGCGGAGCCTGGGACGGACGCCATCAGGTCGCGATGCTTACCGCCGGTCTTTCCATTTACGGCAACACGGCCAGGCAGTTCAATATCCAATGCCGCAACCTGGAACTCAGCGGCGTCCGGACGGTTCCGCCGCTGCAACTGCTGAACTGGGAAATGCCCGGCACCTGTGAGCGCTACGAAATCATTCAAAGCGATTTTGAGCTTACGCGCGAATATTGCAATCCGTTCGACCCGGACGAAATCAGTGCCGACGTCGAAGCGGTGGCGCCCGGCGGCGAAACCATCCGCTGGCCGGCATTCTACACGCAGAATTTTATCCGTCAGCAGCATTTCACCCGCGAAATAAACATCCCTTCCGGCAAGGCTCACTGGGCATTCCGGTTCACCCCTGAACGCACCGGCGAATACCGGCTGCGGCTGGTGGTCGAAGACAAATCCGGGAAAGCGCCGGAACTGCTGGTCAGCCCGTGGAAGAGTCTGTCCGTACAGCCTTCCGGGCGCAAAGGTTATGTCCGCCCCAGTCTCCGCGACCCGCGTTATTTTGAATTTTCCACCGGGGAATTCTTCTTTCCCATCGGCATCAATACCCATACCAATATTGACTTGCGCAGTGAAAAGCAGTTTAAATTCGGCCACCTTCCCGACCGCGGCACCTACGATTACGACGAATACCTGGCGGCAATGGCCGCTGGCGGCGTCAACGCCGTCGAAATCTGGATGGCATCCTGGTCTTTCGCGCTGGAATGGAGCATCTGCCGTCCGTTTTATTACGGGCTGGGCCGCTACAATCTGGCCAACGCCTGGCGGCTGGACCACGTGCTGAATGACGCCCGCGAAAAAGACATCTACATTCATCTGACGCTGGACAACCACGGCAAGCTTTCCGACTACAGCGATCAGGAATGGGACGACAATCCGTTCAATATAAAAAACCCGTTCGCCTTTTCCAACGGCGGGTTCCTGAAATCTCCGGAAGTGTTCTTCTTTGATCCCCGGGCGAAAAAGCTGAACCGTCAGCGCAACCGCTATATTGCCGCCAGATGGGGGGCTTACACCAATATCTTCGGCATCGAATTCTGGAGCGAAGGCAACCTGGTCAGCAACTTCAAGGACATCTATGACAGCGGCGCATTCGCCGACTGGCACCGCGATTCCGCGAATGAACTTAAAGTCATGGACCAGGGCAGACACATGCTGACCACCCATTACAGCGGAAGCTGTCTTGATCAGCTCAAATTCCCCGAAGTAGTCGCCATGCCGGAATTTTCCTATGTGGCGGGCGACGCCTACCGGAACACTAAAATCCATTTTGTGGACCAGATGCGCCAGCAGGCGGCGGCGCTGCTGATTTTCAACCGCCCGGTGCTGGCTACTGAATTCGGCGGCACCTGGGCCGGCGGCAAAGCCGAGCAGGTTGTCGGCGACATCCATTCCGGATTGTGGAGCGCGTTCTTCAAGGAACAGGCCGGAACTCCGTTCCTCTGGTGGCACGATTTCATCCACTTGAACAATCACTACCGTCATTATAAAGGACTTTCGGAATATATCAGGGGCATCGACCTGCGCGACCCCCGGATGCGATTTAAAGAACTGGACGTAATTGATCCCGCCGCCCCGCGGCCCCAGCCGGAGTACATCCCCTCCCGGCCCCTGGCCGACGGCTCATGGGCGCTGCAATGGAATCTCCGCGACTATTACCTGGCCTATATCAACGGCTTGCGGCTTCCCCTGGAAGACTGTTTGACCAGCTATTTCGGCAGAGAGAATTACTTTGTCGAATGCTTCTCCGCCGGAGATGCATCAAAAGTCTACGGCTGGGTCTTCTGCCGGCGCTATGTGTTCGACTATCCGGAAAAAGAGGATGCCCTGCCCTTCTCTAAAGATCTGCAAGTCACGCTTGATTACCCGCTGTCCGCCGGAACTTATTCCCTGAGGTTTTACGACACCATCACCGGCAAAGTCATTGCCGCAAAAGATATTCAACTCAACGGCGGCCCATCTGTAATTCAGATTCCGCCGTTCAAAACAGATATTGCCTTCAAACTTATCCGCCGCTTCTTCTGCTCTAAATACGATTCCGCGCCGAAGCCGCCGGAAACTACTGCAAAGGGCAAGCGGAAATGAAAATTAAAAGAATATTCATCGCCATTTTTCTGCTGCCGCTGCTCAATGCTTTTGCCGCAGCCCCGGCGTGGCAGGTGGCGGACGCCGAATACCGGCTGGCGGTTAAAACCGATAATCCCGGCGTAACCGGCTACCTTGATCTAAGTTTATGCGCCCTGCCGGAAAAACTGGACAACGGCGTTGACGTCCGCGACGAAAAAGGCGGGAAAATTCCCTATTTTCTGTACAAGGATTTCGGACTGTTTTTCGGTCCGGCGGCCAAAGCGCCGGTGCGCTATATTTACTTCGGCTTCAAAAAACCGGTGGAAGCCCCGCCGTGGCCGAAAGAACTGGGCAATGTTCCGGAAAATTACCGGCTGCGGATCAGGATTTTCCATGCCGGTGTGGCTTACATCACCGAACAGCAGTGGCTTGAACGGCAGCGGCAGAATATTGAAGAACGCTACCGACGCCCCAACTGGATGGTGAAGTATTACATCGACCAGTGCTGGGAACGTTACTTTGCCCGGTATATTTATCCGTGGCCCGTTACCGACGTCAAGTTTTACCTGAATAATGAGCCCTTTGACAAAGACTGGGATAAAGCGTATGATGTCGAAGATTATCTGGCCTGGAGAAATCCTTCCTCCTACCGCCGGTCCTGCGGCTGGGTCGAATACCAGTACCGCCTGAAAGGCCCGTATTTCATGAAATATGATCCCATCCGGCAGGAATGGGCGTTCAAACGGCTGAAGCGTTACTGGAACATCCGCGAGAAAGAACTTAAACAGGCGGAAATCAACTCCAGAGGCGTACCCGAAAGAGAAATGATCTATATCTTTGAAAAGCGGAAACCGGCCGAGGAGAAAAACAACTGGGAACAGGTGCTGCTGGACAAATGCATGTTCGATTTCAGGAATAATTTTGCCGCGGGCATCACCGGCATGCTGCTGATCCCCGCTGACGGCGAGTATGAATTTGCTGTCAATACCAGCAGTTCCACGCTGCTGCTGGTTGATGAGAAAATTGTGATCAACTGGTACGGCGAACATGAACGCAATCCCGGCTGGGAAAAAACCGTCAAAATCAAACTGAAAAAAGGCCTGTACCCGTTTAAATTCTACTACCAGAAAAATCTCGCCATCACCTATGCGGCCTGCGCCTGGAAAAAACCGGGGGACCGCGAGTTCACGCTGCTGCAGGATGACGATTTCTCGCCGGGCTGGCCCTGCATCCCGGAAACCTGCTCAAGCAAAGACGGGAAAATTTATCCGCTGGCAATAAAAACCGGCTCCTGCATCCTGTATACCGGGAAACGCGAAAAATGCCTGTGGGAAAAATATGCCGTGACCGATTGCGGCAGCGGCGCTTGCGCCTGGGAAGTCAACGGGCAGACTTTTCCCGGCAGGACCATCGACCTGATTTTGAAGGAAGGCACCGACGATAAAATCATGCTTGTTCCTGAAGATAAAACCTATTCGCCGCTGCGGCTGTACCGTTTCGATGATGGTAAAGAAAAACCGTATTCCCGGCCCGACCTGGCGCTGAAACTGTGGACCCCGGATTTTATTTTCGATGATGAAACGCTCGATCTGTTCGTCGAAGTCAACTCGAAACTGCCATACCCCGTGGAATGCTATCTGGACACCGTCGCATCGCCGGAAAACAGTTTATTCGCCAGCGGCCGCGAAAAAATCTCCCTGCCGGGCAAACCGGTCTCCGAACAGAACCGCTTCATTCCGGACAGCGTTTTCAAGAAGCAGATCGTGCTGAAAGGCGAAGCTTTAAAACTGAAGACCGAAGTCGGATTCAACCTGAAACTGCCGAATATGGCTTTCGACAGTAAACGGATAAGGTTTATCAAGGCGCCGGAGCTGCCCCCGCTGGAAACCGGTCCGGAGGGGCTGCATGACGCCGACGGCAGCATCGTGATCCCGGTCATTCACCGTCCGGAACTCTCTGAAATCAGAAAATGGGAACTCCCGGCAACCGTGATCAACCGCCTCGCCGGAACCTCCAAAGTGCTGGTCGTGGCGGATGATTTCGCCTGCGGCAACAGCACCTTCAGCGACATGCTGCAGGAGCTGCTGAATCAGGAGGAAATCGAACTGGAATTCATCCCGTGGCGCAATTCCGGCGACAACCGCCTGCTGGAAAATTTCGCCGCCACCCTGCCCTTCATCCTGAAATCCGATGCCGATGCCGCCATCATCATTCCCCCGGTGCGCGAACTTCACGACGGTATTCCGGTCAGAAATCAATACCGCATGCTGGCCGCCCTGATCTCCGCCTTCAAAGGCCGCAACCTGATGCTGGCCACCCCATTCCCCCCTGTCGTTCCGACGCCGCAGGAGGAGGAACTTTCCAGCGAAATAAAACGACTGGCCCGCGAATACGGCGCCGCGGTTTTAGATTTGAACTATTACATCAAGGAAAATAGAGACTGGCGGAAAGCCTACCGTTCCACTCCGGAAAATGAAGGCTCGCTCGAATTGCTCCCCGTCCAGAACATCGAAGGCGTCTGCCGGATCATCGCCAAAGAACTGCGCTGACGCTCAATGATTGCGATATTCGCGCGGCGTAAGTCCTGTGCTTTTCCTGAAAACACGGGAAAAATAGCCGAGGTTATCAAATCCGACCATTCCGGCTATTTCGGAGACGGAGCAACTGGTATCGCGCAATAGATTTTTGACCCGGGTCATCCGCAATTCGGTGACATATTGCAGCGGCGAAATGCCGTAACACTGCTTAAAAATCCGGCACTGATGCGCGTAGGATATACCTGATTCCTGTAAAAAATCCTGAATCGATCCGGTGGCGCTGACCTGCCGGTCTGCAAACCGGCTCAACTGGCGGCGGATTTTTGAGGCCAGCCGGACCGCCGCATCCTCCGGCGTCCGGGTCTCGTTTTCCGGACAAAGCAGATCCAGCAGCAATTCAAGAAAAATCCCCCGGCTGACCATTTTCTCCTGGCCGCTGCCGAAATTGAACAGGTTTTCAATCCGTCTGAACAGCTCCAGCGTGGTGTTCAGGTTGCGGACCGTACCATGCAGAATCTGCGACGGCACCAGATCCGGCGCGGGGCGGAACAGATGTTCCTGCGGCCGGGCCGGGCAGTAGGTCATGACGGGCAGATGGGCGGAATCACCGCTGAACAGCCAGTCGAAATGAACCCAGTAGCGATGCCCCGGCCGGCCGGCGGTCTCCCGCGAGATATGCCGCCGTCCCGGCGGCACGATAATGTATGATCCGGCCGGACACTCAATCTTTTCCGTTTCAATCTCCACAGCGTAATCGCTGTGTTCGAACAGCACCAGTTCGTGCTCGTAGATATAGCGCATCGCCTCCACCCAGCCGGACTGCGTCGGCGCATTGCCGGCAATCCGCAGACACGGTGAAATACGATACAGCCAGTCATTCATGGATTTTTCCTTTGAATATCATTTATGTGCAAATAATAGCATAATTATGCAATTGATTCAAGCAGTAAAACTCATTATACTATAGATAAGATAATATCATTAAAAGGATAAAAAAAAATGGAATGGATGAAAAAATGTTATTCCCGGCTGCTGATCGATAATCATATTACCGATCTTAAACCGGAGTTCATGCGGCGGTTCGACCCGGCGGAATATGTCCGGATGGTGAAAACAGCCGGGGTGGAAGCCGCGATGGTATATGCCTGCTGCCACAACGGCAACTGTTACTATCCGACCCAGGTCGGCCACATGCATGCCAGTCTTGACGGACGCGACATTTTCGGCGAAACGGTACAACTGCTGCGGCGGAGCGGCATTGTACCGGTCGCCTATTATACAAGCATCTACCATAATAATTCGGCCCGCTCGCATCCGGCATGGCGGGTCACATACCCCGACGGCAGTCAGCACGGCGGAAGATACTGGTGGAGCTGTCCGAACAATGATGAATACGTCAAATTCACCATTGCGCAAATAAGCGAAGTGATCGCATACGATGTGGACGGCATCTTCAACGACATGACGTTCTGGCCCGGCATCTGCGTATGCCCCTCCTGCCGCGAGAAATACCGTGCGGAGACCGGACGCGAAATACCGGTGAAGATCGACTGGCGCGACAGGGAATGGATATCCTTTCAGCGTTTCCGCGAACGTTCGATGGCGGCATTCACGCAGGCGATAACGTCCGCGGTCAAAGCCCGGAAAAATATCACGGTAACGCATCAGACGAGCACCATCATGCACGGCTGGATGCAGGGCTATACGCTGGACATCGCCGACGCCTGCGACTACACCTCCGGGGACTTTTACGGCGGCAAGTATCAGCATATTCTCGGCGCAAAAATTCTCGCCGCCGCATCGCGCAGTCTGCAGTATGAATTTATGACCAGCCGCTGCGTGGATCTCCATGATCACACGTCGATGAAATCGGAGGCGCAACTGACGGCGGAAGCGGCAACCACGCTCGCCAATGCCGGGGCCTATTTCTTCATCGACGCCATCAATCCCGACGGCACTCTGGAGGAGCCGGTTTATCAGCGCCTCGGCTCCGTATCAAAAACGCTTTCGCCGTTCACCAGGACAATCCAGCGACACCGCCCGGTGATAAGCGCCGGAACCGCGCTCTATTACTCCTCCGCGGCGTATATCGATGAAAACGCCTCCGCGGACATCATGCTGCCGAGCGGCAATAAACCGGCGGTCGATGAGCTGACCGGCGCTTCAATCATCCTTACCAGAGCGCATATTCCGTTCGCGGCGGTAACCGGACGCGGCGATTTCTCCGCATTCAAAACAATTATCATGAACAACATACTCTATACCACGCCGGAGGAGAATGAAAAGCTGCGCGCCTTTGTCAAAAACGGCGGTACGCTGATCGCCACGGGCAATACCTCGCTCATGACGCCCGACGGCTCGACCACCGGCGACTTCGCCCTCGCTGATGTGTTCGGGGTGTCCGCTACCGGCGTGAAAGCCAAACGGTTCCATTATCTCTCATTCATCGACCGTCGCTGGCTGATATCCTCGCATGAAACCGCGCCGCTCGTAACAGCGGCGAACGCGAGTGTGATTGCATATATCAACGAGCCGGTTTTCGATCCGGACGACTCGGAGTACGCCTCGATACACAGCAATCCGCCGGGTGCGGACACCGGTTTCGCCGGGCTTACGGTCAACCAGTACGGAAAAGGAAAATGCATTTACCTCTCGTCCCCGGTGCTTTCGCTTCAGCAGGACGCGCAGCAGGTTTTCGGAACCTGGCTCTTCCGCGAATATGCGCCGTCAACTGTTATCGCAGAGACGAATGCCCCCGAATGCGTTGAAATCACCACTCTGAAAAGCACAGTGGAAAACGCCATAATCGTCGGGCTCGTGAACTACCAGAAAGAACTCCCGAACGTCCCGGTGCGCGATCTCGCGTTGACGCTCCGCCTGAACGGCGCAAAACCGGTATCGGCTGTCCGCGTATCCGACGGCATGAAACTGAATGCGGTCAGCGTTGACGGAACGCTCCGCATCGATATCCCCCTTCTCGAAACTATTGAAATGATCGAAATAAACCTGGAGTAGACGTATGAATGTGAAAAACATTGCCGCATCAGCTTTCGAAGCGGGCGCAGGAATCGTCCGCCTTGCGCCGAACTGGGTCCCCCGCTCGTTCTGCATCCCCGGACGCCGCATCAAACTGCACCCGGACGACTATTATGCGCTGGGCGGCGAACGCGGCGGCATCGACGAACGCTGGCTCGCCTCCGCCACCCCGGCGGACAACGGCCCGCTCACCGGCCAAGACGAAGGCCTCAGCAAAATTGTCGGTCCCGGCAATGAACTGATTCTGCTGAAAGAAGCGGTGGCTGAACTGAAAGAGCAGTTGGTCGGACAGCGCATCTGGAATAAATACGGCTGCTGGCCGATTTACTCCAAATTCTTTGACAATCTCGGACCGCTGCCGCATCATGTTCATCACCGTGACGCCCACGCGGCGCTGGTCGGACAGCGCGGCAAGCCGGAAGCCTATTATTTTCCGCCGCAGTTGAATAATCACGGCGGCCATTTCCCTTACACCTTTTTCGGCTTCGAGCCGGGAACCACCAAAGCCAGGGTACGGGAATCGCTGATGAATTTTACCAAAGGCGATAACCGCATCACCAACCTGTCCCGCGCCTACCGCCTGGAACCGGGCACCGGCTGGGACGTGCCGCCGGGAGTCCTCCATGCGCCTGGCAGTCTCTGCACCTACGAACCGCAGGTGGCGTCCGATGTCTATGCCATGTACCAGTCGCTGGTAGATAACCAGATCGTGCCGGAGGCGCTGTTGTGGAAAGACTGTCCGGCCGGCCGCAAAGGCGATTTCGACTATCTGGTGGAGGTGATCGACTGGGAACTGAACGTCGATCCGGAATTTGTAAAGAATCGTTTTATGTCGCCCATACCGGTAAAACCGGAGACGGAAATGGCCGCGCAGGGTTACAGCGAAAAGTGGATATGCTACCGCTCGGCGGCCTTCTCGGCCAAAGAACTGACCGTATTCCCCGGACAATCCGCTATCATCAAAGACGCGGCGGCGTATGGCATCATCATGATGCAGGGCCACGGCAGAATGGGTCTATGGGATATCGACACTCCGGCGCTGATACGTTACGGCCAACTGACTAATGATGAATATTTCATCTCCGAGTCCGCCGCAACTGCAGGCGTGAAGATTGTCAATGCATCGGCGACCGATCCGATTGTCATGCTAAAACACTTCGGCCCGGCCAATCCCGACCTTATTGTAAACTGAGATTTTAGGCGGCGGCCTCACGCCGCCAAGCTAAAAATAACTTGCACAAGAACTCTTGAAGTTCAATATGGCTTGGAGAAAGTCTTTAGCCATAACTGCGGACTCCGCTGACTTATAATCCGCGTCCGTCTGCAAACAGAATCAACAAGAAAAAAGGCATTTTAAAATAGACTTTTAAGCCCTTTCAGCGAGGTTCGCCTCTGTTGTTTCTACCCATTTCTCTATATGAAACAGGTAAAAGAACTATAACAAACCATCCTTTAACGCTATTTTAAAACAATTTTCCATTTGCGCACAGAATGTCTTTGCCCGATTTTGCTCCATATGCTTCCAGAAGAGCAACTATTTTTTCATGTTTCTTCCTTAGTGCAGAATCCAATGCCGTATTGCCATATATATCAACCAGATTGACATTAGCGCCTCTTTCCAATAAGATTCTGACAATCTGATAGTGCCCATTTACCACTGCCCAATTTAATGGAGTACCACCTAATATATTCTGATGGTTAATGTTTGCGCCAAAGTTGATTAGCGCAGTTACCATTTCTTGACTCCCTTCCGCACAGGCATATTCCAATGGAATCATCGCATCCTTGGTTTGTGCATTGACATCTAATCCGTTATATACAAAAAACATGACCTTGCCTAAATTATTAGAAAGAAATAATGCGTTATTACCTTCATCATCTGTGACTTTAATATTAGCTCCAGATTTGACCAATAAATTGATTATTTCCAAAGAGGCGTCTGTTCTTGTCGCCAATAACAAAAGCGGTTCTCCTTGTCTAGATGAGAGGTTCACCGTGGCTCCATATTGAAGAAGCAACTTTGTGATATCAACGTTATTTTCCACAACGGGATAAAATATCGCAGTCGCACCGTTTTTCTTATTTCTAATATTAGGATCCGCCCCGTATTTCAAAAGAATTTCAACCATTTTCGGAGAGTTGTTTATTATGGACAACATTAGCGAAGTATGTCCTCCGTCGGAACGCCCGAGATTAGGATTTGCTTTATTATTGAGCAACATTTCAACAATTTGAAAATTTTTGTTGTTGACCGCCATCATCAACGCAGTCCAGTTATCGTTATCTAGGAGCCTGTCGGACTGAGATTTTTATGATTCATAAAAGTAAAATTTTTTATTATTCAGCCCATAATTGCAATACATGAGCTTCAATTTGTATCATAGATATGAATACATAGACTTACT
>Ga0172379_10001102_pt1 | contig 58006 bp, 47 predicted proteins | sample GrowelOW334metaG_FD_119756 | JGI IMG/M metagenome (GOLD analysis project Ga0172379, IMG submission 119756) | Groundwater microbial communities from an aquifer near a municipal landfill in Southern Ontario, Canada - Groundwater well OW334 metaG | ecosystem: Environmental > Aquatic > Deep... | reverse complement strand
TTCATCCTCCACCATTCATTATGAACCCCGGACTCTACTACAGGGTCAAGGGTTGCCTGAAGATGATAGAGTCGGCTCGCTTGCTTTTGGTGAGAAAAGACGATTTCGAAAAGCTACTCTAAGAGAACTTATCAGGTAACGCTTAGGGTATTTTCCGAAACCGTGGCGTTAGATGTCTAAGGCCTTAATCGCTGACTGGTATTCTTTTTCCACAGCTTCCAGCGACAAATGCTGGTAAAGTTCAAGGCTCTTGCGGCTTTCGTGGCCACTGATCAATTGAATTTTTGCATCAGAGATTCCTTGGCTGGTCAGAAAAGTAAGCATCTGGTGCCGCAGCAGGTGCGGATGAACAGTGCGCTCAAGCCCGGCCTGGTCAGCATAGTCTCGAACGATCTGCTGAATGCGCCTGGACGTATAGGGCTGCTTGAGCCTTGATTCAAAGAGAAATTCGTTCTCATTGTGCGCATCGAGATAAGCTTTGATAGCCAGACTGAAGCTCGAAGGAAAGAGTATGTATCTGTCTTTACCACCCTTGCCATTGCCAATGAAAATTTTGCAACCATCGGCATCAACGTCAGCAACTCTGATGTTCACGAGTTCGCTCACACGCACAGCTGTATAGAGCAGTAGCTTAAGCATTAGCTCGTGCTGAATGTCACCATATTTCTGAATCGTTTTGAAGAACTTCTTCAGTTCGGCCAACGAAAGTAGTTCTGGTAGCCGCTTCTCTTTCTTTTCTTTTTTGAGCTTTAACTTGAGCCTGACCTGCTGGCAAACATAGATAAACTCATCGTAATTCAGGCGGTGCTGCCTGGCTACTCTAAGCACTTTTTTTACGGCCTCGGATTTCGCTTTTTGTTTTGACGGAGCGAAATTGGCGGACTTTTGGGTCTTTTGGGACGCCATGCTACCTCACTTATACCAGTTTAATTTCGCCTTTCTACCATTATGCGAAATAATTTTAGACTATATCTGCTGCATATGCGGAGGCTGCTAGGAGTGATTTTAAGTGGCGTCACTTCGAAGGTGAGTTATTTTGCAGTGTGTCTCAGCGGTTGCGTTCGCAAGTTAACAGGTGATATAGAGGTTTCGTAAATGGCTCTTCGTCAAAGTTTTCAACTAGATGACGATTCAATTCCGCTGCCACTTCAGGCACTAGATTTAGTGTCAGGTATTGACCTAACCAAACCGCAATGCTTGTGTGCGCTCGGACGGTTCCCCTAAAGCCGTGCTTTGCCAGTTCACTCAAGACCCAGTTACTGTCAGGCAATTCCCACTCCACGTGCTCACGGATAAGCGAATTGTTTGTCAGTTTGAATGCCAGTTTCTGCGCTTCTTTTGAGTCACGACAGGGATAATTTAAGATGATATGAGTAGCTGCCACACGCGCAAATTCGCTCAGCGCCTTCGCTCTATCTTCCGGATTGATGTGTTCTAAAACATCCACAGCAATAACCGCAGGATAAGAAGCGTTGGCCGCAGGAATATCTAAAATTGATCCACCTGTCGTCGCTGGATCAATAACTTCAACTTTGTGATCCGGCAGAAACAGCGCCAGCGCCCCATCATAACCACCCGCGTCCAGTATCCGTCCTGGGGGCATTGCTTGGATAGCTCCTGCAGCTGCTTTTAATCGCGTGAAACGATCCCAGCTTAAACGAAATCTTGCCGTGTTGTCGGTCACCCTTGCAGCGGCGATCTGATTGCCTTCTTGCAAATCCAGTTCAACACCGACGATTGCTTTGATAGGCACTACCATCAGTCTTTGCCCTCACTTGCAGGTCCAGCCGATCCAACGTCGGTGTTTGGCATTGATGCACCAATAGTTTTAGTTTTCTGCCCGACCGAGCAGTGTTTTGACATTCATGTTTCTATGCCGAACTTGGGCAAAATCCAAAGTTGCGCTGCAAAATACAATCCGACAATTCCGGCAGCCCAAAACAAAATTTCCATAGCTGACTCCTTCTGTTTCATAAGTTTATCGTGGAATGAAGCCGTACACCGCATCTCGCGCTGTTACCTACAGATATGCGACTACACGCCATTTTCGAGGTTAGCGAGAAAATGAGAAGCGCCCGAGAGGGCGCCTTTCACTTACCTATTTTTTGACTTGAGTCTCGCATGGTTTCGATGGACTGCAATCACATTTCTTGCCTTCCTCGTAAGTAGTGCAGCAACAGCAGCAACATTCGCATCCCTTACAGGGTGTACATTTTGCGCTATCGCAACAACTCGTCGGACAACATTGTTCTGCCATTTCTTTTCTCCTTAGTAGTTACTTCTCGTGATTCTCACTGTCCGCCAGCAAGCACATAGCCTTCTGTAGCAGCCCAATGACGCATTCATCTATGACTCGATAATAAATCATATTGCCACTACGTCTGGTCGCCACTATGCCCCGGTCCGCCAATCGCTGAAGTTGGTTGGAAACAGCCTGAGGCGTCATTTCCATGCACACTGACAAATCACAGACACACATTTCCTCGACCCGTGCCAGTGTGTGCAAAAGTCTAAGTCTGGTGTCATTGGCCAAAATTTTGAAGAGGTCTTCTAATTCGCCAGCCTTTTCGGGAGTGATTGGTTCCTGTTCAGGCAACGTAACGTGCACTGGGCAGCACGTTTGCGAACTTTTAATTACTTTCAAACTCGTTTCCATACTGTCATCTTACACTATTACACGGATTTGTGTAATAGCCCGCTTGGATTTTTTGCAACAGAGCCCAGTCAAATTTGAGAGGGTTTATGGTACAGCGCGTAGCACTTTACACAAGGGTGAGCACAACTGATCAGTCGTGCGAACGCCAAGTTGCGGAACTAACCGCATATGCCGAGCGTAGCAATTTCGAAATTGTCGCTGTCGTCAAAGAAACCGCAAGCGGCGCAAAAAATGATCGCGCCGAGCGGAAGGTAGTCTTAGACCTAGCTCGCAAGCGCAGAATAGATTTGGTCCTTGTCTCCGAACTGTCACGCTGGGGACGTAGTACGGCAGATCTGCGCAACACAATTCAGGAACTAGCGGATCGACAAGTTGCCATACGAGCGCTCAACGGCCCGGACTTCGACATTTCCACTGCCCAAGGCAAACTTATGGTGAATTTGCTCGCGGCCATCTCAGAATTTGAACGTGACTTATTGCAAGAAAGAATCAAATCTGGGATAGCTCACGCCCGTTCGAAGGGCACCAAAAGTGGCAAAGCTATCGGACGACCGCCCTTTGACCGGCTCGAACGCTTAAGGCGTCTTCTTGCAGAGGGCCGAAGTGTTCGAAGTATCGCTAGCGAATTGAGAATTAGTAAAACGACGGTGATGAAAGTAAAAGCTGCATCGACAAGCACATAACGCAAAAACCCTATAAAATCCGTTAATGAATCAACAGAAACTATTTAGCATAAAGTCTTTCACTCATTACATTCATCGATTCTTCTTGCCGTTATTGCTTGCTAGCTATGTGCTTGCTGGTTATATGCCACAACTTGGTCTATCGTTGCGGCAAATCTCATTTGGCTCCATCACTTTGCCAACCCTTGGACAGACGAACATCTCTGCAGCTTTGGTTATGTTGTCATTTCTTTTGTTTAACGCCGGACTTGGAATACAAGCCAAGGAATTACTTGGGTTAAGAAAAAAACCTCAATTACTGCTGATTGGTTTTCTTGCAAACATGATAGTTCCAATTCTGCTAATCCTTGGTCTACGAGGTCTAATGGGACTGTGGCACAACTCAGACGAGCTGCATAATCTACTTGTTGGATTAGCGCTGATAATTGCAATGCCAATTGCTGGTTCTTCAGCAACCTGGACTCAAAACGCAAGCGGAAACTTAAGTTTGAGTATAGGACTCGTAATCCTTTCGACTGTGCTGAGCCCATTAACAACGCCTTTGGTGCTGCATTTGTTTGGCTTTATGACCCAAGGAGACTTTGCAGAAGACTTGCATGAAATGGCGCAACAGGGAACAAATGCTTTTTTGTGTTTAACCGTCGTATTTCCATTACTGGTGGGAATGGCCGCCCACTACATCCTCGGAGAGCGAAGAACCACCTTCCTCAAGCCCTACTTAAAACTGGTCAACTTTATTATTCTCCTGCTCCTTAATTATTCGAATGCCACCACTAGTTTGCCACAAGCCTTTTCCCGACCGGACTGGGATTTCTTGCTTTTCATTTTGGGCACTACAATAATCGTTTGCTCAGTCGCGTTTTTCGCGGGTTGGCTCGTTTCTTCCTCGTTTAGAACAGATAAATCAGACAAGGCTGCGCTAATGTTTGGCCTTGGAATGAATAATAATGGCACTGGTTTGGTTCTAGCAGCAACGGCGCTTGCAGATCATCCGGCGGTAATGCTGCCAATGATTTTCTACACGTTAGTACAACAGGTGATTGCGGCAGTTGTCGATCGGCGAATATTCAGAACAGAAGATTAGAGATCCGTTTTGTCACCACTGACTTAACCGAAGGCAGAAGCTAGCCCGTTTGCATACGACCAGATGATAAAGGGAATTGCTAAAAAGTTCATTTGCATCAGAAGATAATGCTAAGACGGCACCATCAGTAGTGGCGGCATTCATAAAGTCGATAGACAAATCGGGCAAGAAAAAGCCTAGAGCACCATCATATCCACGAGCGTCAAGGAGCGTCTTCCAGTCGGTTTGCGCGCCATCTGTGGCCGACGCCTTCGACCTGACAGGCCCCACAATAAGGCTTTTTTCCTTGTGTGTCAGTGACGTGAACTCTGACTATCTCTTGCGTGTTGGGAATCAGATTACACTCTCGTTGATAGGAATTTTTTCAATCATTGCAGCAGTATTTAACCAGTTAATCTGAGAGATCAAACGCTAATGGTTATGATGCAAGTCTGGGAAATGCGCATGTTCGTGCCGCAGTTTTGTGTGCCTGTGCTTGTGCACATGGGGTTCTCCCAGTGGCTGATTGGGAGCATGTTCGTGAAGATGATGCTCGTCGTGCACGTGTTCATGTTCATGTTCCATCTCTTCATGCTCGTGTTCATGCGAATGTTGCTCAGTCAAGTGCAACCACAATCCAATACCCATTAAGATTGCCGCCGCAATGAACTGAAGTGTGATCGCTTCTCGTAGAAATCCGATTGCCACGATTGCACCAACAAATGGAGCCGATGCAAAATATGCCCCAGTTCTGGCAGTACCAATGTATCTAAGCGCTAGCACGAACAGCACCAGACTGACGCCATATCCTAGAAAACCGATCACCATTGCTTCGACGATAAACAAAGCACCAGGAACTTTAGCTCCAAGTAGAAAAGCAACTACTACATTTGTCACACCGGCAACCAGACCCTTGAGACAAGCTATTTGAGCTGGGTTGGCATTTGAGATTTTTCGTGTCAAATTGTTATCCACCGCCCATCCGATGCAAGCACCTCCGATCAAAAGAACTCCTGAAGACAGTGCAAGACCAGTAGAGAAATTTACCGAGAGCAGCATGCCACCTAGGACGATGACCAACATTCCCAAAAGGATTCTCTTGTCAAAATTCTCCTTGAAGACAAACCAGGCAATCAAGGCAGTAAAGACGCCTTCGAAGTTTAAGAACAAGGATGCGGTTGAAGCTTGAGTGCTTGCCAGCCCTAGCATTAAAAGGACGGGCGCAACAAGGCCACCAGCAAAAATCGCACCACCAAGCCACGGCCAGTCTGCCCGCCTTAAAGACGGACCCCCGGAAGAAAACTTGTTTTTATTTGCAAACCATAGATATAGAGAAAGACCGACACCAGAGCCAAGATAGAACAACCCAGCGAGCAGGACCGGCATAGTGTCTTGTACAAGTGTTTTTGCCAGGGGCGTCGTGACGCCGAACAGAACGGAGGCAAAAAGCGCGTAGAACACACCTGTCATAGGCATCTTATTGTCAGGCGTTCTCTTAATTATGTTCATGATCTGGCTCATTAGAATGGTGTTGGTCCTCGATGTGCGGATGATTATGAGGCCGTTTATTATGACGATGCTGATGAGAATGCGGATGCCTAAAATCGCTTGTATGACTATGATCGTTATCGTGGTCATGATGCTCGTCGTGCAGGTGCAAATGCGTGTGTTCAACCTCCTCATGCGAATGCGGATGAATTGAAGGGATCGGCGCACCTAGTCGACTGTAGAGTTCCAACCATTCAATTTGAAAGCCTCCCCAAGCATCTGTTTCTGTCGAATAAATTAAGTGCCAATTTGTGCTCAAAGACTTATAGAAAGCATTATTCGCGCAGTTCTTCCTGTTGGCGATAAGCACAATATGAGAGCCATGGTAATAATTCAACGCTTCTGACGCCATCGAATTTATAGGCGGCCAGCTGATTAGTAAGGTGCGGTCCGCAAATTTTTCAAGATCTTTGGCATCGCCCTTAGTTACCGGTGACCAGCTGGTGCTCATTCTCGCGGGCAAGCCAAAAGTGTTCGTCCCGAAAAACCAATTTTTTCCTTCTTCCACTGGGAAAGCTTCGATCGCCTCAACGTCAGCCCCCATCTGCCGCAAGAGCCATGCGTTATAGCCATTACCAGCGCCCATCTCTACCAGCGGAGAATATCCTCGCAGAAACCTGAGCATCGCAGGAGACAGAATTGAATAGCAGAATTTCTCGCGCATTTTGGAAAAATATAATTCGAACGCCATCTCCGAGCTGAACCAAGGCAAAAGCATCAGCATTTCCAGCCACAAGCGATTTTGCAATGTGAAGTCGACAGCCTGGGAAATTTCGCGCAGGTCTTTTTTTGTTTTGCCATCTGGTTTGTTCCCATTCAAACCCAATAAGCGTTCGTATATATTCCAATAAGGATGCTTGATATCGAAACTGTTTTCCATATGATTCTCCTGAACAAAAAGGCTCTCCTAAAATGACCGAACAACACTTGGCACTACAGGTGGTGTCGATTGGTTGCCTCGCCTCAGAATAAACGACCGTAAAAACGGTCTATCATTGTCAGTTTTATATTTATTCTGTCTCTTGAACTGGGCACTATAGGCTTTTCCCTGAGATGGTTTCTCTTCTTCATATTTTTCGAGTGAAAGAGAAACGTGGATTGAACTTCTTGCGATCAATCGTCACTTGAGCAACGATCAAATACTCACCAGCTTGATCGAGCGTCGCCATCCCGTGATAGTGATCGTGAGGGGTTTCTTCCTTAATCGGAATTTCAATTTTGCTACCGTCTGGCTTAGTGACAATGAAAGTTCCAGTAACATTCTTTAGGTGCTTATCAGACTTGTCATGTACGTAAAAATCTAAATGAGCGATTCCATCAGGTTGCACATCGGGCGCTAATTTAAAACGGTAACCGTCACTCTCAATGAACTCCTCTTTGGGAATTTCAACCTTTTGAATGGTAGTAGCAGCGGTAGTTGTAGTTGACTCGTGTGCTTGTGGCGTTTCCTGTTTCGCGACTGACGAACACGACTGAAGAGTCAATATTCCAGCCGAAATCGCAATTACAGTCAGAACCTCTTTTTTCATAGTGATTATTCCTTTTTGATGTAACGTGTGTCTGGCGGGCCCGAAGATGATAAAAAGGTCTCTGAAGAAACTTTTCCTAATGCGGAAATTCCAAAAGACTTAAATAGCGCCGGAATTACAATTAGTGTCAATACAGTGGAAGTGACCATTCCTCCCAGGATTACTACAGCAAGAGGTTGCTCCAACTCTCGTCCGGTGCCTCCCAAAATAGCAATAGGAAGCAATCCAAGCGACGCGGTCAAAGCTGTCATAAGAACCGGACTGAGGCGATCCAGTGCGCCTTGATGGATGGACTGCTCAAAAGTATTTCCTTCTGCTAAAAGGTGCTTAAAATGCGTAACCAACATGATTCCGTTGCGCGTTGAAATGCCAAAGAGAGTAATGAAGCCTAGTAATGAGCCAATACTCATAACCCCACCAGAAAGAACGATTGCCCACATTCCTCCAATTAAAGACAGCGGGAGGTTCATAAGAACTAGAAGAGCTGCGCGACTACTTTTGAATGCTGCGATTAAGAGAAGGAATATGCCAAGAATAGAAAGGCCAGTCAACAGCATGAGTTGCTGGCTTGCCTTTTCTTGCGCTTCGAACTGACCACCGTAAACAATGTAATAGCCCGCAGGAAGTTGAATACTTTTACTGAGTTGTTTCCTGATGCGGTCGATAATGCTACCTAAATCGGCCCCGCTGACGTTCGCCTGAATCACCACGTAGCGCGAGCCGCCTTCATGACGAAGCGTGTTGGGGCTCGTGCCTACGCTAATGTCTGCAACCGAGCTGAGCGGAACCCGTGCTCCTGACGGAGTATCTATCAGCGTGGCAGAAATAGCATCTACGCTTGCTTTATATTCAGGCTTGAAGCGCACCACGAGATCGAAGGTGCGTTGTTCCTCCACCACCTGTGATACCACCAGACCATTAAAGGCTGATTCTATTGTAGTCGCTAGTTTTTCGATGTTAAGCCCGTAACGTGCTGCTTTGTCTCGATTCATTTGGACTGCAACTTGCGGAATGGGAATAATCGGCTCAACCTGAACATCCACGGCTCCGGGCACTTTAGCGACTATTTTTTCAATGTCTGCGGCGGAACGATGCAGAACCTCTAAATCTGGACCGAAGACTTTTATTGCAATTGCTGCATTCACGCCGGACAAAACATGATCCATTCGGTGTGATATGTACGAGCCTACGTTCACTACCAGACCTGGTACTTTTGCCAAATCCTCTCGTAGATGGTCCTTCACAGCCAGGCGATCTTTCATGCCGGGCTTCAGTCGTATATCAAACTCACTGAAATTACTGGAACCATAATCGTCAGATCCCTGCGCTCTGCCTGCCCGCTGCCCTGCTGCCATAACGCTAGAGTGGGTTGTGAGGTGTCCCGTTATTGATTTTCCGGTTTTTGTCGTCACATCTAAACTCGTACCTGGTACCGAATTCGCCGCAACGATTAAATTGCTTTCGTCAAACGTTGGAAGGAATTCCTTGCCGACGAAAAATAGTGGCACCAGCGACACGGCGAATAGTAGCGCTGCGGACACGATTATGATCTTTGGATGTTTGAGCGAAAAGTAAAGAATTGGCTGATACCAGTTTTTCAGTAGACGCACAAAACCGGGCTCATGATCAGGCAGTTCCCCCCGGCTACGGAGCAGCATCATGCACATGGCAGGAGTAACTGTCAGTGCCACTGCGAGCGATGAAACTATCGCGATGATGTAAGAGAATCCTAGGGGAGCAAAAATCTTACCTTCCAGGCCGGACAGGGAGAATATCGGTAAAAATACAAGAGCAACAATGAAAGTTGCGTAAACGACTGAGCTTCTTATCTCGCGTGAAGCATTGAAGATGACATTGATAGCTGGAAGTGGATCGGCTCTCAGGCTATTTTCTCGCAGTCTCCTATAGACATTTTCCACATCAATGATTGCATCATCTACAACTTCTCCAATAGCAATTGCCAGTCCCCCAAGAGTCATTGTGTTGATAGTGCCACCCTGCAATTTGAGTGCAATTACTGCAGCAAGTAAAGAAAGCGGTATTGCAGTAAGACTGATCAACACTGTCCTCCAGTTTTGAAGGAAAAGAAATAAAACGACAATTACAAGAAGCGCGCCGAATAGCAGCGCTTCCAGCATGTTATGGATAGCAGTTTCGATGAAGTCAGACTGACGAAATGTGTAGACAATCTGCACATCGGCAGGCATGCTTGCTTTAAGTGAACCAAGCGTTTTCTCAACAGCAAGCGTTGTCTGTAGCGTATTTGCCCAGGGCTGCTTCGTCACGCTGAGAATCACGCCCTGTTTCCCGTTAATTATGCCATCGCCAGTTTTGAAAGAAGGACCGATTTGTATAGTGGCGATGTTGCTCAAAAGTATAGGTACACCGTCCCGTGAGGTGATCACAGTTTTCTTGAGATCGTCCAGGGTCTTGACGCGCCCTAGGCCTCGTATCAAGTATTCGTTGTCAGCGGTCCGCAAAAAACCGCCCGGCACATTCATGTTGCTTCCGCGCGCAGCAGCAAGTACTTGATCGAGTGAGAGGTTGTAGTCTTTTAAAGACTTTGGTTCGACCAGAATCTGATACTGCTTCTCTTCTCCTCCGTAAAGCACCACGTTTGCCACGCCAGGCACTGACATGAGTCGGCGTCTCACGTTCCAGGTCGCTATGGTGTGAAGATCCATGAGAGTGGTTGAGCCGGTTGGTATCATCCCAATTCGTAAAATGTCACCTACAGCGGTTGTGATCGGCATAAGCACTGGCTGCTCGACTGTCGAAGGTAAGCGATTGCGAACACCTTGGATACGTTCGGCAACCAGCTGGCGTGCCGTAAAAACATTGGATCCATCTTCGAAGATCAATGTCACAACTGAAAGTCCAGTGGTCGAAATTGACCGCACCAACTGAACATTAGGAGTGCCATTTAGCGATGTTTCTAGAGGTACGGTAATGAGATTTTCAACTTCCTCCGGAGCAAATCCAGGAGCATCTGTTTGCACAATGACCTGCACAGGAGCAAAGTCCGGAAACACATCAATAGGTAATTGCATGGCAATAACTAGACCGTACAAGCTGAGAACAGCGGCTACGATTGCCACTAGCCATCGATGCGTTATCGACCATAGGATCAAATTATTCATGGGAGCCGACCTTTGGTTTCGCCAGCTCAATGCGACTGCGACCTTTTATGCGTCCGGCTATCCACGCAAATATTAAACCGGTAGCTATCCCACCAGCCAATACAAGGAGAATTAGCCATTGATCTGTGTTTTTGTTTTTTTGTGCTTCATCTTTGTGGACGACTTCATATTTTGAAGTTGATTCCAATTTTGTTTCCTTGCCAGCAAGCATGGATTGGGCACGAACCTGAGGTGCTCCATTGACGACTACCTGATCGCCTTCATATAAACCATCCAGGATCTCGACGGCATCGAGGACTTTAGTTCCAAGGCGAACAGCTACGGCTTGAAACTCGTCACCATATTTGACATAAACGAAGGATCGACCGCCGTCTTCAACTATGGCTTCGGCGGAAACTACGACTGCATCTTTTGACTGTTTACCTGTAACGATGCTGGCAGTTACAAACATCTCGGGTCGTAAAATGCCGTTCGGATTGCTGGCTACTACTCGAACATGTACTGTTCGAGCAGAAGGTTCAACCACAGAAGCAATTGAGGAAATGGTACCTGTAGTTTCCGGTCCGACCGGGCTGTGTATGCGAACTTCCTGTCCAAGCTTTATTCGAGACAATTGGTCCGGGTGGATATCTAAAGAAATCCAGATAGGGCTGAGATTTACAATTGAGAGCAACTTGCGTGTATTGTCGACGCTCTCACCCTGTGTAACATCCCGAGAAAAGACAGTTCCTGTCGCAGGTGAAGAAATGGGAACCTCTAGCAAGATTTCTCCTTTTCCTAGCGCTTTGTCTATCTCTCGGCTTGGCACGCCGAGAATGTTTAGCCGTCTTTTGGTCGCAGCGGTAACCGTATTTCGTCTTGATTCAAGAGCCGCAATGTTCCGTGAAAGTTGTTTCCCTGTCCCTTCGAGACGCGTCTTCGCAACATCGAGCGCATGCAGTGCCTCTATGTAATTCTTTCTTGCCGTGATGCCCTCTTCGAGCAGTTTCTGCTCGCGCTCAACATCAGACGCAAAGTGATTAACATCCTTTGTTTGAACTTGAATGTCATTCTGTGCTTGGACTCTGGCTTTTGTGATGTCAGCCTGGAGTGCTGCTCGCTGGTCAAGCAATTCCGTGATAACGGTGGCAACTTCCGCACTTTGTACGACAGCCAACAGCTGTCCCTTTCGCACGTTTGCGCCTTCCTGAACATCTATTCGCGAGATGATCCCCGATACAGGGCTAGTCACAAAGTAGAGTCTGTGGTCGGCAGGCTCTACTTTGCCTGTTATTTCAAGTGTGGTTTGCAGTCGCTCGCTATGGACCGGTTTAGTTTTCAGTCCAATTGCTGCCTGACCTTCCGGTGCGATGTGCACCCTTTTATTTGTCGCGACCATCGCGTCCTTATTGGCAAACGCCTTGTCGTGACCTTCATGTGCACAGCATGGCTGTGCTTGCGCAACAAGGAACAAAAGAAATATAGCTATCTTCATTTAAGTAGGCTCACACGAATAAATCCAGCAAAACTTGCGTGTGCCCAATGCGGTTACACGCTCCATTCTCGCTAGATCAAAATGGTGCGATTAAGAAGATAGATAGGAACCTTATAAAAACCAGGCGGTGAGCGAGGCCGACACGCCTTGATAATTGCCGCACTCTTAGAAGCAAAGCCCATGCCAGCAAAAGCCATAGGCACTACAGCTGCTAAATGTAATTCGTCTGAAGAACCATCACGATGACCAAATCCAAGAAGCAAGGGATCGTGTCCATGCATCTCCTCGCCAGCAACGGCTGGTAGTTCTTTAGTGGAACCGTGGGTATGACGGATCTGTTTACTGTGTCCGTCGCTATGAATATGACTGTGTCCATGATGATGTCCACTGTGGACTTCATCATTTTGCTTTACGCCATTCCCAAGAAACGAGAATTCTAATTGGTCGATGTCATGAAGGAACGTGCCTGTCCAGAGAAAGCACATCCAAATGATTGAGACTATAAAATTTCGTTGAAGCATGGGCTCGATTGAAGGTTAAAGATCGATTGTCTCATGCCTTCAACAATAATTGCGGCAAGTTCGGTCTTGGAAACGTCGCGGCTTTCCTCCGAGCGCTTGGAAACTGCGACATAATTTAGCAGGTCTCTGTGTAGTTCGGCATCTTTGCGTTCAAGCCCCTTTTGACTGCGCCATATTGCTACTTCAATCTTGTGTTTTAGGTAGAAAGAACTTTTGAAACCAGGTTGGTTTGGGCTTCTTCAATTCCTGAACAACTTTCTCCAGGTCTGAGAGTTTCGCTGCGCTCAGAATTGCCTCGTCGGCCTTTTGTTTTAGGAGAACGTTTTCGGCTTCCAGCGCTTGGGCTTCTTCTTCCTTCTCTTTGATTTTGTTGAATTGGATCTCGGAGGCTTTGCGCTCGGCTTCGATCTCGCGCAGGAGTTTTGCCTTTTGGGCTTCGAAGTCTGGAAGCAGTTTGAGCTGTTTGTCCATCTCCTCAATCTTGAGGTCTTTGAGGACGAGTTCTTTGGTTAGCTCCTGGACCCGGTCCATCATGGGCTTGAGGATCTTTTCGGCGGCGGCAGTTACCTGGCCTTCGAGGTCTTCGTTGCGCCAGCTCCGGACGTTACCTCCGGAGGTTGAAGCCTCCGCATGTTCGTTTTCAAAGATAGATCCGTCTGCCATGGTTTCGAGGACGGTGGCGTCGGTGACATCCTCATAATCCTGCTCCAGGGTTGCCGTGGCTTGTGGCACTCGCTCTGGAGCTTGTGGCATGCCCGGTGCGGAGGCTTGAGGGGCCGGAGCCGTTTCTGGTTGAGTGTTCATGACCGGAGGTGCATTTTGAGCCTCCGGAGGCTGCGGAGGTTGCGAATAAGTGAACTGGTGAGGGGTTGCTGGCTGCACCGGAGGTGCGGCAAAGGTCTGAGGAGGCGTCTGGCCAGGCTGATAAAAAGTGGGTGTTCCAACCGAAGGTGCATACGATTCTGAAGGCACAGAGGACTGACCAGCCACCTGAGACGCATTATTTATAGGACTAATTCCTCTGCGGGCAAGTTCGGCATCGAGGTCACGCTGATGGACAAACCACTGGTCGCGTTGACCAACTGTTTTCTTGGTGCCCTTGAGAGTACCGAGCATAAGTTTGTCGCGGACTGATCGCTCGTCAATCCCGAGCGCTGTCGCTACTTGCTTGACTGTCAGCATTGATGATCCTTGCATCTATTCCCTCTATATCCGGGCGATATACCCGGAAAGCTTGAGCCCGTGAGGATTATACGCTAAATCTACTACCTCCGGAAGCACCACTTTGAAAACTTCGGATGTCCTCCGGAGCTTGCGTCTGGCTACCTCCGGAGGTGTCCAGATGTAGGTTGGTTGCCAATTTTGTGGTGGTGGCGCAATTGATCTTTGAGTGAAATGGATTTGGTGTTAGTAACCTCCGGAGGTGATGGAGGTTGGCACAGTCTTCTGGTTGGCGCATATCGGGAACCTCCGGAGTTTGACCTCCGGGTGTCGCTCGAAAGGTCCGGAGGCTGGCGGTTTTACCTCCGCTTGCCTCCGGAGGTATGCGGAGGTTTTCAGGCTTGCCTCCGGAGGTTTTTCGGAGGTTGCTCATTGTGCCAAATATGGTGAATTTTTAGTGGTGGCAATTTTTACACGGAGGTTGTGCGGAGTTTTTAGCCCGTCGGCTCCGGAAGATCCGTAGAACCGCAAAATGCTGCTAGGCTTGCCTCCCCGGCAACCTCCGGGGCTCTGGAGTATATACCTCCGGAGCCTCCGCAATTTTGAAGATCAGGATCTTGTGCGGCGTTTGATCGATTACGTTATTGCACGTAATTAATGCACCATGTATAGTTATTTTCGCGGTATCACTGGTGGTGTTCGCCAAGAGATATCGCAAGTATATACAGAAGGCGACTGCCTTCCTAGAAAGCCCAACCTAGCTTCCCAAACAAAAAACACTGCCTGGGGCAGTGCTTTAAGAAAGACCTCGCGGCCTTTTCTATTCATTTGTGTCTATCAGGTTTGTCGAATTCCCTGAACTGATCAAAGAATAAGCGAAAAGTCCGGTTAGGTCAACACGTCCCTTTACAGGATGACTAGCCATTTCTGGACTTGCACATGCGCACTCGGCGACGCCTAGTGTGCGGCCTAAATTTGCGCGCGCAAACTATTTCCCCGCCGGGTGGGAAGCTGACTTAAGTCGCTTCGTTGCGCTGTTTCACCGCTATGGCTACATTTATCGGCCATTGAGTGGTGGCACTTGGGCCTCAGCAAATGATCGCTGGTCACTTACCGACACTGAGATCATCAAAGCCATTTCCCTTGCCCACGACAAATTCCTATTAGGCGCCAGGGCTGGTAAACACAGCCAGTTCGCCGTCATCGATATTGATGCTGGAAGCAAATACCATAATAAGAAGCAGTTGGAGAAACTGCTCAAAGCTTTGGACCGGTCAGGTTTGACCAAGTCGACTTTATTTAGGTCCAGCGATTCTGAAGGCTGGCATCTTTACTTGTTCTTCGATGAACCTATAAATAGTGCAGAACTGCACCGCCATCTGGTGGCACTGCTCAAGCTAAATGATTTTGTCGTCTCAAAAGGGACACTTGAAGTTTTCCCAAATCCCGGCAAGAACTCGCAGGGCATGGGTTTGCGGCTTCCGCTCCAGCACGGTTTTGCCTGGCTCGATAAACAGACACTGGATGTCGATTACTACCGCGAGCAGATGACTGCCACCAAAGCCCTGACATATTTTCTCGATCTCCTCGACTCCTATGCCAACTCCTTCAAGGCTTTTCGGCAGCTCAAGGCCCACGTCTTGGACCTAGAAAGCAAACGAGAACATGCGAAGCTACCAACCAACCCAGCTTCAAATGTAGTACCACTCCGCTCGCCGGTGACGATGCCCGACAACGACTACGGTCATCTCGTGACCACGGTCTTTGGGCACCTGCCCTCAGGGATGAACGTTGAGGACTGGTGTCGTGGCCGGCAGTTTTCTATTGAGGGTTTGACCGGTCCAAAGCAACGAGCCGAGGCCATCTTCTGCCTCAATCACTATCTTTTCTACGGTGACCCTAGCCGAAACCTGCACGCCATGGGCTACGGCTTTGAAGAAGAGCGGGATTGGGCTGTCAAAGAATTCCTGGAAGCCCGCCACAATGGACAAAGTGAAGATATCAGCCGCGGTCGCGCCGACGCGCTCGAGCAATCCGCTCGTGCCGCGCACTGGCGCCCGCCAAGCAAACGGGACGCTGAACCGAGAACCTATACAGCCGTCCGGCCAATTTCCTGGATACGGGCAAACGCCAATAAGAAGCGCGACGCCCGCAACAAAATTCAAGAAGCCTTAGACTCGATGAAGAAACTGGGTCGCTCCTTTACGACCGTGGAGTTGGAAGAGTGCGCCGATGTCTCCAGACGCACGCTCTATAAGCATGAGGACATCTGGCGCCAGGACTATGAAGATCTAGCCGCTGGCTTCTTTGCATCTTGTGTACACGAATATAACGCTGTGGTGGAGGCTGCTTCCTCAGAAAGCTTGCCTCCTTCCACTGTCTCTCAAAAAATTACGCCACCCGGGCTCTTGGCAGCTAGACGTATCGTTGCCGAGATATCCATGAGGTCGCAAAGGGATATCCGGAAGTCTGTCCGTCAGAAAGAAAGTGTTCAAGATGATGCAGATAAAGCGTGGCGGGCGAAGGTCGCTGTACTGACCACTGCCTCACCTCCTACTTTATCGATTGGACAGATCAAAGCTCTCCTCTTTGTTTTACCTGGATATTTAAGTGTGGCCCCTTATGAGGAAGACGCTACTGCGCTACTGCCCTACGTTCAGCAGCTTCGGCGCGAGTTGGCTGGCAGAGCAGGACCTCCACAATCAAATTCCGAGTGAAGTCTTGGCTGCTATGGCTTGAACTTAACTGCTACCAATTCTGGCTTCTGTCCTAGTTCTATCAATATTTTTCCAAATTGATTGTTCAAGTCACTAAGCAATTTGGTATCACATTCAAAATGTCCGGTCAATAAACTGGCGTATTGGAAAGCGAGTCCAATCGCCTGATTCAGAGCATCAAGGCGATTAAACCAAAGACTATTTGGCCATCTTTCAAATTGACCTGGCGTCGTCATTTTGAGTACATCAGTTATTCCATGAGGGCGTGCATGCGCTATAAGACTGGGCATTGAGTACAGGTAGAAATATTCACGCTTTGAATCGCCCTGGCAAAGTTCATCAACCATAGCTTTGATACTTGCTTCTTGAATTTTTAAATTAGCTAGGGGACTGGTTGTTTGCCAAGTTTCGTATTGCTTCTCGATAACATCGAGCATGTCCGCATCAAATACGCCTGAACGTGTCACCTCACCTTGTACTATTTTCGGTAGGCTGTCCAGCAAGTCTGCTGCATCGTTTGAATGAATCAGCAGCCACTGATTTCGAATGAAGTATTCAAAAAGTTGTCGATTCAAAATTACTTGAGAGCGGGGCATCTCCAGTACAGAAAGGTGAGCGGACGCTAGGTAATTCTCTGCAAATAGTGTCCCTATGTACATTGTCCAGCGAGCCTTGGCGATATTGTCGCGGCCATTTGTGCCGCGCATGCCAATTGATTGGATTAGTTCTTCAAGCAGATCGTAGAGTTGCAGTGCAATCGGAAACACCTGTACTAATACAGGGTCTGCATCTTCGATGTTTTTGAAAGAAATCACAGGCTTCTTTTCACTCGATTCAGTCATTCACAGCTCCTAAAATCTGGCTGTTTATCTTAGCTCAAATGACTATCAGGATGGTCCGCCGCCGCGCTGGTTCGCCCATTTTCCCGTCTTGGCGCCACCGTCTCGGTCGCCTTTGGTTTCGCTTGTTTTCTATTTCCATTTTCTGCCGCTCCGGAGCCAAGCCGGGGGGCGAGACCAGCAGCGCGTGCTGCCAGTTGAGTCTCATGGAGATATGGCAATGGCAAATCTAGATTATGGTCTGGAGCTTACAAATAACAGCAAAGTGGGTTGGGCATTCAGTCTTCCGCGTACCGACACCTGCATCAATGCAACAGCTTTGTGCAAACGACTTTGCTATGGCAACGGGATTCGGTATCAGTCTGAGGGGCAGAAAGCCAAGCGGGCTCGGAACTTCCGTACCTCGCAGTTCCTGCTTGCCGAAGGCGGACCGGAATTGTTGGCGGAAAATCTTGCGATGTTAGTAGACCAGGCACGTCCTCGGGATTGGCTTACTGCCAAGATTGCAGGCGTGCAAACGGCCATCCCTTGGACGTTGCGCATTCACGATGTCGGCGATTTTTACAGTGCCGACTATGTTCGTGCCTGGGCTATTACTGCTAAGAAGTACACTGGGTGCAAGTTTTGGTTTTATACTCGAAGCTTTGAGCCTGGTCTTGTGTTCGATGCACTGACGGAGTTGGCCTTCCTGCCTAATTGTCAGGGCTGGCTTTCAGTCGATTCGGAGAATTATGATCAGGCGATTTTTGCATTGTGCAAAACTCCTGCAGCGATCTGGAAGCTAGCCTTACTGCAAGACAGTGACTTGCATTCAGCAGTCATTCCAGCCTTTGAAAGTCTGGAATTCGATGTAGACATTGTTAGTTTTCCGCATCACCGGAACGGGCGGCATGTAGAACCAGTGCGGCATGACTTAGTTACCCTGTGTCCTGCTGCTATGGGCAACCTTGCTCTAAAAGCGCAGAAGAACACACTTCGCCCCTGTCAGACTTGTGCTTTTTGTTTGCCGTGAACCGGAGAGCCCTTGGGCATTTTATCTCTGGTGCCGTTGATTTCCTTGTGAGGAGATTGCGAACCTGCCTTTGTTTTGTGACGCGCCTTCGGTTACGTTGAATTCGCTCAACTAGCCCTTTTGTTCGCCATCACTTTGTATCCGGATTGTCCTGTGGTGTGGTTCTTCTGGCTTTGGAGAACTCGCTTTTTGTTGTCCGTTTTGATGGTTCTGAGGGTGGGAGGACCTCTGCGCCTTTGGGTGGATGTGGTGCATATCTGTCTACCTCAGGGCTGTGTAAGACAGTGCCTTACTCTTGCACCAGTTTTCTACCGTGAAAGGATAAACTCCGCTTTGCTCCGCGCTGCGCGTCCTTGCACTCTCGAAAACGGTCGCATGGTCTTTTGGCACTCAAACACAGCACTGGAGGTGCCATCTTATGAACCAAATCACACTCATCGGCCGCGTCGGTCAAAACCCCACCCTCACTACCTTCACAGATACGGACAACAAACTGGCTAAGTTCTCCCTGGCCTGGGCTGACTACACTTCAAAGTCGGACAATCCGGAGCCCATGTGGGTTGATGTCGAGTCCTGGAACGGGCTAGCCGAGCGAGTTATGAAATACGTAACCGAAGGACGCGAAGTCGGAATCACCGGCAGGCTCGCAATCTCTAAATACAACAAGGAAATCAACGGAGTCAAAGTAGAGATAAAACGCCCAGTGGTGAAGCTCTCCGGTTTCCACCTCTGTGGCAAAAAGCCCCAGTCTGAAGAAAAAGGGGGCGAAGTGAAAACATCTGCGCCAAAGAAGACCAAGGTGGCGGCATAGCATCAGGGAGGCGGAGCGCTAGCCCCGCCTCCTCTTTTCTTACATGCCGAAGGTACGGATTGTGCTTGCACATTCCGGTTTTTGTTTATCAGTAAGGTGAGCGCAGTTCACCACTGACTGCGATCGTCTGTCTGAATCCTACTCCCCAAGCCATTAGTTTCAGCTCCAGATCGACTTCGAAATCAATCTTGTCGCCGTGGTTTGGTCTATCGGATTCGTCATCATGTTCGCCATCAAAGACTCCTGTAGCATGCACCTTGACGCCACTTCTGCCCGCTTCAAACTTGACAGTGTCGTAATATTCGTAGCCAAACCAGCTATTGCTTATCGCAATTTCGCCGGATAATTCATCTTCAAGTGTGATGTTTTCTTGAAGGTAGCTAGAGTCTAAGACGCTCTCCAGTTCAGTCAAATCTTTGGCTATGAGCACTGGTCCGCTGAACACATTTTGCTGACGCAGATCATCACCAATATCTTGAGCCAGCTGGCGATAGTTAGGCAGTGGTGGCAGATTGCTTATGGTTAGAAGCCTCTGTTCAAGGCATTCTAAGTCCGGAATCAGGACATCGATTGAATCCAGGGACCACTTTTGTCCAGCAGATAGAGCTAAATAAGCGGCATGACTTTTGAAGCCAAGAAAGGCTGCTGCTAGCTCTCGTGCGTGGCTTGCGCGCACAGAGTATTGTTGTCTGAGAAATTCTGAAATTTGTTTTGAAGTATCCAAAATAATCACCATAAAGAACGAGATGGCGTAAACAGGCAGATCAAGCGTTTAAGCTGCCCATCATCCGTGGCCATCCCGTTGCAGGGCTGATTACTGGATATACGAGTTGCTTCTATGTCGTCGCCTTTTAGGTCGCTTTAAGCCTGGGCGCGGACTCCCATAGCAATCATTCTACCGCAGACTTGTCGCCACTGTAAAAAATTGCCAATGAAATGATGCTGCCCCGCTGACAGCTTTTGCTCTGACTGGGATGCCGCTTCCTTCCCATGCCAGGCACACAAGCCTACACGCCGCCACCCAATGTCCAGCCCAAGCCTGCGGTCGCTTCGCGAGGCTCGACATTGGGACCCTCGGCTGGCGTGTAACTGGCATGTGCTGCATGGGGTGCGCGGGCATCCCGAATTTAGGAGATAAGCACATGATCAACATGACGGAAAAAAGCGCAGGAAGCGCCACTGCTAAGGCTGTTAAGACTGAGAGCCGGAGCCAGAAAGCTAGAAAAGAATCAAAGCCGCTCAAGAGACACTTTAAATACATCGTGCCGCAATACCGGCTCATACTCGTCAAAGAGCCAGGCATCAAACCCACTCATATCAGTGATCCGATCTCGTTTCATCACTTCGTGCAACCGCTTGCGCACTACTCGGAAGAGCATTTTATTGCTTTTCACCTTGACGCAAAGCATCAAGTGGTCGGGTACCACGAAGTATCAAAAGGCACGCTGTCAGCTAGTTTGGTGCATCCTCGTGAAGTGTTTAAAGCTGCGCTTTTGTCAAACGCCTACGCAATTATTGTTGCGCACAATCACCCGAGCGGCTCAGTATCACCCAGTCGCGAAGACATTGAGACGACAAAACAACTAATTGAAGCTGGCAAGATTATGGGCGTGCCCGTTGTCGATCATTGCATCGTTAGCTCTGAAAGCATGAACAGCCTTAGAGAAACGGAGCCCCAGCTCTGGTTCGAGTAGCAAAAATTTGCCGCCCGAAAGGGCAGATGGGCTACTAGATCTAACTCTACTTTTGAAGTCTCGAAAGCCGCCGCCAGGCGGCTTTCTGCTGGTCGCGCGTCCTGGACGCTTTTGGCACAGGCGCGGCAAGCCGCGTGGCTACCCGCCCTCCGCCCTTTTGTCTTTAACCGCCGGTGCCGGCGGAATTGTGCGCATGCTATCGCCCGCTGAGGCTGCCCACCCGCCACCCCAGATAGCCGTGTACAGCACCCTGGTGGGTTATTGGAACATACTGGCCTATTGCCAAGTCGTAACCAGTGAGCTATACTCGTAATCTACTCAGGTGATTTTATGGCAGCAAAAGACATTCGGCGAGAAAATTTTGATGTAAGTCCTGAGCAGCAGGCCACTATTGAGACACTACAAGCTGTGCTCAATGCCAATAGTAAGAAAGATGCTGTTCTGCTGGCAGTACAATTGACATTGCATCTAGCTGTGGAAGCTAAAAAAGGTAATCAGTTTTTTGTTGGACATCCCGGAGAAGCGCTCCAAAGGCTCATTATGTTGGGAATAGAAAAACCAGAAATAAAAGGTTGGATGTACCTCACTGAACATGCCCACCCTTGGAAAAAGCAGCTCTATGTCAAAGGGCGCAAGCTTCCTGCGGCAGCTGTTTGGATTGAGATGGCAGTCAATAATCTGTCGGTTGAAGACGCCATGGACAACTGGGATCTGTCCCGCGAAGTGATTTTAGAAGTCTTGCAATATTGCGAGGCTAATAAGACTCTGCTTGAAATGGAAGCGGAAGAAGAAGAGCGTCTCTTGCAAGAAAAAGGAGTAGCGATTGGCCGTCAGACTGCTTGTCGATGAGTGCTCTGAGGCAAAATTGCTCGTTCAAAAGTTGCGAGATGCCCAGCATGACGTTTTGACTGTGAGTGAAGCTAACCTGCGAAACGTCCGCGATGCGGACGTTTTCGCCGCTGCCATAGATGACAATCGCATTTTACTAACACACAACCCGGCTGATTTCGTCGAATTGCACGAGATTAGGATGGCTCAAAATCTGACCCATCCTGGACTTTTTCTTGTTCATCGTAAAAATAAACCAGGCGACATTACTTACGACCAGATAGTGACAGCGATAGCGAATCTTGAGGCAACAGGTTTGACGCTCGCAAACAGTTATCATTCGCTCGTTAGCTACAATTATTAGCTTCTTCGGTGTAAAAGATGCCAGACCTAAAAATTACTGATAAGCAAGAACAGGAGCTGGTTTTACGAGCCCTCATTACTCATGCTTTTAAGTGCAAAGAGACGATAAAACTGCACAATGAAACCAAAAAAGCGCTTGGCGATAAAGCCATAGTCCACATTGCCGAACAAGCTAAGAATGAGGCAGAAACAGCTTTAACTATGATCGCTAAATATTTTGGACAGCATTTGGCGAACTCAAAATTTTATTGTCTCGATTGCGCACCAGCAGAAGGCGAAGAACATGATCGCATGAGTGAGGCATCGTGTGCCTGGACGAACGATTGCAGTAGTTGTGGGAAAGGCGCTTACTACTTCGTAGAACCAAAAATTACCGTGTAATTCGCCAATTTATCAGCCACCGTATATGGTGCTTCTGTTTTATATAAGCTTTGGCCGGTTGGGCGAGTGTGCGCGTGGCGCCCGCTCGTCTCCTTTAGTATGAGAACATCGCCTACACCGTTTCGACCGACGGTGTCGGTCTTCACTGGATTGTCGACCTCTCCTCCCCGGCCTTTTTGAGGGTACCACCAAAAGTTCCGCTATCAAGACCAAGCCCTGCGGGTGGCTACGCCAGTCCTGACAGCAAAACTTTGGGCGGTATCCCATTTGCAGCCGGTGAAGGCGCCGGACAATGAGGTGACGGATATGACAGACGCTCAGAAGAAAGAACTCGCAGAGAAGTACATCAAGCAGTCACGCCTCGGCGAGTACCACACTTGCCACGAGCGGGAGGAGGCATGCGACGGTTGCGAGTTCATGAATAAGGGACTTCGGATGCTCGCAGAGATAGGCGATCCGACAGTCTACCGAGTTGGCTAGAAATCTCGCCCCGGGCATTCGTGCCTGGGGCTTTTTTCATCGGCTGATCGATATTTTGTAGCTGCCCTTTGGGGGCAGTGGCTACCCACCCGCCGCCCTAGCTGCATCCGGTCACCTGATCAGCACCGGACCCTTCAGATTCTGGACGGGCGCAGTACGATGGATTTATGGAGATTATTTCGGCGCTCGGTTTGTTGCTTTTGATTTTTGTAGCCTTCGGCGTCATGGCTGGCGGTCGTGCGCCTTCGATTTTGCGCCCAGCCGTTCAGATGGTCGAGCGTCTTATGAGTTTTGCCGTGCGTAGCATTGTCGGGATCTTCGGCGCAGTGTTTCGAATCGGCGGTGGCTCTGTGAAATTGCCAAAGGGGCAGGGTAGGAAATCCGACGAGAGGATCGGTCCGCCCCCAACTAGGTGGAAGGACTAGGGCACGCACCTGCGGTGCTGAGAATATCGCCCTCCTCGAATGGGCTCTAGGGCACGCACCTGCGGCGCTGAGGATAACGCGCTCTCGAATGCGCTAAGGACAAAGACCCGCACCTCCGGTGCTGAGAATAACGCGGGGTACCGCTCCGAACTGGCACCTTTGGTGCTCGCTCACCTTGTTCGCTCTGGTGGTTTGGGATGGTATTTTGCCTCGTTGCTTTGGGGCTCACTTGGCTGCGAAGCAGCCGCGCGGAGTAGGCAACGACGCGCAACCATCCCCCCGAACCGATGGTCCTACCATTCGGTAAGGCAAGATAAAGCGCACACGCGCATTAATAAAAAAGCCCATTATATGGGCTTTAGAGGCGCCGCACATACTCTAGGGTTTACACCCTTGGCGCCGCACTATCCTTATATTACACTAGTAGCAAAGGTTGAGGTAGGCGCACATGGAAGAACCAAAGAAATCTCTGAGATTCAGCCCAAGGGTCGAAACCAGGCTGACAATTGCCGACATGAAACGCCTCGATGATGCAGCGAAGGCGGCCGGAAAAACCCGGGCCGACTTTTCCCGGCAAGCGCTCCTCTGGTATTTGGACAACCAGGAAAAGTTGACAGTGGATGACCGGGAGGCTGAAGTTGCCCAGGCAATTCGGTACGCCACCGATCAGCACATCAAGGCAACCAACCAGGGCGTCGACCGAATCTGCAAAATGCTGGCTAGGCAGGGTGCGGCCATCGGAACCCTTTATGAGCTTTCCTGGATGGCATTGCCGGATGACGAAAACGCCAGAGGGGCATTTGAGGCAGCAGCAAATACAGCCAAGCAAAAAATGCGCAAACACGTTGAGCGCGATGAAGCCGACCTGGCTACAAGAACCAAGAAGGTAATAACGAGCCCATGATTGTCAGGCACAGCTACATTTCAGCGAAACGCCAGCCGAGGATAGCTGGCAAAACTGGCAATGTGATTGCTCTGGGCAAGGCGCTCGCGCACCTCAAGTACATTCAGCACCGTCCTGGCGAAGACCGGGAAAAGGGCGGGCGTGAACTGTTTGATGGCGAAAACGACAACATGGACCCGAAAGAGTTTCGCAAAGCTCTGCGTGAAATGAAGAACGCCAACGTGCTCACACACAAGCTGACACTTGCTCCGGAGATAAATCCGGGTGATAGGAAAGCTCTCGCCCGCGATGTTATGGCAAAGCTTAGCTCGGAAAAGGGACAAGACCTGAGGTGGATCGCAGTAGGGCACGGCAACACAGACAACCACCACCTCCACCTGATGGTTTTAGGCAAGGATAAAAGCGGCAAAGACGTCAGGTTGGATGTCCGGGACTATGACAAGGCAAAGGAATACGGGCGCCAGTATCTGGAGAGAGTCCACCCACTGGAAATGGAGCGGTACAACTCCGCCAAAGAAGAAAAAGAGCGCAAACGCGTTGCCGAACGCAAAAGAGAGAAGGACCTAGCCCTCCAGGAACGCATTAGAGACGGTCTGGAGCTTCCCTGGATGCACAAAAAGATCATCCGTGAGCAATTGGACCCTTACGACAAATGGAAGGAAAAGCAGCTCGGAAAAGAGCGGGCAAAAAAGGACAGACCGAGTGCTCCCGATCTAGATGCGCCGGAGAAACCGTTCTTCCAGGACACCATCCAGGCGGCCGGTAAAGAATGGAGCAAGGCAAATAGCCTCAAGGAGTTGCGGGATCTGAACACCCATCTCTGGGACAACTATGACGACCGCATCCCAGTCGACGAGTACAAGAAGCTCGTGGCCTGGATGAAGGACAAGGAAAGATATGGCGAGCGCGATCGCCAGCAAAGTCCTGAAAAGGCCGCAGGACCAGAAAAAGAGAAAGACCATTTTGAGTATAAGGGCGAAAAATACGACAAAGACACCAAGCCAGAGAAGCTGTTTGAACTAACTGCGAAGTTGCGAGAGAAGGGCAACGAGAAGCTGCCAATTGACGAATATCAAATGCTTCGAGGCTGGATGGAGCATGCGGATAGAGCCCGGTGGTCGGGCATTTTAGAGCGGGAGCTGGCCAACACCCACAAGCAGTTCGAGCGCAGCAAGACCATGGAGCAGCTCAAGGCCCAGGAGGGCGGGCGGGTCATAAACCCGATGCAGGAGAACTTCATGAGCCACCCAGTGATGGGACTCTTTATGCAGGGTGCCTCAATCGCTAATGAGCTGGTCAAATGGATTCCACTCGATGACCGCAACAGAGACTTCATGAAAGAAGGCAGAGAAGCACTGGAATCTGCTAAGGCCGACAAACTGCAGGAGCATGTGCAACCGGGTAGGACTGAGGAGCAAAAAGAGCGCGATAAGGCATCGCTGGAAAAACTTGATCAGGCGCTTGAGCAAAACCAGGCCGGTCGTGACAAGATCAAAGAAGGCAAAAAGCGTAAACAATGGGAACGCGACGACGAGGAATCCTGGGATAAATATGACCCATGGGGGCGCTATTAAATGGCAGTGCAGATCAAAGACTCCGGCATCGTTGAAACGAATGCCAAAGACTTTCCGATCCTGGCCGTCAACGTCCTGGACCGTCTCGGCTACAAAGTAGACAGAGCTAGCAAACAGCTCGATCAGATTCTCGCAACTGAGCGTTTGGACGAACAAATCGGCAAAGACTGGTGGCGGCAGGAATATCGGGTTGTTTTGCGCTGGCGAGTTGCGAGCTCGGGCGGCATGCTCGTCAACATCGAAATAGAAGAACGCAAAGGTGGAGCTAGCGAAAACGACTGCCAACGCAGATGCGACCGCATCATGATGGAATTGCAAAACGACGCGGAGCGCGTTGAGGAAGCGAAAACCTACAAGGAAAAGAGCACGGTATACGGCTCTGCGAGTTGGGGCACAGACCAGGACCTTGCAGCAAAAGGCTATTTTCAAAAGACAGCAGACGCGAAAAGGTTCATCATTGGTAGGACTCCGGACAATCAATACATCCAGGTGCCCGAATTTTGGACGCATGCCCATGCCATCGTCTGCGGGCGTACCGGGGTTGGAAAGTCCCGTGGGTTCTTCTTCCCTCAGCTAATTGAACGTATCGCTACTAGCATGATCGTGACTGAAGCAACTCCTGGATATGAAGACGGGGAGTTGTATAAGCTCACTTCTGGATGGCGAAAAATGGCTGGGCATAAGGTCTATTGCTTCAATCCGTCGGACATGAGCAGCTGTCGAATTAACCCAATCGACCGCATTAGACGGGCGCCGGAAGAAGAAAAGGCTAGTGTGGCTGAGAAGTTGGCCGACCTTGTAATCATGAACGGGGAGAGTGCCGAAGCACGAGGGGACCAGACCTGGAACAGATCAGAGAAGCTTTTGCTTATACCTCTTCTACTTCATGCTGCCGCTGGTGATCCAAAGCGCGGACACTTTGGAGCGCTCCGCTGGCTGCTCGCGGAAGGTCCAGACGTACTGGCGAAGGTTTTAAAAGACAGTCCTTCGCGTGTCGCTCGGATGGAATTCCAAGGCTGGATGCGGCTTGCTGGAGAAACCAATTTCAAGTATGGCGTCTTTTCAGGACTCGTCACCAAACTCAATCCCTGGATGACAGACCAGATGATCACGTTGACTGAAACAACAGATATCGATTTAGATGCACTGGCTACCCAGCTTTTCACCTTTTATCTGGCGGTGCCGAGTCGTTCAAAAGACAGTAAGTTGATCGGATCTTTGATGATGAACTTCCTTCTCGACCACATTTTGGAAATTAGAGAAAGAATGAAATATCCGCTTACCATGCTCCTTGACGAGTTCACTAACTTCGGCAAGATCTCTGGCATTGGTGACACGCTTTCGATTATTCGTAAAAACAAAATTGGTCTAATACTGGGCTTCCAAAACTACGCGCAGCTAGAACAGGTCTACAGTAAGCGCGAAGCTCAAATCATTATCGACATGCCTGCGACTCAGGTTTATTTCAAGCAGAAGAACTTCCAGGAAGCTCGCGATTTAAGCGAAGCTATCGGGCGTATGACCGTAGAAGAAGCGACGGTGGGCGATAGCGGACGCGTTCAAGAAAGCATTCAGGGGCGCCACTTAATTACTCCAGACGAGCTAATTAGTCTTGATAGGCAAGTGATTGTCTTTACTGCCGACACAAAACCGCTCAAGCTGTCGCTTACAGACCCCTTGGCCTATGAACAGGCTCTGTCATATGACCCGCCAGCAAGAGAAAAGCACAAAGTCTCAGAGTTCGTCAAAACACGTGGACAAGTTGAAGATGCGCCTCCGGAGCCAACTCCCGCGCCCGTAAAAACAGAAGAGCCGAGGCCGCAGCCAGCGGCGAAAGTCGAAGAACCGAAAGAAGAAGAGAAAAAAACTCAAACACCGAAGCCCATGGAATCACCACGAACTGACTCAAGATTGGACCGTGGCGAACGTCCTGAGAAACCAAAAACTGATGATAATGACAGGCGCCCTATACCAAAACAATCGCCAGATTATGATCCGTGAGGTGTGTATGTGCCAGTTTCTAAAACAGTTAAATGAGGACAGAACCTGATGGGCGTAGGAATAGTCGTTGCGATTGTCACCTTCTTCGTGGTGGGAGCGGTGACTGGTGTGTGTGTGCTTCAAACGCCAGCCACGGGCACTATGGAAGGTCTGTTAACGGCAATTTGCGTATCCTATCCGTTCTTTTATCACGCTAGCGTAAAGCGTTATAACTTTTTGCATCCGGTGCCGAGACGCTACAAAGTGCCGGTCAAACAGGCTTTTGGAAAGATCCGAAAACACCTTGACGAAAAAACTTACAACTTCGGTGACAAGTGGAATGTTCCGACAGCCGATACGTTAGAGCGCAGAATCAATGCCACGATTAGGTATACGGACGAAGAGTCACATATGGAAGGTAGCTCAGTTAATAACCTTCACACAAAGACAGAACGCAAGCAGCGTTTTATTGTGATGGATATTCAGTTCAAAGAAGAGCCCAACGACACAGTTGTAGTGCAGTTTGATTTCAAGCCAGAAGTTGAAGGGGCAAATTGGGCAGCATGCGACCATGTCATAAAGGGCATGGTGAGCGACACTGAGGCTTTGTTTGGTCCTGGTACTGACGCCGGCAACGCAGCCGAGACAACTCTGCCGGCACCGCCTTGGTGGGTCATCGGAGTGGCTGCTTGCAACCTTCTTGTGCTTTTCGGTGATATTAAGACGGCGGTGTTCAAGTAATGACTGAAGAAGAAATACTTGCCCGTGCATACTTCGTCATGGGCAAAGAAGCCGGAACATCCATGGAAGTAATAACCGAACGCTACAAGCGCCTGGCTATGGTTTGGCACTCTGACCGCTTTCCTAAAGCTGAAGCCAAAGCCGAAGCCGAAGAGGAAATGAAGAAGATCAATAATGCGCGCGATGATCTGAAAAAGCACTTTGCAAACAATCACAAAGCCACTGGCTATTGCGCTTGCAGACCGGGTGCTGCCACAGATAAACCACGTGAGCGGGCCGGAACTGGGCAAGCTCCTGGGCCTGGCAAACGGAGAACAACACAAGAAAATAACACCGAAGAGGCCGAAGCACGCAGGCGCAACGACGAGCGTGCGCGGCGCGCAGCCGAAGACGAAGCAGCAGCCAAGGCAAAGCAAGCTGCCGCCAATGCACAACGAGCAACTAGTGAGCAATCCGCTCAGTCTGCTCTGGAACAAACGAAATTAGCAGCCGATGAAAAGCTTCGCTGGAAAATAAGTATTGGCATGGTGGTTGCCTGGGTCTGTTTGAATGCATTCGGTGCTTTCAGCATGAATGCAAAATCGTGGTGGCATGACTTTTCTTGGAAATGGGAGCGCGATCATGCACCCACTCCTCCAGCCCAAATAAATCCTCAAACCAGCACTCCGGACACTGTCTCGCCGTATAACAAGTTTCCTGGCGGCGGTCAAAATACCTGGCAGCAACAGCAGGATGCCGATCAAAAGCGTCGAGATGAGCAAGCCGAAAGTCAGAAGAAACAAGACATCTATAACACTAGAGCGGCTATCGACCGATATCAAAAGACGATTGTGCACTGCACGTCAGAGATTGCAAAAGTGGATGCACAATTAGCAGACCCGTCTGTCAGCGATTATGAGAAACGCAAATCAAGTAGCTTTGCGGATGCGCAACGAGGTTATCTTGCAGAGGCCCAGGGCAACTTGGCGGAAGCTCAAAAACGCTTTACTGAATTAACCGGAAGACCAGGATCCGAAACAAATACAACCGACTGGTCACCAACTGCGTCGCCGACTGTAAGGAATTTGGGTTTGCCACTAAATGAAACAAACTTTACGAGTCCAACTCCGCCACCTGTTGTGACACCATCAAATTTATTCACGACCCCATCACCGTCGACTCAGTCACAGCCATGGAAGCCAAGTTACTTGCAAAGTCCAACTACGATAGCGCCGTTCAATCCGCCCAGTTCTGCTCAATCAATCAGCCCTTATATAGACAAAACCAACCCGATTTTCAAACAGAGGACACCCAATTTGTTTGACAAGGCTGGTGAGCAAAACCCGTGACTCCAGCTGTGAATTGGCGAATTAAATTTCCTCTTGTGCGTCTTTAAATTACCAAAAATAATCCGCCAAACTTTTAGCTGATAACCAAATCTTCCGTAGTAGCAATCAACTTCGAAGCATTCTAAGGCCGCTTGCAATAACTATGAATTCGCTGATTTCATGACCTAAAACTGCGACTGGAAGGGATAGTAGCCCGGCTATTGCTCCGATCACCAACATTGTGATAACAAAGGCAGAAAGAGCCAAATTCTGATTAATGACATTTTTGTTTCGTTGCGCGAGCTGTATGGCGTAAGCCAGTTTTCGCAAGTCGTCAGCCATGAGGGCTACATCCGCAGTCTCTATAGCAACGTCGCTGCCGACAGCTCCCATAGCTACACCGACGGTAGCCTCAGCTAGTGCGGGAGCATCATTCACACCATCTCCAACCATCAAAACGCCGGAATATTTTCCTACAAGTCCGCGGATTTGAGTTACCTTATCGTCAGGCTTCAACTCTGCAAATACTTCATCAATTCCAACTTCTTTTGCAATTGCATGGGCTGTTCTGTTGTTATCGCCGGTCAGCATAACAATGTGCTTTATGCCTGCGGCTCTCAGGGACTCGATGGCTTCACGGGCCTCTGGACGAATACGATCCCGAATTGCGAAGAGTGCCCAGACAGAATTATCATCACCAAATAAAATCACCGTTTTGCCTTCGGATTGCCAGTCCTCGATTCGCTTTCTGAAGTCATTTGTCACAGTGTTTCCGAAGAACTGGGGACTGCCGACCTTAACGGGTATCCCTTCATAGACGGCACGAGCGCCAGCCCCGGAGGTGGATTGAAAATTGCTAACTGAATTGACTGGAATTTCTTTCTGCGAGACATAACGAACTACTGCTTCAGCAAGCGGATGTTGGCTTCTTTGTTCTATCCCTGCCGACATTGCTAATATGTCCCGTTCGCTTCTCTTGGTATTAGGCACCATCTCAAAGTCAGTCACTTCTGGTCGACCAATCGTGATTGTGCCCGTCTTATCGAGGGCAACCGCTTGCACCTTGCCTAATTCCTCAACATAAATTCCGCCTTTAATAAGCACTCCTTGTCTTGCCGCAGTACCTAGCGTAGCTACGAGGGTAATCGGAATTGAGATCACTAGGGCACAGGGAGCGGCAGCAACTAGAAACACGGTGGCCCGAGTCAGCCAGATCATCCACGCTAACCCAAAGATCAGTGGTGGCAAAATGGCCACGGCGATTCCTGCGACCAGCACTAAAGGACTATAGATTTCACCGAATTTCTCGATGAACCGCTGATTCTTACCTTTTCTTTCTTGGGCTTCTTCCACCATCTGAATTATTCGCGCAATGGTGTTTTCAGCAAACGTTTTCGTTGCACGAACGTCCAATGCCCCTTCGGCATTTATGCTTCCCGCAAATACTTTGCTGCCCTCGCTTTTTGCAACTGGCATGCTTTCGCCTGTGACAGGGGCTTCATTTATTGATGACGAGCCTGCAATTACTTCTCCGTCTGTGGCTAATGACTCACCCGGGCGCACAATGAAAATGTCACCCACTTTGAGTTCTTCTACGGGTATTTCAAGCTCGACGCCATCGCGAATTACAAGAGCGACTTTTGGAACAAGCTTCATCAAGGCACGGACGGCGGCTCGGGTCTTTTCTTCGGTATATCCTTCGGCAGCCTCAGAAATTGAATAGAGAAATACAAGCATAGCCGCTTCGGCAGACTCGCCCAACACCAAGGCAGTTAGGGCTGCGACTGTCATAAGCAGCTCTATATTGATCTTGCGCTCGTGAATCAACTCTTCCAGAGCTTCACGGCCAAAATAGTAGCCGCCAATGGCAACACTGGCTATGTAGAGTGCCAGAGAAAACCCTTCCGCTATACCCAGTTTGCTGGCAGTCCAGCCTATAGCCAGCGTCACTCCGGACATCAAGGCGAAGAGGACTTTCTTGTTTTGCCATAACTTCTCTGGTGCCTCATTTCCCGTACTTTCTTTCAAAGGAAATCCTAGATCACTCAAAGCTTTTGCTATAGATTCGGACGACACGCGCTCGGGTTGGAAAGTAATCAACACTTTGGAAGTGAGCGGAGATACTTTTACATGCAGGACACCGGGTTGTTTTTCGAGTTCACGTTCAATTTTTGCTACCTCGTTTTCGCAATCTACATTGCGGACGTAGTATGTCTGCTCTTGGGTCTTACCGAGGTCTTCAGTCATGAATCTACTCCCACTGCTTCTGTAGCATAGTTACGTTTATGTTCTCTGTTAGCCACGGAGCGGTCTCCAAAGAGGGTGAATAATGCAGGTATCACCACAAGGGTCAGAGCTGTTGAACTGAAGAGCCCGCCAAACACCACTATGGCTAGGGGCTGCAGGATCTCCTTACCGGCACCAGAACCAATCATCAGCGGTACCATAGCAAGAGCTGCAGTCAAAGCAGTCATTAGTACTGGTGAAAGACGCTCTAACGAGCCCTCGCGAATGGCGGTTTCGAATTCAGCACCACTCGCAGTCATCTGATTGTATGTTGTGACCAAGATGATGCCGTTTCGACAGGCGACACCAAACAAGGTTATGAAACCAATCAGTGAGGCAACCGACAAGACTCCTCCGCCCAGGAACACAGCTAGAATTCCACCGATTAAGGCTAAAGGCAAATTTGCTAAAACCAGAATGGTTGAGCGAATTGATTCGACCGCTAGATGCACTAAAAACGCCACTGCCAGAAGTGCTACGGCTCCAAAGATCATGAGTTCCTGACTGGCTCTCTGTTGCGCCTCAAACTGGCCGCCGTAAGAGACATAGTAGCCCGTAGGTAACGCTACATGCTCTGAGATTTCTTTCTTAACATCAGCTACAACAGAGCCTATATCACGGTCGGCGGTATTTGCGGAAACCACAATCCTGCGAGACACGTGCTGACGATTGATAGTGTTCGGTCCTTCATTTTCGGTGAGAGTGGCAATTGCAGAAAGCGGAATCTTTGTCCCAACGGGAGTGTCGATGAGAAGCTCACCGATAGTTTCAACATTATTGCGAGCACTGGGAGTCAACCAGACAACCAGATTGAAGAGGCGTTGGTCTTCCAGTACCTGAGAGACGGCTCTGCCATTGAGAGCCGTTTCAACGGTTTCTGCCAGCGCCCCTACTGTAAGACCATAACGAGAAGCCTTTTCGCGATTGAATAGAACAGAGATTTGCGGCACTGGCACTTGTGGCTCCACCTGCAAATCGACAATTCCAGGTACTTTAACAATGGCAGAGGAGATTTCCTCAGCTTTGGCGTGCAGTATGTTTAAGTCGGGGCCAAAAACCTTTATCGCTAACGCTGCACGAGTTCCGGAAACTGTCTCATCGATTCGATTAGAGATGAACCCCCCTACAATCGTTACAACTCCCGGATAGCGTTCTAGCTCGTTTCGAATGATGTCTAGCACTTTTGCGCGATTGACGTTCTTCTCTGCGATCTGCAAATCAAGTTCTCCAAAGGTGACAACGCCGGCATCGTCATCGCCTAAAGCTCTACCAGCTCGAAATTGTGCTGTTTCAATTTCCGGATGTTTCAGCAAGGCTACTTCAATTGCTTTACCAATCTCTTGAGTTGACGCAAGGGACGCACCTGGCAGTTGATTGAGTGCAATAACTAAGCTGCGCTCTTGGAACTCAGGCAGAAATGTACTACCAAGAAATGGAATTAGGGCAAGCGATGCAATTAGAGCGGCAGTCGAGATGAGCAGAATGAGGCTTGGTGTTTTCATGGAAAATGACAGGATCGGTTTATAAGCAGTTTTGACTTGGCGAACTAACCAAGTTTCCTCTTGGGGAAGCGGCCGATTTGCCAAAAGCAAATAACAAAGCGCAGGTGTCACGGTGAGTGCCACCAGCAGCGATGCCATGGTTGATAAAATATAAGCCATGCCCAAAGGTGTAAAAATACGTCCTTCCACCCCAGACAAAGTGAAGATTGGAGCAACGACGATACAGACAATGATTGTTGCCAAGACAACCGAACTGCGGATCTGAACAGACGCATCAAAAACCACCTTCGCTGGTGGTTGTGCAGCTGCACCAAGAGCATTGTTTTCTCTCAGTCGGCGATAAACATTTTCTGCATCTATGATGGCATCATCGATAATGCCGCCGAGCGCTATCGCTAATCCACCAAGGGTCATTGTATTCAGTCCGACGCCGAGCCAATTAAGAACCACCAGTCCAAGCACGATAGACAGCGGCAAGGCTGTAAGAGTAATGGCCACCGTGCGCCAATTACCAAGGAAAAGAATGACGATGATACTAACGATAATTGCTCCGTCTCGAAGCGCTTCTACTACATTCTCTACAGACTTTTGAATGAAATCCTCTTGGCGAAAGGTCGTAACTACTTTCACATCTTTGGGAAGTGTCTTCTTAATATCGGTCATGGCAGCTTCAACAGCTCTGGTCACCGACGGCGTATCGGTAAACGGTGAGCGCGTGACTGTAACAATTACTGCATCGTGTCCTGCAAAAGACCCATCCCCACGCTTGACGCCGGACCCGATTTTGATATCCGCCACATCCGAGAGCCTGACGGGGATCCCACCAGGACGAGATACAACAGCTGAATTTCCCAGATCGATCGTACTGTGCGTTCGACCCATGCCACGCACAAGACGTTCGCGATCAGGGGTGAGCAGGAATCCACCCGGAACGTTTAAATTGGCTCCCTTACCCGCTTCAGTTACTTGAGCCAAAGTTACGTTGAACTGCTTCAATTTGTCGGCGTGAACTAATATTTGATACTGGCGTTCACCCCCACCTAAGACCAACACTCTTGTTACGCCTGGAATTGACAGAAGTCTGTTTCTTATCTGCCAGTTGGCAATGGTGGCGACATCCAACAATGTTGTTCGCTGAGACAGTGGCACTGTACTGTCTACAGTAAAAGCATATTTAACGACATCACCCACTGGATTGCTGATTGGTGATAGCAAAGGTGGATTCACACCCTGAGGTAGACGTGGAGCAACTTGCTGTACTTTTTCAGTAACTAATTGACGAGCACGATACACATCGGTCTGTCCCTCAAAGATCACTGTCAAAACGGAAAGTCCTATGGCGGAACTGGAACGGATATCGACAACGCCTGGTGTACCATTTAAGGAACTCTCCAGAGGTAGAGTGACCAGGGATTCAACTTCTTCAGGAGCTAGACCAGGAGCCTCCGTCTGGATCACTACCTGTGGTGGCGCGAAGTTCGGAAACACATCTAGTGGCAGTTTCGAAACAATATTCAATCCAGTCAGGAAGAGCACAAGTGCACCAACCACCACGGCTAAATGATGGGTAATCGACCAAAGTATCAAGCGATTGATCAATTATTCGCCCTCACTATCGGTGAGGGTTGCTTTAGATAACGCTACCGTGTGAGCCGTAACAGTGTGTTTCTTGGCAGGCTGTTTTGAACCTTTTCCGACTAGAAATCCAAGCAGCAGAAGAATTACTCCACCTAGCGTCAAAAAAAGTATGCTTTCTGGTTGAGATTTGCTGGTTGTTTTCTTCTCACTTTCCTCTTCTTCCGAAGGAATAGCGCCCTTAGCTCCTTGCGCCATCAGTTGAAAGGCGCGTTGAGTAACAATTAGCTCGTTTCCTTTCAGACCTGATTTGATACGGATCAAATTGTCTTTGGTCTCTCCTGTCTCCACTGAAACAGGTAAGAAATCAGCGTCGCCTCGCTTAATGAAGACTGATTGCTTGCCTTGGACAGAAACTACCGCTTCGACAGGAATGAAATAGCCCGCTTGCCCTTGCGAACTTTCAATCAAGCCAATAGTTACAAACATCTGCGGTTTGAGCAACACATCGGGGTTTTCGATAGCTGCCCTGACAGCCAAAGTCCTGCTAATCGGATCAACTACAGGATCGATGTTAACAATTGATCCGCTGAAGATTCTCTCTGGGTAAGCCGATGTGAGTATTTTTATTCGTTGACCAAGGCGGACAAATTGCAAATCCTTTTCATAGATCTGACCCGTCGCCCAAACTTTGTTTATATTAATCAGCTTGAAGAGTGGTTTTGCAGCTTCAACAGCTTCTCCTGGTGTGACCAGCTGTTCAAGTACAATGCCTGAAATTGGAGCATAGAGAGTGATATGTCCTTGGGCCGTTGCTTTAATCGCTTGACCCAGCTGAGCCAAGCGATTAGCCAATTGAGCACCACTCAAGCGCGTTTGCGAACGAGTCGTATTCAACTCCGCTTCTGCTTGTTTAAAATCGGCTTCTGCCGTTTGATAGTCTTTGGTTGATGCAATTTTCAGACCAAGCAAAGTTTTTTCTCGTTCGTAATTGCGCTTAGCAAGTTCGACCTTGGCTTGTGCTTGCTCTTCGGCGGCTTTGTTCTGGGCAATCAGACGTTGCGACTCTACGGACAGCTGCCTGATCTCCGAGCTGTCTATAGTCATTAAGGCATCGCCTTTCTTCACGCGTTGACCCTTCTGCGCCAGAAGAGTCAATACTCGTCCTGCTAGCGGAGCGTTTACGGCAGCCGTATTGGCTGGAATCGCCTCAATTTGCCCATTGACCTGTTTGCGACCCAGAGGAGCAAGGGAGCGAACTGACTCTACCTTGATACCGATTGCTCTCTGAACATCGGCGGATACGTGAACAGTGGCGAAAGCATCATTGTGCTTTTCAGTTCCTTCTTCTGCAAAACTTGGAATTGCCGTCCATACGCACAGTAGTAACAAAGCGCTTTTGAGAAATTTTGGTCGGGTCCACAAACGCATGCAAATCTCCCTGTTAAAGCTCTAATGGACGTCCGACGGCTCTTTCCAAGTCAGCCCAGGCATTTTGGTAAGCAACAACGGCGTCAAAATAACCGACATTCACTTGCTGGGCAGACTGCTGCGCCAGAATTACGTCCGAAAGCCTATTTCGCCCATACTTGTAGCCTAATTCAGCTAGCCTGACTGTTTCTTTTGCTCCTGCCAGAAGCTGGGTTCGATACTTAGAAATGTTTGCCCTAGCCAGTCTCACATTTTCATATGCTGCCTTGACCTCAGCAGTTGCCCGAATTTGAATAATGAGCGCCTGCGTCCTAGCTTGATCTTGAGAGACTTGGGCACTCATAATCTCTCCTTGTTTGCGATAGAAGATGGGCAGGTCCATGTTGACATTCAAGTAGGCACCAAACTGCTGCTGGTTCTTTGGCTCAAGATCCTTAAAGGTGGAAAAGGCAAAGCCAGAGCCCAGGATGACGTCTGGTATGCGCTGAGTCTTTGCAAGGGCAATTTGCTTGGTTGTGACATTGAGCTGCTGCTTCGCTACCAGTAAATCTGGACGCACACCAACGGCAGATTTGAGCAGCACACTCTCTTCGGGCAAGGGTCTATTTGGCTGCGGCACCAGATCATTGCTATCGCTTTCGGACTCGAAGAGCCCATGATCGATTGCTATTAAATTAGGAGCCACCGGTTCACCCAATAGGATGCTGAGCTGAATTTGCGCTTGCCGGATGCGGCCTTGCGCGCTATTTTGCTGCGCATCATACTGATTCAAATTCAGCCGCGCCTGAATGATTTCAGCTTCCGGCGCCGACCCTGCTTTGAATCTTTCGATAGCAATCTCAACTAGCCTTGCAGTGAGAGCGCGGTGGTTTTCTATTACCCTGACGAATGCTTGAGCCGCTGCGAGTTCTGCATAAACGCGTCGTATTCGTGTTCGCAAGTCGAAGCGCAGAGAATCAAGCTGAAGCATCGCAGTGGTCTTTTGCGAGCGTGCCAATTGTAGTCGTGCAGCCCTTTTACCTCCTGTCTCCACGATTTGATTTATGCCGACTTGCTGTGTGTTCCCAGCAATCGTTTTAGTCCAAGCTGGTCCGAACCCGAGCTGTGTAGCGAGTTGCGGATTGGGGATGGCACCAGCAGATATGATGCCGGCCTCGGCAAGGGACACATCTTGCTTTGCCTTTAGGATTTCCGGATTATTCTTTTCGGACTGATCGAAGCTGTCTTTCAAGCTTAAGTTAACGGTTTTTTCCGCAGTAAGTGTGTACATGGTTGAGTCTGGCGCGGAAACTTGCTCAGGAGATTCAATAGGCAACTTTTCGGGAGCGGTTGGTCGGAGTTGGAAGGGGGGGGCAATTGAAGTTCCCGATGGTATTTGTTCAAAAATTGGTCCTGATGCAGCAAAAGACGCAGCCGGATGAAGTAAGAAACAAATCAGCCATGCGGCTTGCACCACATTTGGTGCCACAAACATTCGAACATTCCGACAACTAATCATAGCGAGTGCACTCGTCTATGCCTTCAGCGGTTTCTATTGTTATCTCGCTTGCCAGCTGCAATAAATTGGCTATTCGCTCATCTTTGAGCCGATACCAAACAAAGCGACCTTGTGAATTACTGATAACTAACCCGCATTCGCGTAAGCAAGAAAGATGATTAGAGAGATTCGGCTGGTTCAAGCCAGTCTTTTCAACAAGCTCAGAGACAGTCATCTGGCCGTAACATAGTGCCTCTAATATGGACAAGCGCGAGCTGTCGCCTAATCCTCTGAAAAATTTGCAGTTTAGGCTCGTTGAATTCGCTTTAGCTCGCATAAATAATTCCTTTGAAATATCACTAATTGCTGATACTTTGGATATAGTATCAGCAATTGGTGATATTTGGGCTTTGGAGTATACGAAACTTCTGGCAGTGCTTCGTGTCAAAGCCAAGTCATTCGGTTGACTTAAAGTAAAAAGGTCGTCCTGGGTCAGATACCATTTGATTTCTGGTACGCTCTGCTTTGTTTTGAAACGCCCAAGGGCTGACGTTGAGGTGGTCAATTTCTGAAGAGGGTTTATGGTACAGCGCTTAATTTGTACTGGGGGCGAATTTTAGAAACTTAGAAATTAACGAAAGATATATCTCAACTTTGAAGGATTTGCTTCTGAGCGATGGGTTCCCAGTCCAATTGAATCTTGGTATTAGGGCACCAGCTTCTTGATTTTATCTAGTAGCCCCGATAGGCTCTGCCTTGCGCTACTGCTTTAACACCGGGTACGTTTTGTAGGGACCCATATCTGCTTACGGCATAGCGAATACCAGCAATCAGATTGTCTTCTGGATTGAGAATGTTTTTGTGACCCGGTATTGAGTATTGATCGAAGGTTGGTCCAATTGTTTGCATTAAGCCTTTTGATGGAGTTCCCTTGCGGGCATTAGAGTCCCAATTGTTGACTATGTTTGGATTCCAACCGCTTTCCCTCTGAACAATGAGATTCACGGCAGCGATGTTAGCCGCTGAATTAGAAACACCAGCTTTGGTTAGAGCACCTTCGATGAGGTCGCGCTTTTCTCCAGTTGGGATTCGGCCGGCGACCCTTTGCTCGATTTGTTGTTGATTCATTGCAACGTCAAACAACCGCTGACCGGCGTCACTCAATTGTTTAGCTTCTGGTGTAGAAAGGTCGGCCGCTGTGAAGTCTTTCGGTGCCTTGCCAGATAGTAGTCCAGCACTAATAGCTCCGGCTTGATCGCCAACTTTTGTTTTGAGTTGGTCAATAAGATTGGTGGCGATGGCTTCTTGTGCTTCTTTGGGAAGAAGCGTTGCTATGTCGCTTTTTCCGGGCGCCTGCCCTTGATTCATTTTGTCTGCCATGCCCTTGAGCTTGGCTACAAATTCAGGATTTTTCAGCTTTTCCGCAAAGTCCTTAGGCAGTTTGCCTTCTTTAATCAACTTTTCGATCATTGCTGGATCTGGTGGATCACCTAAGCTCTCCATGAATGCATTTAATTGCTTGCCGGAAAATCCATAGCGACCAACCCGATAGGAGCCGTCAGGATGCTTTCGGATAGTCTCATATGGATGGTCATGATCCGGTCTCCACAGACCTGCAACAGCTTCTTTCACACCCATGGTTTTGTCGGTTTCGTTTGGCTGCCTTGGCACTCCGCGCGTGTGCGACATCATGCCGTCTGTGGCAGCACCAGGCATATCGACCCCACGCGAGCCGCTGAGTCTGTGGCTGTCTTGGACAGCCGATCTTGTTTGCGGAGTGACGTTACTAAGATCTTCAGTCGGCTTTAAATTTTGTTTTTGCTCTGTTTCTTTAGAGACAACGTCGTCTTTGTCATTTAGTTCAATGCCGGCTTTAGCTGCAGCTGGGTCGCTTGCAGAAATTCTTTGCGCCAAATATTTGACTAATTCGTCAGCAGCCTTCGTCTGAGCTTCTGTCGGGTTGACTTGACCGTCCTTTCTCTCCAGGTTGATTTGAATGTCTTTCGAATTTAGAGTCTCGGGATTGCCCCGCATTTCTATCTTTCCGTCTTCTTTAATTACAAAATGAGGTTTTAAATTGCCCGGGTCATCCTTGTTTTCCAACTGCACAGCAATACGCGGTATTTCTTTGTCTGTTGCTGGATGTCTGTCTAGGCCAGCGTCTGAACCCATAACAGTCTTGTCGTCAATAACTCCGGCTTTAGAAAGCTCGGACAAAGGCTTTGAAGGATTTAGCCCGGCATTCAATGCAACGATATGATTGTCTGTAATTGCAACTCGATGCAAGTCCGGTGTCTGGCCTGTGTTGGGTAGTGCGGCGAGGGAGCGGCCCTCAGGGCTGCTCAGAAGATTCACCGCTTGATGGTGGAGGCCAGGTTGATCATGAGGCTTCAATGCGCTGCCATCGCCCACGCTGTCCAGTCTAGGTGTTACTACTTCGGGATGCCTTGACATGACTTATCACTCGTTGTCTTTGGTAAATTTTGGGTTGTGTATCGAAGTAGAAAAACAGCTCGGGCTCTAATATGGCCAGAGTCGATTCTCTCAGCCACAACGTGAAAATGTTGTGACAGTGATGAAAATCATCTTTGCTATTTAGTTGTGAGAAATTGAAAGCAAGTTTAGGGCCATTCGAAAATAATTTCTAAAGCCCGCAAACACGCACTGGCCAAGGCTTAGGCTTTTGGGGCTCATTCGCCATTCTTATCCTGTCGTTGAAAAGAGGTGTATATTGTCTGTTGGCGAAAGGTAATTGACAACATCAGTGCACAAGATACTAATCACTTTATTTTTAGCGCTGGCGATATTCCATGGAATACCGCGGCTATCTTGTGCTTGTGATGCCCTGGTAGAAGCTTCTCCTTCCCAAATGCACAGCTGTTGCGAAAAGGAAGTTAAGAGCGATTGTTGTAGTACCGTTGTCAAAATTTCTAAATCGAAGTCCTGCTGCGGCATGATGAGCCCAGCTGTTCCCGGGCTGGCAAATAGCCTGAGTCTCCTGCCCGACTATAATCCTGATCTTTTAGCAATATCTTTTAGCGAGAGTTCGGATTTACTTGCTAGTGCGCATATAGCTGACCCGCTAGCAAGACTTAACCGAGCCCCACCCTGGCAAAAGGGTATTGGTTCCAGCAAAACCTACCTGTATAAACGTGTCTTTCTGATCTAACAGTTAGTGCGCCGTGATGCTGCTTCGACTTGATAAGTCGGAGTCGGTTGTGCGGCGCTCTTTGCTTTATCGGGAGGTTGTTACACAGGCCGAGCCGCGCTTTGCTGACGAGACTATCAAATGAAAATTTCAACAGGTTTTTTTTCCCTTTTCTGGAGCGTTGTTGCACTCTTAACGCTCTGCTCAGGTACAGTCGGAGCCAGCGACCGAAATTATATCGGCTATCTTCTCGATAAGCAGTGCTCCGACTCGGTTCGGCAAGACAGCAATCCACTAGATTTCATCAAGCATCACACCAGAGACTGCTGCTTGATGCTCAACTGCCAGAGGAAAGGTTATTGCCTGTTTACCGATGGCGTCTGGTTAAGCCTCGATAGCCAGGGAAACAAGTTGGCTATATCGGCTCTGAAGAGAAGCCAAAAGAGCAGTGCAATTTATGTGCGCATCTTGGGCTCAGCAAAAAAAGGACTATTGATAGCGAAATCAGTAGTCGAAGTCGATGAGCCCAGCAGTTCACGCGATTCAGGAGATGGACAAAATGCAAAGTGAACCTGAGCATCAGGCTCAGAGCCATGAGAAAAAGAGTTTCTTGGAGGGGCTTAGGCACAATATCTGGGGCGTGGTAACGCTTGTAATTGTGGCAGTCGCTTGTTTCTTTATTGTGCAAATGTTTAAAAAACCGGGACAGATGAGTGTCTTGGAATCGCAGGCCATGGACATGAGCGTCATGGTGCCACCAAAAGGCGCCGTTCCTGTTGCCATTGCGCGGGCCACAGTAGAGCCTATATCGGGCTCAGTGACGTATACCGGGACAATCCAAGCCTACACCGACGAAGACGTTTATCCTCGTGTCACCGGTCGTGTAGTGAAGATGCTTGTCTATCCAGGCGATAGCGTCAAAAAAGGTCAGCTTTTGGTACAGCTTGATGTCGCTGGAAGATCTGAATACGCCAATAAGCGCATGGAGGCTGCCAGCGCTGAAGATGCTGCCATGCATAATGCCGGTATCGCCAAATCAGAATTTACGCAGAAGAAATACGAGCTTGAAGCTGCGAAAGAGGCACAAATAGCCACTGAGAAAGGGCTCGCCGAAGCCCAAGCTAATTTAAATTACTGGAAGCCCGAACTCGTAAGACAAAATAATCTGCTGCAATCGCAAGTAGTTTCTCTTGATGAATATCAAAAAGAGCTAGCTCAACTTAATGTTGCACAGGCTCAGTTTGAACAAGCTCAAGCCAAACAAAGAGAAGCTAAGAACACAAAGTTGGCTGCTCAAGCTGCTCTCGATACCATGATCCATCACGTTGGGCACCAATATTCGCAAGCCAAACAAGCTGAAGCAGCACTGCGGTATGCCACTGTCTACGAAGATTACACTCGCATTCTAGCTCAAGAAGATGGAGTCGTCACCAAGAGGTTAATCAGCCCCGGTGTGGTAGTAAATCCAGGCATGATGCTTTTGAAAGTTGCCCATATCAAACAAGTCAGGGTGCAGGCAGAAGTGGCCAGTGAAGACTCAGACAAAATAGCTCTGGGCAACAAGGTTTACATCAAAGGATCGCAAAATTCGTCACAAGAACAGATTGCGAAGATAACTTCCATTTTCCCGGCTGCCGATCCTGGCAGTCGAACAATCACAGTAGAAGCTCTTGTAGACAATGTCGTAAAAATACAGCCTCAGTCTTCAACCCCAACAGATTCACACCTCTCCTTTCAATATTTGCCTGGGCAATACGTCGTGATGCGCATTTCGACAGGTGAGAGAAACGCTCTAACAGTCCCAACCAGTGCCATTATTTGGAAGGAAGGCAAGGCGAAAATATGGAAAGCTGGTTCTGCACAAGCGTTTTCTGAGTACAAAAAATATCAGTGTCCGATGCATCCAGAGGTTGTTTCTGACAAACCGGGAAAATGCCCGAAGTGCGGCATGGAGCTAAAGCTTGTCGAGCTGAACGAAGCGAAAAAAGATTCGCAAGTTGCTAAAACTGAGTACACCTGCACCATGCACCCGGAAGTGATCACAGATGCACCAGGAAAGTGTCCAAAATGCGGCATGCCGCTTGTTGAAAAAGAGCGTGGTGGCAAGAATCAGGCAAATTTGGTTGATATCGTCACCGGATTAACCAATCCCGATAAGACCGAAGTGATATCGGGCTTGTCAGCTGGCGACCAGGTTGTCTATGCCGGTTACGCCAATCTACAGCCTGGTGTCTCTGTTATTGCCACTGACTGGAATGAGGCTGGACCCGTTACTTTGCCGAAGGCATCAGAGGTTCAGGGCAACAGACTTGATACTTCGAATAATTGGACTCACGAACAGATGTCTGGCGACCTTATGCTGAAAGTCTCGCTTCAACCGGCTAAAGGCGGCAGCAATTTTACTGTCGTTGAGATAAACAAGCACGGTGGTGGCGCGATTTCCGGTGTTAATATTGGCGGGAAAACTTCAATGCCCGGTATGGGTGACATGGCTGGTCCTGACTTGCATGGCACTACTGGCGGTGACGGAAAGGCTCAGCTAAAGAGCGATCTTTCAAGCGGCCTCTGGCGCTTGAAACTAAATATTAGTCCTCCTGGAACAGCTCCCGTTGATACGACGCTTGACGTTGAGGTGCCTTAATCGTGACTACAAGCGAGAAAGATAGCCCTACTAGCAATCTGAAAGTCCACGCCGGTGGCTTTAACGTGACTGCCTGGTCGATTGATCACCCTTACACAATCGCTGCCTTCTACATGGCTATGGTGATTCTGGCATTTGTAGCTATCGGCTTTTACATGCCGAAGCGATTGATGCCTTATGTTCAAAGTCCGATGATTGGCGTAATCAGCATGCAGCCAGGGTTATCTGCTGAGGAGATGGAGACTTTTATAAGCAAGCCCATAGAAGAGCGCATGGTTGATATTCGAGGAGTGCGCTTCATTCGCTCGACCTCGCAAGAAGGATTTTCAATGGTCTCCCTTGAATTTCCCTACGGCACAGACATGAAGCGCGCACTAGTAGAGACACAAGCTCTAATGAACGTCGTGCAAGCCGACTTGCCCGTCACTGGTGCCAACCTCAAGCCAAGCTGGGTTTTGTTTATAGATCCGCTTAACTTACCAGTACTCACTTTCAATTTGACGGCACCTGGTTGGGACCCGGTAAAGCTCAGAGAGCTGGCCGACAACGACATTACCAACAGACTAAAAAGAGTGCCTGATGTCTGGTCTATTTATGCTTTCGGTGGGTACAAAAGGCAGCTCCAGGTATTAGTTGATCGCAACAAATTAGCTGGATTTGGTCTGTCGATTTTAGATGTCAGAGACGCCCTAGACAGACAAAATGTAGCAAAACCAGCTGGTCGCCTGACAAGTGGTGGGGAGGAGGCTATTGCTCGAATAGACACTCTTGCCAGGGGGACACGGCAGGTGGAAAGTTATCCGATCAAATCAATCGGTGATCGAGTCATTTATGTCAAAGATATCGCCCGGGTAATCGACACTTACTGGGAAAAACGCGCTGCCTATCACCATGTTCATAAAGACAAGATCGAGCCAGGTATAGAAATAAGCGTCATTCAAACTCCTGAAGCTAGTTCTCCTGTGGTTATAGCGGGCATCAAAAAAGAGATCGCTGCTCTGGAGAAAGATTATCCAGGCATACATTTTGAAGTCAGCTACGATAATTCACACTTTGTCAGTATCCTGCTGCGCAACATGTTGGAAGAGCTTGGCACCGCCATTTTACTTACAGGAATAGCCGTATTGCTATTTCTTGGGGAGTGGCGAGCTACCTTGATTTCGATGATCACTATTCCAATTTCTCTGGCAATGGCGGTTTTGGCTCTTATACCTATGGGTTTGACCCTAGACAGCTCAACTCTAATTGGCCTCTTGCTTTCAATTGGGAGACTTGTTGACGACTCTATTATTGATATTCACTCGATAGAAAGACATCTGCGTATGGGAAAAGACCCACGTACAGCCACTATTGAAGGTGTCACAGAAGTACGTCTGGCTGTTGCGGCATCGACTTTGGTACTGATTCTTGCCCTGGCACCACTGCTATTTTGCGGTGGCATTGTGCAGCAAATGTTTATCGGTTTGGTCTGGCCAATCATATTTGGTCTTCTTGCTTCATTCCTGGTATCTCTGACTTTAACAGCTGTGCTGGCTGAAAAGTTCTTGAGAGCAAAGCCTCTTCATGGTGAACATAAAGGCGAAGTCTGGCCAGCTCGTCTGTTGAGAGAGCGAGTTTTAGAGCCGTTCGACAATATGCTGGTCAAGCTAGAGCACGGCTACGCCAGGCTTGTCGCCTGGATGCTCGTGCATCGCTTCGTTAACATGGCCCGTATTTTTGCCACCATTATCATCGGGTTTACCTTCTACAACTTTATTGGCAGTGAAATGATGCCACTGGCCGATGTCGGCCAGGCCTATGGAGTATTGGAGGTAAGTCCAGGCTTGTCTTTTGCTCAAACAGAAGCGATTACAACTGGTGTTGAAAAGATCATGCTCAAGCACCCGGAAATTGAACATGTATCTGCGGAGCTTGGCACCGATCCCGGTGGCACATATTTTAATGGTTACAACATGCCCGGAGTTAATTTCGCCACATTCATGATCACGCTAAGTGATAAAGATGAGCGTAAGAAGACTATCTGGGACGTTATGGATAGTGTTCAAACGGAAGCTATAGCAACTATTCCAGGCATCAGGCGCTTGCAAATTAAAGAAATGGGCTCGGACGTTATGGCCAGTTCGCAAGCCCCGATTTCCATTTTAGTTACCGGTCCTGACATGAGCATTCTCACCAGGCTAGCAGAGCAAACGGCCCAAGTGGCAAAAGATACCTACGGAATGCACCAGGTCGCAACCGATTGGACCTTGAGTAAGCCTGACTGGGAAATAAAGGTCGACCCAAGACGAGCCCAGGAAGTCGGTCTATCTCCTTCGCAAATAGCAGACCAGGCCTATTATTCAATCACAGGCGCTTTGACAAATGAGTATTTCAGGCTGCCGAACCTCAGGCAGCGCACTATTCTTGTGCGCTATGACGAGCCCCAGAGACGCAATCAGCAAGACCTTATGCAAATGAGCATAACCTCTCCCGATGGCAGACAATTTCCACTTAAAACTATGGCCAGCCTTGAATACAGAGAGGCACCCACAGTCTTGAGTCACGACCAGATGCGTCGAGCCATAACGGTAATGGGCTATTACCGCAAAGGCGAGCCTCCATCAATGGATGTTGGGATGGAAGTGATGATGAAAGCCATGGCTAACATGAATTGGCCGCCAGGCTACACGATTGAAATGAGAGGGGATATGACTCAGATGATGGACGCCTTTGGGCGCCTCCTCATGGGTCTTCAGCTAGCCTTGCTGTTTATCTTTCTCGTTTTGGTGGCTCAATTTAGAGGATTTTTACAACCTATTCAGATGGTATTTTCGCTGCCCCTTGAGCTGTCAGGCGTCTTCTTCGCGCTCTGGCTGGCTCATCAAGCCTTTTCCAGCGTGTCGATCATGGCAGTCATTATTTTGACCGGCATGGATATCACTACTGCCATCTTGCTTATTGACCAAATATTGCGCCACCGCGAGAGCGGCATGACTAGAGACGAAGCCATTATCAAAGCCTGCCCTGAGCGGCTCAGGCCGATTTTGATGACTTCAATCATCACAGTTATAGTCATGCTCCCAGTAGCTATCTCGCCTAAGACCGGTATGGATGCTTATTCTCCGTTAGGTACCGTAGTCGTTGGCGGGTTGATCGTCGGTACGATTTTAAGTTTGCTCGATATCCCGATAATGCACGCCTATACCGATGACCTGGTTAATTGGCTCGGTCGGAAATTCGGCGGAGGCAAGAAGTCATGAAAGTGAACACGCTTAAACTGGCTGGCCCAGGCACTATAGCAATGATCGTCTGTCTGATTCTCCTAATAAGTTGGAATTTACTGCGACCGTCAAAAGTAAGAATTGAGAGAAAAGTCGAAGCTAGTGGTGAAAACAGACTTGATAGAAAGCCCGCGCCAGCGCTTTTACTTCTGTGGAAGACCCAGCTAGGGCTCGCTCCTGAGCAGGTCATTGAACTGAAGCGCTGCGAAAGTGAGCGCCAACGAGAGCTTGCTCCCCTCAACGCCGCAGTAAAAGAGGCAATTAGCCCGCTTCAATCAACTCAAGAGCAGCCATCAAATAGCAAAGTAGATGTCGGTCAACTCACCGCTATAGCAGCACGGTTAAAGGCACCAAGCAGTCAATTAAGAGCGGTTGAAGTCTCTTTTTCAGAACGTGGCTGGTCAATTCTCAACCAAAAGCAAAAACAGCAAGCGCAGGAAATCAGGCTAGCTTCGAGCAAATCTGTGCAAGTGCAAAAGGAGGCAGTTAAGCCGTGAGGGAGACTTTTTTTAAAAATGCTTGCTTGCTTTTGGTTCCCTTGCTCAGCCTTTTCCAAGGCTCTGCGAGCTTGGCTCAAGACTTAAGAGGACCGATACTTCAAAATGCATTGCCAGACTCAAAACAAAACGCGACCTTAGGAGGCTATTCATCAACGTCTGTTAATGAAGTTACAAGCAATAACCCTATCCGCCTGCAAGTGACAAAAGAGGCTCCATCCGGCGAATTACCGCTCAGTACTGGCCCATTAGGTGTGGATGAGGCGGTCAAGAAAGGTATACAGAACAATTACACACTTCACCAATCAGAGCAGTCCTGGCAAGCGTCAAAGTATTTAGCACGCGCCTCATTGGGTAAATTTGGCCCATCAGCATCATTCAATACTTTTTATTCAACCTCATCTCTCAACCAGATGCTTTTCTTTCCGGGTGATTCCACCGTCGCTTCCGCTCCGATGCAACCCATAGTGAAGGGCACGTCGCTCAGTTTGATATTTGCCGGAACGCAGCCGATCTTCACCGGTGGGCGGCTTATGGGGGGCTACCGGGCAGCGCGTGCGCTAGAGAAACAGTCACTCGCTGCTTTCAGAGAGACTCGCATTCAAACCGCGTTTAAAGTGAAAGAAGCATATTGGAACGCGGCCTGGGCAGAAGCAAATCTTAGAGTGGCTGCTGATTACGTCAAGTTCAGAGAGTCGAGCACGGCCAATATGAAAGCTCGGGTAGATGAGGGCAAAGCCCCACGAGCCGATTATCTGCGTGAATCATCAGAACTGTCGAAGGCACGAATATTGCTTAACGAGCGCTACCGTGATTTCAATAGCGCCCTGCTCAATCTCAAAGTGGTTATGGCCGTCAATATTGGCTCAACAGTCTCGCTTAAAGACGAGCTTGTCTATAGTGAATTGACGAGAGATTTGAATAGCTTCATGGAGGAAGCGGCAAAGGCACGGCCGGAACTAGCGAGAGCCTTCAACCGCGTAGCTGAAATGAAGGCTCGCAGGCAAATTGCTCGAAGTAAATATTCCCCTCAAGTTAACGCTTATGGGCTCGGTAGCAATATTTCAGGAAGTTCACCCGACGGTAATGCTAATGGACGCTGGGGCGGATTTATCGGAGTCATGGGCGGAGTAACCCTTTTTGATTCCGGCAGCCGCTTCAACGAGCTCAGAGCTGCCAATGCAGCAGTGCGTGAGGCCGAAATTGCTAGACGCGATGTCGAACTCAAAGTTGCGCAAGAAGTATCGCAAGGCTGGATAGATCTTGATTTAGCCAGACGAAACATTCTATTGGCACAAGAAGAAGTGACTTCAGCCGAAGAAGATCACAGACTATTCCATGCTCGCTACGAAGTGGGTAAATCAATTGCGCTTGAGCAGTTTGACGCCGCTGTCAAGATGTTTCAAGCAAGACTAACTTTATTGGAATCAATCTACAAATATCGACTAGCCGAGGCTCGCCTTACCTTTGCCAGCGGTGACATATAAAGGCTAATTGGAGAAGACAAATCATGAAACTAAATATCGCATCAACTACGGCTGCTTCGGCGCTCTTAATTCTTTTACTGAGTGGATGCAGCAACAGTGCTAAAACAAGCGACTCAACTGTTGCAAAGGCAGTCGCCCCGGTAGCTTCCACCGCAGCGCCAACAGATGCACCAGTCGCTAAAAAAGAAGCAGCTGCTTCAGGGGGAGTTTATTTAGGCACCATTAATGGTGTCATAAGTGACAGCATGTGTGGAAAGGACCATTCTAAAATGGGCGGAGCAACAACTGATCCGGCAGCATGCGCGGCAAAATGCGTGGCAGGCGGTGCCAAATACGTTCTCGTTGATGCCAAAGGCGACATGTATGGCTTGTCGGATCAAGACAAAGCAAAAGAAGTCGCAGGCAAACAAGTTGCCATCACCGGACACATTGACCCTACCGAAAAATCAGTTCACGTGCACTCGATTGTGACCCAATAGGCAGGGCCTATGAGAAGTCCTGTGGTGTACCTTGCCACTGAACTGAGCAAGCCCCGAATTGCACAAAGAATAGCGGTCTTGCTGCTTTTATTCGGACTAGCACTCCTTCTAGTTGAAGTGCGCTTTGAGCATCAAGCAGTTTTAGGCAAAAAGTGGCAGGCCTGGATTCCCATTGCCTACACTTTGGCAATGCTTGTTGCTGGTGGATTTGGCCTGGCCCTTTGGGGTCGAGGCGGGCACATGATAGTTAAGCTGGGTTTTGGCATTGCCCCATTAGTGGGCCTTACCGGCTTTTGGCTGCATAGCAAAGGCGATCCCTGGATGGCCATGTGCATGGTTCTGAAAGTCGTTTGTATGATGCCAGGCAAAATTCCACTTGATGGAGGCGGACCGCCGGTGCTGGCACCGTTAGCTTTGGTCGGTCTTGGCCTTTTGGGCATGGTCATCTGTCAGGCAAACTGTGATGAGGTGGCGGATCCAAAAACATCGAGCTAAGGGCCCCGGGGCAGCTTTTAGTAAGCAAACAGAAGTCCTTTTATTGCTAGTTAATTAGAAGGGCGGTGTTATGTCATCAGTTCAGAATACAAACGAGTGGAAAATGCACATGGCGGCAGGCCGGATGGCATTTGAAAAGGGCGACTTTGCTGCTGCCGAACACATGTATAGTGCCGCGTTAAAAGAAGCCGAATCATTTGGTGCCAGCGACCCAAAGTTGGCTCATACTCTAAACAATCTGGCCCTTACCTACTGCACTCAGGGCAAGCACGATAAAGCTGAGCCTCTATATCAACGGGCACTGGCGCTAGACGAAGCGTCTCTGGCAACTGACGACCCTGATCTGGCAACAGATTTAAGCAATCTTGCTGCCCACTACCATCGTATTGGCAGATACCAGGATGCCGAGCAGTTCTACAAACGAGCCATATCAATAATGCAAGGTCGGTTCGGCAAAGAAGATCTGGAAACAGTTAGGCTCATGAGCGGTCTTGCTGTAGTTTATTCTGACAATGGTCAGTCTGCTGAGGCTGAGAGTATTTATAAAAAGGTTTTGGATATACGTGAGCGTAACTTGGGAAGCAAGCATGCCGAGGTAGCTGAGTCTCTGAATAACCTAGCGTCTCTTTATTGCAATAGCAATAGATGTGCGGAAGCGGAGCCCTTGTATGAACGAGCTATCGAGATTATGGGGTTTACTCTCGGTCCTGACCATCCGGAGCTAGCTACTGTGTTGGAAAACTATGCGGGCTTACTTAGGAAAAATGGACGACTTCCTGAGGCTGATGCAGCTGACCAGAGGGCCGAGCGGATCTGGAAGAAGGCGGGAAATCATGGATATTGAAGGTGGTGAGGATGTTGGTGCTCACGCTTGTTGCAAAAGGGCGGAACGAAAAAAGTCACTATGGAGCTATTTTGCTGCTGTTCTCTCTGCATTTCTTGCCTGCCTCTGTTGTTCGGTGCCCCTAATACCACTTATGCTAGGGCTTTCGGCCGGCTCTACTTTTCTCAGCCTAATGCGACATCATCTGATATTTGATGTGCTGGGTGGACTGATGCTTCTAGGAACTCTCATCTGGATCTGGCGCGAGCATAAGATGGGAGAGCAATCAGTCTGGAAGAATAAACAGTTCTGGACATGCTTGGTTCTAACCTTCTTGATGTATGGCATTATGAACACTTTTATAAAACATGTGATCTTTCCAAAGCTCGCAACTCTAGCTGGTGAGAAAACTGTTCATCAGCATCACTAGCTCTTCTATTCTAAATTTTCAATAAAAAGGAGTTGTAATAATTCGTGCTCAACCAGGAACGTTTTCAGTCTATTGTCCAAGCCTATAAGCACGATCAAGAGTCGGTTTATCAAACTTGGTTTATCGATAACGCTCAGCGGTTGAAAGCATTCCGCGCTATTCGGCACGGAGTTGAACAAGTAATCAAAGATGTTAAAAGTGGCTCCTTTGGTAATGACTTCAAAGGCTCCTCTTTAGAGGTAGTTCTTAATTCGATAACTGAGCAAAAGCAGGTCTTTGAGGGGGCAGCGCACGCTTTTTACTGGAAGCCCAAATTGCGCATCCCAGATATTTATGAAAATGAAATCAATAAACGCTACTTTGCGCAGTTTCTTGAGAATTGCCTGAATGCCAACCGGGAAGAAATTTTATTGCGTGAAATACTGACCCTGTCCGAGAAAAAGATCAAGGGGCTGGGACCTGCAGCAGCCAATATCATTTATTTTTTGCATCCAACCCTTGTGCCACCATTCAATACTGCAATTCTCAATGGATTCAATATTCTCTACAGAGACAATAAGAAACTCGGCTCCTGGTCAAGTTTTCTCGATATGCGCGCCACAATTATTCAGACAAATGAGCAGTTCAAAAATCTACTTTCCAAAGATCTCGGCGCCATTTCCGGTCTGCTTTTTGAAATTGGTTCTGGCAAGCTAGTCGTGGAAGAGAATGCTGATGCCTTTCTTGATGCTGATTTAAAGAAACGGTTAAGTCTGAAAAAGAAGCGTCATGAACAAATTCAGCTCGACATCAAAGAAGAGCAGTCACATACCGAAATGCAATACAGGTTGGTGAAAATTGGCAAAGCCCTCGGCTACGACGTTATAGTAGCTGCCAATGATAGAAGCCGTTCTTACGATGGAGAAAGTTTCTCATTCCATTGTCTTTGCAATCTTCCGGCCTTGCCGGTTGATTCAGATATAGCATCAACAATAGGCCTTATCGATGTGCTCTGGTTTGAGGCCAGTACAAACAAAATTGTGTGTGCTTTTGAAGTTGAGAAAAGTACATCCATTTATTCAGGGATTTTACGATTGTCAGACTTGGCTATTTCTGTGCCCCAGGCCGATATGCTGATATGCCTGGTTGCTCCAAATGGTCGAGAAAAAGAAGTGGTGGCACAATTGATACGGCCGGCATTTGCCGGTGCTAATAGCCCAAAATTATCGTACATCTTATTTAATGACCTGCGTGCCCATTGCGACTCAATCTGTCGGCTCGGATCGGACTTTCGTATCCTTCAGAAAATTGCTAAAAATGTTAGTCCAACTCAGATCGAAGTCACCCTGTAAAAATTAGTTGGTCTTTATCACAGCCTGTAATTGTCGTTTCCGTGCTGTTTTTGCAGGATAGATCTGATCTGAAATGACTTTTTCAGCTTGCTTGTTACGCACGGGAAAAGCACTGCCGCCCCTTACTTGCCACATTGGTGGCAATTCAGTTGGTTGAGTTTCTGTGGCTTGGATAATGCATTTTTACACATCGTTTGGAATGCAGGTCCTTATTGCAAGTATGCGGCACTATTGCTGTCTGTGCCGTTGTAAGCTTAGGATGAGCCTTTGCCCACTCAGGGGTGGGTTGCTGCGAACCACCGTACATTGGCCTGGTGTTCGTGCCGACTGGCATCGGGCCTGCTTTGGCCGCATTGAGGCTTAGCAAAAGAGTAACCAAAAGGATTGAGATTTTCATTGCTATCGCCTATCGATGAATGAGCTTCCAAGACCATCGTAGTGGTATACCGATGCTAGAAGTAGCAGTGTTTTGAAAGCATCTTAGGGCAGGGCATCTTGAAAGCCAATGTTGTCGCCCGCTCTCGCTAAAGTTCCCATTTTTTGCATGGGGTACCCCCTGATTAAGCTGTGGTTTTTATAAGCCTGGAGTGTGACACAGTGCAACTGTAATCACAAAGGAAGGAAAATATCATGTTGAAAAAAGAATTTGAAGCTTGTATCAAGGCCTGTACAGAGTGTTTGACCGCCTGTTCGGAATGTTTTAGTTGTTGTCTACAATCAGAGAGTCCCAAAAAACATTCTGAGTGCATTCAGCTCTGCCGCGATTGTCTTGAAGTCTGCACACTCTGCATAAAGTTGCTTTCGAGCAATAGTAGATTCTATAAAGAAATTTGCGAATTGTGTGCCAAAATCTGCCGTGCCTGCGCTACTGAGTGCAGTAAGCATACCGATATGACAGCATGTCAAAACTGTGCAGATGCTTGCACGCGCTGCGCAGAGCAATGCGAAAAGTTATCCAAAACAGCCGTTGCCGTCTAATTAAGTAAAACTCCTTCGCAAAGTCGCCTATCCTGCTATCGGTATAGGCGCCTTTGCGTAAAGCTCAACTATCTACCTTCGACGAATTGGTAAAACATGGCTATGAATTTCGAGATGCTGTTTTTTTGTATCGTTGCTTGCTCGGTCATAATGGGCCTAGGCATGTTTGTCATGAACAAGATGAACACGAAAAAATAACCCAACAGAAACGACGCGCACATAATCGTTATAACTTTAGTCCACGAAGACGCAGTGCGTTTACTATTACCGAAAATGAGCTAAGACTCATTGCTGCACTGGCAATCATCGGGTTGAGAAGTACTGGATAAAACACCCCAGCGGCGATCGGTATGGCCAAAATGTTGTAACCGAAAGCAAGAAAAAGATTTTGTCTGATGTTGCTCATCATCCCCTGGCTGAGTCTTCTTGCTCTAACTAGTCCGGCTAGATCACCCTTCACTAATATGATGCTTGCACTTTCTATCGCCACGTCTGTGCCGGTTCCCATCGCGATGCCAACATCGGCTTGAGCCAAGGCTGGTGCGTCGTTGATTCCGTCACCAGCCATAGCTACGATATGACCTTGAGCCTGCAATTTTTTTATTGTGTCTGCTTTTTGTGCCGGCAGAACTCCGGCTTCTATATCTTCTATCCCCAGTTGACGCGCGATTGCATGCGCTGTGCGTTCACTGTCGCCAGTCAGCATCACGACTCTTACGCCTAGAGCCTTTAGGTCTGCGACAGCGCTTTTGGCATTGTCCTTGATAGGATCGGCAATAATTATTGTGCCGGCGATTGCGTTGTTTACAGCAATGAACATAACTGTTTGTCCGTCATTTCTTAGTTTGTCTCCTTCTTCAGTGACGGCAGTTATGTCGATGCCCAGTTGGGCGAAAAGCTTGTCGTTCCCCAATGCTATTTGATGACCGTCTACCTCAGCGGTCACTCCTTTGCCTGCGACGGCGGAAAACCATTGTGTTTCGGCTAGCGACACTGTCCCTTGGGCGGCCGCAACTATGGCCGAGGCCAGTGGGTGTTCACTACTTTTCTCTACACTTGCTGCTAGGCGTAAAAGGTCTAGTTCACTGAAGTTGGGACGTGCAACTATTGATGTCAGCTTCGGCTTGCCTTGAGTCAATGTGCCAGTTTTGTCTATAACAAAAATGTCTGCCTTCTCAAGTTTTTGCAAAGCAGTAGCGTTTTTAACGAGCACTCCGGCAGAAGCACCTCTTCCTGTTGCGACCATGACAGACATAGGCGTGGCCAATCCAAGGGCACAAGGGCAAGCAATTATTAGCACCGCGACTGCATTTAGCAAGGCCAGTGACACTGATTGAGGTCCAAACCACAGCCAAAAGCAAAACGTGGCTACCGCAGCAAGCAAAACCGCAGGCACGAATATCGCTGCTGCTTTATCTACGAGTTTCTGCACCGGCGCTTGGCTGCGTTGTGCCTCTAGAACCATAGCTACAATCTGAGCAAGCAGCGTATCGTGGCCAACACGCTGAGCTTTCATTATCAGCGCGCCGGTTTCGTTCATAGTGCCGCCAATGACTATGTCGCCTGGTTGTTTTGCAACTGGGACAGGCTCTCCTGTGACCATCGATTCGTTTATGTTGCTGTTGCCATTAAGCACCACTCCATCAACAGGAATTTTCTCGCCGGGCCGAACCCGCAGAATGTTATCGACTAAAACATCCTCTAAAGCGATATCCTTTTCGCTGGCATCGAGGCTAACAAGTCGCGCTGTTTTCGGCGCCAGAGTCATCAGGGCTTTTATGGCACTGCTTGTTTGGTTGCGTGCTTTCAGCTCCAGAATCTGACCTAAAATTACTAGAGTGATTATTACTGCAGCCGCTTCAAAGTACACATGTGCAGTACCGCTATGGAGATTTCTAGAATTGCTAAATAGGTCCGGCATGAAAACGGCAGTAACGCTATAGGCATAAGCAACTCCGACACCGATTGCCACAAGAGTGAACATATTCAAAGATCGCTGCTTTATTGACTCCAGTCCTCGTTTAAAGAAAGGAGCGCCGGCCCATACAACAACCGGTGTGGCCAAAATGAGTTGTGTTGCTGACAGAATGGACGGTTGTAGGAATGCCAAGATTGGCTTCCCCAGCCCCATGTCAGACATGCTAATAAAAGCTATTGGAAGTGTAAAAGTAAGGCTTATCCAAAATCGCTTTTGCATATCATTTAGTTCGATGCTATTGGAATTGTCTGCGGTCGGCTGTAGCGCTTCGAGTGCCATGCCGCATTTTGGGCAATTCCCTGGCTTGTCGCTCAAAATTTCTGGGTGCATTGGGCATGTGAATTTTGCGTCGGCTCTTTCTGAGATTATTTTTTCAAGCTGTATCTTCTGAGGAACTGTTTCTACTGAACTTAGAAATGAGTCTGGATTACTCTTGAATTTGTTGAGGCAATGAACGCTGCAAAAATAGAAGGTTTGATGCTTGTGTTCAAATGAACCAGCCGCAGATTGGGGAGCTACCAGCATCTTGCAAATCGGATCTTCTAGAATTTGACTGCTTGAGTCTACAGAAGGTCTGCCCGCGTTGGCCCCGGGCTCGTTTTCTACTTTCATGTTATTTCTTCCCTTAGATTTGGCTGCTAATTCGCACGCCATACCATGCCATTCGGTTTTTTGCCGACAGCTATATTTGTCGTAACCATGTGGCTTTTTACGTTTATCACTGATACCGTGTTGGCGTTTTGGTTGCTAACATATCCAGTTTGACCATTTTTTGAAAATACAATTGCATGAGCACCAGCCCCGGTGGCAAGTTCTCCCAGCTTGTCAATGCTATTTGGTTTGTAAAAGGCGACTTTTCCATTTTCGCTGTCGCTCACCCAAAGTTCACTATTCGGAGCTGTAGCTGCCATTCCGGGCGTAAAGCCCAAACTGTATGTGCGTTTAACCATCAGTGTCTTGGCATCAATGGCGGTCAGACTTTTGCCCGTTTCATTGTCAACATACATAAGGCCGTCTTTGCCTTGCCAGGCACCGACTGGTTCTTTGCCAACAGGGATAGTCTTAATCAGGCGCTTGGTTCTTGTGTCTATCACGCTCACCGTATTTGATTGGCCATTGGCTACGAATGCGTTTTTTCCGTCTATGGAAAAAGTTATCTCTGCTGGCTTTTTGCCTACGGTTATGCTTTTTAGAAGCTTGAGAGTTTTGGCATCGAGGACGAGTACTGCTCCAGGGGACCCCATCTGACCTGTCCATATCTCTTTCGAGTCTCGCGAAAAAATAGCGTTGTGGTTCATTTCGCTGAACTTGCGCTCAAGCAGTTTCGTTCCGCTGCGCGAGTCCAAGACTAAAACCGAACTATTGTTCATGGCCATTGTCTTATCTGTCGACATTTTCGCGCCCTGGCCTTCTCCCATCGACATGTCTCCGTGACCTATAGAAGCCGCGTCATGACCGAGGCTTAAGTCTGCTCCAGGCGCCGCTAGTGCCAGCTTACTACCATCTGGGCTCAGGCTAATGTGATGTGGAAAGCGGACCTTGGGAAGAGTAATCGTGGCAGAAATAGCATTCTTGCTTGGGTCAATCACAGACAGGGTATTATCTTGACCATTTACGACAAAGAGAGAGTCGCCCGTAAGACCTTGGGTCTTTGCTGGCAAAGGTTTCTTGGACGTATCAGCATTAACCATCGAAATACAACCTGTAAGCATGGCCAACGTCAGAAAGCCAACTCTCGTAATTGTTCTCACCGAAATACCTCTAATATAGTCACGCCCTGCTTAGAGCTGACAAGTAGCTTTATAGTCTTAAAATCTATCTTCGAATCTATCTTCGGATTCGATCGCTTGCAAAATGGCGCACTGGTCAACACTTCCCACACCACTGCATTGGCTCACCAACTTTGCGAGTGCCACGCTCATTTTCTGAAGCGTTTCAATACGATCGTTGATGTCGACGAGCTTTATCCTTGCTAGTTCCTTTATTTCCTTGCTTTGAGCAGACGGAGCATTTCGCAGCGATAGTAGTTCTCTTACCTCTTTTAAGGTAAAACCAAGTTCCTGTGCTCGCTTAATAAATAGAACTATTCGTGCCGTATCTTTGGGATAGCGCCGATAGTTCGATTCGGAGCGCATAGGAGGCTCCAGAAGACCGCAGCGCTCATAGTAGCGAAGCGTCTCGATGTTGACCCTGGCTGCCTTCGCGACCTGTCCTATCGTTAGTTCTGGCATTTTTTCATCCTCCACCATTCATTATGAACCCCGGACTCTACTACAGGGTCAAGGGTTGCCTGAAGATGATAGAGTCGGCTCGCTTGCTTTTGGTGAGAAAAGACGATTTCGAAAAGCTACTCTAAG
>Ga0172379_10001101_pt1 | contig 58013 bp, 59 predicted proteins | sample GrowelOW334metaG_FD_119756 | JGI IMG/M metagenome (GOLD analysis project Ga0172379, IMG submission 119756) | Groundwater microbial communities from an aquifer near a municipal landfill in Southern Ontario, Canada - Groundwater well OW334 metaG | ecosystem: Environmental > Aquatic > Deep... | reverse complement strand
CCATACGATAGCTGGTTAAAGATTTAAACCAGCCATTCTACCGCCAAACAACCTTTTGAGCAATGTTCACTTTTAAATTTTAAATTATTCTAAAAGTGTTCAGTTTTAAATTTTAAATGACACCTCAATTTGTCAGCTGGACAAACCCTCTTAAAAGCCTTATACTGATTGAAATGGTGTGGTACTTAACCCGACTACACCGCCAAGTTTTACATTCATGAAAATCGGCATCTTCACCGACAGCTTCACTCCGCAAATAAACGGGGTGACCACATCACTGCTTCTGCTCATCTCGGGTCTGCGCGCCCAGGGTCATGAGGTGTATATTTTTGCACCCAATAATTCGCTCAAGCTCGAAAACCAGCCCGAGACCAACACCAGGCGTTACCCCTCAATCCTCGTCTGGGGAGACCAAGTGCGCTTGGCCGTACCGATGATCCGCGCTGTCACTGTAGCCAAGCTCGGCCTCGACATCATCCATGTGCACACCCCGGGACCAATCGGCATGGCGGGCACGCGCGTCGGCGCCAAACTCGGCCTCCCACTCGTCTATACCTACCACACGCGGGTCGAGCGCTATGCCCACTACTATCTTCACTTGCCATCTTGGATGGAAAAAGGCACCCTCGCCCTCATCGCCAAGCGATTTTATGATTTACACGATGCCATTGTCGCGCCGTCGCGGGGTATCAAAAACGAATTGGCGCAATACATCACAAAACCAATCACAGTGATCCCGACCGGCATCAACATCGCTGAAAATCAGCAAATGACCGATGAAAATTTTATTCCAAAATTTTTCAAAAAATATAATCTCGCCCCGACCGACCAACTCCTCATCACCGCGAGTCGCATCAGCAAGGAAAAAAATATTCAGTTTGTCATCGAAGCGTTTGAAAAAATCCAAAAATCTTGTCCCAATGCCAAATTGCTCATCGCCGGCAATGGGCCGGACAAAGAATCTTTGATGAATGAAATCAAAAAAACCAATCAAAAATCCATTATTTTTTTAGACTTTTTAAAACATGAGCAACTGTTCGCACTCTACCGTCTATCCAAAGCATTTTTATTCGCTTCGACGACCGAGACCCAGGGGCTCGTGGTGCTCGAAGCGCTCGCCATGGGCCTACCGGTCGTAGCGCTCACCGCCACCGGCATCGAAGACATGCTCATGAATAATATCGGCGGATTTATGACCACGCCGGATCAAAATATTTTTGCTGACAAGGCCATCTCGCTCATCAGCGACCCCATACTTTGGACGAAAAAAAATCAAGAGGCGTTACGACGCGCTCAAGATTTTTCTGATGAGAAAACAACCGGACAAATGCTTGAATTGTATAAAAATTTGATACAAAAAAAGTCAGCACAAAACGCCCGCTAATCAGGCACTGATATATCCCTGCTTCACGAGTAATTCGGCATTCAAAATTCCGCCACCGGCCGCGCCTCGAATAGTATTGTGACTAAGGCCGACAAATTTGAAATCAAACACCGGGCACTCCCGCAAACGCCCGACGCTGACCGCCATACCTTGCTCGCGGTTGCGATCTTTTTTTGGCTGGGGACGATTGTCTTCGTCGAGATAAATGATGGGGGTCAAGGGCGCGGACGGCAACTGCAGTTTTTGCGGCACTGAAACAAACGCGCGCCAAATTTTCAAAATTTCTTCGCGGGTCGGTTTCTTTTTGGCAAAGCCCATACTCACGCAAGCAGTGTGGCCATCGGTCACGGGCACGCGATTACACTGCGCGGTGATCGTGATGTCGTCCGCCAAGACAAACGCCTCTTTTTTTATTTGTCCCAAAATTTTCAACGGTTCTTTTTCTGTTTTTTCCTCTTCCCCGCCGATATAGGGCACGATATTGTCGATCATATCGAGACTTGCTACTCCGGGATATCCGGCGCCCGATACAGCCTGCATCGTCGTCACGGCGAGGCGATCAATGTCATATCCCGCCGCTCGCAAAGCATGAATCGGCGTCAAAAAACTCTGAATACTACAATTGGGTTTCACCGCGATAAACCCGCGCGACCAACCGCGCTTTTTTTTCTGCGCGTCGATCATCTTGGTATGATCAGCGTTGATCTCGGGGATAAGCATCGGCACATCAGTGGTCCAGCGGTGCGCCGAGGCATTGGATACCACCGGCAATCCGGCGGCCGCATAGCTTTCTTCCAATTTTTTTACCATTTCTTTGTCCGGCATTTCCACTGCTGAAAAAACAAAATCACATGCCTTGGCCATCGCCTCGACATTGATTGCTTCAAGTACTACTAAATTTTGGACACCCTCCGGGATCGGCTCGATCATCTGCCATCGGCCTTTGACCGACTGCTCGTAGGGCACGCCGGCCGAACTCGCCGACGCCGCCACGGCCGTCACTGTGAACCACGGGTGCCCCTGAAGCAATGAGATATAGCGTTGTCCCACCATACCGGTGGCCCCGATAATACCGACTCGTAACATATTTTTACTTTTTAAAAATAAAAACCTTGTGCATCGCGCGCAGTAGTGACGCGACATCATTTTTGGCGACGACTATCCCCTCCATGCGCAAACACTTAGGATACGGACACGCCCCCATGAGCGCTTTCGCGTCGAGCTTGTGTAAAGTTTGATTAAAAATATTGACATCTTTCCAATTGAAATCTCCGACGATCGTGATCATGTGCACTGTCGTGGATTCGATATGGGGAAACCGCGCCGCCACCTCGGCGGTAAGCTCGGGCAAAAGCCCGCTTGTGTCCTCCACTACCACATGCAAATTGGTCGGATCATTCCAGATGAGCACGACATTCACTTTGTAGCGCGCGCATAGATCACTCACTTCGGACAGGCGTTCATATCCGCGGGCGTCGCCCTGGCTAAGCGAAAACAGTGTCAGACTTTTTTTGAAGCTGACGAGACGCGCGCCCGGAATCGCTTTTTTCAATTCACGGATCGTGGTTTTGTCTTTGAAATTTTTAAGCGATGCCACCTCGGCCTCGATTTTGTATTGACGCAAATAGCGCACCGCTTTGCCCTGAATTATCTTGCCGGCTTCTTCTACTTCGTCGTAGCTCAAAAACGGAATCGTGCGCGCCTCTTTGACTAATTTCGGATCTGCCGAATATACCGCCCCCACATCTTTCCACAGCACCACCCGCCGCGCGCGCATAGCCGCGCCGACAAAACAAGCGGTCGTATCCGTACCTCCGCGCCCCAGCAGTGTCACCGCTCCGGCGGGAGAAACACCGGTAAAACCGGCGATCACCGGAATCGAATTGATTTTGGATAAATATTTTTGTAAATTTTTCTCGGATTGATCGTACAAAATATTGGCGTCTTTGATCACAGCATCGGTAAGCAATGGAATATTTTCAGCAAAGACCGGTGTCGCCGGCGTGCCGGCCTCGGACAAATACTCGGCCGCGCATAAAGCCGACAATTTTTCTCCATACGAAATTATTTTGGCTTCGAGCTCGATCGAGTCGCTTTGACGCGCGTAAGCCTCGATGTCTTTGGTCAAATTTTTCAGAACCGCATCGAAACTCTCACCGAGCGTGCCAAATAATTGTTCGTGAGTGTCGCGTAATTGCGCGATGAAATTCGTAATATTTTGCGCGGTTGGATCTTGTTTGGTCTTGACCAAGAATCCAATGAGCGTGTCAGTCACATCTTTGACCGCCGACACCACCACGATCGGCGCGTAACCCAAACGCATTTGATGCGCGAGCGCTTTTTTCACGAGTGGTAGAAGTGTGGGCACCATGATTCCACCTCCGCATTTGTTGACGATATATTCTTTGGACATAAATATTTTTATATGACCTTAATGCTACCACAAACTGTTGTGTCTGACAACCGAAAATATACACAGAAAGCATTGACAGTCGTGACGGTCGCGTGTAAAATTCCTATCGGGAATTAATTTTAAATAAATTTTTATGAACAAAGTTCTCATCTTCGGCGCCGGCGGTGTAGCTAAAGTGACCGCGCTCAAATGCGCCCAGCAACCAGAGGTATTTAACGAAATCATCGTGGCCAGTCGTACTCTCGCCAAATGCGATCGCATCGCCGAGGCCGCGAAGCGCCTGACCGGACAAACCATCAAGACCGAAGCGGTGACCATCACCATGACCGACAATTCGGCTTTGGTGAAACTACTTGAAAAACATCGTCCTAATATTTTGATCAATTTGGCTGATCCGTATTTTGACCTCATCGTGATGGAGGCGTGTCTTTTGGCCAAGGTTAATTATGTCGACACTGCCAATTTCGAACCCATCGAGGAAGCGCGCATGCGTTATGACGAACAATGGGCGATGCACGATAAATTCAAGCAGGCCGGTCTTTTGGCTGTGCTCGGCTGTGGTTTTGATCCGGGAGTGTCACAGGCGATGACTGCCTACGCGGCCAAAAAATATTTCAATGAAATGCACGAGCTGCACATCATGGATTGCAATGCCGGCAATCATGGTCATATCTTCGCCACCAATTTTAGCCCGGAAATCAACATTCGCGAAGTGGGATCACCGGCAAAATTTTGGAAAAACGGTCAGTGGGTAAATATCGAGCCCATCATCAGCCCCACTGAATCACGCCCGAGCCATCATTTCTCTTTTAACTATCCCGAAATCGGCCCCAAAGAGACATATCTTATCTATCACGAAGAATTGCAATCGCTCGTGAAAAATTTCCCCACCCTCCAGTACGCCACCTTTGGCATGACTTTTGGCGAACAATATCTCACCCATTTGCGCGTGCTTCAAAATGTCGGCATGACCCGCATCGATGAGGTGGATTATCAGGGACAAAAAGTGGTGCCGGTCAAATTTTTGGAAAAACTCTTGCCCGATCCGGCCTCACTCGCCAAAAACTACACCGGCAAAACCAACATCGGCTGTGTGATCAAAGGGCTCGATAAAAACAACCAGCCTAAGACATACTACATTTACAATGTCTGCGATCACGCCGAGTGTTACCGCGAAGTCGAATCACAGGCTATCTCCTACACTGCCGGCGTCCCGCCCATGACCGGCGCCAAGATGATCCTCACAGGCCAGTGGAAAGGCGAAGGTGTATTTAATGTCGAACAACTCAATCCGGAGCCATTTATGCAAGCGCTTATGACCGACGGGCTGCCGTGGGCCGAGGTGTGTGATGGCTCGGTGCCGGAAATTAAATGGGAATAATTATGTCTAACAAAACCAAAATCCCCGAAGCTTACTTTCCGTTTCCGTCGCGCGTGAGCTCTACGCACCTGAAAAATGTCGTCAAGAATACCGCCAATATCCAAACACCGGCCTATGTGATCGACGAGACAGTGCTCGAAGACAATTTGCGTTTGCTTAAAAAAATAAAAGACGCGACCGGATGTAAAATATTACTGGCGCTCAAGGCTTTTTCTTTGCGCGCTTCGTTTCCTTTGATCGGACAGTATTTGGACGGCGTATGCGCGAGCGGGCTGTTTGAGGCACACCTCGGGCATGATGAGTTCAAAAAAGAAGTACACACTTTTTGTCCGGCCTATCGTAGTGAGGATATTACAGCTGTCATTGAAAATTCCGATACGGTGATTTTTAATTCTTTTTACCAACTCGAGACCTTTGGTCCGGCGGTAAAAAAAGCCGGCAAACAAGTGGGGCTGCGCGTCAATCCGATGCTGTCCAAATCACCCAAAGCGATGTATAGCCCCTGCACTCCCAAATCTCGCCTCGGGATCGTGGCCGATCAGTTTAAAAATCAGGATTTGTCGCTGGTCGACGGTTTACATTTTCACGCGCTGTGCGAACAGGGAGCCGACGCTCTTGAAAAAGTTTTGCAAAAATTCGAACGCGATTTCGGCGCGTATTTGCCCGGTCTCAAATGGATAAATATTGGCGGCGGTCACCACATCACCCGCAAAGATTACGATGTGAAGTTGTTGATCAATTTGGTCAAAAAATTAAAATCAAAATACGGAGTCGAAGTAATCATGGAGCCGGGCGAAGCGGTCGTGCTCAATGCCGGCTATCTTTGTGCCACTGTTCTCGATATTGTCGAAAATTGCGGTGCGGTCGCGATCATCGATGCTTCGGCTGAGACTCACGCTCCCGATGTATTGGCCATGCCCTACCAACCTCGCATCATCGGCGCAGAGATGGGTTATGGTAAAAAATACCAATACCGCATCGGCGGACCGTCGTGTCTCGCGGGCGACATCATGGGCGACTATTCTTTTTCGAGCCCACTCACGCGCGGACAAAAGTTATTGTTCACCGACATGGCGCTCTATACCTTTGTAAAAAATACCACTTTTAACGGAATTCCACTTCCGAGTATCGGCATCCTCGACAAAAACGGATCCTATCGCGAGGCCAACTCTTTTGACTACAACGACTTTCGCGACCGACTATAATTGACTTTTGGTCCAAAAATATATAGTATATGGTCACACGGAGAGGTGTCAGAGTGGTCGATCGTGCCGCTCTCGAAAAGCGGTAGGCCGCAAGGCCTCGTGGGTTCGACTCCCACCCTCTCCGCAGTTCGCAACGAAGTGAGTTTAAACGCTCACTTTTTGTTTTTGTTAAAGGTAATTTGTCCAGTTCAAACCTTGTCTAGTTAATGAGGCTAAACAAATTTATGCAAGTGCACAGGCCTGATACACTAACAACGGGAATCTTTGTTTTCTTTTTGCCCCTTGGCAGGCAGCCAGTTTTTTCGGGCGGGGCAACCGCCCGAAAAAACTGATCTGCACTGTATCCAAAGGTGGAAAGTAGATATAAAACAAAACACCTCCCTTAGTAGGGTGTGCTATCCTTCCCGAGCACAAATACAGTAGTATGTTCCGAGCGTTATATAATAGTTTCTCATCGGAACATAAGTAATATATCACGGAAATTTGAGGATGTCAAAAAGGACTATTTTGATTGACTAATGAGCTTAAAAGGCCTATAATTTAACCATATATTCTCCTTATGACAAACATTTTTATATTCCACGGAGTAGGTGGTTATCCAGAGGAAAACTGGTTTCCTTGGCTTAAAAAAGAGCTTGAAAATTCAGGAAACCGAGTTTTTGTTCCTCAATTTCCAACACCTGAAAATCAAACCTTGGAAAGCTGGTTGAAAGTGCTTGAACAGTACAAAACTTATCTTGATAAAGATTCTATTTTAATAGGCCATAGCTTAGGCGTGCCGTTTGCTCTAAATGTCATTGAAAAATACCCTGTCAGTGCCGCTTTCTTCGTGGCTGGTTTTGTGGGCAAGGCAGATAATGAATTTGATGAGGAGATGAAGACATTTGCTCAACGAGAGTTTGACTGGGAAAAAATAAAGAATAACTGTAATAATTTATATATTTATCACTCGGATAATGATCCATATTTACCGATAGAAAAATCTGAGCGGATAGCAAAAAATCTAGATGTTGAAATAAGGGTTGTAGAGGGTGCTGGGCATTTTAATAAATCGGCTGGGTATACAACTTTCAATGTGCTTTTGGAAGATATTAAGAAAGTACTTAGTCCTATAGATACCACGGGTGTTGTGTTAGAAACTGAACGATTAAAACTTGTGCCAATATCAATGAAGCACTTGGAAGATATTTTTAAAGAGTTTACCTCAGAAATTACAACACACATGTTTCCACAACCGTCGGGTAACATTGAAGATACGAAAAAGTTTATCACAGACTCTCTGAATAGAATGAAGAAGGGTGAAAATCTGCAATTAGTGGCCGAAGATAAAAATACTGGCGAATTTTTAGGTTGTATGGGTTTTCACGAAATCCACAGACATGATCCTGAAATGGGCGTTTGGCTTAAAAAATCTGCTCACGGTAAGGGCTACGGTAAAGAAGCAATGAAGGCTATAAAAGACTGGGCAGATAAAAATATTTCCTACGAATATATTAAATATCCTGTTGTAAAAGTGAATACACCAAGCAGACAAATAGCCGAATTTCTGGGCGGAAAGATTGCAAGAGAGTTTATCGGAACAAATCAAAACGGCAATAAAATGGAAGAGGTAGAGTATCGGATTGTGAAAAGCTAATAGTAGATATTAAACAAAAATTATCAAATGTAAAGATTTTATAATAACTTATGACAGAAGAAATTACAGTGGAAGACTCAAAGATTATAAGTAAGCATGACTTTTATTTCGAGACGCCTCTCTATGAAGTAGTTAATCTGCCTGAGCTTGAGCATGGGTCGTTTAATGGCGATGTTGATGCGTATAGCTCTAGAAATAACTCTGAAACTACATATAGTATTGAATTGAGACAAATTGATACCTGGAATACTTGGGTTGCGTCAAATCACGTTACTATTGGTTATTATCTTATTACATTAACGTGTAAAAGAAAGGATAATGATGTTTTAAGGTTTGTCGTTTATAGAGATAATGATATTGTAGTTAAAATAGGCCAATCTCCGTCCTTAGCAGATCTCCAATTTTCTGAAATTGGAAAAAAATACGACAAAGTTTTGCCGAAAGATGACTTGAAAAATTTAAAAAAATCCATAGGTCTAGTGGCTCATGGAGCAGGTGCTGGTTCTTTTGTATACTTACGAAGAATTTTTGAAAATTTAATTTTTGAAACATATCATGAAAATTTATCTTCCTTAACTTTGTCTGAGATTGATTTTAAAAAACAACACATGGAAGAGAAAGTTGAAAGTTTAAAAAGTTTTTTACCAAGTCAGCTTGTTGAGATGAAGTCTGTTTATAGTATTCTCAGTAAAGGAGTGCACGAACTTAGCGAAGAGGATTGCCTAAAATATTTTGCCCCAATAAAATTATCTATTGAGTTAATTTTAGATCAGAAAATTGAAAATAATAAAAAAATTGAACGTGATTTGATGGTAAAAAAACAGTTACAAAATATCTACCAACAAATTAAGAGCTAACGTTTAAATTGTATCTCATGAGTATGTTAAATTGGTTGCTAGAAAATTTAGTTGGCATTATTGGGATAGTAGTTGGTGGTTTTATTGCTTATCATGTTTATTTTTTATCAAAAAGAATTAATCTTAAAGACAAGTTGGTGCACAAAGACAATATTAGAAAAAGAGTCGAGCCAATTTTGGAAAAAATATACAAAGGTAGAAATAGTAAAGTAGAATTGATTAATTTGAAAAAGTATTTAACTAATTACCCACACAGTAACGAAGAAAATAGGTACGGTTATACTTATCTGGGTGCTGAATTAAAGGCCTTAAAATTTGACGGTGTTGAGTTGTTTTGTGGTGTTAGAGAGGTATATAAAAATACAAATGGAACTTTAACCCTTAAACAAGGTGAGGGAGCTGTAAGAGAGAGTTATAATGTTTTGGAAGCGGGTATAATTCCGTATGAGTGGATTGAATATATTGACGAGCAAGGAGATGAATTTAGTTATAGACCGCAATTTTTTACTAACTACAAAGGTCACAAAAAAAGTCCTTATAAGTATTTAACTTATTATATAAAGAGCGATGTATACCATGAAGGTAGTGACCCGATAGATATGCAATGGAGAAACATAGAAATTGTTAGTAATTAAGGAAGAATAATTTTTGAAACTATGGAAGTAGTATATATATTATTAGGGTGGCTTCTTGGAATTTTAAGCCCAGGTATTGTGAGTTATATTTCAAATCGTTACAAAAAAACCGCACTGCAAAATATAGTTATCGAAGAGTTGAGAGATGTTAAAAAAAGATTAGTTTTTATTCCATTAAAAGTATACCCCGCCTATGGAGAGTTAACGGAGAAACACTATTTATGGATTAAAGAACAGACGGGTAATTTTACTGAGTTAGTATTTGATGATGAGGAGAAAAAGAAGTTAAATGAATTGTTGAAGCAGAATATTAGCATTGAAAATGTAGTAAAATTATTTAATTCTAACAAAATATCAGAAAATCCCGCTTTTCATTTTAAAAAATTAGAAACAAGTATTATAGATGCTAACCAAAATAATTTTGATATATTAGACAAGCAATTTATAACAAAAATTTTAGAAATTAAATTCCAAGTAAGAGTATTTAACGAGGAAGTTCAGAGTGCCAGTGAGTTTCTAAAAATGACATTTGATTCTAGTATTACTGAAATTAATCACCAGATTATAAAAGAGCAGATTGAAATGAAAAATCACACTATTTCAGAAAAGGCGGTACTTATAGTTGAAAAAATAAATCAGGTTATAAAGTCGTATTAATTTCAGTTCTGATAACGTCAATCACACACCGCCTTCGCTCGCTGAAAAAATACACACTCGCGTGTTTTTTTGTTTTAATCAAAGTGTGATATACTACAGGTAGTTTAATTCATAACTTTCATCCTATGATGAAGTGTAAAATGTGTCCCGGACACATGGTCGCTGGCGTGCTCGTGCTCGTTGGCGCCCTCAACTGGGGCCTCGTGGGCGCGTTCAAGTTCAATTTAGTCACGGCACTGCTGGGCAGTATGCCGACTTTAGAACGCGTCGTCTATGTCTTGGTGGGATTAGCCGCCTTGGCGATGCTACTCGTCTGCAAATGCAAAAAATGTTGTGGCGAAGGATCGTGTTGCGCCGATGGCAAGAGTTGCTGTGGGGCGGAGAAAAAAGTGTAATCTTTACTTAAAGCAGGTAAATATATAATCTTTTCGCTTTCATCGCGCGCGAGCGCTCAGGGATGCCGCTGTGGCGGCATAACCCGCTCAAAGAATATATATTTACCTGCTTTTTTGTTTGCAAATAATTATTGGCGTTATCACTTTTTCCTGTTAACATGTATAACGATACCCTTGATATAAAACCCCAGCCATGATAACTTATCTATATCATTAATTTACTAACTAAATCACATATGTGGTTCGAACTGTTTAAATTGGCGGTCATTATCGCCGTCGTCATCGTTATCGCCGGGTTGCGCGTAGTGCAACAGTATCAAAAAGGAGTGGTGTTTCGTTTTGGCAAAATCATTGGCCTAAAAGAGCCGGGGCTAAACTGGGTGATCCCAATGATTGATGTATTGCGCAAGGTGGATTTCCGCACCATCACCATGCCGATTCCGACTCAAAAAATCATTACTAAAGATAATGTATCGGTGGATGTGTCCGCGGTCGCTTATTACAAAATTTCCGACGCGGTCAAAAGTTTAGTGGCTATCGAAAATGTAATGAGCGCCATCAATCAAATCGCTCAAACATCGGTGCGCAATATTGTCGGTAAATTTCAATTAGACGAAATCCTTAGCGAACGCGTCACCATCAACAAAGAAATCGCGACTGTACTCGACGCTCATACCGAGCCGTGGGGTGTGGTAGTATCCGTGGTAGAGATCAAAGATATCGAATTGCCCGAGGGCATGCAACGCGCCATGGCCAAACAAGCCGAAGCGGAGCGCGAGAAGCGAGCGAAAATTATCGCGGCCGAAGGTGAATTTTTATCTTCGCAAAAACTGGCTGATGCCGCCGATATCATCGCCGCCCACCCGATCGCCTTGCAACTGCGCAATCTCCAAACCATGGCCGAGATCAGCGTGGAAAAAAACTCGACCATCATCTTCCCCGCTCAAATGATGTCCACCATGAGCGAAATCAAAAAATTCATGAACAGCGAGATGCCGGCAAAATAAACTTTTTTAAAATAAAAAAAATAGGAGCTTTTATATTCTTTGAGCGGGTTATGGTCCCGCAGGACCATCCCTGAGCGCTCGCGCGCGAAGAAAGCGAAAGGAATATAAAAGCTCCTATTTTTATTTTAAAAAAATTACAACGCCTTCAAAGTTAATTCTTGCGAATTGGATTGATTGCTATTGTCTGTCAAAACCGCGGTCAATATATAATCGCCCTGGCCAGGATAATTGCGCCAAGTAAACATTAGCTTACCGTCATCGGTCAATTTGTCTTCGGCGTGATTAAAAACATAAATCCATTTCTTCTTGCCGTTCGCGGTCAAATAAATATTTACTTCTTTGGTATCGTCCCAGCGATACGGTACTAAATACATCGCACGCGGAAAATCCGCCGAACGAATCATCACCGTAGAGCGATCAACCCACGCCACACTCGGCGCGTCATCGGGTATATCGAAAAAAAACGGAATCTGCGCGGCGCCGGTATCACCGTATTCATTGGAGGCGGTCGCCGTGAGCACATGCCAACCGCGGCGCACTTCATTTAATGTATAATTAAAACTAAACGGAAACTCGCGCGCGATGCCGAGATTATAATTGTCCACCTCATAGTGCACCTGTGTCACGCCACGCGGAGCCGATACGCGCACGGCGATCGCAAGGTCGCGCCCGGTCAAAGTCGATGAGGCAGTCGGAGACAAAATCATCACAGTCGGCATCAGCTCGGCTGATTGTCCGGTATCGTATCCCGTGGGCGGTGCCGACAAAACCACCGGTGTTCCGGACGCGCTCATCCGATAAACCCAACTCTGCAAGCCTTCTTCCCAACCGGCGTATTGCGGATCATCACTGGGGTTGCTCGGATCGGGCCCGCGCGGATCAGTACGCACGACATAATTCAAAATATCATGGGGTGGTAAATATATTCTTTCTTCACGCGCCATCTTGGGGGTGGACGATACCGCAATCATGCCGTTAAATTTATTGACCTCGATTTTGATCCCGCCGGTAGCTCCGCGCAAAACCGGCTTGGCGGCATCATTGGCCGGCGGTTCGGGAAATTGTTCAGCGGAAGTGCTCGCGAGTGACAATTTCATAAACCGATTCCAGATTTGTCCGGCCAAAGTATTGCCTCCGCCTTTCATCGGCGCGGGTGTGGTATTGCCGACCCACACCCCGGCCGCAAGCGATGGTGTATAACCAATTGTCCACGCGTCTTTATAGTCATTAGTGGTGCCGGTCTTCGCGGCCACCGGACGATCCGCCAAAAACAGCGTGCTTCCTCTCCCAAAAACATACGCACGGGCGCCATCGTCGCTTAAAACATTGGAAATGGTCGCCGCCAATTCCGGTTTGATCGCTTCGGTGCCTTCGCTTGGCCGCCACTCGGCAAGCACATCGCCTTTTTCATTGGTCACCTTGAGGATCGCGACCGGCTCATGATACGCGCCGTTATTAGCGAGGGTGGCATAGCCATTGGTATGTTCGAGTAAATTCACTTCCGCCCCACCGAGCACCAAACTCAACCCGGCATTTTCGTTCATCGATGTGTAACCAAATCGTTTCAAAAAATCAAATGTCTCTTTCACTCCTACCAAATAAAGAGTCTTCACTGCCGGAATATTGAGCGAGCCCTGTAACGCGGTGCGCATCGTCACAAGACCATGTTCTTTTTGATCATAATTATGCGGGGTATAATCACCGCCGTTGCGTTTGTCAAAGTTGGTGATAGTGTCATACAAAACAGTCTCGGGTGTGTAACCCAGTTCAAAGGCGGCCGTGTAAATAAACGGTTTAAGCGATGAGCCGGGCTGACGACGCCCGAGCACTGCCACATTGAACTGTCCGTCAATCTCATCGTTAAAAAAATCTCGCGACCCGACCATCGACAAAATTTGTCCGGATTTGGGGTCGATTGCTACGAGTGCCGCGTTATCGGCATTGGCGCTTTTGGCAAATTTATCTCCCAGTTCTTTCACCGCGGCCTCGGCGATTTTTTGTTTGTCATAATCAAGCGCGGTGATTACTTTGAGCCCGCCCGTATCCACCAAATTTTCTCCAAATTTATCAGCAAGCAGTTGTTTCACATATAAAACAAAATGCGGCGCGTCCATGATCCCGCCACTGCGATAAATATGCAAAGCCAAATTTTGCGCTTCATTTTTTTGCGCCTCGGTGATATATCCCTGATCAAACATCAATCTTAAAACAGTATCACGCCGTCCCCGCAAACTATTGGGGTTGCCGAGATAGCGGCTGGGCGCCTGAATCATCGCAGCGAGCGTGGCTGATTCGGATAAATTTATATCCTTGGCTGATTTGTGAAAATAACTTTGGCTGGCCGACTCGATGCCGTAATTGGTCGACCCATACGGGATCTCATTGAGATACATTTTCAAAATTTCATCTTTGGAAAATTTTTGCTCCAACCGCAACGCCATGATCGCTTCTTTTATTTTTCGCAAGTAACTGTAGCTATCTCCGACCACGACATTTTTGATGAGCTGTTGAGTGAGCGTCGAAGCGCCGCCGCCGCCGGTTTTGCGTCCGATTAAATTATTAAAACCGGCGCGCAAAATACTGACGACACGAACGCCATTGTGTTCGTAAAAATATTTATCTTCGATCGCGATGACCGCTTTGGCCGCGAGCGGGTTGATATTCGACAAATCCACCAAAGTGCGTTTTTGATTTTGATAAACTTCATAAAGCAGATGGGTACCGGTGCGATCGTAAATTTTTGTGCTTTGATTTATTTCACGATTGGATAGCTTGTTGGGATCGGGCAAATCTTTGGACACCCAGATCACTACGCCGGTACCGACGACAAATAAAAAAATCAACCCCACGACGCCCCATTTGATGAGCCACGACCAACCACCTCGAGAAATACGCAAACGCGACCGGCGCTGACGCGGTTCTTCGGGCTCATTGGGATTGACAGCGCCATAAGTACGGCGCATTGATGGAATCGGCATAAATTATTTATCCATTATACCCTATATTCGCCCCCTTGACAAAAACCTCAATTTGTGCTATTATATAGCGTTATCAAGTAGGGTACTCGCGATGAGTATCCTTTTAAATTAACCCTATATGACCTTGATTCTCGCCAAGATTAGCCAAAAAATGAAAAATACCAGCCTCCATCTCGTCACTATTTTGGCCATAATTAGCCAAATTTTGATGCCGAGTATGGTATCGGCCGACGAAACCGCCGATAATACTGAAAATACCGCGAATTTAACTGTTTTAACGGTCAGTAAAAGCCCGATTGGCCACTTGGTTTATCCGGAGTTAGACTACCCCAAACCGGACAAATTGGTCAAGGCGGTGCTTACCGCCTACTCTTCGACGGTGGACCAATGCGACGACGACCCGTTTATCGCCGCTTGGGGTGACCGAGTATATGACGGCATGATCGCCGCCAACTGGTTACCGCGTGGTACCAAAGTCAAAATCCCGTCTTTGTTTGGTGATAAAATCTTTACTGTCGCCGACCGCATGAATGCTCGCTATGGCTATGGCCGGATCGATATCTGGATGAGCGGTCCGCGCGCTGAAGTTAATAAATTTGGCGTGCAACGCGCTGAAGTGGAGATCTATTATCCGGACAATGATTTCGCCGTCGAGCACGCTCGTCAGATGAAACTCGCGGTGAAATAACCAACTTCGACTAAGCAAAAACCCCGCGCCCAATTGGCGCGGGGTTTTGATTTATCAGTTTGACGAATTAGCACGCCCTTGACAGACACCATATTTTTCGCTACACTAACGATACTTACATCGCGGGGTAGAGCAACCTGGCAGCTCGCGAGGCCCATAACCTTGAGGTTCCCGGTTCAAATCCGGGCCCCGCAACAAGACGGGACAAGCCACTAAAACAGGTTTCACAAGAGCCTGTTTTTTGGTATAATATCGTAACTATGAACATCAATGATTTTAAGGGCAAATATTATTTATTTGATCCGGTCGAATTTGGAAGTATTTTTGTTTTCGTAGATTTTGGCAATGTACGGCCATGGGCCAAAGATTTTTGGCCGGAAGAAAATAGATTCCGTTATTGCAAAGAAATTGATATTTCAAAATTAGCCCAAGTTTGTGATTGGGTTAGTCCAAAAAAGAAATTTTTTTATTATGGCCATTTTCGATCTAGGCCAGATTTACCAAAAGAACATCACGATAACATCAAAAGCAGAAACTCTGTTTTCCGTATTGATAAAGCCGAAAAATCCGGCTTCCAGATTAAAACAAAGGAAATAAAAATGATTCCGCACTATGACGAAGAAGGCAAATTTTTAGGTAAAACTCCGAAATGTAATTTTGATGTAGAAATGGCGATGGATATGCTTACCAAAATTCACAAGTACGACACAGTAATGTTATTTTCGGGCGATAGTGATTTTGGTGGGTTGTTGAGCTATTTGAAAGAGAAAGGCAAAAAAATTATAGTAATTTGTACTCGTTCGAGAATGAGCACTGAATTGGAAGTAGTAGCGGACAAATTCATTCCAGCGGAAACATTGAAAACTTTCTTAGATTACACAAAAAACAACACTCCAACCCTTTGAGAGGTTGGAGGAGTGAATACGATCCTGGTATCGTTCAGGTGACGGTGCCTTTCAGCACAAATACATATTACATCAAAACGACCGTTTTGTCAAAAGTTATCCACAGACCAACAAAATATACTATTCCGTCCGCAAAAGGCGGAATTTTATAAAAAAGCCCCAGCGTGTGAACGCGACGGGGCAAAATATCCGCTACAGAAGCTTATGCCAATTGGGTGCACTTATGCATACACCCACCAATGCCATCCAACATATAGAAGTCACCAGCATCATCAGTATCCACCTGGCACTTTCGGTGGCAAGGCAGGCTAAGAAGGTTGAAAATGATTGGAGCGCGCAACATTCAAAACCACGCACCAATATATCTATCACCACTGGACATGCAACAATTATAATGGTAATTAGACAAAAAATTATATAATCAACCCGCTGTTTCCCATATTTATCCACAGCTTCCTCCTTCCTAAAAGAACGAGCTTCGTTACCACCACAAACTATTTGTGGTGTTTTCTCAAAGCGTAAAATTTACGCGTTGAGAAAAATTCCAGCCACACGAATGTGGGGCTGGAAGAAGTGAGTATAGATGTGTTGAGCAGTCGTCAGCGCAGAACATTTTGAAGGTTGTGTGCCAGATCTTGCAACCGCTCATGAATGAGCTTGCATAAGGTGATTCTATCGGTCAGCTTGCGCTCTTCCTGTCTGTGTCGATCGTGATTCGCGGCCCCGATAGTGAGTACGATTGCGATAGCGGGGTTATGGAGGAACGAATCCATCTCCCCGAGTTTGAATCTGTGGATGGTATCGATATTTTGTCGCACCATCGCTCTTTTTCCCTCCATGTCCCTAATCAATACCAGATCATATATAGCGCACTCGCGCCATATACAATCCAGCATGACATGAAGGCACCACCGGCGCCAGCGGCCGATGAAATTGCCGCTCACTTGGATTTTGATCCGGTCCCAATCGACCGTATACTCCCGACATCCAAACGCCGCCCACAGGGCGCGTCTGAACCGCCACAATTCCGAACCGGGCACAATCAACAAACTGAGAATTGAGTAACCGACCCAGAATTTGCGAACAAACGGATTCAGTTTTTGGAATTTTAGCATTATTCCTCCTACCCCGATATTATCCCTCGGTGGCGGGGTGTTGGTTATTGAAAAGAGCGCATGTGTCATTTCCGGAAGCCTTATTTTATCCTCAAGTCGCTTTCCTTGTCAATATTTTAGACCCAAAATGTCGACCAGTAGACAATTTGCCATATTTATGCTATAATAAAAGCATATATGGCTATTCCGGTTAAATAGATAGCTGTCTGAAATATAGACATGTAGATATTTTGGCTAATTTTAGCAAAGTGATTATCAACAAAAATATGGATTTAAACCAAACATTGACCGCGCTTGGCATTGACGATAAACAAGCATCGGTGTATTTGGCCGCTTTGGAACTCGGCACGGCCACCGTGGGGGAGGTGGCTAAAAAAGCCAACATCAAACGCACGAGCACTTACAATTTTTTGCCGGAAATGAAGACCGCCGGCTTGATTTCGGAAATAAAGAAGGGCCGGACAAGTTTAATTATTCCATCCGACCCGCGAATCCTTATAGCCCGCGCGGAATATAATTTAAAAAATGTAAAAATTGCTTTACCCGAACTTCTCGGACTTTTTAATTTACCAGCACATAAACCAAAAGTAAAATATTATGAAGGCGTGGATGGAATCAAGACCGCCTACCAAAATATTTTGAATATAGGCGAAACTATTTATGGATTTTCAGACTACGAAAAAATGTTCGCGCTGATGCCGGCGGATTATATGTGGACATTTCCGCCCGACAGGGTGAAAAGAAAAATAAAATTCTATTGTATTGCCCATGATGGGCCGATGGGACGCGATGTTAAACAAAAAGACAAAACGCAATTGCGCGAAACTCGCTTGGTAAAAATTAATTTTGAAACAGAAATAAATATCTACGGCAACAAAGTGGCGATGATGAGCTTCCGCCGTCCGGGTACAGCCGTGATAATCGAAGACGCCGCCATCGCCAAAACTTTAAAATCGGTTTGGAAAGCATGGTGGGAGAATTTGAAGTGAGTATGGCGACGCGCTGGCGAAGCCGGCACAAAAAACACCCTCGCCCAAGCAAGTGGCGGCCACGGTGGGCGGCAATTCGTCCAATATCGTCAACAATCAAAAACAGACCGTATCGGTCTGTTTTTGATTGTTCCAATGTTTGCTCTATTGCGACTTTGTCGCTGTATTTTCTTCCGGTTCGCCAATAATCACCACTTCAGTCTTATCCGAGTAAAAAACTATCTTCGAACCTCCGGTTACTTCTTGCATCACCAAACTGCTATCATCTTTTTTGAGAATAATCCCGCTCACCCGAGCTTGTCCGCGCACAGTAGAGCCCATGCCGACTGTGGCAGGTCGCGCTCGGCCTTCACCTGTTTTTTGACCATTACTCCAAGAGCGATTACCGCCACCCGTCGACTGTCCAGCTGTCCGCGGGCTGGAAGAACTAAAACCGGTGCTGGTCGGCCGCACTCCAAAACCGGGAAAATCTCCAATCATAATGCGCGTCGCGCTCATACTGCCATCGGTATTACTCGTTCCCATCACTGTGACTTTTGTCCCCACGATCAAGTCGGCCACTGTGCCGGTAGCGAAATTCATACGACCAAATCCATTACCGATATTATCGCCGGTGAGAGCGACGCCTCTTTGATCGCCATATTTTGCCTCGCTGGTTTTTTTCTCCGCCCCGCAACCGGCGCCCATGAGCACTATGCCCACCATCGCCACCGTCACAAATAAATAAGCTCTTTTCATAAATGAATTTTTGTTTTTCCCAGAGGAAAAATATTAAAAAATTATTGATAACGCAACGCCTCAATCGGATCAAGCTTGGCGGCGCGCCGAGCCGGATAATATCCAAATACGATGCCGATGACCGCTGAAATGCCCACTGATAATCCCACCGACCACGGCGTCACGACGGTAGTCATACTGCCAAGCTTCGCGATCAGTAGCGATGCCAAATACCCCACCAAAATGCCGATGATACCGCCAATAAAAGTCAAAGCCACCGACTCGGCCAAAAACTGCGCGCTAATATCTGGTCCGGTCGCCCCGAGTGATTTGCGCAGACCGATCTCGCGCGTGCGCTCGGTCACCGTGGTAAGCATCATATTCATAATGCCGATACCGCCCACGATGAGCGAGATGCCGGCGATCGCGCCCAAAAGCAGAGTCATCGAACTTGCCACCGACGACATGGTCGAGAGCATGTCCGCTTGATTCATAATACTAAAATCCGCCGAAGCGATATCCGCGATGCCATGCCTTTCGAGTAATAGTGTTTGGACTTGCGTCTGCACCACAGTCATCATGTCGGCGGTCGTCACCTGAATATTGATATTACTCACCGCCTGACTGCCGGAAAAATATTGTTGCGCGGTAGTGATCGGAATGTAAATCAGATCATCAGAACTTCCCATGCCGGTGCCGCCTTTGGCTTTGGTCACGCCAATCACGCTAAATTCTTGACCGCTGATGCGCACTTTTTGTCCGACCGCGTCCGCTCCCTCGCCAAATAAATTCGTCACGGTCGTCGGCCCAAGCACCGCGACTTTATTGCGTGATTTGACTTGCGCCGCCGAGATCGCGACGCCGTTTTCCAGCTCAACATTTTTCACCCCGAAATAATTTTCGTCAATGCCGTTTATACTGGTATTGGTATTAGCCCCCTTGACCGTCACTTGCTTGCGCGCGCTCACAGTCGGCGCCACCGCCTGCACATCGGCGATGGTCTTGAGCGCGTCGGCATCCTCGATGGTCAAATTTTGCGAAGAGCCCATTCCACCTTGCACCACCGATCTTTTTTGCGACCCGGGCATCACCACGAGTAGATTGGTGCCGAGCGACTCGATCCGACTGGAAATATTTTGAGTGGTCCCCTGGCCGACCGAGATCATCGCGATCACTGATCCGATGCCGATGACAATGCCGAGGATCGTCAAAATCGACCGCGACTTATTGGCAGACAAAGAAAAAAAAGTTTCTTCGATTAAATCCGAGTAAATCATATTACCGAGTGGTTTTATCAGAAATTATTTCACCGTCTTTGATTTCAATAATTCGATTGGCGTGTTCGGCCACATATTTATCGTGCGTAATTAAAATAATGGTGTGGCCGTGTTGGGAATTTAAGTCTTGAAAAGTTTGCAAAGCGATTTGTCCGGTTTTGGAGTCGAGATTGCCGGTGGGTTCGTCCGCCAAAATAATATTGGGATTGTTGACGAGGGCGCGCGCTATGGCCACGCGTTGCATTTGTCCGCCCGATAATTGATTGGATAAATGAGTCCAACGCCCCGATTCAAGCCCGACCGCGGTTAATACTTTTTGCGCCGCCGCGACGCGTTCGTGCTTGGGCACGGATTGATTATAGATAAGCGGGACGGTCACATTGCGCAAAACCGTCGAACGCGGCAATAAATTGAACGACTGAAAAACAAAACCGATTTGTTGCGATCGAATGCGCGCGAGCTCTTCATCGTTTAGTGTCGAGACATCTTTGTCGTCCAAAAAATACTTTCCTTTACTGGGTCGATCAAGCGCCCCCAAAATATTCATGAGGGTTGATTTGCCGGATCCGGACGGTCCGATGATCGCCACAAACTCACCCTTATTGATCGTAAAGTTTATATCTTTCAAAACCTCGGTCGCCACATCGCCGGTTTGATAAATTTTATACAAATGCTCGCATCGAATCATAATTTTAATCTCTGGGACCACTGCCAATCATCATCATGCCACTGCCGGCGCGACCGGAAGATGACCCGGTAGTAGTTGTTTTGGAAGCAGATACACCGGAAATGGTCTGGGTAACCACCTCTTCACCTTCGGTAAGCCCGCTCACAATCTCGGTCATCGTATCATTGCTCGACCCCACTACCACATCCTTGTTTTGGGGCGCGCCATTGACGAGCACCTGGACAAAATTCGCGCCACCTTGCGTTTTCACCGCCGCGCTTTTGACCATGAGTACATCGGGCTTGGATTCGATGATGATGCTCGCGCTCGCGGTCATGCCGGATTTGACGCGATCATCCTGGATATCAAAAACTATTTTTACATTATAACTGACCACCCCTTGCGAAACCGTGCCGAGCGTATCCACTTGTCCGACCGCGCCAGTGATACTTAGTCCGTCAATCGCGTCAAAAGACAGCATCACTTTTTGACCGACTTTAACTTTGGCCGCGTCCACTTCGTTAAGGGTAATGGTGGCGGTTTTTTGTTTGGTAATGAGCGTGACCACAGTGGCGCCGGAAGAAACCGTATCACCTTTTTTGAGATCGCTTACGGCGATGATCCCATCAAAAGGCGCGCGCGCCGAATAATCCGCTAATTTTTCTTCGGCATCACGCAGAGAATTTTGTTTTTGAGTGACCGATAATTGCGCCGAACGCAAATCAAATTCATCGGCGCCGGCTTTCAGATCAGCGAGTGATTGCGTTTTTTCAGCGATCGACCGCGTCGCGCTTTCGATCGTGGTTTTGGCGTTCGCGATGGTATTTTTGATGCCAAGCAAGCTCAATAGTTGGCTATTGGTTTTACTGGTATAGCCATCGAGGGTCGATTGATGAGCGGTGATCGTCGCGGGAATGCCGGAATTATTTTGGTTATTAAGCATCGCGTTATAAACGAAGTCCACATAATTTTTGGAGTTTTTTACCACATCGGCGATAACTTTGGCGGTATCATAAGTTTCTAAAATCAAACTCTCAACGGTCGAGGTGGAAGAAGAACGAGTGGCGCTTTTGTAATGGTCTAAATTGGTATTATAACTAACGAGCGCGGAGCTATACGATGAATTTATTTGACTGCGATAATTCATGATCTTATCGTAATCTTTGAAGCTATACGCGATGCCTTGGTTGGCATACCAATCGATATTGGATTGTCCGCTCGCAAACGCGTTGCCATAAAGCAATTCCTTGAGCCCATTCATCACTGTCGGTAAATCCAAAAAAGCATTGGCGACAGTATTGAAACCATCGTCATAGGATTTGGTCAAACTGTCTTGCGCTTGCGTGTATGATTCTTGAGTTTGAAGCAAGGAATTTTCGGCTTGTAAAATCGTGAGCGCGTCGGCCGGATGTTGTAATTTTTCCAAAGATAATTGCGCTGTTTCTAAACTGGTCCGCGCGTCGCGCACGGTCTTGAGCGCGTCACGCGCGTCAATCTGGGCGATCAAAGTCCCGGCTTTTACCTCTTGACCCACGACAGCCTTTAAAAATGAAATGTCTCCGCCGGCTTTGGCTGTAAGATCGATCTGATCAGAGGCGGCCACCTGACCGGTGCCACTGATACTCGTGATCAAAACTCCGCGCTCTACCGGACTACTGACATACTTGACCGCGGTTGAAGCCGGAAAAAATTTCCCATAGCTAAAGTATCCGACGACTGCGATGAGCGCGATGACGACGGCGCACCGCCATTTATGACTCATGATCCATCTCCAAATCTTTTTCATAAAGAAGTGATAAATTGAAAAAATTTTAGAACTCCATTCCAGTGAACTCTGCTGAAATGGAGCGTCTAAAATTTCTTATGATGCCATGCTTGATGTAATTATTTTTTTACTCCGAGACCCTTGCCGTGTCGTCCACCACCCAGACCAAACATTTTCCCGCCATTTTTGGCGATATGATCTTGTTCAAATTTGAGACGAGCGTCAGCTTGCGCTTGGGTGATCACCCCTTTATCGACGAGCGCTTGCAAATATTGCTTTTGCTCGGCGACGCGAGCCGCTTGCATTTTTGCCTGCAAATCGGTGGCGCTAATTCCTTTTTCTTTGATAATGTCCTGGATATTTTTTCCTTGCGCCCAATAGATTTTGATCTCGTCAGCGGTTAACCCAAGCAAATTCGCCTGATAGGTAATCTGCTGACTAAATCGATCGGCGGCTGTGGTCGGATCAAAGTTGCCACCCATCATACCCATGCCAAACCCCATGCCTTGGCCCCCATAAGCGAGAGCTGTGCCGGTTCCGGCGCCAAGTAATGCGACCAGGGTAAAAGCTGAAATAATAAGATGTTTGCGTTTCATAATCGAAAAGAGTGAGTAGAATTGATAAATGAGATTATCAATCCCCAAGTGAATAAATTTTGGCTAGCCACCCTCCGGGAGTATGCGCGCATTCCAGAGGTCGTCTATTTATATTACAACGGCTCGTCAAAAATTATTTCAAAATATTTTTGTCAAAACAACGCGCGTGGCAATCGGTCGAAGTCGCAAAGTCGGCCGAACAACCGTGCAAACAAATGCGAACATCTTCGGGGGGCAAACCGGGCGGAGGCGAGAAATCACCAAATCGACGATGAATCCCGCGCCCCATCATCGGCGCTTGGCCAGGATCAACGATCTTCATATTCGTAGCATCAAACGCTTGATCATCACGATTGCCCACCGCCATCACAAACGCGCCCACTTCAAATACTGTGCCGGTAGCAATCTTGACCCCGCTGATGTTTATTTTTTCCAAACCGCGCGGAGTCTGAACCACCAAAAAATCCACTCCGGACTCGACTATTCTTCCGGCCATACCGCGATCGCGCGCGCCATTTTCCGGACGAAAAAACGGCCGAAATAAAATCTTGGTCGGCCGCTCGCTATAGGCTTCGTTTTCCATCCGCTCCGAAACGCCGGCCCACACAAGCAATCCTCCGACCACAGCGACCGCCACCACTACTCCCACCGCGTAAAACCCAAACGGTTTTTTGTAAGTCCACTGGCTTTTTTTGAAAATCACGCCGGCGAGTAGCATCAACATCACCAAAAGTATCATCGGTAAATAGGGAAACGACTCGAGAAAAGCAAAAATCCCGCACTGGCCAAAACTCAAATAGGTCAGATTATCCGATGATTTGAGATAGTACAATACGATATTGGCAAATAATATCGCGAGCAATACCGACAACGCGAAAGCACTGCCCACACCCAATTGCTCGGCCAAAAAAACATAACGAGAGCGCAATTTGACGCGACCGCTTTGGATCTCTTTCATTACTTTGTTTTCGATATCAAATTTTGACTCTTTCTCGACTGGCATATTATTGGGTGATCACTTTTTTTAAAATATTTTTCGCGCGCATGATGCGCACCCCGACCGTGCTCGGTGGTAAATGTAAAATCTCACTGATTTCATCGTAAGATTTTTGTTCAAAATAGCATAAAATAAACGGCTCGCTGTATTTCGACTTCATCCGCGCGAGTTCGCGCTCTATTTTTTGACGCGCCATCGCCGTATCGATGGCTCCCGCCATATCGATCGCTTTGTCCGCCCGATCCCAATCTTCATCGTCGAGCCTAAGTAATTCTTTGGAGTATTTTTTGATATGATTGATCGCCTCGTTATGGGCGATGCGATAGATCCACGAAGAAAATTTTTTGCTTATGTCAAAACCATTCAAGTTGCGGTAGGACTTGATAAACACTTCCTGCAAGACATCTTCGAGCTCATCGTGACTGTGGATAAATCGACGCAGATAATGCGTCAATTTCACCTGATAACGCCGGATAATCTCACTATATAGCTCTTTATTCTTGGTTCGGACTACAACCACTAATTGTTCGTCACTTGGGTGGCTCATCGCCATATACATATAATACAACTAAACCATACCGTATATTTCGTTTCGGGGCAAGATGAGACATCAAAAACCCCTCGTTTGGCGAGGGGGTTTTGATGTGAGCGGCAGACCGGATTCGAACCGGCGACCTTCTCGTTGGCAACGAGACGTTCTACCAACTGAACTACTACCGCGTGCGTGTTTGTGTTACATATTATAATACAAACGGGATTTTTGTCAATCCCCACAATTATTCACCAAATCCACAGTATAATTATCCAAACATATTGACTTTGTCTGAATATTTGTTATACTCTTTAAAAGAATTGAAGGAAGCGCGGGTATATAAAATATACCCACTCATTCGGAGAAAATGACAAAATGAATTTTGTCATTTTGCTCCTCATTTCGCGGGTATCATATACTTTGGGTATATAATATCCTCGTTCGGTAAAGTGAAATAAATTTCACTTTACACTCACTGCGGGTATCATATAACGGCTATTATCCCAGTTTTCCAAACTGGTGACAGGGGTTCGACTCCCCTTACCCGCTCCAAGATGAAAAAACGGTCTGAAAATGACTGTTTTTTCTTTGTAATAAAGCAAAATTCACTGGTTCTGACGCGATAGATTTAATTTCTTTGTTTTCGGTAGCTTCTTTAATTGTTAAGAACGGTTTCTTTATTTCAATGTCTAATCGATTATTTTTTAGAATAAAGTGTTGCCCCAAAGCGCGTAGCAAAATAGTCTTTTGTTCAAAATCAGCTTTCTCAAACCAGTATTTTGCATAGGTAGCAAAATTAAAAGTGCGTTCGGCCAACTCCATCCATTCATCCATTCTTTCCTCCAAATTCTTTATTACGCCCTCCAAACGAGCCCTCTCTTTCATTAAGGTGTCTTTTTGAGATATAAATAGGTCGTTAGAAATCAGTTTGCGATCCATATTTTCGGGAGAAATATATAATCTCATTAAATTGTCCAGACTGCCGACACAGGATTTATAATTCTTTTGTTGGTTTTCCAATAATACATCACGGTCGTTTTGTTCAAGCTCGTGCTGTTCTCTTAATACCGAAACGCCCCAATGCAAGAATTCTGGCGGAATGGTTATCTTATCAATAAATGAACTCACCTGTTCACATAAATCTTCGTGGCGAATACATTTTTGATTACAACTAACGCCTTTTTTATTTTTTGTGCAATGATGATAAATATAATGCCTTACTTTATCATTTGTTTTGTTTTTCTTGAACTTTTCCTCGGATGTTATCATTCCGCCACATTCCCCGCATATTATAAGGCCGTTAAAAGGCAACCGTTTAATCTTAGGACGGGATTTCCCGTCCCGCCCTAAGATTTTTTGAACCCGATCAAATTCCTCTTGGGTAATCATCGGATCGTGTCGACCTTGGTATACTTCGCCGTTAAATTCAAATAATCCAAAGTAAAATGGGTTATTAAAAATTTTACAGCCCGTGCTCATACTAATTTTCATTGGCCCCTTACCTTTACGCTGAATGCTTCTAAGCCCCCATTCATCATTTGCTATCTTTATTACCTGAGGGACTGAATAGTTGCCTGTTAGCAAATAATCCCACATTTTGCGGACTATATGAAAACGATCTGGGTCACGAAAAATTTTCTTTTCACCTTTATCCCCGTATTTATCGTTGAGATATCCGAGCGGAGCGGTGTGCGGTCGCCAACCTTTTACAGCCTTAGCCACCATCCCTCTTTTAACATCTTTACTCAGGTCAATAATATATTGATTGGCCACACCGAACTCAACACCCATAATTAACACATTGTCCGCTGATAAATACTCACGGCCGACCGTCATAATGGATTTTATGACTCCGCGTTGTAACAACCATTGGATTAAGCCGCCGTCAATCGGGTTGCGTGATAACCTGTTTAGTTTCCAACAGATTATTCCGTCAGCTTTGCCCGATTGGATAATATTCATCATTTCATTGAATTCTGGACGCCCGGGCTTTTTAGCCGATTTCGATTCCTCAAAGATTTTTACAACATTGAGGCCCTTCTCATTAACCAGCTTCTTTAATTCATTTCGCTGGTCTTTGATTGATTGAATTTGTCTGTCTTCCGAGTCTGTTGACTTGCGACAGTAGATAATATATCTATTTTTATTTTCTTCTTTATTCATATTGGTTTATTTTAGATTAATTACAATAATTTTGTTTGACCATTGGGAGGTCATTTGCCCTATTTTTAGCCCCTTTTATTATATCGTGTTTAACCGTAATCGTAAGCGGCTAAAAAATGGCTACGTGTTGGCAACTTGTTGTAGTAATTCATAGTCTTTTTTAAGCATTGATTTATAGGATATGCGCAAAGCACTAACCAAGGCCTCGCCAAGTTCGATGGCCCTTTCCTCGCCGACATTCAAACCAAATTTGGTTTGAAATATTCTGCGGAATTCCTGAATTTTGTCAGAACTTATGCGCATACGGTTAATTAATTTCGACCTTTATTTTATATTTTGCTTTAATAATTAATTATTTCGTCATCGCTAAGAATGCCGACATTTTTGTTTTCGACCTTTATATCCCCAAAATCAACTGGGGAAATTCTTTCAATAATAATTTTTCTCTCCTTGTCTTTTTTGGCGTAAAATTTCAGACCGGCCTTTTCAAGATTAACAGAAATTATTTTCATCATCCGCAATAGCCGGCTCGGTGTTTGTGGCCATTGCCAATTTTTTTCAATTTTTATATTCAAATCTAATGCGACAGATTCCATTTCGGACAATAATTCTGACGGCGTATTTTCGATATAATTTGTCCGACCGTCGTTAAACATTTTCAACAACACCAATGCGAGCGGACTTTCTTTTATGACCTCATCGTTTTGTTGTTGGAGTTTTTCGGAGTAGGCATCCAAAAATTTTTGTTTTCCGATATTTAATGCTTCGGCAATGGCGCAACCCCACTCCGCCCAGTCGGCCATCCGCGGTTTTTCTGCAAGCCTTATTTGAGGTTTGATATTAATCGCTTTCACGAGAGTATCAAAACACGCCCCGAGTATTTTGGGTTTTATGGCATTAAATTGGACTGATAACTCGGATTCTGTTTTTCTTTCCGTTTCAGAGATTCTCTCTAATTCAATAAGGAGTGAGCGGTCAAGAAGGTCGGGTTTATTTGCCACTACATTGATACCGTTAACGCCGAGGGGAATTTGAATATTATAAATAAAGTCGTCGTCATCCGAATATAGAACGCGTTTACTGAATCCTTCTCCTGTGCACGCACGGCAAAATGCGTCACTTAGGTCATTTGACATTTTCGACAAATTATCAAACAGGCAAAGCCAGTGGTGGGAAGCTATTTGTGTAAATTCGCGGATATTCTCAATCGGGGGCAAGGTTTTGATTGCGGAAGGATCAACCAAACTTTTCATTATTCTGAACACCGTGCTTTTGGATGACCCTTGAAGTCCTGATAAAACAATCACAGGATGAGGGAAGCCGCAAATATAGCAGGATAGAAGATAAACCAAAAAAACAATTTGATCGTTTTCCTTTTTTAGATTAATGAATTTCAGCAATTCCTCTATATTGCCACCGCGTTCTGGGGCAACTTGCTTTTGTTGATGTCTAAATCGTTTAAAAAGTATTGGTGGATTCGATACGATTTCCCAACCGGTAGCACTAATTTTTACCGCTTGCTCACCGAGATCAAACCATAAATTATCCTCACAGTGCGCAATGCGGACATTAAGAAAAATAGGCATTTCTTTTTGGGCTTCCATTCGTAAATGGGCACAGACATTTTCAATCGTATCCTTACCTATCGTTTTGTTGTTGTTCAAATAATACTGGCTGAATATCCAATCCTTAAATTCCCTTGAATCAATGGCAATAACTTTTGTGCCGTCGCCGTTAACCGCCGCCCAAGTCGAATTTTTATCATCCACAAACACTTTTAACTTTGTTGTTGCCAAGAAATCAATTAATTCAACGGCCTTGCTTTGTCTGCTCTCATCACCGCCTAATTTATCAACGCCGAGTGGCTGCGGTGATGTTCTCTCTCGTTCGCAAATACTTTCAAAGACAGATCGGAGTTCGTCGTCAGCCAGCGGGGGAGTATTTTTTTGGTTCAATTTTTGTAATCTGAACCAGACATCATTCTCCCAAAGCTGTGGAGGAAATCGTTTTAATAATTTTCCAACTATGGAGGCGGCTTGGGTATTTCTTTGGCCTTCTTTCACCCCATTATTTAATAGGCCACCAAATTCTTTATCTATTTTTCCTTCCGAATCATTACCTTGTAGACTCAAAAGTATCTCTTTGGGCAACTCGGCAATAGGAGTGGTATCTGGTGAATTTATCCATTCGTATGTTTTTGTAGAATCGATAATTGACGGCGGTGCTACTACACATCTGCCTTCTGCGCGAATATCAATATTCCGCCATTTCCTGACATCGTTTTTTATTTTTATATTAGGATTTCTGAAATAATAATGACGCCCGTTGTTTCCGGTTTTTGCCGAAACGGTCAACGGTAAATTATCTATTCTACCGTTATCGTCGATGTCAATTACGAGTAAATCAGAAATTTGGCCGGTGATAATTATAATATTGGCTTTATTGGAATCAAACCATTGGTGCAGCTCAATATCTGTCGGTAATTTTGTTTGATACTCTTTCCACGATTTTAACAACGGCTTTTTTTCTCTATCATCACCGGGAACGACAGAAAAACCCATTGCTACATATTCTTTTGCCACTTCATATTTTGTTTTCATATTATTTTTTGATTATTTTTTATTGGTAGATAAGATTTTTTAATTCTTTGAGTGCGTAGTAAAAATTTGTTGGCTCAACACAGACTTGGCGATTGCGGTATTTTTCGATTAAGTCGTTTAGTTTGGCGTCCGCTTCCGTGTAGAATATTGCCCGACCGCCGACCTTGCGACTAATGTTGATTGACCGTCCCTGTGTATATAGGTAGGCCATTAGGGGTAAGTCAGTTGTCTCAAAGTTTTTGTTTTGTTTCTCAGTATTCATATTTGTTAATTTTTATTTTATTTAAGTCTGTAATTAGTGTAATAAAAATTAGACCAACTTATAATTAATCGCGGCTATCTCTTAAAAATTAAAAAAACGGCTTTGTTTAGCCGTTTCTTTATGAAGTTACTAACATTGGCCAAAGGTTAACCAGAGGTTTCGGTTATATATTCAACATTATAATGTTTATTTATTCTAAAACCGCTTGTTCTGCTCTCAACAATAAAATCCTCGGTGTTATCTACTTTTTCTCTAAAATTTTTATTAATTTTCTTAATAGCATTTGATGTAATAATATCTTTATTTTTTTCGCTTTTTTGTTTTTGTGTTTTTTTACCGTCCAATTCGTTATATTCTTTGATTTTTTCAATAATGTCTCTAATTCGTAGGGGTTTTGAAGAAAGAACCAGCGAGCGAACTAGTTGGAATCTATCGCCGCTTACATTATAAATTTTTGTTTCATCGTCTTTTTTATATATACCATTAATATTCGACAATACGACGTCGATTATGTCTGGGCTTACTGAGATAAATTGTTTTTTATTATCACCAGTTTCAGTTGACGAATAATAATTTTGAAAATTTTTTCCTTTACCCACCAAGACATATCTATTCCAATTACTGGGGGCAAAATCGATGACATTAATAATTTTTCTATTATGTAAACTCCGTAAAATTTTGAAGTATAATTTCAGACTAAATCCGTCAGGGCAAACATTGTTGGCGTCTAAAATAATTGAATCTTTCCGCTCGGATTCAATGTTTAGTTTTATGTGTTTGATTATATTGTTTTCAACCAAATCAATGTCTGTATTCATATTAGTTTCATTTTATATGTATTTTAAGCCATTATCGGCCCGAGGTCAACCCTTTGTATCCCCGTATGTGGGGTAATACTTTTCACCGTTTTCCATAGTGACCCCGCCGTCCGCGTTTATCATCTCCTGCATTGCTTCGTGTATTTTGTTAAATTGGTCAGGAAATCTTTTCGCAAGTTCCCCCAAATTGTTTGGATTATCCGGATTGGTCGCGTCTTCATAAGCCCTCAATTGGTCTCCCTGTCCGCCAGCCATTATCTCCTCAATTTTAATAGTGGTTTTGCTTTTGCTAAGATTCCAACCCTGAATGTCGGCAAAATTTGTTTGCATTCTCTGAAATTTTTCCAAGGCAATCATTTTTTCAAACGGACGCCAATTTTTTGCCTTATTTTTCTCCGCGATGTGCATAGCCGCTTGCTCAATTACATCTTCCATTTGAGCAATATATACTTCACGCAATCTTTCAAAGTGGTCGCGGCGTTCCCACTTGTTTGATACCCGATTTTGCCGATAATATTCGGCGATGTCCCTTTCCAATGTTCTGAGGGTAATTTGTCCCCAATGTTTTGCGGAATTTAACCTGTTAATCTCGGCCAAAATAGATCGCATAGACAGGCCCGCGACTTTAAGGGAAATTTCCATTTCCCTGCGTTCTTCCAGCAAATTCATTGGCACGGGGTTTCTACCCGCGTTGGTGGGGGGTAGCGACATTTCCGACATAAAATTACTTTATAAAATACATTTTAGGTATTGGCTAAAATTTCTTTTTTAATATGTTCGGCCAGTGCCCTCATAAAAGGCGGCATTACCGCGTTGCCGATTCTGGCCCATTGCTCTTTGTGGGTGCCGAGAAACTGAAAGTCGTCGGGAAAACCGGCCAACCGTTTCAACTCCTGAATGGTCAAATATCTGTTTTCAACCCAATGAAAAAGGCAAGCGGTTTTTGTAATGGTCGGGCACGGTTTATGCCTTGCTATTCGTTGGCAATTAAAATATTTACCGTTGTTATACTTTGCGCCGGTTTCACCCTCTCTACATTTCAACAAAACTTTTTTAATGGTAGTTATTCCGGGTATCTCTCTCGGTTCGGTAATAATTAAATTTTGTAGCGCCTCTTGAACGGTGATTATTTTGCCAGTCGGTTGAGGAAATGAGGGGATAACATTAAAATCTTTTCTGACGCCAATCCAAATTAACCTGCGGCGCGATTGTGGCACGCCGTAATTGGCGGTGTTCATCAATTGGCATTTAACATTATAATTCAGGGATTTTAGCCCGGTCATTATCTCAATAAATCGTCCGCGCATTTTACCCTTAACCATTCCCGAAACATTTTCCATTAAAAAAACTTTGGGCTGTAATCCGTCAACCAATCGCACAAATTCCTTGAATAAATTATTGCGCGGATCGTTAACCTGTCTTTTGCCGGCAGTAGAAAAACCCTGACAAGGTGGTGAGCCGTCAAAAACATCTAATTCGCCGCGTTTGATTTGGCAGAATGACAATATCTCGTCGGTGCTAACGGCGGCAATATTCTTTTGCCATACGGGCACATCGGGAAAATTGCTTTTGAATGTTTGAACCGAGTTAGATTCCCATTCAATCGCCAGTAATTCCTTAAATTCGGCCATTCGGTATCCCAATGAGCTGCCGCCGCACCCGCTGAATGTAGAAATTACCGTCGGTGCCGTCGTTGTTGTCGGTAATGTGTTCATATTAATTGAACTTGTAGCCGCACTTCGGGCAAGTGTGCTCGGTCTCAATATTTTCACTAAATTCTGGCTGCTCTAACTGCGACGGATTGGGAATATAGTCATCGGTTAAGACGGTATCGACGACACCGACATTATTTTTTTGTAATGAGCACCTGTCCAAGATATTGGCCGTTAATAATTGGCGCAAGTTATTGCCATTCTGAATAAAGTCGGTCAAAAATTCCTTGTTAAAACCCGTGCCCTCTAATTTTGCAAGTTCGCTTTCCTTTTCGGCCAATTCTCTCAATATTAGGCCCAATTTGTCAATTTCCCAGCCGCCGCTGATGTTATTTGCCGCTAAATTAGCCAATTTTTCGCGTTCTGGGGGCCATTCTACCTCACGGTATGCAAATCTATTGCCTTTGGCCTCAATGTAGCCACCGGCGAGAGATTTGGAGTCCGTGGCTTGTTCAAATAGGTCCGTTATGACGACTTCTGCGTCCGGGGCTATTTCAAGCAACCATTTGACCCTTTGATGGCCGCCGATCAAGTTGCCGGTGGCGCGGTTGAAAATTATGCCGCTTAAATCGCCCAGATCCGCTAAACTGGTTTTAAGCAAAGAAAAACTGGAATCTGAAATTTGGCGGGGATTCCAATCGGCGAGGTGTAAATCTTTTACTTTCATAGAATTGATAAATTAATAATAAATTTAGTAGTTAGTTAGACACAAATTACCTACCGAAATTTTGTTTTCAAATAATGACCATTCGATCTCGCCCCAATCCTTAATTGGTTTATTTAGATCAAGAATAACGACGGCCAATCTTTCTAAATTTTCATCCCAATTAACATATTTGGTTGGAAAGATTGATTTGCCAACGACAGTCGTCCCTTTCCAATATGTAAAATTTGTTTCAGAATTAGTATTTTCATAGAGGCGATTGCGGGGTATGTTAATTTGTAAATCGCCACCCTCCAACCCGATCCTTTGTCTGGTCATTTGGTTTGCGTAAGTATTACCGGTTTTTGTGTTTATAATTATGTGGTCATAATCTACAAAATCCGGCAAAACTTTTGTGTAATAAGACCTTATTTTGTCTCTAACGCGTTTGAGTTGGATATTAACACGGCCAAATTCATTGGCAATTTGTTTATATTCCCGTCTTGTTTGTGCTTCGTTAGGCATATTGTGATTAAATACTTAATAAAAAAAGGGTTCGGGCAAAATGTGTAGCCCGCCAAAATGATAATATTCATTTTGGATTGGACTTTACACATCTCGCCTGAACCCTTTGGGATCAAGCGTGTGTTGTTTGTTTCAACACACGAGAGTGTTTAGTTGTGATTGTATTATAATCTATGGGGCGGGTGAGTGTCAATATGTCGAAATTAATTATAAGAATTAATGATACCGTCATCGGCACCATAAAAACACATCGGTGTATAACCAGACCAACACCATTGCCACGATCTCCCAGTTCCGTAGTTAGAAGGATTAGCCGAGCTCGGATTTCCTCGCTCCGATTTTAACATATCCAAACTCATACCAATCCAAATTTCATTATTTGCCAAGCGGTCGCAGGTTGAATGTCCCCACTCTGGGTGTTTGTTGCATATACGCCCCGCCCTTGAATTATCCCATTCGGCATCCTCTCTACCGATTTTTGCTGATTCTATGTCATCTTTCTGTTTCTGATTGGTATATTCTTTGTTTGTCATTAACGCGTCGCTCTCTATCCAAGCCACTATTTTCGTGTTGTCTCTATTGGTAGTTTTTATAAGCGATTTGTTATTGACTGTATCTTCCTCATACACATCCGCTTTAACTCCCGAATCAACAAAATATTCATCGGCATATTCTTTATTTTCGTAATTAGCTAAATCAAATTCAGAATAAGTATTATCCGGTCCTATCGGATTAATGAATTTATTATTAATGATACTATAAATCACCATTTCTTTTATAGGTTGTTTGCCATTGATGTATTCGGTAGTAAATTTTATTTTAGAAGCTATATCCGCCTGTCTTTTCGCAATGGATTGCTTTTGAGATTGCTCTTGTTGCGATTGTAGAAATGTAGTTGATATTATGCCGATAAACATCATCGTGATCGTTAGCCAAACTAATATGCCAAGTGGTGATTTAAGAGAAAACCACATTTTAAAAGGATTGCTTTTTTCTTTTATTTTATTCACCACTGGTTTGGGTGGAATCTGACTTTTACAATGCTTGCAAATAATAGCGTCTGATAAGACTTCTTCGGCGCAGAATGGGCATTTTATGTTTGACATAAAAATAAATTAAAAATAAAAATGGACACCCAAGACCTGCGAACTACAAAGGTGTCCCGAGAGACGCCGTTTGTGTTTGGTCTGGGTGCCCATTCCAATACACAAACGACAAAGCGGTTAAGCTTTTTGCTTCTCTCGGTAATAATATCTTGTAGTTCGCAGGGTTATTATAGGCCAAACGGGGTAAAAAGTAAATAGGGGTAAATATAAAATGAATTTTATATTGTTAAAAATGCTAATTATAGGCAAAAATTCAATATTTTTAAATAGGATTGTCAATGTTGTTAACAGTCGGCAGTTGACATAGTTTGGGTTATCGGCTATACTGATATAAATAGTTTCATTATTTATATCAAATTCACATAACTTATGTCAGAAATAAAAGAAGAAAACAGATCAGCTCGCTTTAAGCGAGTTGCGGAACGCAGAACAAAAGCGGTTTTGCGGTCTATTCGAATTTTGGGTAATTGTTCAAATAAAAGCGCCTATCAATACTCGGACGAAGAAATAGCCAAAATTTTTAAGGCTATTGAAGATCAAATACGTTTAACCAAGGCTCGATTTCAAAAATCGAAAAATATTAAATTTACCCTATAATTTATGACAAATAATTTAGCAGGCCTGTCGCGAGCAGAAAAAATTATACTTGTGATGTATAAGATGAGTGAGGGGACAAAAAAAAATTTGAAATACGAGGACATTGTGGTCGGTGCATTTAAGATGTTTGCCGAAAATTTTCATTTGAGAGGATACTCTGAATATCCCGATTCTGGGGACTTAGTTCATAAACCACTGTATGATTTTAGAAAAAAAGGATTAATAGAAGCTAATAATAAAGTTTTTTCCTTAACCGATCGCGGAATATCCTTTGCAGAACAAGTTGAAATACAAGCAAGCGGGAAACAAGTTGGTTACAGCGGAAGGTTGTCCAGATTCACGGAAAAGGAAGTGGCGCGTATTGAGACGACGGAAGGATTCCAACTTTTCGTTGATGGCAAAACAGATAAAATTACGGACACCGATTTTTTTAACTACATTGGGGTAACTCCGCGCACATCAAAAAATGATTTCCTCGGGCGTTTTGATACGGTATGTAGTGCCGTTGAAGAATTAAATAATCAAAAAAATTTACCATTTATTCGCGAAAAAATTGATCCCTACCATAAATTTATGCTTGAAAAATTTCAAAGTATAATATCACATTATCAAACTAAATAACTTCCCTTTACTATGAAAATGAATATGAAACAAAAAAATATTACCATTATTGAAGAACCAAACGTGATAGATGACCATTTATTAGATATTATCGGCAACGAATTTAAGTTCGACCACGAAAAAGGAATTGCAGAGTGGATAAAAAATTCAAAAGACGCATATACAAGGTCCGACTTGCCGGATTCAGAACAAAACATAATATTACGCTTTGTAGACGGAAAACAAGACGACGCTGCTTTTGAATGTATTGATTTTGTTGGTATGAGTGATACGGATATTGATAAAGCATTTAAGAGATGGGGTGACCCGGAAGCTGCAAAACGTGGTTTGAAAAAGAGAGTATATGGCGGTCACGGAAATGGCGGAAAATTTTATATGCGCCAGATGTTTGAGAAATCTCATTTTGTAACCTATAAAGACGGCAAGATCAACATTTTTGGTTTTAATGAAAACCGTAAATACGGTTTCGCTGACGGTTTTAAGAATAAGAAAGCCAACCCCAAAGAAGCATTTTCTATTGCTAATATCGAAGACTTAAATTTTCCCAAGGGAGTCAAAGAACAGATTGTGGAAGGTAAGATTGGTTTTACCGTGGTTAGAGGAATCGGTCCGTCAAAAATGAAAAATAATATTAAATTTGATAAGTTGGTTGAAAAATTAAAAAATCATCCGCAGGCGCGTCGCATATTAATTCGAATTAGTGTATGGGCCAGCCACAATAATTTTTCTGACGCTACACTTCTTAAACCCGACGACATTAAACCGCTTCCAAATTTTGAAAAGCCGTATTTTGTTGAAATACCGTCGGTTATTGAGATAATTGAAAGCGGAGAGAAAAATTCGGTAGAAATGGCAAATGCAAAATATCAAGTTGGAAATTTGGTGTTAAAAACTTCCGAAGAGGCATTCGGTAAGGGCAGCCGGGTAGCCGATCTGAACAGGGTTGATATAATAGGTGAGGTAGGAGTTATAGCTTCATATCAATTTTTTGAATTGGGGGTGACCGCATTCCCGCAAGCTTCATTTATTTATGGTGAATGTGAGTGTCCGATATTGGAAGATTCTGAAATGGACGCCGTAAAGAACGATCGCTCAAAACTTGTAGAAAATAATGTGCGTGCGGTTGCTCTCTTGGGTTGGTTGAGGGAGCAAGTTGATAAATACGCAAACTCAATTGCCGCATTGGAGAAAAAAGAACAAGAGGTTCAACGAAGACAAATATCGGCTGCTTATAATGATTTTTTGAATAAATGGAAAGATAGGTTTATGTCCAAATTTATGGGAGATTTATTCAAAAGCGGCGGTGGTGCTGGCGGCGGAAATAACGATGAGGGAGGGGTTAAGAGAAAAATATTAGAATTACCCAAGGATGGTTTTGCTTTTAGTTATCCCTATGCTGAAATACAAAATAGCCTTGAAGAGAGGATCACGTTAAAAGCGTCCGTCCCTAATCCAATTCCGCTCGGAAGTATTATAAAAATAGAGGCGTCTTCAAATAATATCATCGTTAGTGAACAAAAAATTACAATAAAAGCGGAAAATATAAAAACAACGCCGTCCGGAGACACGGTTGCAGTTATAAACTTTATTGTTATTGGTAAAAAAGTTGGAGAAGAGGCGCAACTTATCGCTACCGTCGGTAAATTAAGCACCGAAATGACCGTTAAAACCATTGAAGCTACGGGGAAAGATAAAGGTAAGAACCCTAAAACTCCGCAAGTTTTGCTCTCGGGAATACACCCGGATCCATTAATGATAAATCCCGGGGAACAATCGGTTATATTGTCCGAACGTGATCCGTTAGTTTACCAACGGTATCAGGATGTGCAAGAAGGGATTTATTGGATCAATACGCAAAGTCCTTTGGCCAAGGCGATACTTGATAGATATACTGATAATTCAATAAGATGGCGGGATTATCTTTTTCAAAGATATGTTGACATTTTTGTCAAACAAATGCTGCACGAATTGCAAAAAAGAGATTCGGAAAATTTTCGAGCAGATAGGGTCGACAGCGAACTGGATGAATTAACAAGAAAAGTCCATTTTGCGGCCATTAACGACCTCAACCAATTTTTCTTTGAGGAAGACTTTACGCCGGTCGAAAAATTATGAATTTTGAAGGAAACATAATAAACATCGTCTGTGAAAATTACGGGGTTAACAAAGAGGCCGTTTTTGCACAGGACAGGCAACAAAACATTGCGGAAGTCAGGATGGTTCTTGCCTATTGTTTAAGGTTGGTTGAAAATTTATCTTTTCCGGCAATAGGAAAAATTATCGGTAATAGGGATCACACCACGATGATGCACTCTTGTAGTAGGATTGCCAAAAAAATTGAACAAGACAAAAAATTTGCCGTCAGAATCAAATTAATTATCGATAAGATTTTGGCTAATAGATATAATGAGGTAGCCAAACCAAAAGTTAATCCGATAGAAATTAATATTGGTGAAGATGAAGAAGAGTCAGAACCAGAACCAGATTTGAATTATTATGTGGTGCCTTATGAAAATGAAAAGTTAGAATTATCAGATAGAGAAAGGGGTATTTTAATACGATATCGAAACGGCGAAACTCTGAGAAAAATAGGTCAAACGGAAAAAGTCACGACACAGCGTATTAGCCAAATAATCATCAAAGCGGTTACCAAGGAAGTTAAAGCAAAAATAAGGGAGGGATTTGATATTGATATTGAAGAATCTATAAAAGGCGAAAAAATTGCTCATAATTTTAATTTATCTAAAAAAATATCTGACGAAGATGTTAGAAAACTTACCCCGGAATTTATATTAAGAGTTGGCAGCGGCACCCAAATAAAAGCCTTGGCAAAAGAAGTCGGACTGTCGGTATCAAAATTTAATAAATTCTTCCCCGAAGTGTTAGAAGAAGCCGATAATAAAAAAAGACGAGAAAAACAACGATGGACAAAATATTATATTAGTTGTAGGGGGTGCGGAACCACCAAAATACCACACGTAAAAAAAGGGTATTGTGAGCAATGCCTTGGTGTTTTTCGCGGGAAGAGAAGAGATTCGGTATTGAAGAATAAAAATAAATGCGAAGTATGTAGTATTGAACGCGGGAAAGCGATACAAAAGTATAAGAAAGATTTCTATATTACTAAGGACGGACGGGTATTGTGTCGCAATTGTTTTTTACAATTAACCGGCGATAAGCTTGCGTCAAGCAGGTGGAAATAAATCGAAATAAATTAATGATTTGCCCCTGTTTCAAGTATTTTACGCACTTTCTTAGCGACTGCCGCAGCCACATTTACGGTTACGGCATTACCCAATTGCTGATACGCTCTGGTTATAGAAACAGGCCACTTGTATTTTTCAGGAAACCCTTGTAACCGCGCACATTCCTTAACCGTCATTCTTCTAATCCCAAATTTATTTTTCTTAACCGGCCTGTCTTTTATTAAGTTCCTTTCACGGCCCATATTCCCCGCTACCAATGTATTAGAGATGCCACCAACATCCAAGATTTGACATCCAAATCCGCTGCCTTTTTTCTCGTGCCGTTTTTTGTGTTTAAGTAAACCCTTGTAGTATTTTTGTGACAGATAATAGAATTCATCAATGTCTTTTTCTAAGATGTCAGAAAGAGCAACCGGTTTACAATGGGGTTTAGGGAATTCAAAATCTATACTGTGATCCAAAAAACCAACTATATATAGCCGTTCTCTGTGCTGCGGAACGCCAAAGTTTTTCGAATCTAATACGGCTTCTTTTACGCGATACCCGGCCCACTCCAAGTTTTGTTTTAGTCGTTCATATACCTTGCCCTTGTCATAAAGGCGAAGGTGTTTAACATTTTCTAAAACAAAAGCCCGCGGTTGTTTTGCGGCCAAAATTCGGATGATATGAAAAAACGCTTTGGCGCGATCATCGTTAAGCCCTTTTCGTTTCCCTATCATTGAAAATGGCTGGCAGGGAAAGCCGCCCAATAAAATATCAAAATCTGGTATAATATCGGTATTGATATTCTTTATGTCATTTTGATCAATGTCACCAAAATTAGCCCTGTATGTCTTACAAGCGTTCGGATCCAAGTCGTTTGAGTAAACAACCTGAAATCCAGCCTTTTCAAATCCCATCCTCATACCCCCGATTCCGGCGAATAGATCAATGACTTTGAATTTGTTTTTTTTGTTATTTTTCCCCATAAAACCTGTTGAACAGTTTGATTATATCATAGATTGTAATTTTAGTATATGCGTAAATTTGGCCTTCACGATAACCTAACGGATAAAGAAAAGCGGCTTATTAGGACGCTGAGACGGCAAGTATTGTCTTGGGCTAAGTCCCAAGATGTATTTTATTATTGGCGAAAAAAGCCGACCGCATACTCAATATTAATGGCCGAGTTGCTATTACAAAGGACAAGGGCTCAACAAGCGGAAAAGCAGTTTATTATTTATATGAAAAAATATCCAACCTTTTCAAAATTACAAAAGGCAAAGAAAAGTGGTTTGTCTAAAATATTTCGACCGTTAGGTTTAGAAAAACGAGTAAATACAGTCACTACCCTCGTTAAAGTGATAAATAAAAATTATAACGGCGATATACCCAAAAAATATGAAGACTTGATGAAACTACCCGGAGTCGGTGATTATATAGCAAATGCCGTAATGATTTTTGCTCTTAATCGCCCCGGGTGGTTGGTAGATGTAAATATTATAAAGGTGTTTTCGGATTTGTTCGGGTTGAATATTAGCCGTGAGGAGGGTAAAAAATCAAAATTTATTAAAGAATGTTCTAAATATTTTACATCGCTCGGCAATCCGCGTAAATCAAATTGGAATTTATTGGATTATGCGATGAAGAATGGGGGATAATATTCGTTGGGGTTCTAACCGGTTTTTTCCAACAGGCCAAATAACCAAATAACAACATAAAAGGCCCGAAATTGATTTTCAGGCCTTTTACCCAAATAACCCCTGCGGGGTCAAACAAATATTATTAACTAAACGGTAAATTGACTTTCGGTCAGTTTCGGAATATAGTAAACCAAGCCGTTATACTGCTCGATTTCGGTTCTAACGCGCTTCACAAAGCAGCTCACGGCACCACTGCCATTATCTAAACAAATAAATTTTATGTTGAAAGACAACATAAACGATGAAAATGAAAAAGAAGTAATCGACGAAATCGACGCCTCCTGCGACTGTTGCGATGAGGGGTGTGATTGCGGCGACTGTAAAAAATGTTCAGGCGAGACCAAAGACATCGAGCCGATCACCGATGATGAGGCCTACATCAACGAGTATAGCGACGGCAATATCGAGATCGATAGCTCGATGTATGGCAAGGCCAAGGACGCGAATTTCGACGAAAACGATAACTACAATTAAACCAAAACTCCTTCGGCCAAAACCGAGGGAGTTTTTAATTTAAATTAACCGCCGCCCCGACATCATGCGTTTGATGATCGGGGCGGCCAACGCTACTGCACACCTCTCGCTTCATGCTTGGCCTCCTTATTGTTTTTTCGGGAACGCCCGCATCGCGAACATCGAGCCCGCGCCACTACCGACGCCATAGGCGACGAGGTTGACGACGACATAGAGCATGCCGTCGGGATTGTGCGCGATCACCAGATTGGTGATCACCACAAAAATGTAGGTAGCCGAGGCATTGATGCCCGCCACCACGCCCGTGACCAAGAATTGATCCTTGGCCGCCGACCGCGCCCATAGAGTGTTGATGAACCACTCAATGAGACCGGCCGAGAAGATCGCGAGCGGGACCCAATTCGCGCTCTTGACCCAGTAAACCAGGCCAATAGCGCCAAACAGGGCCACCACTCCCCAAAGAACCACCGTCTGTTTCTTCCGTTGTGTCAACATGACACACACCTCCTGCGCCCGCGGCGCGTTGAGTTGATGTTATTGTTATTATACCAGTCAAAATGCTGACTGGCAAAAATCAGATTCTACACACCGCGACTAAATATTCATATTCTTGCCCTGATTTTTGCGAGACAACCGCGTGATCGCTCGATCGATCAAAAATTAACCGGGGTAATTTCAAAAACTGGCCAAATCGCACCGCTGATTTGGCGGAAAAATATTTCGCGATAAAATTAATTATTTGAAATTTAATATTAGCTTGAGGATTTTGTCTAAACATTTCAATCGATAAAAAATATTTTTTTAACCGGTCCACAAACTCCTCTTGGCTATACTCACGCACATGATATTTGTTCGCCGGATGATCAATGATGGTCGTACCGGGACCGGTGACACTACGATTGGGAGTAGAACAAATAAATACTCCATCGGGTTTTAAAACCCTCCTCACTTCAGACAAATATTTGTCATCAGCAAAAAGATGCTCGATAGTTTCAAGTGAAATAAACACTTCGGCCGACTGATCGGCGCACGGTAAACTCGTCGCATCACCAACGGCAAAAACTAAATTTGGTAAATTATTTTTTTGGCGCGCGCGGGCGATGTCGTCGGCGGAAATATCATAGGCCAATACTTGTCTCGCTCCCGCTTGGGCAAATATCGTTGACCCCAATCCCGATCCGCATGCGCAATCCACCACGATTTTATCTTTGACAAAACGAGACGCAAACTCAAAGCGCGCCTCATGCTCGTGTCGCACCCAAGGCGGGATAAAAGTATCGACGGATAGGCGTTCTTTTTCAATTGTCATAAGTCACATCGTAAAAATTTTATCGCGAAGTATCGGGCAAAACAAAAACTTTTTTTCACAAGCTTAATTATTCGGGTATTGTGCCAAAGCGACACTGCGCCTGCCTGCCGGCAGGCAGGAAGCACAAGGAGCGTGGCACAATACCCGAATAATTAAGCGGCCAGAAATTAATCTGTTTTCCCACGATACTGCAGCGCCTCGGCCGCGTGCGCGAGTTGTATTTTATCACTGCCATCCAAATCCGCAATGGTTCGACTCACCTTTAAAATCCGACTAAACGCTCGCGCCGACAAATGCATTTGCGCGGTCGCAACGCGCAACAAGTCCAAAACACTATCCTCAAGCTGACAAAATTCGCGCAAATCGACATTGCGCATCTCGCTATTGGTGTGAATCCCCCGCCCCGCAAATCGACGCGCTTGGATGGCGCGCGCTTTTTCCACTCGGGCGCGAATATTTGACGACGACTCGGCCAAATCACCACCGGACAATTTTTCAAATGGCACCCTCGGCACCTCGACATGCAAATCAATCCTATCCAACAATGGCCCACTGACCTTTTGCTGATACCGGGTAATTTGCCCGGGTGGACAAACACACGGCCTTTCGGGGTCGCTCGCAAACCCGCACGGACAGGGATTTTGCGATGCGACCAAAATAAAGCGCGCCGGAAAAGACAGCGTCCCCTGCGCGCGCGCCACCGTGATCACACCGTCTTCGAGTGGTTGTCGCAAACTCTCGGTAACAAACCTGGGAAACTCCGGAAACTCATCCAAGAATAACACACCGCGATGAGCAAGCGAAATTTCACCCGGCCGAGGGATCCGACCACCGCCAATCAAAGCCGGTGCTGAAGCGGTGTGATGCGGACTGCGAAACGGCCGTTCGCGCACTAAATTTCCGCGCAATAATCCGGCCACTGAATATATTTTTGTCACCTCAAGCGCCTCATCTGGCGTGAGAGCCGGCAATATTGACGGTAATGTTTTGGCTAGTAGTGTCTTGCCACTGCCGGGCGGACCGGACAAGATCACATTGTGCCCGCCCGAAGCGGCGATCTCGAGTGCCCGCTTGGCGAATTCTTGCCCCTTGATTAGCGCCATATCGGTTTCGTATTCCGATCTTGCCTCAAAACTTTCAAGTGACGCGCGATAAGGAGTGATTTGCTCATCGCCCACAATATGGGTAATTACTGTTTTCAAATCTTTTACCGGATAAATAATTATCCCCTCCACGAGCCCGGCCTCGGGCGCATCCATCGCCGGTACAAATATTTTTTTGATGCCGTTTTTTTTGGCAAAAAGGGCTATGGGTAGCACGCCATTGATGTGACGCACCGCGCCATCAAGCGCGAGCTCGCCCAATATGAGCGCATCGTCCAAATCAACACGAATCTCTTGTCCAATCAAAACCATGCCCACGGCCATCGGCAAATCATACGCCGATCCTTCTTTGGGTAAATCAGCCGGAGCCAAATTTATGAGAATACGAAAATTAAACGGGTATTCAAAACCGGAATTTTTTATCGCCGAATGGATCCTGTCCTTCGCCTCCTTGATCGCGGTATCGGCCATACCCACGATACTAAAATTGGTCTGGCCCTTGCTGATATCCACCTCCACATCCACCGGCAAACAATCCAGCCCGACCGCGGCCGCTGAATTTAATTTGAAAAACATACAAATTAGGTGACAGGTTAAAGGTATTAGGTGTTAGACACCGAATCATAAATCCCAAGCCTCCTGCTATGCGCAAAAAATAAAATAAAACCCACAACTATCATCACATCGGCCAAGTTGATATAGCCGGTTAAAATAAAAAAATAGTCGACAGTATAACCAAAACAAACCCGATCAATCAAATTGGACAACGCGCCAAAAAAAATCAAAGGCAAAGCGCTCACTCCCAACACCCTGCCTACCCTGCCTGCCGGCAGGCAGGCCGGACAGGCAGGCTTATACCTTATACCTAATACCTGCCTACCCTGCCTACCGGCAGACAGGCCGGACAGGCAGGCCTGATAACCAATGATATAAAGAATAAGTGATAGAATTATTATAGTTATAATAATAGTCACCACCTTCGGCACCGGCAAACCAAACCCGATCCCATAATTAAAATACGGATACCAACCAAAATATTCCCCCCACAAAACCCGCGCCGACCAATCGTGGACCGCCTGATATTTCAAAAACCGATCAAACAATAAAAAAAACCCGTTGCAAATGAAAATCGCCAACAGGATTTTTTTGGAAGACATAATTACGAAATTTCGCGCTGATTACAGTTCTTGAGTAATGGTTTTTTTACATTCCACACAGGCGCTTGAGGTGGGGCGAGCAAGCAGGCGTTTTTCGTCGATCGGTTTTTTGCAGTATTTACAAAAACCATAAGTGCCTTCGTCGAGTCGCTTCATCGATTGCCCGACATCACGCAGAGTTTTTTCCAAACTTTCTTCGAGCGGAAGATTGGTGGCATATTCGGCTACCTCGGCGGCATTCTCGTCGTCTTTGTCGCCATAGTCCGGAAACTCACTATTATAGTCACCGGCCACATGGGGATTTTTGCGTGAAAATTTTTCCAGTTCTTTTTCCAATCGTTCTTTCTCGGATGTTAAAATACTTTGGATTTTTTTCAAAAAATCAGCGCTGAATTTATTACTCTTGTTATTGGCCATATATTTCAATTACCTAAATAAGCTTCTCTTGCCAATATTATACCGTTGAAGACGATAGTTAGTCAATAGATGAAAACGAAAATCGCCCTAAAAACCAAAAAGGCGGGTCTTGCCCCGATAAATATAATTTTAAGGGTAACTCGCCTTTGTACTGGACAGGGCGAGGTAGGCTCCGGCCGAGGCCAGAGCAGACGATTCGACTTGCTCAGTTTGGATTGAACCGCAACCGCTTGGAGGCAGGGCCTCGGCGCCAACCGTCTCATACGATCAGGTTAGCATAATTGAGGATGCCCGAGAAGAAGTACGATTCACTGCTATCTTTCAATTTTATATGGTCAATAGCTGTGAATTCGCTTCCTATAATACTTTGCAGTTGTGCGGGTAAGTTGTATAATGAACAACTTGTATAGCGTGATATCACTATCACAAGATTTATTATAGCACACTTTGGTAATCTTGTCAAGGGGGTGGGGTAACTGTTTGAATATTGGCTAATTTTAGCTTAAAAATAGTCAAAACAGGCTAAAAAATGCCATTTTGTTTGTGTAGAGTAGTGTATACAAACAGGTTATGGGCTAAGATTGGGGATAATTTGTGGATTAACTGGTCATAAACAAGTAAAAATGCCAAAAGTTATCCACAGTTAGGGTGACTTATCCCCACTGTTGTCCCCAATTTGTGTAGAGTAGTGTATACAAATTTTGGTTTTGGGATAAAAAAGACCGAGGATGGATGGTCCTCGGTTATGAAACTGGTCAGACGGCTAATTCTCCGTCTTCTCTAAAATATACATGGTGTTGGGGAACCGTAATGGCCCCAATTTGCTCACCCACGACTCGGTATACACCACCTCGAGGTGCATCATGTAAAAAATATCCTGCCACCGGTCGTCGGTCTCGTTATTGTGTGGCCCACCGAACTCGAGGTTGATGAGCACATCGCTGACCCGCCCCCAAAACGCCTGCCAACGCGTGTGGGGAATGTCCTCGAAAACGACGATTCGGCCACCAGTACGCACGGCACGCACCGCCTCACTTAGTAGTTGCACCGGGTTTTCAGTGTGGTGGAGGACAAAGGCCAACAGCACGACATCGAGAGTGCTGGTCTTGACATCCAACCCACAACCGCAGAATTCAGGGTCATAAGCCACACCCACCCGTTCGGACAGAGCGTAGGCACAAGGTTTGCCGAAGAGCCACTGGCCGATGTACCCCCAGGGCGGGCCCACATCAACCATGGCGACATGAAAGCCACGCATACTGAGCGCGGCTCCAATGTGACCGGAGCCACAGCCGATGTCCAAGACACGGCTGTTGTCCGGTAGCCACCGGCGCATCTTGCCGATAAAAAACTCGGCACGCGCAAAAGCACTCTTGCGCACGAGCGCCTCGATACACATCGCCCACAGGCGATACGCCGACTCAAAGAACCGCTTAATCATGATCATGGCACACCTCCCCAGGCATGAATTTAGATCCATTCGGAAGTTTGTTTCCGACCGTATTATATACCATACTTAACCTCAACAGTCAATCATGTTATAATATCCCAAAAATAATATCTAAATAATTTTTTATGAGAGGGAAACAATGGATTCTGGTAATTACTGCTGTAATGGGCGGTATTTTTATTTTTTACGCCAATTTTTCTGCCGGCGCATCGGACTGCGCCACTTCGACGGCCTGGTCGAACATAAAAATAAACGAGGTGTCGTCATATACCACCTCGGATTGGGTTGAATTATATAATATATTTGATGAGTGTGTGGACTTGACCGGTTTAGAATTGCGAGATGCAACTACTAATAACAAACTGCTAACTTCAATCATTGTTCAACCCCATCAATTCACCACAACTTCCTTTAATAATCGATTGGACAATGGCGGTGACTCAATAATTTTAATCACAACAAGCGGTCTATTAATTTTTGACCAATTTAACTACAGCAACACTTCTTTCCCAAGCACCACCTCCACCCAAACTCTATCGCGTCGCGTAGATGGCCAGGACACGGATAGCGACGCTGATTGGGCGCTAACCGATAATCCCACTCCGGGAACGGCCAACACCATCACGGCGCCCCAAATCGACCCAAAAACAGCCAACGAAACTGCCATACCCGCCCCGACCGATGAAATCATTTCCACAGCCGATCCTTCTTCGCTGTGGGCGCAAATTCGCCTCAATGAAATCATGCCTGACCCGGATGTCGATGATGAATGGGTGGAAATTTACAACCCGGGCGCTGTCGCGATCAATCTCGCCGGCGGATATATTTGCGATGCGCGGGGCGCGACCACCACTTATGCCTGCAAAGATTTAGCCGGCACGATTGGCGCCATGGGATATTTAAAATTCGATTTGGAATCAACGAGCTATCTCAATAACACCGGCGACAGTGTGTATTTAAAAAATCCCGCCGGCGCGACTGTAGATTCGGCCACCTATTCCGCATCGGCCAACAATCAAACTTACGCGCGCGCTATTGATGGCACCGGTATTTGGAAATCCACCCTCACCCCGACTCCGGACGCGGCTAACAATATTTCGGAATCGGAAAAAAATAATCCGGAAGATGACAGTGAATCAAACGCGTCGTCCACCACCAAAACATCTTCCAAAAGCCCGATCAACAAGGATATTGTTTGGACAATTAAATTCCCCACCAAAATCGTGGTTGGCAGCAGTACTGTATTTAGCGCCGATGGTTCGCTTGACACCCGGGGTGGCCGTCTGCAGGTCGCCTGGGATTTGGGCGAAAATACAATCGCGACCGGTACCAACATCTCATACTCGTTCGTATCTTCCGGCCCGCATTTGGCGACTGTGTTTGCGACCAGCACCGCCGGTAGTGTCAGTTTTAAAAACTTTAAATTTCGCGCTTATCCGACCACGACGGTATCGGCCCACATCGCAATTAGCGCGGTCATGCCCAACCAAACCGGCGACACTGACGACGAGTATATTAAAATAAAAAATTTGAGCGAGGTCGCGGTCGATGTCTCACTGTGGCAACTGATGTACAAAAACCAAAGTTATCAATTTCCGCGCAGCACCACTATCGCCGGCCACGACGAGCTTATTTTTTATCAACCAATCACTAAGTTTACCCTCAATAACAGTGGTGGCGCGATTGAACTGCGCGATCACGAGGATTTTCTGGTAGATGTTTTTGAATACGGCCAAACCAAAGCCGGACAAGAAATCGCGTCAACGGAAAACTCGACCACTGCGATGAAAATCGCGAACGCGCCCGCTTCGCCCGCCAAAAAACCCGGCGCACCTTACCTCGGATCAATATCGATCACGGACGCGCGCGCCGCGAGTGACGGCGCCATCGTCAAAGTCACGGGGTCAGTGGTGGTCGCGCCCAATATTTTCGGCAGTCAGTATTTTTATTTGTTTGACGGGGAATCCGGCATTCAAATTTATCAGTATAAAAAAGATTTTCCACCATTAGCGATCGGCGACAAAATTTCCGCCGAGGGCACACTCGGCACCGCGAGCGGAGTCCGGCGGATTCGGTTAAAATCCAAAAATAATATCGACATTTTAGCCACCGGTCAAGAGATAATTATTTCCACCTCCTCCATCGAGGAAATGGCGGAAGAAAAATTGGGCGGACTCGTAAAAATTTCCGGTGAAATCACCGAGATCAAAAGTAATCTCATGTATATCGATGATGGTAATAGCGAAGCGGTGATATATTTCAAAACCAATGCCAAAATCGACAAGAAAAAATTTAAGGAGGGTGAAAATATCACGATAACCGGGGTGCTGGAACAAGCGAAAACCGGCTATCAAATTTGGCCGCGCGGGCCAGACGACATTGTTTCGATCGGATCATCATCGACGGCGTCATCGACCGCGCCGGTCACGAGCAAACAAACAAATATTTTTTCCAATGAATACTTCGCGGCCACCGCCGGCGGACTGACTGCTTTTATTTTGGCCTTTATTGCCCGCGCTCTATGGTTGCGCAGATTGGCATAATTAGTTATACTACCATGGTTAATTAACCCATTTTTATGATCAATAAAGTTTTTGCGGGGTCGCTCGCTGTGGTTGTGGCCGCCCTGCTCTGGAGTTTGGACGGCACATTTTTGCGTCCCAACCTCTACGCCTTGCCGTCGACATTGGTAGTATTTCTCGAGCATCTGCTGGGATTTATCGTTCTGGCGCCTTTGCTGATTTATTTCCGCGGACAGCTCAAAAACATCACCAAAAAACAATGGCTGACTATTTTTTGGGTGGCGTTATTTGGCGGCGCGCTCGGCACCACTTTCATCACCAAAGCGCTTTTCCTTACCGGCTTTAAAGACATCTCGGTGGTGATACTACTGCAAAAATTTCAACCGATTTTCGCGATTTTTCTCGCGGCGATTATTTTACACGAGCGCTTTCCGCGCCGATTTTATTTCTACGCGCTCATCGCGATCATCGGCGGCTACTTTACCACTTTCCGCGACCCCTTCACTATCGCTTCTTTACCCCAGGCGACTATGATTATCGCCGGATTTTCGCTCGCGGCCGCTTTTTCTTGGGGATCATCGACCACTTTTGGCAAATACTCGTTAAAAAATATTAACTACGGCCTGCTCGCGGCGTTGCGGTTTGGTTTTACCGTGCTCATTATGATTGTGCCGGCTTTATATTTTTACGCGTCGGCCATTCCCACCGCGACCGGAAAAATCTGGCTCACACTCATCGTGATCGTGTTTACCTCGGGCGCGGCCGGTATGTGGCTGTATTATTATGGCCTAAAAAAAATCCCCGCTTCAATCGCTACTTTGTGTGAATTATCATGGCCATTATCGGCTGTTGTTTTTGATTATTTTCTCAATCACAATATTTTGTCCGCTTCACAAATCGCCGGCGCGCTCTTATTATTACTCTCTGTTTACGAGGCCACCGCGCTCAATCGCTCGCGCACGATATCGGGCACGGTGATCCAGGGCGCTGGCGCCGGAGCCGGTCTCGGGTATCGCACCGCCAATTTACTGCCGGCGCGCGCTGGTGGATTGGTACGCGGATTGTATGGTTGCACTGTGCGTTTCGAAGGATCTGTTTACGAAGGACTGCTGTATTATGGTATAAATTCACTTACCAAAAAACTTTGCCTCGAGGTGCATATTTTAAATTTCACCGGCGACCTTTGTAATAAAAACATTACGATTGTTACGGACAGATTTTTACGCTTGCCGAAGAAATTCAACAACCCCGCCGATTTGATCGCTCAAATGGCTGTGGATTTAAAAAGGGCGCAAGAATAATTCATCACTCCTTTATTTATCCACCACAAAATACCCTTGACAATATCACGGGTATTTTGTTGCCGTAAAAATTTAATTACTATATACTATTATCAGCCCTTTCGTTTCTAACCTGCAATTCCTGGGGAGGAAGACATGAGAATCGGCGTCATCTGTTCGGTGAACCCGAATATTTTCGCGGATCGCATTCGCGAGGTATTTGGTCGAGAGTCGACAGTGGAGGTTGTGCCCACCACCAAACACCAGTTGCCAGCTTTACTCATGGAAGTTCAGTCAAGACAATACACCCACTTGGTGTTTTGCTCCCGAGACTGGTTGGATAAAATCAAACAAATCAACCAGTCTGTCAATGACGAAACCACGGACCGCCCCACCCGAATGATTATTCTGGGCTCGGGCGATTGGAACTTGCCACCCGAAATTCACTCCAATCCCAATATTGGAGTGCTTTCGCAAAAAAAACTGACTCCAGGAGAAGTCTTACAGGTGTTTTTCAGTTAGAACACCAACCCCCTCCGACGATTATCGGAGGGGTATTTTTATTAAAGCAGGTTATTTTCTTCACCGCCACGGCCACGCGTTAAAACTTTACGATTTATTGTCTGATCGGCATCACAATATATAAATACGACGCGTCGTTTTGCGGAGTAAGCAGACAAGGGCTGTCGCCACTAATTACTTTGAGGGCCACACTGGTATCGGACATATTATTTAGCCCATCCAATACATAACGATGATTCAAAAGAATAGAATTTTCCTCCCCACTAATCTCCGCTGGAATTTCCGAAGTGTATTCGCCGGTTTGAGTCGAGGTTGATGACACCCCGATTGAGCCTTGTGAAGTATTTAGATCCAAAGATACCGCATTCACTCCGGTGGTGGTAAACAAAGCGGCCGCCTTAATCTCCTTCACCATCTGTCCGGTCGCGAAGGTCGCTGTGGTTTTGAATTCTTTGGGGATAATCTGGGTATAATCCGGATATTGCCCATCCACTAAACGCGAAACTAACTGCACACTGTCAAAATGCAAAGCGATCTGATTTTCCCCGACTAAAATACGCGAGTTTTTTTCCGTCTCCTCCGACCCATCGGCCAAACTAAGCACCCGACTCATCTCTTGCGCGGTGCGACCGGGTAAAATTACTTTAAAAACCTCACTGCCTTGATCGAGTTTGAGTTTTTTTTCAGCCAAACGATAACTATCGGTGGCCGCCATCACCAATTGACCAACATTGTTTTCCGTATTAAAACCAAAATACACTCCGGAAAGCTCCGGTCGGATATCGTTTTTGGCTACCGCCGGCAAAACCTGATCCAACCCCCGTTTTAAACTCTCGGCGTTAAGCATGAAACCTTTTCCATCCTCAAGAGAAGGAATAATAGGAAAGTCTTCAGCCGGCGACCCCTTGATCTTGGTGGAGGATTTGCCACACTTCACTATCAGCTCGCTATCCTGAAGCTCGATATCCACCTTTTCATCGGATAATAAATTCACAAAATCCATGAGGGTGCGGGCGGGCACGGTGAACGAGCCGGCTTCCTCGGTTTTGGAGCGTAAATTCGCGACCACCGCGAGCTCCAAGTTAGTGGCGATCATCTCCACTTTTTGGTTATCGGCTTTTATCAGGATATTACTCAAGATGGGTAAGTTAATATTTTTACCGGCCACCCCCACTACCAGCGACAATGTTTTAGTTAGTTTCTCCTTGGTACAAGAAAATTTCATATTTTTTAAATTTACTGAATAGGTTAAATCTTATCCCCACCCTTACCGGTTCGTAATTGTCTATATGTATATATATTAAAGTAATAATAAATAATAAGGGGTGTGAATAGTGGGGATAATTTTTTTATTTCTTGGCGGGCCTTACTAAAATCATGTTTTTACTGGGGACAAAGATTTGGGGACAGCCGGTGAATGGTGTGGGGAAAAATTATTAAAAAATATTTTACTGTGGATAACCGAGGTAACTGGGGATAAAAAAATATTTTTATTCAGAGTTTTGTCAACAGTCGATTTTTTATTTGCCAATATTATTTTGGGTTGTTAATAGTTTGTCAACAGGTTATCAACAGAATTTCAAGACGCGTTAGTTAAATATAATTTTTGTTTGATCAGTTCGGTTTCTTGGCGAAGCTTCATATCGTTTTCAATATCATTGCGAATCTTGGTGTGAGCGTGCATGGCGGTGGTATGGTCGCGACCACCCAATTCTTCACCAATGGCGGGATAAGACATTTTAAGGTCTTCACGCATCAAATACATGGTGATTTGGCGGGGTAATGATAGCTTTTTCTCGCGATTTTTACCCAAAATGTCGTCCACCGGCAGGTTATAAAACTCCGCCACGGTATCAAGTAGTTTTTGGGGGGTAAGCGAGCGGCGCAAGGCGCTGGTTTCGTTGTTGGAAATCAAAGTTTTGACGGATTCCTCGGTCGGTTCGATGTTTTTTAGTTGGTGGAAAGCGATGATTTTATTGAGAGTGCCCTCCAGCTCGCGAATATTGGTCTGAATCGCCGCCGCCACAATTTGAATGATTTTTTCACTAAGAATAAAGTTTTTTTCCGCGCATTTTTTTTGTAAAATCGCGACGCGCGTCTCGAAATCAGGCATCGCCACATCCACAATCATTCCCCATTCAAAACGAGATTTAAGGCGGTCTTCGAGCGCCGGGATGGCCTTGGGAGGACGGTCAGAGGTGAGCACTACTTGTTTGTTGGCTTGGTGTAATTCGTTAAAAGTATGGAAAAATGATTCTTGAGAGCGGTCTTTGCCGGCGATGAATTGAATGTCGTCGATCAGTAGTAAATCGATGTGGCGATAACGGTTTTGAAAATCCTTAGCGGTCCCGTCTTTCATGGAGGAAATGAAATCATTGGTGAAGCGTTCGGCGCTGACATACATCACATTGATGCTGGGATTTTTGCGCACCAATTCATTGCCAATCGCCTGTAAAATATGGGTTTTGCCCAGACCGACGCCTCCGTAGATAAATAATGGATTATAGGCTTCGCCCGGTTTATTGACTACCGCCTGGGCGGCGGCATAAGCGAGCTCGGATCCGCGACCGACGACAAAGGTGCTAAAAACATATTTGGGGTTGAGCACAAAACCACCGCAATTATTGTATGAAGTGGGATTTGATTGGCCGGGGTGTTGATCGGAAGCGGGTGCGGTTGGTTCTGTGATGGCGGGCTCCAAAGGTTTGATCGCCTGGGCGGCGGCCAATTCAGCGGCTGAAACGACATTTTTAATATTATCGATTTTATACTCCAATTTTTTGATGGGTTTGCCGGTGAGGCGTTCGAGCGCCTTGACAATGATTGAAGTATATTTTTCACGAATCCAATTCAGGTGAAATTGGTCGGGCACGCATAAAAACACCTGACCATCTTGAAAACTGATAATGCCCGTATCTTTGAACCAAGTATTAAAGTTGGCTTTGGAAAGGGTAAGCTCGAGTTCGGCGAGCACTGATTGCCAGATTTCATGATTGGTCATACGGGGCTATTTTAAGATGGGATATTTAGTTAAAATCGTAAAACAATATTAGTTTATCATATCCTGATTTTTGCGCAAACTAAGCAAAAAGAATAGTTGGGGATAGGGTGTGGACAGGGTGTGGATAAGTGACAAGCGATTCGTATTGTTTGTCATCCTGAGTCCGCCACAGCGGGCGAAGGATCTAACTCAAATAACAAACTCAAATAACCTCTTGACAATGAGTGAAATACCGTGTATTCTAACCTCACTCAATCAGCGCTGACAGCTCCGTGCTGACAGCTAAATATTAACATATGCCCAAACGAACTTATCAACCCAAAAAACGCAAGCGCGCCCGCAGTCACGGTTTCATGCAAAGAATGAGCACCAAGAATGGTCGCGCGGTTTTGGCCCGTCGTCGCGCCAAAGGACGCAAGAAATTAACGGTTTCGGATGAAAAGAAGGGTAAGCGTTTGCGCAAATAGGCATATTTTGGCCAATTTTTGCACTTTAAACCCGCCGCGAAGTTATTTTCGGCGGGTTTGTGATATAATGTAGGGGGGGGCATTTTGTCTGTGAGCATTATGGCACGCTCCTTGTGCGTGGCAGTGTCGCTTTGCCACAATGCTCACAGACAAAATAGGTGATATTTAGCGATGTAAATGTGATATGGTGCCGGAAATCAATAGATTAAAGAAAAAAAGAGATTTTGATCTCATCATCAAACACGGCCATTGGGTCGGGGGTGGGTTTTTGACCTTAAAATATTTAGAATTAGCCAAAATTCGTGATTATTTCCCCAAGAAGATGGATGTGGATAAGTTTGAAAAACAGCTAAAATTAGCCTTTTCAGTGGGGTTGAAGTTGGACAAACGAGCAGTTGTGCGCAATCGGGTGCGTCGACAAATTCGCGAGGTGGCGCGGTTGCTGATTAAGGCGGAGCGGATTAAATCGGGTTATTATTTGATGTTTGTGCCCAAATCAAGTATCAAAGACAACACTTACGCTGAAATTAGCCAAGAAGTGGAGTTGTTGTTACAGCGAGCGGGGGTTTTAGCGCCGTCCGTGTCGACCCAATTGTCATCCCTTCGACAAGCTCAGGGCAGGCTCTGAGCGCAAGCGAAGGATCCCCAATCGATTGGTGGGGATTCTTCGTTTTACTCAGAATGACAGTCATATGAAATTTTTTCGTTATCTTCGTCATCCATTTCTTTGGGCTATCCGTCTCTATCAACACACCATCTCCCCCGACCATGGTTTTTTTAAACACCGTTTTCCATACGGTTATTGTCGATTTCATCCCAGTTGTAGTGAATACGGCTATCAGGTGATAAAAAAAAGAGGCCTACTGATTGGCTTGCCTCTGGCTATTTGGCGGGTGTTGCGATGTAATCCTTGGAGTAAGGGTGGGATTGATTTGCCGTAATCCCGTCACTAATTTATCTCAACAACTTTGTTTTTACTCGTGAGCCCTCTCACGATTTTTATTTTACTTTTGGAAGTATCAAAATGCTCGGCTAGTAATTTAGTGAGAGCGTCGTTGGCTTTGCCATCGACTGGCGCGGCGGTCAGGCGTATGCGAAAACTACCGTCTGGTTGCGGGATTACTTCGTTGCGTGACGCGCGAGGTGCGACTTTGATAGTGATGATTGCCATATAGTATTTGTCATTCCGAGCGAGCCCGACGGGCGACGAGGAATCTGCACCAATTACGATGCAGTGAAGATTTCTCACATTCGTTCGAAATGACAACTATTGAGTGAGGCGGATCTTTTTGAGTAAATCCAAATCTTGTTTTACTTTATCGTGTTCGGTTTCCAAATACCAATTTATTTTTTTTAGTTTGGGATGAGTGATGAGCGCCTCAAATCCGGCGCGCCCGATTTTCCCATCGCCGATATGTTCGTGGCGATCTTTGCGCGAACCCAGTTCAGTCATAGAGTCATTGCAATGAGCGATTTTTAATTTATCCAGGCCGATGGTTTTATCAAAAAGTTTCAAAGTGGCGTCCACGGATTTTTTATCGCGCGTGTCATAGCCCGAGGCAAATCCGTGTTGGGTGTCGTAGCACACGCCGATATCGTATTTTTTTAATTTGGGATGATGAATTATCTCCGCTATTTCTTCGTAGGTATCGCCGATGATTTCACCGGCGCCGGCCGAAATTTCTATCAGAAATTGCGTTTCGCCTTGGTAGTCTCTAAGTATTTCAGCGAGGCCGTCGATCAGTTGTTTGAGTCCGGCATCGTGTCCGAGATCCTTGTAACTACCGAGATGGGTCATGAGGTATTTGGCGCCGAGCATGGACGCGCGCTCGAGTTCTTGGCGCACAACCGAGATCGAAGCGTGATAAATACGCGGATTGGCGGAGGCAAAATTGATAAAATACGGGGTATGCACCACCCACTCTTTTTGATTGGCAATTTTGCAGTTGGCTTTAAACTTTTTAGCAATTTCGATATCACACGGCGGCAAAAAACCACCCTGCGGCGAGCGGGTAAAAAATTGAAAAATTTCACAGCCGATCGCGGCCGCGTTGAGCGGGGCATTGATTAGCCCGCCGGCGATGGATACATGCGCGCCGAAGTACATACATTGGTCATTCTGAGCCCCGCACATGCGGGGAATAATTTGTTCATTCTAAGTAACTATTCTATTATGAATTTATATCGCGGTCAAATCAATATTTGATAATTTGGTATATTTAGGATAATATATCATACCGAACCACACCGAAACCAGGGGGGGGCAAAATGAGACCGATAAGAGGACCGGGAGGTCGGGCCATGGCCACCCAACTGGAAATAACATACCAGTTGGCCTTGGCCGAAGACTGTTTGTCTATAGAAGCGCGCGAGCATTGGGAGGCTGAGCTGGCTAAAGTGAGTTCAGCTATCCATCTTTACGATGTGGAGGTTGACGAGGCTCTTGCTTCAGAGCTTCAGGTTGCTCTTGAGCAATCAGACGAGCCCCCATTGACGGTAAGTCAGGGGTGGATGAGTAAGTTCTTTGACAGGCTCATTGGTTGGTCGCTATGAGTATTTTATTACGGCGACCCAATTTCCCGAGATGCGCCACTGCGCCCATCTCGGTTTTTTATTTGGGTTTAGGATTTAACAGGCTCAAATTCATTTCATCATACGGTGGGCGCGGGGCGTAGCCGTTTTTGGCCAAATATTCCCAATCCAACAGAGCCTTTTTTGGTGTGGCCGTAAGAGTGTCGCCGGTTTGTTCATATCCCCCCCACATTTCCGGTTTGATGTGCTGATAAGTAATTTGAGTATTACCCACCGCGATTTTTTTGGCCCGTTTTTGCGTTACTAAAGTTATGGTGGTCGGTTGTTGGCTAAGGATGCCGGCGCGCGCGAGTACCCACTCCAATGATAAATAACTGGGCGCGTATATTTCACACGCTAATTGTTCGTAATCCACTTTGGCCGGGTCGGTGGTGTAATATCCTTGGCTTAGGCGGGTGATTTCCCTATTTTTTACCAAGTGCGCCAAAGCCACTCGCAAACTCACATGTTAATATTGTTGTATCATATATTTATAGCCTTATCAAGATACCCTTTGTCCACAATGGCGGGTTCAGAGCTTGCAGAAGAGATGGTTGGCAATGCGAATCGCTTGTCACTTATCCACACCCTAATTTGCCAAAAGCGGTCGGGGGGGGGGTATGATATGAGAGTAATTATTAATTTTAAATGTATGAGCAAAATTGAAGAATTCGAATTAAGCGGGTTAATGTCATATCCAAATGACAGAAAACCGACAGCCGATGAGTATAAGACACCTATTAAAACAGATGAGGAATTTTTAGAGATGGGGCCAAAATTTACCGCGTATTATTTAACTGAACAATCAAAAACCACCAACCAAGGCGAGGTAGATGCTGGTAGCGTTCGTAGCCAATTGTTGGCAATTTTTTGTTATAATAGAAAATTATCAGCCAATGATGAAGCACTAAGGTATTTTGATGATCTCGCCAGGAAAGCTTATGTCGAACTCCGGTAGATCGCAAATTATTTAACCAAAAAACCACCCGCCGAGCGCGAGTGGTTTTTT
>Ga0172379_10001100_pt1 | contig 58042 bp, 53 predicted proteins | sample GrowelOW334metaG_FD_119756 | JGI IMG/M metagenome (GOLD analysis project Ga0172379, IMG submission 119756) | Groundwater microbial communities from an aquifer near a municipal landfill in Southern Ontario, Canada - Groundwater well OW334 metaG | ecosystem: Environmental > Aquatic > Deep... | reverse complement strand
TCAATTTGCCCCATGTAAATGTTAGTACAAAGGCCTACCATGCATTCATAAAATCATTTCCATCAGAAATACAAGCAATGAGATCTGCGATGCGTATATTTAAAAAACTGGATTTTATGATTGATACATATGACTATAAGCAAGGTGTTAAGAATGTAATTACTGTTGCCAAGGAATTGAAAAAGCAGAAAAATGGTCGTGTTATCGGAAATGTTTGTATAGACAGCGGTAAAGATGCTTATGATTTTTTGAGACAATCAAAATATGTAAGAAGTGAATTGGATAAGTCCGGTTTTAAAAAGATAGGAATAACCGTTGCTGGTAATTTTGAGGAGAAGAAAATAGCAATATTAGCAAAAAATAACGCACCGATCTCAAGCGTTCTGGCTTGCACAGAATTGGTTACATCGGCGGATGCTCCGAAACTTGAAGCAGTACTGAAACTGGCAGAAAGACGTGATGGTAAAAAGATAACATACAGCGCAAAATTGGCTCCGGGAAAAGAAAGTTATCCGGCGAGGAAGCAGGTTTTTAGAAAATTCAAAAATGGTAGAATGGTAAAGGATACGATTGCTTGTGAAAATGAGAAACTTGGCACTCCACTGCTTAGGAAAGTAATGAGTAAAGGAAAATTAATATATAAACTCCCGAACCTTGATAACATCAAACGGTACGTCGGCAAACAAATGAAATCATTGCCGGAAAGATTAAAAGATGTAAACAAAAAACACGAATATCCGGTATCAATCAGCCCGAAGTTGGAAAAAATTATGAGTATACTTAGAAAAAAGTATAGGAATAAATAATTAACTTTAAACTTATGTTACAAGAATTCAAGAAATTTGCCCTAAAGGGTAATGTCATGGATATGGCGGTCGGTGTGATTATCGGAGCCGCGTTCGGTAAAATTGTCAGTTCATTTGTTTCGGACGTCATCATGCCACCGATCGGAGTTTTGACGGGCGGGGTTAATTTTGACGGATTATTCATCACATTAAAAAAAGCTACGGATACTACTGCTGCGGTGAATCTGAATTATGGAATGTTTATAAATTCCGTTATTGATTTCTTAATCATTGCTTTTGTAATATTTCTTGCTGTTAAGCAGATCAATAAACTGAGGAAAAAAGAAGAGGAGAAACCGATGGCTCCATCAGAAGAAATTTTACTACTGCGGGAAATAAGAGATTCATTAAAAAAGTAAATGGCTAGTGTTAGCCCCGACTTGCCAAAATTAGAAAAAAAATGTATACTATAGTTACTAAAATAACAAATATGCTATTTTGGCCTAAAACAAAAACAGAGAATAAAAACCTGCAAATGATCGGATTGGCGTTGTTTGTCGCCAGTTTTTTATTTATACCGAAAATTGCGCATCTGGATGACAGTCAGACGATAACTGAGGAGGAAAAACAGAAAATAATTACTGAGACAAACCAGCAGATAGATGAGAAGCAGACACAGATAGATGAACTGCAAAAGAAAATTGACCAGTACAAGGAAAGTATCGCGATAAAACAAAGAGAACAGGCTACTATTCAGAGTGAAGTATCTCTGATCAGTGATCGGATTGCCAAAAAAGAAGCTGAAGTCGCTTCAAAACAGACGATAATTGAAAAACTGGAATTAGAAATTTCCGACCTGCAGTACAAAATAGGGGAGAAGTCGAATGAAATAGGTAGTGAAAAGCAGGATCTCGGTGAAATTATCCGGGAGATGTATGAGTTTGATCAAAAAACATACCTGGAAGTGGTGGTGGCAAACAAGAATTTCTCAGATTATTTTCTACAACTGCAATACATTGAAGAACTTGGTAATAAGACAAAAGATGCACTTGATACATTACAAAATCTTAAGGACAGCTTGATTCAGCAGAATGTCAGTTTGGATGAGAAAAAAGCTGATGTTGAATTGGAAAGAAACAAGCTGGTGGCTGATCAGCAGGATTTGGAAGGGGAGAAGTCGTATCAGGATAATCTGCTTTTCCAAACACAGATGGACGAAAATAAGTTTCAACAATTGGTTGATGAGGTTAAAGCTGAGCAGAACAAAGCTAATTCTACGATTACTGATCTAGAAAGAGAAATGCGTAACCGACTGGAGGGTGAGGCTTATGACGGCGGTGGAGCAGAAATAATTGCGGGCACAGCTACACTATCCTGGCCGGTTGATCCGTCATTGGGAATTTCCTGTGGATTTCATTGCGGTGATTATCCGTTTGCAAGATGGTTTCAGCACAATGCCATTGATATCAGAACATCACAAGGAACAGCGTTAAGAGCGGCTGCCTCCGGTTATGTAGCAATTGCTAAAGACGCTGGACTTGGTTACAGTTATATATTAATCGTGCATGGAGACGGCTTGGCAACTGTTTATGGTCATGTCAGCAGGATTGATGTTGTACCAGACCAGTTTGTTCGCAGGGGAGATGTAATAGGTGCAACGGGTGGAATGCCAGGTATGCCGGGAACCGGAAGCTTCAGTACAGGAGCGCATTTACATTTCGAAGTCCGAATTGACGGAATTCCCGATGACCCAATGAAATATCTACCGTAAAAATATTTCGTAAGATTACTTTTTAGATACGAAAATATAAAAGGGGACCTAAATGGTCCTATATATTTTGATATGAGTGGCGTCGTTTAATAAATCTTATAAGACGCCAAAAATAGGCTTATTTCAAATATGGGTCTGATAATGCCTTGTATTTAGATATCTCCTTAACAAATGTATTAAAAGAAACTAATTTTATATTTATGTTCTGACTAACTCTTAATGTCTTGGCTCTTTCCTCGATTGTAGATTCAGATATTTCTTTATTCGAAACAACCAAATATATTTTGTAAGGAAAGTTTTTATACGTTCTGATCTTGTGAATTAGGTTGTTGGTAAAATGACTTATTTCGGAATCTGGAAAAAATACATCAACAGCATACTTGCCACTCTTATGATAAACAATAAAATCAGCTTTTAATGTATTATCACCTACTACAACTCGAGCTTGATTATGGACAAACGGTTCATGGTAATATTCTTTAAGAATAGCATATACATCTTGTTCCGCCTTAAATCCTCTGTCCCATAATACCTTTGACTTTTTACTTCTAGTTACTCCTTTCGTATAATTCGTTTCAACTAACCCAAGCTCTTTTCTAATGTTCGTAATTCCACCAAATTTTCTATTCAGTGTTTTAACATTTGGCAGATATTTGTATGTATTCATATCTGACGCGACCGGCCATCTATCGTTCTCTTTATAAAATTGTCTAAAACCGGATAGAACATTATCCATTGACCATGATATATGAAATTTATCATATCCGCTTGGTATATCTATTAATCCATTTTCTTGTTTGTAGTACTTTGGATGCATATGTATTATTCCATTACATAAACCTTTTCCCCGAATCTGAGATCAATATAATCAATATTCTCTCTTGACGCTTGATCCGGAGTTTTTTTCTGCAAGTATATTTTTAATCTCTCCAGCTGGGTAGCAATGTCATCATTAACGGTAAAATATGCCTTCCAGCCTTCAGTGGTTAAAACTGCTATATCCTGGACTGCTTGAACCAGATTGCATTCAACTGAGCCATTAACGTTGCTATTGCCGGTATCGGACCTGTTTACGTTCTGATTTGAGCGATTAGTGTTTGCGGTAGCCCTGTTTATATTGTTATTGGATGAATTGATATTGCCATTTAGGTCATCGTCATCATCTTTACTGTCCAATGTCCCGCAAGTTGTTTCCGGTATTAAGAAGCGGTCAATATCAACATTTGTTTTATTCTTAAAACTATCCCTGATGATAATTACAGCATTAACCAGTTCTTCTGATATGATCTGATCCTTTAATTTGATCGTTCTTTTATTCAGATCCTCAATTTTTGGAAAATACTGTTTAATCTCCGCTTCCGGCACGAAATGTGTTACTACTCCCTGCAGATCCATATAATAAAACGCCTTTTCTGTGATCAGTGTCAGATTAGGAATCTTTTCTTTGAGCCGGACGATTAATTTATTGGGAAATCTTTTTGTGATAGTTATTTCATCCAGTACAAATGCATCCCACAGTTTCTGCTTTGCCTCATCAATATCGTACATAAATAAGTTACTTTGCTTGAATATTAAAAAGCGCCGTTCAATAAAAGACTTATTAACTTCAAATCTGACTGTGTCGTAAGTCAGCTCCTGATTACCGGTAACGTCAATAACCCTGATTGTAAAATAAGCTGAATAGAAAAAGAAATAGATTAATCCCCCAACAACAAGTGACAGTGCTATTACCTTAGGCCTGGCTATGAGTCGTAAAACACTACTCTGTTGTTTCTTTTTTTTAAAATATGGGTTTTCGTAAACCGGTTTATTTACGACTTTAATCTCCCTTTTGCGGAAACCTCTGGATCTTTTTAGTTTCAGTTTATTGCGGAACATTATTATTTGTTTTCTTTATACCAATCTTTTTTTGGTTTATAGGAAGTTAACGATTGTCGGGAATCCTTGAACCTTTCCATCGCCAGTTGAATCAGTTTATCGATCAGTTTCTGATACGAAATACCAGATGCCGCCCACAATTTGGGATACATGCTAATTGAAGTAAATCCGGGAATTGTATTCACTTCGTTCAAATAGATTTTTCCGGTTTTTTTATCAATCAGGAAATCAACCCTAGCCATGCCGGAACAGTCTAAGGTCCGATAGGCCATAATCGCCATTTTTTTAATACTATCAATTGTCTTTTTGGAAAGTTTTGCCGGGATAATAGATCGGGATTTATCATCAACATACTTGGCATCGTAATCGTAAAATTCATTGCTGGGAATTATTTCACCCGGAACCGATGCCTCGGGGGCATTATTCCCTAACACGCTGACTTCTATTTCTCTCGGTTTTTTAAGACCCTGCTCAACCAGTATCTTTCTATCATACCGTGAGGCCTCCAAAATTGACGATACAAGGCCTTTTTGGTCGTTTGCGAGCCCTATTCCCACAGAAGAGCCCAGATTTGCAGGTTTTACAAATATCGGGTATTTAAGTGATTTACGGATTGCTGAAATAAACTTGTTGCGGCTTAATGCCCATTCCGTTCTGAGGAAACTGACATACGGTAGAACTGGCAGTCCGGCCTGCATAAATAACTGTTTGGATACTACCTTATCCATCGCTACAGCTGAAGCTAAAACGCCGGCACCGACATACGGGATATTTGCCAATTCTAATAATCCTTGCAGAGTTCCGTCCTCGCCGAACGGCCCGTGAATTATTGGGATGATTACATCCAGACCTAATACATTTTCCCTAGCGCCTGAATTGGATACCTGCACTAAACCCTGTTTGGTGGAATCCGGGGTAACCATTTTTTCAAATTTTGGAAGTATTTTTTTTGTTCCTGTTTTCAGTGTTTCAAACACCGTGCCGCCGGCAATCCATTTTCCGGTTTTAGTTATCCCAATCGGGATTATTTCATATTTATTTCGGTCGAGGGCTCTAACAATACTTTCAGCGGATACGATTGATACTTCATGTTCTCCGGATCTGCCACCGAAGATCACCCCTACTCTAATTTTTCTCTGACTCATTTTAAGCGTCGTAAAATATTAAATGACTATTCTAGGAAGTTGAGGATTTATTCTGGTAACCACCTCATAATTAATTGATTTGGTATCAATCGCGATCTGATCGGCGGTAATTTCTTGCTTACCTTGTCTGCCGATAATTGTCACTTCATCCCCTGCTGCGACCGAATCAACATTTGACACATCAATGATAGTGAGGTTCATACAAACTTTACCGATGACCGGACATTTTTTTCCACCGACAAGCACTGTGCCTTTATTGGAAAGTTGCCGGCTGTAACCCTCGTTATAACCGATCGGCAGGATCGCAATCATCGAATCTTTCTTTAATTTGTATGAGCAACCGTAACCGATCAACGATCCTTTCGGCAGGTGTTTAATCTGTATGATTCTGGTTTTCCAGGACAAAACCGGCTGTAGCTCAAAGTCTGGAAATTTTTTGCGTACTGTAATTTTATTATTTTCCGAAGGCCATAAACCATAAGTAGCTATGCCCACGCGAACCATGTTGAAATGAGTATTGGCGGAGACAAGGGTTGCCGCACTGCACGCGGCATGCGGGATAGGTATTTTTATACCCATTCTTTGAAGCGAAAACAGCAGATTGCGGAATTTTTCAATCTGGGAATTTGTGAAATCCCAATCATTGTTTTCTGAATCCGCAAAATGGGTAAAGACGCCGATGATTTCAACCATACTCAGTTTTGAACACTTTTCGACAAAATCAGCCGCCTCTTCAGCCAGTATTCCGAGTCGGGACGTTCCTGTATCAACTTTAATGTGAATCTTCGCAATAATATTTAATGTGCTCGCAATTTTGGAGATTTCCTCTGCCGTATCAAAGTCATAAACAACTAAATCAATATTCCGTTCAATCAATTCTTTAATCTGTCTTTTTTCAAAATAACTCAAAACAAGAATCGGATTATTCAACGCCTTATTCCTGAGCAATAATGCTTCAGTACCATTCACAACCCCCAAATAATCAACTCCGCTATCAGATAGGATATTTGCAACTTCAACAATTCCATGTCCGTAAGCGTTACTTTTAATAATCGGCATCAGTAGAACTTCCGGTCCGGTCAGCTCTCTGAATTTAGCAAGATTATATTTAAGCGCTCGTGAATCAATTTCGACCCAGGAAAGGTTTTCTGACATAATCTATTTTTGTTTTATTAGTTTCATACCGCCCAGATATGGCTGCAGTTTATCAGGTACTGCTACACTGCCGTCCGGTTGCTGATTTTGTTCCAGAATTGCCGGGAATATTCTACTGGTTGCCAATCCCGACGCATTCAGCGTATGTACAAATGTACTTTTAGCTTCCTTGTTTTTAAACCGGATATTTCCGCGTCGCGCCTGGTAATCTAAAGCATTGGAAATACTGGATACTTCTTTATACGTATTCATGCTGGGGATCCAAACTTCCAGGTCAATTGTCTTGGCCATCGCCGCTGAAGTATCGCCTGCAGCCAGTTGCACGGTGTTGTAATGCAGGTCTAAGCCCTCAACCAGCTCCTGGGCGTGCTTAACCAGTTCAGCAAATGCCTGCCAGGAGTCTTCCGGTTTCGTGAGGTGAAACATTTCTATTTTATTGAACTGATGTCCGCGCACCATTCCTCTTTCTTCCGTACGGTAAGCACCGGCTTCTTTTCGGAAACAGGTGGAAAGGGCGAAATATTTAATTGGCAGATCATTAATATTCAAAACTTCGCCGGCGTGGTAATTGCCAAGCATCATTTCACTGGTTGCGTTCAGACATAGTTTATTATCATCGGTCCAATAAAGATTATCTTTGAATTTCGGCAGATGACCGGAAATGTATGCTGAATTTTGATTCAAAAGGTATGGCGGAATCATGAATTGATAATCAGGATGCGCTCTGTGATAGTCGATAAAGTAGTTTAATAGTGCCCATTCCAGTAATGCGCCGTCTCCGGTATAAGCCCAAAAACCCGATCCGGACATTTTAGCTGACCGCTTATAGTCAATTAATCCGAGATTAGTAGCCAGTTCCACATGATCCTTCGGTTTAAAATCGAATTTGGGTTTTTCACCAAAAGTGCCGACAATTTTATTATTTTCTTTTCCGCCCGCTACCACATCTTCCGCAGGAATGTTCGGCAGCGCACCGATTAAAGATTTAAAATCATCTTCTACTTGTTCAAGTTTAAGATCCAACTTTTTGATTTCTGAGCCGGCTGTTTTCATCAATTCCACTGTCTTTTGGTCCGGCTTTGTTTTGGATGCTTTGTTTCTTTTGGCCTGAAGTTCTTCTTTTTTGGTCAGAATCGTCCTACGCTCAGTATCCAGATTTATTATTTTTTCCAAATCAAATTCTTTTTTCCCCATGCGCTTGAGCAAAGACTTTTCAACTTCTTTTTTATTTTCAGCTATATATTTGATGTCCAGCATATATTTAGAGATATTTGATTATTTCTTCAATATTTTTCCTACGACTATCAATTGTTTTATATTCTTCTTCAGTAAGATCTTGCAGATACTTCTTGTAGGTTTTTTCAATAAAAAGCGCTCGATATGGAAAGCCCGGACGGAAATATTTATGTACTTTTTCAGTTAGCTCGCCATGGATGGCGTGATGGACTGTATATATCTCATCTACCGATTTTACCAAACAAGTCACAGCGGTAAAATGAGCCGATCGCTTTTTTGGCGGAATGTCCTGAATCTTTTCTTTCAACAGCCTAAGCGCTTCTTCGTCTGACATAACGTATCCCAACCAGCGCCTGGATTTTACACCCGGTTCGCCGTTGAGGTAGTCAATTTCCAATCCCGAGTCTTCCGCGATAGTGGGGATTTTGGCGATTTGGTAATAATAAATAGCTTTGCCCTGGGCGTTCTCGGTAAATGTCTGTCCCATCTCCTCAAAAGATTCTTTAATATTCAAACTGGACAATGTTTCAACATCAATATTAAATCCCGACAGCAGTTCAGTATATGCTTGTATTTTGGCCGGATTGCCCGTTGCTATTAAAACTTTCATAATTATAATCCTAAATTATTACTTATCTGTTTCATTGCCTCGAGTGATAATGCGACAAACTCATTTAATGTCAGGTCAATTTCCCGGCACGCGCTAATTGTTTCACGGTTTGCTCCCCTAGCGAATGATTTTTCTTTGAAACGGTTCAGTATATTGTCGACAGTTAAAGCTTCCAGTTTTTTTTCCGGGATAACTAATGCGGATGCGACTATTAATCCGGTTATTGGATCGGTGCAAAATAATGATTTCGCCATCAGGGTTGCTCTCGGTATGCCATGTGCTTCATTGTGGGTGATTACTGCATCTATGATATCCTGATCCAACCCTATTTCCTTCAGCATTTTTCCGCCGACTATTGAATGCTGTTCTTCATCATCCCTTGTTGATTCATAATCAATATCGTGCAGTAAACCGGCGAGCGCCCATTTTTCCTCATCCTCTCCGAAATGCTGTGCTAATTTTTTCATTACAGCTTCAACAGCCAGGGAGTGTTTGATCAGATTTTTGCTTTGGATATTTTGCTCTAAATAAACTATTGCGTCTTGCCTGTTCATTTATTCCGGTTTTAAGGTTGGGAACAGAATTACTTCTTTTATGCTGTGCGTGTTGGTTATTACGTTTACCAACCGGTCGATTCCCATACCAAATCCCGCGGTTGGTGGCATTCCATATTTCAACGCCTCCACGAATTCTTCATCCTTTTTCATTGCCTCCTCATCCCCTTTTTTTGTCAGTTGCGATTGATGCATAAATCTTTTTTCCTGCTCAATCGGATCGTTTAGTTCGCTGTAAGCGTTACATAATTCAATTGCACCACCAACCACGATCTGAAAACGTTCAACGTATTTTGGTCTGTTGGGGATTTGTTTGGCTAGCGGAGACAGCTCAATCGGATGATTGATAATGAATGTCGGGTTGATAAATGTTGGCCGGACAAATTTTTTAAACAATTCGTCAGCAATTTTTCCCTTTCCCCATTCTTTTTCCACTCTTAATCCTTTTTTCTTTGCAATGTCAGCAATACTATTTTCGTCATATTCGTCCAAATCTACACCGCACGCATTTATCAGCGCTTCGCGGTAGTCAATTTTTTTGTATGGCGGAGTAAAATCTAATTCACTATTATTATAGTTGAGCTTTGTTGATCCTGTGACGTCTTTAACCAGATTGAATAATAACTGTTCCGTGAATTTCATCAGTTCTTTATAATCTTTGTAGGCCCAGTAAAATTCTATTTGGGTGAATTCCGGATTATGAGAATAATCGATGCCTTCATTTCTGAAACATCGCGCAATTTCAAATACTTTTTCAAAACCGCCGACAATCAATTCCTTTAAATATATTTCAGGAGCAATTCTCAAAAACAGATCCGTGTTCAGTGCGTTGTGGTGTGTTTTAAATGGCTTGGCAATCGCTCCGGATGCCACTTGTTGTAGAATCGGTGTATCAACTTCAATAAATCCTTCATCAGTGAAATAGTTTCTGATAAATTGAACAACTTTACTTCTGGTAATAAATATCTTTTTTACCTCATCATTGGAAAGCAAGTCCAAATATCTTTTCCGATATCTGGTTTCAATGTCCTTTAAGCCGTGCCACTTTTCCGGCAAAGGCATCAGCGCTTTTGAAATCAATAGAAATCCAGAAACCAGAATTGTATTTTCTCCTTTTTTGGTGACAAAAGATGTTCCGGTTACTTCAATAAAATCACCGACATCAACGTTATCTCCGAAAAATGCGTAGACATCCTCGCCGACAATATCTTTTTTAAAGTATATTTGAATTTTTCCTGATTCATCCTCAAGGTGAGCAAAAGTTGAACCGCCGTGTTTACGGATGCTTCTTAATCTGCCGACAATTTTAATTTCAAGCTTTGACTCTTCAAAGTTCTTAAAATCATCAAATACTTCTTTAACGGTATGTGATCTGTGAACTGCTGACGGGTATGGTGAGTCAATTACTGACCGGATATTATCAAGCTTTTGTTTTCTGGTTGTCTCCTCGTCCAGATAATCAATATTCTCCATTTAAGTATCGTAATTAGTTAGATTTATTGTCCAAATTATTATAACATTGTCCGGGCGTTTTTTCAAATAAAAAACCCCACATTTGTGGGGTTTTTAGCGTATGTTTAATTAGTCGACTTTAACTATCTCGAATTGCTTGAATCCCTGTGGAATTTTAACTTCCACACTGTCGCCGACTTTTTTATTTAAAAATGCCTTACCCATCGGCGATTCATTAGATATCCTTCCGTTTGCCGGATCCGCCTCGTTAGAGCCGACAATAGTGTATACCGATTCTATTCCATCAGAAGAAATCTTTATTTTTGATCCGACGACCACTGAATCAGAAAGCTTACCCGATTCAATCACCTGGCAATTTTTAATTACGTGCTCAAGTTCAATAATTTTTCCTTCGGCAAATGCCTGCTCTTCCTTAGCTTCCGTGTATTCAGCGTTCTCCGATAGATCACCCAATTCTTTTGCTTCACGAATTCGCTCCGCAATTTGCTTGCGTTTGATTGTCTTCAAAGTTTGAAGCTCAAGCTTTAATCGCTCCAAACCTTCCTTGGTAATAAATGTATTATTGTCTTCCATTTTGTTGCTAAAACCGATTAAATTATCTAATTTTTTTAAAGGTAGTGTTAAAGATACGCAATATAATTAACTTTGTCAAGTAGTATATTTTCTATTTAGAAAAGTACCAGCTTAATGCGTCGCGAGCCACTGGAAGAGCAACGGAGCTACCTTCGCCACCCTCCTCAATTAACACCGCGATAACAATTTCCGGAGTATCATAAGGCGCGAAGCCGACAAACCAGGCATGCGTTTTCCCGCTCGGTCCAAATTCAGCCGTTCCCGTTTTTCCGGCAGCGGCAACCGGTAAACTTTGCAGACCTGCCGCACTCCCGCTGGTTACGGCCTGCCGCAAACCTTCCCGGACAATTTTCAAATATGCAGAATCAATGAAATCTTTCCTTATAACGGTCGGCTGAATCTTCGATGATACGTTGGAATCACTGCTATTAACGTATTGAACTAAAAATGGTTTGTATAACGTACCGCCGTTTGCAATGGTAGCGATATAATTTGCAACCTGTAGCGGAGTGACTAAAATATCACCCTGGCCGATTGCCAGGTGATAAGTATCGCCAAGGTACCAACGTTCACCTTTAGTTTCTAACTTCCACTGTTCGGTAGGGAGAAATCCTGCCGACTCGCCGGGTAGATCGATATTACTTTTTTCACCGACACCAAATAGGCCAGCGTATTTTACAATCCGCTCAAGTCCCAGTCCTTCCATTTCCCCATCGCCCCCTCCGACCAGGTAAAAAAATGTATTAACTGATTCAGCAAGTGCTTTTCTAACATCTGTAATTCCATGACCACCCGCTTTCCAATCCGGGAAAAACTGTGGTCCTGCTTTAATTCCACCGGTGCTGACTACTGTGGTGCTACCAGTGATAATACCCTCCTGCAGGGCAGCAGCGGCAATTACCGGCTTGATTGTGGAACCGGACGGATATTGCCCGGTAATACTCCTCATAAATAATGGTCGCGAAGGGTCATTTAATAAATCGCTGAATTGTCCCGGCTGCAAACCTTTGGCAAATGCATTGGCATCAAAACTCGGTACATTCACCAGTGCCAATACTTCACCGGTACGTGGGTCAAGCGCCACCGCAGATCCACCGGGAGCCCCGATGCGTTCTAATACACTGTTTATACTGTCATAAAGCACCTTCTGCAGGCCAATATCGATGGTTAGCGTAAGATTAGAGCCTGATTCGGGTTCTTGACTGGCAACCACCTTTTTTTCCTTGCCGAGCGAATCTACTTCAATTCTTTTTTTTCCGTCACTGCCTTTCAGTAATTTTTCGTAATACAATTCTAGGCCGGTTTTTCCAACATAATCGTTCATTAAATATTCACCGTCTGTGGAGTTTGCGTACTCTGCTTCTGAAATTTTTCCGGTATATCCGACAGTGTGTGCGGCAATTACCGGATTCGTATACTCCCTGCTGTCTCGTATAGAAATCACAACGCCAGCCATTGATTTGCTTTCAATTTGCAATAACAGTGCTTTGTCATAATCAATGTGTTCTTGGATCACTACTGGCTCATACGAAAGCTTGGGTGATTCGGCAACAAGCACCTTAATATCAACGGCAGGTATTTCCAGAATTCTGGCAATCAAGTCGTATATTCTTTGCTGTTCTGCTTCATTATCAGGAAAGTCAGCCGGAATAATGTTCAAGGAAAAATTAGCCACATTTCTCACTAATAATTCGCCATTACGGTCGTACATGACTCCCCTTCTGGCTTTTATGGTTTCAATCCGAATTCTGTTTCCGTCCGAAACATCACGATAGTAAGCTCCCCTGAACATTTGGAACCAGATGCTTCTGAATAATAGAATCGCTATGCCAAGCAGTAAAACTAAAAAGAAAACTCGAAGTTTTGATAATTCGACGGATACTTTTAATGCGGTTGAACTATACCTAGAATCCGGCAGATCATTTCCTAAAGTAAAGTTACGACTGTAGTTTCCGACACGTCCGTCTTTAATATTCTCAGAACTGCCGTAGATATCAAATGGATTGAAACGTTTCATAATTATTTTCTAACTAAAAACTGATTTTGAAAACGTTTGGTCAGTGAACGTAAAAGTAAAAATAAGATCAATGCTGACATCCCGTTTACTCCTGCCTGAATTAATATTCCTGACCAGAGGTGCGGAATCTGATAGGTTGTAATCGTCAGGCTGTTTGTGTAATAGAATAATACTGATGCGGCGAGGAACAGTAAATTGTAAATAATGCTTCCCGCGATTGCCATTAAAACAAACGGAAACAGCGATTTGTTTGTCAGTAAATTCTTCAGCAAATAATACAATACAATGGTAGTAAGTATGGTAATAATCGTAAATGTTCCAAACGGCATTATGGAGTATATCTCATGCAAGGCGCCGGTTAAAAACGACCACCACAAAAGCGGAATCAGCTCCAATCGAAATACCAGTAAAGTCAAAAATAGCACCACGATGCTAATCGGCGCAATTCCAACCACAAACGGCTCGATAAAACTTATTTGAATTATCAGTACGGCAAAAATTACGATTGCAATTAAAATATTTTTTGACATTTCTACCGGATTATTATCGAAACTATTTGTAAGCGGTCCAACGTGACTGGCGGTTGGATTGATGCTGTTTGAAATAATTCCTCAGTTTGGTTTGATATGGAACTTACCTGTCCGATCACCAGGCCCTCGGGGATATTTTCCTCAATTCCGGAGCTGACTACTATTTGATCGGTTAAAATTTCCTCAGATTGCGGAATTAATTGCATCTCCAGCGAAAGCCCCAACTTACCGACAACAACACCGGGGCTGTTGGTAGCGTTTTGTACATAGGCACCGATTGAGCTGTTTGAATCAGTGATTAGTATCATATTGGAATCGTTATCCCCAACTTCAACAATTTTTCCGACTAGTATGCCATCCTTGTAAACTACAGGCATTCCAACTGCGATTCCGTCATTTGTGCCGCGATCAAGAATATATAACTGAGTACCGGGATGTGGCGACTTACCGATTATTTGCGCTGCCTGAAACTCATAGTTATTACTTTTCAAGTATTCCACTTCCTGCTGCAAAACTTCGCTTTTGGTCATTAATGAATGTAATCTGGCGTTTTCGATTAATGCATTACTGAGCTGATTCTGAAGGTCCTGATTATTTCTGCCCAGCTCAACGGCAGACTTTATATTCTCAGAGGCGAAAAATCTCAAGCCGGCATTATAGGTTATCTTTTCAATCGGACGCAGTACATAAAAAACCGCATTTTCAACGGGGCGTAAAAACCCGACGGAATGCAAAAAAACTAGTAGCACGATGGCTACCAAAATCAGAAATAATACATTAATTCTTAAATTAAATATTTTCTGCCGCATATATTAGTCGGTGTTTACTTTAAATATGTGTCTTCCTGTGTTGAAAGAACAAACAGGTCCTTGACCGAATCAATATCTTCCAATATCAAGCCGGTTCCCCGAACCACTGCAGTTAGTGGGTCATCAATGATGTGTACAGGAATTCTTACCTCTTCTTGAATCGCCTTATCCAAGCCCCTTAGTAATGCGCCGCCACCGGATAAAACAATTCCTCTCTCATAAATATCCGCGACTAATTCCGGCGGGGTTGCTTCGATCGTATTCTTGATATTTTCGATAAATAATCTTACAGTTCTAGCCAGTGCTTCCTGCAGTTGTGCGGAATTAATGATAACTTCCTTCGGCAAGCCGGTAATCAAATCTCTGCCCCGCATTTTTGTTTCTCTTATCTCTTTTTCTGGATACGCGGACCCGATTTCAATCTTAATCTGTTCAGCAGTCCTTTCACCAAGCAGTAAGTTGAATTTATCGCGTGCATACTGGATAATATTGCTGTCCAACTCATTACCGGCAACACGCAATGATTTCCAGGTTACGATACCGCCCAACGAAATAACGGCAATTTCGGTAGTCCCGCCGCCGATATCAACAATAAAATTTCCGGTGGAAGTCTGAATCGGCAATCTTGCACCTACAGCGGCGGCCATTGGCTCTTCGATTAGAAAAACCTGTCTGGCTCCGGCGTTCAATGCCGCATCTTCAACCGCTTTGCGCTCCACCTCAGTAACGCTCATCGGAATCCCGATTACCACTCTCGGTCTTGGCAGGATTGAAAATGATTCACGATGAACCTTCTCTATAAAATGTTTGAGCATTTTTTCGGTTACCTCAAAATCAGAAATTACACCGTCTGCCAATGGTCTGGTAGCAACAATATGAGCGGGCGTTTTACCGATCATATTTTTCGCGTCATTGCCAACTGCCAAAATCTGGTCGGTTCGGACATTAATAGCGACAATTGAAGGTTCGTTAATTACAATTCCTTTGTCTTTGACATACACCAAAGTATTGGCCGTTCCAAGGTCAATACCAATATCCTGTGAGAATCTTCCGAATAGTGAATTAAACATTTGTTCCTTTTATTGTTTCAATTGCTTCGTTCAATTTGCAGATCTTTGTTTCCCCCGTTTTTCTGATTTTAACTTCCACATTTTCACCGGTTTTTTTACTTACCACTACTCTTACCGGAATCCCAATTAAATCAGCATCTTTTAGCTTAGAACCAGCTGTTTCTTTACGGTCATCATATAATACTTCAAGTCCATTTTTCTGTAAAGAAGCATAGATGGCGTCTCCTTGCTCATCATTATTAATACTGATCAGGTGGACATCAAACGGAGCGATTTCCTTCGGCCAGATTATGCCGTTGGCATCATTATTAATCTCCACAACTGTTCCCAGTGCTCTGCCGAGACCGATGCCATAACAGCCCATGACAATCTCTTTTCTTACACCTTTTTCGTCTGTATACATCAAGTCAAAAGCTTTAGAGAATTTTGTCTTTAAAGGAAAAATGTTGCCGACTTCAATTGATTTTTTTTCCACCAAATTCTTAGCATTGCATTCAGGACAGGAATTTTGCTCGCCGATAATTTCTTTGTTAACCGCGACTTCGCATTTTAGACAAAGATATATTATATCTTCACCGGAAGGAGTAACTGTTTGAAACTCATGGGAGTATTTGGAAAAAGTTCCTCCGGAAGCAAAGGTCAGATACGTAAGCTCACCTATTCCGATCCGGTTAAAAATATTCCTGTATGCCACTTTCGATTTTTCATAATAATCCTGAAAATCTTCTTCGCTTTTATGGAATGAGTAGAGATCCTTCATCATAAATTCTCGTCCGCGCAGGATGCCTGATTTTGCACGAAGTTCATTTCGAAATTTTGTTTGGATCTGGTAAAGATATATCGGCAGATCTTTGTATGAATTAATGTATTGCTTTACCAAGGGTACTACAATTTCTTCATGGCTTTGCCCGAGTACGTATTTTTTACCGGTTGCCGATTCTAAATGAAACAAAATGTCGATTTTTTCACGGCCGGTGGTCACGTAATTTTCATGCGGATGCAGCGCGGGCATATATATTTCCTGACCGCCAATCGCGTTTATTTCTTCCCTGATGATATTCTCAATTTTTTTAAGTACGCGCAGGCCAAGTGGTAAATATGTGTATACCCCTGCCATCAGTTTATTAATAAATCCGGCACGTACTAAAAGTTGCGCATTGGTACTTATCTCATCTTTTGGCGCATTTTTATTTGTTTTGGGGAATAGAGCTGATTGTTTCATATTTTATCCGGTTAAATTTTTCATGAATCCGAAGATGCTGTCTTTGAATCGGGATACATCCCTGACGCTTACCAATACAACCAACCCGATTAAAATGAAAAAACCAATCGTGTGGATCATTGATTCAATCTTTTGTGAGACCGGCTTACGTCGGATTTTTTCAATTAAGAGAAATAATACTCTTCCTCCATCCAAAGCCGGAAAAGGCAAAAAGTTTAGAATCATTAGGTTAATGGAGAGTAGCGCGGTAAACTGTAGTAAATATATGAAGCCCAGTTTTGCCACCCTCGAAGTCATTACGGCGATACCAATCGGGCCGGAAATATCCGCCGGTACAGTCTGCTCTACAATTAAGTTTTTCAGTAGCTCATAAAACGCTACTAGTATCTGCCAAGCAACGGAAAAAGATGCCTTAACGCCTTCCAAAATCGCCTCGTACCACGGATATGAAACGATTGCTGTTTCCACAAGACCCGTGCCCATTTTACCTACACCGGACTGATCGATATCTTTTAGGATGATTTCGGATGTGATAATTTCATTGCCACGGGAAAGTTCAACACTGATCGTTTGATCCAGTCTCGGCGAGGTATAGGCAATTAACTCATCAACACTGTTAAATTCATTGCCATCAATTGACAGTATATTATCACCCACTTCTAGCCCCGCATTAGAGGCGGGTGATTCTTCCAAGACAGATAATACCTGAATTTTTTCATCGCGAATGCGATCCATTGGCAGATTATCATTCACAACTGAAGGTAAGCCGATGAAAAAACCGATGCTTAACAAAACAACTGCTAAAACAAAGTTCATAAAAACTCCGCTGGACAGAATTACTGCTCTTTTCCAGATTTTCAGGTGGGCAAAACTGTCCTCATCCTCCTGGTGATCGCCCGACTCGCCTTTAATTTTTACAAAGCCGCCGAATGGAATCCAGTTGATTGAATAGATTGTCCCTTTGCGCTTAATACCAAAAATTCTCGGCGGGAACCCAAAACCAAATTCTTCGACAGCCGCCCCAAGTTTTTTTGCCGCAAAGTAATGTCCGGCTTCGTGGACAAATATTATCAGACCCAGTACTACGACTAAAATTAGAATGGTAGTTATCATAATTTATACGGTCATTATTTCTTTTTCTTTTTTTTCCGCGATTTCCCTAATCTTTTCTATAGATGAGTCTGTTTCCTGCTGCAGAGTTTTTTGTGTTGCAAACATTTCATCCTCAGATATTGCCTTGTCTTTTTCTAAAGCCCTCAATTCCTTAATTACTGATTCACGGACACCACGCACGGCAATTCGGGCATCCTCAACCTTGGCATTAATTAATTTTACCAGCTCCAGTCTCTTCTCCTCGGTAAGCGTTGGTATGCTGATACGGATCTGCTGACCCTCGTTTACCGGTGATAATCCGATTTCTGATGCATATATTGCATTTTCAATGGCTTTCAAGACTGATTTGTCCCAAGGCTGAATAAGTAGCGACCCCTGATCCGGCGCAGTAATTGTCGCTAACTGAAGTAAGGGCTGTTTAGTCCCATAACATTCTACTGTGACATTTTCAATCAGATTTGGCGTAGCCCTGCCGGATCTGATTTTAGAAAGTTCGAACTTAAGATGATCAATTGCTTTTTCTGAATCAGTTTTAAAATTATTGATTTGGTCCATGCTAAGGTAGTTAATAATTATTTCTTTTTTGGGGCAAATGTACCGGCATAGATGATTTCCGGCGCTGCGGGATCCATTAATATCGTGGTTATCTTTCTTCCGGAAGGAAATGTCTCAATTGTCTTCCAGGTCGTACTTGCATCAGTAGTTTTGTGGATAACTTTTCCGATTGTAAAATACATTTCGTCTGTATTATCCGGATTTACATCGACAGTTGATATTGGCACAGAACCAAACGGAAATAGTGTGGTAATCGGTTGCCAGGTTAATCCAGAATCAGGGCTTTTAATGATTCCGTAATTTGTAGCGATATACAGGATCTCAGGATCTTTTTCCGTGAACGTAAACCAGTTTATGGTATTAGCACCCGGCCAGTCTATGAAAGCTTCCTTTGTCATTAATGTCCAGTTACTACCCTTATCCGTTGATTTGTAGATCCCTTGATCCAACGATACGGCATAAATAATCCGCGTATCACTCGTATTTACATATAGCCGTTTGATCGTTGTTTTCAACGGAGAATCCGAGTTTAGGGTTGTCCAGGTTTCGCCGGAATCAATACTTTCGATTATTTGCCCGTCTTGGGTTGCAGCAATAATTCTTGACGGGTCATAGTAGTCGACGTTCACGGATACTATTAACTGACTCCGTGGCTCAAGATAAATAGTTTCCCAATTTGCTCCGTCATCCTCTGTTTTAATTATGCTTGAACCGGTTGCCGTATAAACTGTCTCGGGGGTTAGTGGGTCAATGCTAATGGTGGAATAGTTACCAGAGCTAACTCCAAATGCTGTCCAGGTTTCGCCACGGTCCATAGTGCGCCATATGCCATTACTATCCGTACCGATGTAGATTATATCCTTATTTTCTGGATGAAAGACCATAACGGTAGGATTTACATTATTGAGAGTAATTGTTTTCTTTTTATCCACGCGAACAAACACTTTTTGCATCCATGATTCAGCACTGTCATCTGAACGAAAGACCCCGCCATCAACCGATTTTGTGGAAGAAATGCTAACGCACCCAGCTCCTGTAACGCCAAATGAAAGTAACAATAGAATAACGAGATATAATGATTTACGCATTGGATTTCATTGTTAAAAAATAATTTTCAAGCGCTAATTGTGGATTAATGCTATTAGCAAATTTTTCTCTGATTAGATACAGTTTTTTTTGCTGGCTCACTAATTCTGCAAATGAATATTTAGCTGACAGTTTTATTAATGCCGGTAGCGCAGTAATATTTACGACCTGTTTTTCCAAATAATTCTTAATTAGTATACAGTCGTGCACAATCAAACTGAAGTAATTTATTAAATCGGTTGTGTTATCAATACGTTCCTGGTACTTTTTTGATCCCAAATACTGCTGGACATATGCAAATTTTTCCGGAATACTGCTGCCATATAATGATAATAATTCCTGAATATCGTTCAAGTATCTTTCGTATTTTGTTTGATCCTCATAGTACTCGATTGCTAAGCCGGGCTTTCCCATTGCCAGTGAAGCAATTGTATCAGCCTTCAATTTATCACAGCCACTATTTTGCAGAAGATCCCTGATTTTTGATTTGGTGACTAAAGAAAATTGAATAATCTGACAGCGTGATACAACCGTCGACGGGAGTGATTCTACATTTTCGGCAATAAGGATAATAATCGATTTCCCGGGAGGTTCTTCCAGTGTTTTTAACAAAGCGTTTGCTCCTTCAATATTCAGCTCACTAGCGGAGTTGATAATTCCAACGTTTCTTTTGCTTAAAAGGGTTGTTTTATAGAAGTTATTTTGAAAAACTCGTATTTCACCAACTGAGATAGTTTTTTTCTCTGCTTCCTTCTGTAATAAATGGAAATCCGAATGAACATTTTTATCAAACTGCTGACACGAATCGCAAACTCCGCAAGCATTAATATCTTTAAGTGTATTCCCCTTCTGGCATAATGCCGCCTTAGCAAAGGCGCTTGCCAGCTTGAATTTACCTAATTTTCCGGGACCAACAAACAAATACGCATGGGCAAACAGCTGATCGCTGATAGTGCGATCCAGAAATTCAACCACCTTTTGATTACCAATAAACTCTCGCGACTTCATTCTTAGCTTATTAACTGTCCTTTATTATAAAATAGCCTCATAATTCGAGGATAATGTAATCATATCATATTTTAAAGCACCATTCAAGCTGTATTTTGTCAACTATGAACCGATGTTTTTATGTTTGAGAGGGTTTCTGATGCAGTCTTTCCCCAGCTGAACTGTTTAACTCTTATATAGCCGTTCTTTATCAGATTATCCCTAATATAATCCTCATTATTAATGACGGATGACACTGATTTTGCAATTGCAGCGGGGCTATTTGGGTCGACAAGCAACGCGGCGTCGCCTACTACTTCCGGTATCGACGCTGAATTTGAAGCTACCACCGGCGTGCCGACTGACATTGCTTCCAGTGGCGGTATACCAAATCCTTCGTAAAAACTCGGGAAAACGAAAACTTCAGCTGATTTCAGCAATATGATCCGCTCCTCTTCTGTAATCCATCCAGGCTGTATGACATAGTTTTCCAGTCCGTATTCAGTGATTTTTTCCTGGGCAGACTCAAAGCGGTATCCTGGTTTTCCAATCAGCACTAGTTGGCCTTCGTAGTTATATTTCTTTTTTAAAATATTGAAGGCTTCGATTAAACCGGAAATGTTTTTCTTTTCCTCAAGCCTGCCGATATACAGGATAAATGATTTTTGAATATGATACTTTTTAAGAATCTGATCAATCTCCTGTGATGAAAATTCAGTCTGTAATCGTGAATTGTCATATGCAAGCAATGTCACGGCAATTTTGTCACTGTATTTTCGACCGAACAGCTCCAGTATTTCTGACTTGGTGAAATTTGACACGGTCAATATTGTCTTCGCGTGCTTGAGCGCAAATCTTGCCGAGAACCGGTGATAGTCGTATTCATTACTGCCGTATCTGCCTAATGTAAAAGTTCTTACCAGAATATTTATCACCCATTTACTGAACGATGTTTTGTACCCGATCGAATTTTTGGAATACAGTCTGTGAAATCTTTCAAATCCAACATCATGCAATGTTGTAACAGTATTTTTCGGATGAAGAAATGGTATAGTGTGAGCGGGAACAAAAAGAACATCGGGTTTTCGATAAAACATTTCCCAGGAAAGTCTTAACTGAGTCCATAAAAATTTTGGGGGCCAGTTTAAAACTTTGCTGATAAAATTTGCTGGCAGTTCGGCTAATTCGCCTCTTAGCGGTTCTTTGGAATATAAAATAAACTGATCATTTGGATCAGCGATTTTCTTGAATTCCTGGATTAGATAATAGGCATACCATTCCGTTCCGGTTTTTCTTAGTTCATTTGCACGGGAAGCGTCAATGCCAATTATCATAAAATACAGTTATGAATTTATTTCGTCTCTAAAATGCTACGTTTGTAGGAATCTAAATTTTCCAGAGCAATACCCGTGCCTCTTACAACCGAAAGTAAAGGTTCGTCTGCTACGTATGACGGCACGCCGGTTGTTCTTGTGAGTAGCTTGTCAATATTTCTTAATAATCCCCCTCCGCCACTAATCACAATCCCGCGGTCAATTATGTCTGCTGCAAGTTCGGGAGGCGTATCCTGGAGCACGTCTTTAACGGCCAAAACAATACCTCTTAATTCTTCTTCTATGGCGTCGGTAACGTCATCGCTGGTTGCGGTAATTGTACGTGGCAAGCCGGTTACGATGTCCCGTCCCCTGATGTCACTTGTCAGCTTCTCTGTCATTGGTAATGCAGAGCCAATATTAATTTTTAACAGCTCAGCGGTTTTCTCACCGATTGCCAGGTTATATTTTTTTCTGATGAATTCTGCAATCGCGTTATCAAATTTATTACCGCCGATTCTTACTGAAGTATTGGTGACCATGCCACCCAGCGAAATTACAGCCACCTCTGATGTTCCTCCGCCGATGTCAATAATCATATGGCCAGATGCCGAACCAATCGGGATGTTTGAACCGATTGCCGCTGCGATTGGCTCTTTAATAATATAAGCGGCTTTCGCACCAGCTTGTAGCGTCGCATCAATCACTGCACGACGTTCGGTGGAGGTAATTCCGGCAGGAACGGCAATCATTACTTCCGGACGAAACAGACGAACGCCCCCTAATGCTTTGTTAACAAAATACCTCAGCATACTTTCGGTAGTCTTATAATCCGCAATCACACCATCCTTTAACGGGCGTGAGGCGACGATCGTATCAGGCGTTCTGCCTAGCATTTCATTCGCCTCATTTCCTACCGCCAGCACTCTTTTATCAGAAATCGAAATAGCAACTACTGATGGCTCGTTAATTACAATACCGCGCTTCGGTACATAAACCAGCGTATTTGCTGTTCCTAAATCAATTCCAATTTTTCTAGACATTACTTAAATTTTACACTAAATTCACGATCTTGCCCAAGATCAGTTGGGAAAGTCACTATATTTTGCCCATCTTGTGTGCCTTTGTCAATAGGATAGTATGATTCTATCTTTTTCCCAAGATCAAGACTTATGTTTAACGCATAGACGGCTGTTCCGGATTGTTTCTGCACGAATAGTGAATACTGATCATCAGCAATTTTTTTAGAAATTGCGGGCGGAAGTTTATAGCTAAACATTAATTCACCTTGTTCCTGTGGTTCAATCGAAATAAATCCTCCGAATACAGTCTTGCCAAATTCTGTAGTAATTTCTACATCTCCCGGTTTTCCTCCGTGTAGTTTATCATTTTCCATAACTCCTCCTGAATTCAAAAGTTCACTTCCTTCGGGAACATAAACCCTGGTATATGTTCTGTACCGCGTTGATTTCCAATTAAATGTTCCCTGGTTGTCATAATTAATTTTTACGGTTGCAATATAATCGTCGTCAGAGTTTTTTTCAACATTGTAATTTATTGTTCTGATTACCCCGGGATCCGATTTAAGACTAGCCATATTTGAATCAACAATGTGCAAATAGTCGCCGTCGACTGAGCGGATATTACCACCCCACCCCTGATCTATTATTGATTGTTGTATTCCCCTGTCTTTCAAATATATAAGGATATGCTTTGCATTAGTGTCCTTCTGGAATGTATTCCATAAATCTGGCCAACGATCAGACGGAAGTTCAAGCACTTTATCCAGAAGCTTGGATGATAATACGCCGATTATCTCCTTACGTTCCGTTTCTGAAATACCTTGCCGGTAAAATCCCTGCTCAACCTGGTATTGCAGGGTTTCAATAAAATTCTCCGAAGTAAATGTAATTCCATTAACATCAATCGGCCCGGTTAAGGCAATAAGTGATTCGATAAATGTCGGGGTTACGGCAATCACGCCATCAATTTTATTTTCAGTCCCGCCTTCCTGATGGTAAAACCATTCAGCCTTTTCCGCGGTTGTTGGAAAATCGGGAGACCAGTTGGAATCGCGCATAAACCATTTGTCAGCACTCAAATATTTTTGCAGCTGCCATGGCGGTTCAGCGATTAATGTCCCGTGGTAAGGCGTATCCAGATTATAAATATTATCAGTATTAAAATAATCTATCGCGCCATTGCTCAATTTCAGAATTCCATACGTTCCAATGAATCCACCCGTTGGCCTAAGTTCCGTATTATTTTGGAGTAAAAATAAGTAAGTTTTTTTAGAAGGATAGCCGGCAATTTGTGGAATAGATTCCGCCGCCGGAATTGCTAATCTTAACCCGTCCTGTATTGCCGGTAACTGCTCCTTTAGTGGCGTGACAATTTTTTTAATTGAACCAATCAGGCCTTTTTCAGGAATATTATCAATCGCGTCAACCGCTAAATCAATATCCGCCTTAACTCCTTGGAGTAGTGGAGGAGCTTCATAAATTGTCTTAAGAATTCTTTTTGTTTGTTCCGGAGAAATTGTTGATAGACTTACCGCCGCGCCGTCTTTTTTTAAAGGAGAAAAAACAGAATCGCCCAGATCAGTTATATCCTGTAAACCATTTCCTAGTTGAATCGTAGCAATTAATATGTTATCAATGGCATTAATCTGGCGGCCGAGAATCGGAATAAATTGCAAAAATTTCAATTTTTGGACTTCTGATTTAGAATTTTGCAGTTTTTCATCCGCGGTAATCAATGCTTTTTTTGCGCCACTGAAATCCTGGGCTCCAATTGCGCCTTGGGCTTTTACAAAGTCCTCCCTACCGGCTAACGCAAAATCGTATGCGGATTTAACAGTGGGATAATAGATAATAATGGGAATAATAAGTAAGACAACAAGACCCGCAACATAATAGAGCCATTTTTTAGAATGCTTCACTTTTTTGCCGGAACGGTGTTTTTTTTCAGCGAAGTTCAGTCTGTTATTTTTTTTCATTTATTTTTTATTGGTAATGGTTTCCCTTTAAATTTTTTTGCATAATGTAAAAAATCTCTTACGTGAACCCGTGTTACATAATTAAAGATACCGGTTAAACCCGGATTTGCCGCGGATTCCCTGTGATGGTAATGGATCATTGCCGAATCAGCTACGTAGTACACTTTATGGCCTTTTTCCCAAAACACTCTACACCAATCTGTGTCACCAATGTATAGAAAATATTTCTCGTCCAGCAGCCCGACTTCTTCAATTGCGGATTTTCTTGCCAGGATAAAAGCGCCAAATAACCAATCAACAGGTCGGTTACTATTATGGTCAAAATCATGCATCAAATAATTTTTCAGGTATTTTTGCGCGGATTTTGTTTTACCCAAGGGACTTCTTCGATATAGAGGCATGATTCCGGTTGGAAAACGCAGGCATGAACTCTGGATTGACCCGTCGGGATTGAGCAATTTCGGACCGCAACATCCCACATCTGGATTGTTATCCATGAATGATACTAGTTTTTCTACTGAGCCGGAAGAAATAACAATATCAGGATTAACTATTGCAATATATTTACCGGAAGCTGCTCTGATGCCGACGTTATTACCGGCACTGAATCCTTTATTATGCGCCAGTTCAATAAAACGAACTGAAGGAAATTCATTTTTTAAATTTTTTACGCCACCGGTCGGCGAAGCATTATCAACCACTATAATTTCGTAATCAATTGAAATATTTGATTTCAAAATATTTTTCAGGCAATAACGAACAAGCCCCTCGGATTTATAGTTTAAAATAATTAGAGATAGAATCATTGGAACCACTTTTGAAGTTTATTTTTAGAAACTTTAAGTTTTGAATTAATTACAGCTCTTTTTTTTAGCATCTGAGGAAAATTGCGGTAAAAACTTATGATGGCGCACAGCGATGACGGTTCTCGTAGAAGTAAATAGATAAATTTCTTAATTTCATACCAGACAAGAAAAGGATTAAAAAATATATTAATCCAGCGTTCATTTTTGATCAACAAGGACCAATGGTTACGATATGACAGATAGTTTACCTTATTAGATTTAGTTTGCCGGTTCTTAATCGTACCTCGATCAGACAAATCAGTCACCATTGCCGCACCTCTGGCGTGAATCGCAACAGCTGATGCTACATAAGAAGAAGTATAACCTACTAATTGAAGGCGCCATGCCAGATCAACATCTTCCTTATATGAAAAAAAACTCTCATCAAAATATTGGTCATTGTAGGCAGCAGCATTTAGCGCTGCTTTCTGGTACATAACGAGGGCTCCCGATATGCCAAATACTTCCCCGGAATTACTGAACTTAACCGAATTCCTTTCATTTTCTCCCCGATCGACCGCCCTTCTGCTACGATAAATCGCAATTCCGGTAGAATCAATGATATCAGAATCAGAGGGGTTATTCAAGTCGGCAGTTGATTTTAACAGCTTGCCGCCGACAGAACCAATAGTCGGGTCTGACTTAATTTTATGATAAAGTTGTTCAATAAAATTTCCGGACATTACAATGTCGGTATTGCAGAGCATTACATATGGAGATTTCGAAAGTCTTATTCCTTGATTGTTCGCCTGCGCAAAACCAAGGTTGCTATGATTCCTGATTATCGTTACGTTCGGATGATTTTGTTCAATCCAAAATACTGAGTTATCTGATGATCCGTTATCAATAACAATCACTTCGAAATTTCGTAGTGACTGAATATCAATGGAATTAAAAAGCGATGGAAGATATTTTATACTATTCCAGGTAACGATAATAATTGAAATATCAGGCATGTTATTCACGATCTTCATTATTCAAAACATTATCCGTAGGAACATTATTAGTTAGCGATACAAAAACAGCGGTAGTTAGTAATAAATAGCCGATACCTAAAGGATGATTTAAGTATGGAGTGGTCGCATTAATTGCGCAAAGTACCACTAGGCCGATCAGAAGCCCTATTATCAGTGAACCTTCCAGCGGACGCTGGATATATAGCGCGTAGGCTTTTAAGCCGTATCGGAAGAGTGATACTAAAAGCAACAAATATGCCAGTAAACCAAATATGCCCATTTCGATCCAGGTATCCAGATAGCCCCATTCAAAGGAGAATGTTTTATACATGCCATCTGGGTTTGCTGCCAATGCCCTTGGATCTGAAGTTTCGTATGTAACAGACGTGCCGAAGCCGGAACCGAGGATCGGATTTTCGCGGATTTTATCCATCAAGGGATCTAATAATTTAAATCGGCTGGCGGATGCCGCCTCCTCTGTCACATCCTTGGTTCTTTCCTCAATCAATCCCCCGCTGAAGGATGACGGATTCGGCCAGGGAAATCTAATTATACCCAATACGGAAATGTAGACGACTAAAAAAACAGCAAACATGGATATTCCGACCTGAAAAGTTTTTTTCATCGGCAGTTTCATAATAAAAAGAATGACATACATAAGAAAGATAATTCCAATTATTCCACCCAGCCAAAAACTCCGTGAATAACTGACAAAAGTTACCAAAGCAGAAAAGAAACCAATGATTAGATAGATCAAATAGTCACGTTTTTTGAAATTATTTCTAGTGACATTGATGAGAATAACTGAAATAACAAAAAAACTGAATATTGCGTAGATATGGCTTTGGAAAAATATTCTGTAAAAATCATTATCCATTTTAGTAATTTCTCCCACACCGGTGTCGCGCACCCATTTATACAAGCTGGGCAGGATAAACTGTACCTGATGAGAAAAGATGAACAAAAGCGCGACGGTTTTTATGAGCATGGCTAATACAGCTGCTGCAGCGACCTGGAATACTTTTTGAATTTGCTTTGCATTTGATACGGCGGTGATAAATACCGGCAATAGGGCAAAAAACAACCAGCCGTTCACATCGTAAAAAATATCTTTGATTGGATTATTGTTTAGATACCCTACCAGAATCCCCATTACAACAAATACTAAAACAATACCGTACCATTTGATCAGACCGAAGTTTTTAAACCTGAATTTTCGAACAAATATTTCCCTGACCGCCCAAACGGCAAAAATTGACAAAAATAAACCGAGACGGATCGAAATAGATGTTCCGGATATTTCGTAGGAAAATAAATATCCTTTTGAGCCTATTACTAATTCCGCTAAAATAAAATAAATGCCATATTCCATTTTCCAGATCGCGAGGCCGACGGCAATTATTATCAGGGCAAAGAAGCCGCCTGTTTTTAGTATTGGATAGAATGATGCGGTATACGAAGTAAATTCAATTAGAGTAATAAACAGGAACGTATAGACAAAAGTTCTACCTAAAAGTCTTATTGATTTCATTGAACGCTTATTTTATTATTTTTATTTTCGAATACACCGACAATTGCTGATAATACAATACTAATCGGAACAAACATCATCAGTATACCGTAAACAAACCGACCATGATGCTTTTTCATGTAATACAGGAGACTCCTATTAAAAAGCTTTTGTTCCTTTACCGCCCAAAGTCGGGCAAAGCTCTGGCTCTGATTGTGGATTATTGAGAATTCCGGTGAATACATAACTTCCCAATCAGCTGATTTAGCGCGCTTGCAATAATCCACATCTTCAAACCAAATCCAGAAACCTTCATCCAAAACGCCGATTTGTTCAACACAGGAGTGGCGTAGGAACATATACGCCCCCATCACCTGATCAACCTTCTGTTCTTTCGTATAATCAAAATCCAGGGCAAAATATTCTTTAATCGGTTTTAAATTTGGGAAAAAATTATGCAATTTGCACAGAACCAAAATCTGCGAAAGTAAAGCCGGGAATTTTCTGACCGAATATTGCATAGTACCGTCTGGATTATGAATCGCACAACCCAAGATGCCGACTTTTTTATGGTTCTGCATATAATCAATTGAACCAATAAGAGTATTTTCTTTTAATCTGGTGTCGGGATTTAATAATAATACATACTCTCCGCGGGATTGCTTGATTGCTTGATTGTTTGCTTTAGCAAATCCGTTGTTAACCGTATTCTGTACCAAATTTATGCCAGTATGGGAATCAGTAATAACTTTAATAGTATTATCTTTGGAATTATTATCAACAACAAAAACCTCGATATTAAGGTTTTGTTTCGCATTTTCTATGGATGTTAAACAGTCCGATATGTCCTTTTCAGAATTCCAGGTGACAATCACAATTGATAGGTCAACTTCATTACTCATAGTCCATATTTTACGATATTTGGGGGTATCTGGCAATTACTACCAAAACAGCAAAAACACTCCACAGCGGTCGGTATTTTGCTGATATCGAGGCGATATTGATATGCGCTACTGCATTATTAGTTAACTGCTACCAGCTTCCGCCACCACCGCCACCAAAACCACCGCCAGAAAATCCACCTGAAAAACCACTCCCTCCACCAGATGCAGATGAAGAAGGTCGGGAAATAAGAGTTGAATTGGCACTTGCTTGAAAACTATTTAAACTGCTTACTAAATACAGCGTACTGAAGTTTACACCTGCTGGTCCTTCATACCAGGATGGTTGCTGTTTGTATATTTCTGAGAACTGGCCCGCCCATTCTTTTTCAACTCCGAGTACCATTGCGTATGGAAGTAAATGGTCAAAATGTTCCGGCTTCTTTTCTGGAGCATTGTGAAATTTTATCCGATCTTTTTCAGCAACAGATAAATATGTTTTTAATCCAAGAATATGTTCGCGGGCACCCACACCTTTAATTGTCTTTGAAGGCATAAACAGGCTAAAAATTAGAATAATTATACCGGACAAGATAAATGCGAGTGTGTAGAATGCTCCCAGAATTCCGACGAAAAATCCGGCTATAAAAACAGCAACACCAATTCCGTTATATGCTAGCCGGACATTTTTAGGGTTTTTAGCAAAGTATTTTTTATTTACAGTCTCTTTATATAGTTTATCTGAGATTTGGGGATAATCCTTATAGAATTTATTTTTTAGTTCTGAAAGTCTTATTGATTTGCTATTGCCAAAAATTCCTGAAAAAAGTGTTTTTTCAAAATCAGTCTGCAATACATCTTCATTTGTAAGTTTAACAAAGCTATACTCTGTTTTCCCTTCGCCTTTTACAATCTTCAAATTACCATTAACAGCAAATTGGATTATCTGAGCGGAGATATCTTTGGTTTGCACCCGTTCGTCAATAATTGTGCCTACTTCCGCGGCAGTGATATTATCCGGCGCATCATATTGAGCGATTATTGTACCTTTTCCTTTGGGATCCCTACCTTTCACTCGCCAAAGATAAATCATTAAAGAAAGCACCAGAATCGGCATAAATAGTATGCCATTATCTCTCAGATATTCAAGAAACTTATCATAAGTTGTCGGTTCGATTACTAAGCCCTTGGGAAACCCGACCACAACAGTTAATCCGTCATAAATACTCAAATTATCAGAGCTGAATACTGTTTCGGATACACTTCCAGTTGAATCCAAATTAGTTAATATAGATTCACAATTATTATCTGTACCATACACTCCCGCAAAGCATTTTGTTTGTAGTTTGTCTGCCGGTATCTTATCGGGTAATGAAACAGAAGTACTGACCTTGGTAATGGGTACGTCCCACTCGTTGCCTGTTACGTTCCAGTACAGCTCATCCCACTCTGAGAAATAGTTCAAAGCTTTTTTTATCGTATAAGTAATAATATAAGTATGCTGGCCGGTGACAAATATATCAGCGTCACCGATTTTTAATTCCATGTTTTTGCCAGGATACGAGGTTACGTAATTATACGATTCCCCGAATTCATCTGTAACGGAGATATTAGAGATACGAAGATTATAATTCCCGCCGCGTGCTTTGTAGCTGATCGGAATAAAGCGGTAAATTCCGTGCCTTTGCTGGTCGGAAAAATCATACAGTATGGTTTCTTTTACAGTAACGCTAGAATCATTATTAATTGTAATTTGCGCATTAAAATCAGCAATATTCTCAAAATCTGCCGCCCGAACAATGTTCGGCATTGTTAAACAGAAAGTTGCAATTACGTATAGCACCGCAACCTTCAGAAGTTTTATATGCATAGTGGTTTTGATTATGATTTACTTTTCCAATGACGTTTTTGAATATATACAATTCTCCACCCCCAAAACCCCATTAGCAGACCGCTTGCCACGCCAAGAATCAACAATACCAACTGTAGCCATAATGGCAGGGCGCAGCTGCCAGATCCAAAGCTATTGTGCCAATGAATTTTACTGGCTTCAGTTAAGGAAATGTACGAATATTCAATTATCGCGTGAATAATAAAACTAAGTATTATTCCCAAAACCGTAAATGAGAAAATATAAAATATTTTTTTCATTGTTTAGTACAGTTCCTGCTCACCTGGTAGCATCTGAATTGATCCAGGTACTGTTCCTTTCAAATACGAATATCCATTATGATATTCTAGTTTATCCATAGAAAAACTTTCTAGTTTTGCAAAACGATTATTAAGAATATCCTCAGCTGCCTTTTCAATTCTGTCATAATACTTTTCCGGAACCGGTAAAATGCCGACTTTAATTTTTTGGACATTAATATCTACGGATTTTTTTGAAGTTTTTGTAACTTCAACTTTTGCATAAACAGGGGCATTTAAATATGTTTTAACAAAAGTTGAAATCTCCATCCCCCCTTCAACGTATTTAACCTGAGTATTTTTGATGTGCGGTGCGTTCTGTAAGAAATGATCAAGGATAGAAGTAATCTCCTCCGATGTATACTGGGCATCTACGTTGATTTTTCCCTTTACTTCTTTATTTCCTATACCTGAAAAAGTATTCGGGTCGCCCTTAAATTCAACTGGGAATTTTTCCATAATTGACTGAAACGCTTTCTCGGATGGTTGAACGCCAAGATTAACCGGTTTACTGGCGCCGAAAACATCGGAAATAACCGGTATATGAAATATCCCAGATGCGCCTAGTAGAAGGGCTGGAAAACCCAGAACTATCAGTAACACAATAATCCAGATCACATGCTTCACTTTTATCTTTTTTGACGGTTTTTTTTCCTTCTGCTTGGACTGCTGGCTTTCAGCAGGAGCACTGGTTTCGATTCTCATATTTTATATTGATAATAAATTAGATTGCAATATCCCGATGTTTGAAATAATAAGCGGCAACAATTGTGAATATCAGTGAAACAAGTGAAAAAACCGCGACATTGAGCCAGTCAATTGAATTGTTAACGATGGCTGATTCATAATCATAGTAGTAAAAGAATGAAAAGTATTTTGTATCAGCCCATTTTTCACTAAATCCTGATACAATTTGTATGACATACATTGATATATATATTCCTCCCAGTATCATATATACTTTGCTTTTTTCGGAAAAAATTGCTGATAATAGCATTGCTAAACTGAAAGTGGCCCACCCAAACAGCATGGTTATACTGAAAATGGCCACGTAATTTGCAAATACGTAATCAATATTGTAGATCGCTGCGATTGGAGGGAGTAATATTGTTGCTGAAAGAGTAAATAGTGCGAGTCCGAAAATCCCGGCGAAGTATCTGCCAAAAAATATTCCAATCCTGGAAACTGGCCTAGCGAGAACAATTTCTGCAGTTCCTTTTTCAATTTCACCGGCTATGCTTAATCCGGCGATTGAAGATATTAGGAAGATCAGCATAATTGGCACCATAAAACTGTAATTCTCCATTGCTAGGAAATTTTCAATATTAACAAAGCTTGCTTCGCTGATTGGAAACATGGATAAAAATGCGTCCGGATAACCAGCTAATAGCTTCATGAAATCTTCCGACATGCCTTTCATTGATGGGAATAAGGCAATATACATCCATGCCACTACTAAAGCTGAAACACAGTAGATCAGCAGCGTTATTTTTTTATCTTTAATGCTCCTTAAAAAAATCGTAATCATGCTATTTATAGAATTCGATAAATATTTCTTCTAATGATGCGTGTTCAATATGTAGATCCTTCAAATTATACTGACTCAATTCCCTTACCAGCGCATTTAAATCACCCCTAACACCTAAAATTAGTCCGCCTGCAATTTTCTTTTTGATACTTACACCCTTCAATTCAAATTTATTTATTTCGAAATCATCCGTAAAATAGGCAGTTACATTGTAAAGACGTTTGTCCTTCAAATTGCGGATACTTTCCGTTGCAACCATCTTCCCGTGCTTAATTATTCCAACTTTATGACATATTCGGTCAACCTCGGAAAGATTATGCGAGGACATGAATATGGTTGTGCCATTTTTTGTAAGCTCATCAATCAAATCATACATCGTATTTTGTAATAACGGATCAAGCGCATTAGTTGGCTCATCCATGATCAACAGCTCAGGTTTTGTCATAAAAGCCATTATAATGCCCAGCTTTTGCTTGTTGCCTGAAGAAAGTGCTTTGACTTTTTGGGTCGGATCAAAGTTGAATTTGCCAGATATTTCTTTTGCAATATCCATGCCGCCATTTAATTTGCTGACAAAATCAATATGATCCTGTCCGGTCCATTTATCATACAAACGTAAATTTCCGGAAAGATAGCCGATTTTTTTCTTTAGCTTTACAGAATCTTTTTGCGCATTCAATCCAAGGATATTTATATTACCACTGGTTGGCCTGATAAAATCCATCATGCAACGGATAGTGGTTGTTTTCCCAGCGCCATTTGGTCCTAAAAAACCAAAAATTTCCCCCTTCTCCACAGAGAAAGATATATTATCTACCGCCTTGTTCTTCCCAAAGTATTTGGATAGTTGATTAACTTCAATAACATTCATACAATGTTATTTTAGTTGTTGAAATCGTCGTCCTTATTTTTTTTGAATTGCTTTATTACATTATCATACATGCCAAGCATGTTGTTAAACAGTTTTTCAAACATTATTTCTGTCTTACTTCCAGCTAGTGGCAGACGATAATCTAGTTCACCGTGTGTGACTCGTTGCATTCCCTGTGCCAATATTTGATATGGCCTGTTTAACTTTCTGGCCATAAAAAATGCTAGGATAAAGAAAATAGGAAGTAATATTATATCCATGTACAACAAGGATATAAGCATGGTTTCCCGCTCCGACACAACATTGCTGGCTGATTCATCAACACCTAACACCGCGACAGTTTCCCCTTTATCATTTAAAATTGGAGCGTAACCCGAAATCCATTGACCCCATTTATCAGTCGCGATTTTGTTATCTGTTGAAGGCTTGATTAAACCTTCTTTCAAGTCTGCCTGAGCAGAGACGTCGTATCGTTCACCGATATCCGGACGCATTTCTGATTCATCAATATAGTTGTCTCCGTTTGCATCCTGCGTTTCTCTTGCAGCAACGACAAAGGTCATAATATCAGGGTTTGTAGTCGGCCTTAGCGTATAAATATCAAAAATTAACGGATTACCATCCATTACATTGGTGAAGTAATTTTCAATTGCTTTGTAATCATCTGATTCCTGCTGGTCGCTTGATATGATATTTTCGTGCGTTTGGTAGGAAACATTATCCGCCAAATTTTCCGCAATAATCTTCAGTGATTCACTGGTATTGTTCATCATAGCAGTAACTCCAAAATAATATACAAAAACATTAGTGATCAACATTATTGATATGAACGCGGTAATTGCATAACAAAATACTTCTCTTTTAAGCAGATTTGAACGCTTATTTATTTGTTGCATAAAATTTGTTTAGGTAATTATTACGTATATTATACTAAATAATCGTTTATATGTCCAATAGAGCCGTGATTGCTTTTACTAGAATAGCGTACCGTTCATGGGCTTTTCTTTTCTTTTTGTCGATCTTTTATGTTTAACTGGCTTAATTTGTTTTGGTCTCGGTGTAACCGTAATCACAGCTTCTCGATATCGGCAATAATCACAGTCAATATTTGCCTCCGGTAATACTCTGGTTGAAAGACATTGGTGGGCTTCCATAATTGCTGTTTCTACCCAGGAATCATTACCCGTGTAAGGCAATAGAAATACATCAAATTCCAGCTTTTGATCAAAAGCTGCACGATCTGTCTTACCATTGCAATAAACAAAATAACCGGTCGTTGATACATTAAAACCGTTTTTTCTGAGCAACCATTGATACACCTCCATCTGCCTTTTATAACTCTCCTGCCATTCTGCATCAATAGAAATTTCCCCGTCCTTAGCTGTCGCTTTATAATCGACCACGATTAACTCATCTTTAGAATTGATCCATAGATCGTCAATTGCTCCCTTTACCATAAAATTGGTCGGTTCATGCAAATATGCCACTCCTCCACGTAATGCGTTACGCCAATGGTCAATATCCTGGTGGGCAAACGGTATAGCATCTATACCATAGCTTTTCATTAGAGGATGCTGTGTGCCTTTAGCGCGGTGTAAGTCAAATTCCTTCTTAAGCAGTGTATCAACTGCAGAATTCAGATTAAACGGAAATCCAGGTGGTCTACCGACACCCAATCGCCTGTCCAGATAAAAACAGCGCGGACAATCAATAAATAAATCAATTTTGGAACGACTTAAATTAAACGGTACTTTTGATTGCGGATCAAATAAATTCTTTGTTCGAATTGCGTTATAATATTGTGACACTTTATTCTTCTTCTAATAGTTTGTTAATTACGCCACCCAATTCATCAATTTTTGAGCCATAAGTTGTCCAATCACCGGCTTTCTGCGCATCAATCGCCGCATTGTATAGTTCAGACGCCTGATTAAGCAGCTGATTATTTGGCACTACAACAGGGGCTTCATTATTCGTTTCATTTTCCTGGTCTATTGTTTGCTCGGTATCAGCAAATATTTTATTCAAGGCCTGTTCAAGAGTCTCCTCCATTGAAATGCGGTTTTCATGAGCGACAATTACACGCTTTAACTCCGGAATTTTTCCCCCCTCCGCCCTTAAATATATCGGCTGTACGTAAATCAGCGACTCTTCAATTGGTATTACCAGTAAATTACCCGAAATTACCTCTGACCCGCGTTGGTCCCAAAGTGAAATTTGTCTCGAAATTTCCGGATCCTGATTTATTCTGTTAATTATTTGATTCGGCCCATAAACCAGCTTCTGCTTCGGGAACCGATAAACCACAATTTTCCCGTAGTTTTCATTATCATTCCGTGCAACCATCCAGGCTGCCAGATTATCCTTGTCCTTTGGGGTAAAGGGAAGCATAAGTATGTACTCCTCCTTATTTTCACCCGGCAACTTCATAATCATGTGGCGCATCATCGGATCTGATTCCTCATTCTGCGGTTGTGTTGGTATTTGCCACTCATCTTCCTTATTGTAAAAGTTCTGCGGTTCCTCCATATGATATACCGAGTAGATATTGGTCTGAAAAGCAAATAAATCTTCCGGATAGCGGACGTGGGTACGCAAATCTGCCGGCATTTCATCCATTGATTTAAATACTCCTTTGAAAACCTTCTGATAAGTCTGGATAATAGGATCATTTGCGTCACTGACGTAAATATTTGTTTCGCCGGTGTATGCGTTTATAGTGATTTTCACAGAATTTCTTATATAGTTCAAATTTGATGCGATAAACGAAGTTTCTGACGCAAAATCATTTAACCGTGAATCAGATACTTTTTCCGCATACGGATAGCGGTCGCTGACTGTATAGGCGTCATAGATCCATTCCATGGCACCACTTTCTGTAATTACTAAGTACGGATCTAAATCAAACTTTAAAAACGGTGCGAGCTTTCTCACACGATCGTCAATATCGCGATACATTAATAGCCGGGAATTACTGGTAATGTCATTGGAAAGGAAAAGTTTTGAGGATTTAAATTTAAGCGCAAATAGTAGTTTATCCATCCATGATGAAATTTGAATCCCGCCATTACCGCTGTAGGTAGAGTAAATATTGTTTTCGCCGGATGGATAATTGAATTCCTTCGCCGAAGAATTCACAATCACATAATTATTTGGCATTTCCCCGTAGTATATTTCCGGATTATTTATTTTTATTTCAGCAAGTGATGATTCTGGAGGCAGATCTTTAACAAATAAAACAGGGAGACCCTCTTTTGTCACTTCGTTAACCGGACTAAGCGTTAAACCGTAGCCGTGCGTGAAAGTCAAATGCTCATTAATAAAATTCAGCTGAGGGAGATTAGCTGTATTTAGTTCCCTAGCCGAGAGTAATACCTGCCGTAGGTTGCCACCAATTGTATACCTGTCATTATCCACGGATAAGAATTCATAATAGGTCCGGATTTCCTGCAACTGACTAAATGTGTCCAAAAGCGGTCCGCGATCCCAAAGACGGATATTTTGGATCGTCAACTGGTTATTCTCAATATCCTGATTTGTTAGTAATGTTTCACCAGTCAGATCCCTTTTTTCAATCTGGTCAATTCCATAAGCTTTTTGCGTTGCACTGATATTATTTTGGATATATGGTGTTTCTTTGGCAAATTCATTTGGCAAGACAATTAACCGTTGTACAATTTCGGGCAATACCCAACCGCCTATGATACCTACTAGCAAGTACATTGTGATACTTGCAACTACAAATCTGGTAGAATTTTTAAACGCATTGATTAATAGAATTAAGCCGACAACCAGTGCTACCGCGGCCGAAACCTGCAAAACAGGAAGTGCTATATGCACATCCGTATAGCTGGCGCCGATGAATGAGCCGGTTTTACTGTAAACAAGCGACGGAATGTCAACAAAGTATGTTTTAGCAGAAATGATGATAAATACAGAGGCCAATAAGATAGAAAGCATTCTTTTCGCGGAATGAATGATTCCAGGGCCGGTTGTTTTAAACAGATTTACTAATCCACCCCTTAATTGGATAACTCCCAATAATAAATAAATAAGAATTGACCCGATAAACCCAATAATGACTATTGTTTCAAGCAATTTAATAATCAGGTCAATAAATGGAAGCGTAAAAATGTAATAAGAAATATCTCTTTGGAACAGCGGATCTACTGAATTAAAGGGTGTCTTGTTTATGTAGAGCAGGATAACTTCCCAGTTTGCCGCTGCCGTAAATCCGACAATTATTGATACTAAAACAACAATTGGCAGGGTTATTTTGCGTATGACCGGTCCGGCGTCAATCAATTTTACCTTGGGACCTTGTGGGGTATTCATTCTAAGATTAAACGATTTGGATGAAGGAGAAAATTTACGTGCCAGTTTAAAAATCAGTGACAAGACTAGGAATGAGCAGATTGCCGCACCTAAGCCTAATAGTAGTTTCGCAATTAGCGGGGCGGTAAATAGCTGCCGATAGCCTACTTCGTTAAACCAAAACCAATCGGTGATCACATTAGCACTGCTAATAAGAATGACGATCAAGATTGTCATTACGCCTATGGCTGATATAGCTAATTTACGTACTTTCTTCATATTTCACGGAATATATATACAAATTATATAGCTATTATACACTTAAATCATCAATATGTTTAGCTTGCATTTTTACACTGGGATTTGACAATCAGTCAGCTTGATGATAGCCTGTATGCTCGTCGCAGTTTGTGATCAAATCTGTAATGTGGGATGCACTTGTTGCTTTGAGATGGAGTATGACCAGCATGTTCTAGCAACTAGAAGACTGTCAAATTCCCTCGGGTAAATAGGTGCATCCCCTCTTTTTCTATATTCCCCATTACTTGATATAATAGACGAATGGCAAATAGTATACAACAAAAGAATTTTTGGAAAAGCTTAAAAAAGCCTTTTTTTGTTATGGCACCCATGGACGACATAACCGACTTTCCTTACCGGCAGATTGTCAGATCCTGCGGTGGGCCGGATGTAACCTTTACTGAGTTTGTTTCAACAGACGGATTGTGTTCAGCCGGTAAAAACAGGTTATTACATGATTTGAAGTACCTAAAGAACGAGAAGCCGATTGTTGCACAGGTTTTCGGCAGTAAGCCGGAAAATTTTACTAAAACTGCAATATTGATCAATAAGCTTGGTTTTGATGGAATTGATATTAATATGGGTTGCCCGTTTAAAACGATCGAAAAACTGGGTGCCGGAGCGGCGCTCATTAAAACGCCAGTTCTAGCCCAGCAGATAATTGCAGCAACTAAAAAGGGTGCCGGTACAATGCCGGTATCGGTTAAAACAAGAATCGGCTATGGTAAAGACAGTTCTAAAACTTGGATACCGCAGTTATTAGCAATGACACCTGCCGCGCTGACGGTCCACGCAAGAACCCAAAGGGAAAAATCCAAAGTACCTGCACACTGGGATATTATTAAAGAAATTAGTATTATGATTAAGTCCCATAAAAGCGGGACGGTGCTTATCGGCAATGGGGATATAAAAAGTATTGAGGACGGTTTATTGAAAGCAAGACTGTATGGCGCAGACGGAATAATGGTCGGCAGGAGTGCAATGAATAACCCCTGGTTTTTTTCTGGAAAAGACGAGCTGGAAATTACGACCAAAGAACGTCTTAGATTATTATTGAAACATGCAAAACTGTACGAAAAAACTTTTAATGGTATAAAACGATTCTATAATTTAAGAAAGTTTTACACTGCTTATATATCAAATTTTGCGGATTCAAAAAAACTACGCATTGAATTGATGAAAGCGCAGAATTCAGCACAATTGGAAGAAGCCATTAACAAATACTTATTAGGCAAGTAAGTGCTTGGCTTTGATTACCCTTTCTGCCTCTTGATAGGTTTCAAGTCTCTTAATTCTGATGCCAAATTTTTTCCACGGTATTTTATAGACAATCGACGGCAGCCATCCGGACATGCCACTCTTTCTTGGTTTTACTGAGAATAATATTTTTGGAATATAAATTCCAGTATGTCCAGATTTCAACATAGTTAACCAGAGATCCCAGTCCTGGAATCTGTTGATTGTTTCATCAAAGCCCGGGAAACAATCCCGCCTCATGAGTGAAGAAGTATGGATATAATTTTTTCTGCGTAGCTCCTGCTTATCAAAAGGATACAATCTAAAAACCTTTGCCCCCCACATAAAATCAGAATACGCATATGCCACCTGTCGGTTTTTATCCAGAGCGTTTTTCATTTCTTCAAGCATATTATGAGTCGCGACAATGTCCGCATCGCAAAACAGTAAATAGTCCCCTTTTGCGATTTTTGCGCCATTATTCCTGGCGACATTTGCGCCGGAATTTTTTTGACTAATAACGGTTATTTTCTGCGGATAATTATTTAAAATATTCACTGTATTATCAGTGGAACCGTCGTTAACAACAATTACTTCAAAATCTTTGTAGGTTTGAGTATATAATGAGTCTAAACAACGTTTTAACGCATCACCGTGCTGATATGTTGGAATTATTATACTAATCATAATATATTGTTTATGTATCTATCATAAAGCGAATTGAAATTTTTGCATAGGGTCAACAATAAAAACAATTGCTATTTTCAATATAGTGAAATTGTTAGCAATTACAAGATATCTCTAAATGCCTGCGCTTTCGCATTCCAACCAAATTGTTCTTTTACTCTTTTCTTGCCCTGCTCACCAAGTTGCTTCGCATAAGCAGTATCTCCAAGCAGATTTATTACGCATTTTGCTATTTCTGACGGTTTTTTTGGTTCTACTAGTAAACCGGTTTTTTTGTGCAGAACCGCGTCACTTACCCCGCCTGAATTGTACGCTATGACTGGTATGCCGAATGCGTTTGCTTCAAGATACACAATACCAAATCCTTCCACATCATTATTGGCGAGAACGCGTGTCGGCATGACAAATAATTCAGACAGTTGATACAGACTCGGCAGCTCATCCCTACTGATCGTTCCAATAAATGTCACGTGATTTTCCAGATTGTTCTTTAATATATAGTCTTCAAGTACTGCTTTGTACGGTCCCTCGGATGTAATTACATAATTCACATTTGGCACGAGCTTAATAATATCCGGAAGTGCCTTTAACACGTCCATATGACCCTTTCGCTCAATAATGCGCCCGACGGTCAGTAGTATCCTTTTATTATGCAAATGGTATTTATCTGATAATTCTTTCCTTTGGTCATTAGTACTATGTTCCAGTATGTCGGTCGCCGGTGAAATAATAATTATTTTATTTTCAACAATGCCAAGATCAGTTATTTTACTTTTGGTGTAATGGCTGACAGTGATAATCTGCGTACTACGATTTAGTATTTTCTTTGCTAACCATGTTTTCCTTGGTGATGATTCCAATATTGTTATATCCATGGCATGAGTTGAAACTATGTATGGAATTTTAAACAAATAGTTAATAATCAAAGCCACAGTTCCAACCGGCAAAATTTGTCCCACGAGGATTTGCCTGAAATTATTACTTTTCACTAATCTACATGCGTTACGCAACAGTAAAATCCATTTAGGCCAGACAAAATAGCTGGTACTGAATAATTTTTTTCGTATTATCCGATAGTTTTGTTTTGCATCAAAAATATCCGAATTATCTTCAGCAGTGGTCAGTACCGTAATATTTTCTCTAGGCAAACGAGAACAAATTTGTGAAAGATATTCAGATACTCCCCCGATTTTCGGCGGAAAATCAGTTGTTATCAGCAGTGTTTTCAGCATTTTCTTTTTTAAATACTGCTCGGAATACGGATTTCATATCGTTAAGCGAAACAGCCCGAACAGCAAAAATTAAAAATAGATAAATTACAACCCCGATAGGCATTAACAATAAAATTGAAATTTCGTTTCTAAATAGATAAAGTAGAACCCCCATTGCCGTACTTGCAAATGCCAGCTTAATAAATTTCGATAATAATAATCTCTTGTTATATGGTGCGATTTTACCGATCCATGGCATACCCAACAAAATTAATGTTACCGCACTGGCAACAGCTGCGATACTAGCACCGATATACGTATATTTCGGTATCAGCACAACGTTTAGGATAATATTGACAGCCGTGGCAATACCCATATTCACGGTATTGAGCTTCTGTCGATTGCACGCGTTGAGAAAATTGCCGATCGGATAGTTTAAAAACACAAATACAAGGCCGGAAATAATGATTTGGAAAGCAACAATGGAAGCCTCGAAAGCGGGACCGTAAAGTTTTAATATTATTCTTTCCGCTAGCACGAATGAGCCGGCTGCAATTGGCAAACTGACCGCCATAAGATAGATCATCGCTTTTTCAAATGTGTGTGCTAACTCGCTTTTCGAAGTGACAAAATATCGGCTCATTGCGGGGAAAAAGCTTGTGGCAAATGCTCCAGGGATAAATGTTAATGACATATTGAACTTAGATGCAATAGAATACCAGCCTACGTATTTATCACCGGCTAGTATACCAAGTAGTACTTTATCGATTTCATTATTAACTTTGTAGAATATCCCCGCTATGGCAAAGGGAATGGCAATTCTTAGTAAAAGTGTAACTATTTTTTTATTTAGCTTAATTCTAGGATGAAGTTTTGCTTTAAATACTACCAATGACAGTGAATAAGTAAAGTTGAAGATACTACCAAGTAACACGGCAACTACCACACCAATCACAGAAAATCCGAAAATAATTCCCGCAATGCCAAAACCGACAATGATTACCTGGTAAATTGTCAGGCCGATTGCTTCAAAATGCAGTTTTTGATAGGCCCTAAATATTGAATAAAAGGAAAATGTAAAAGAATCAAGTACGATAATTGCCACAGCAAAGAAAATAATTTGCATTGAAAGTGAACCTCTCCCCATCGCCATCGCTGACAATATAAGAGCAACGACAGTGATTGCAGAGAATATAAGCTTAATGCCAAGCACTGATGACAAATATTCTTTTGCCTTGCTGTAATCTCTGGATACTTCTCTGGTTAATACAGGTCCCAGGCCGAACTCAATAAAAAGCGCGAATATTCCGGCAAAGGAAAGCGCCCATACGTATTTGCCGATACTTTCACTGCCCAGTTGGCGGGAAATATATGCAAAGTAAAAAAAAGACAGAACCTTTTGAAAAATAAAGGCTCCTGTCAACAATGTGGTATTTCTGGCTATCTTGCCATTTGAAGACTTCTCCATTGAAAATAGATTATCTTTTTGCCCATTGTGGGGCTCTTCTTGCTTTCTTTAAACCGTATTTCTTTCTTTCTTTCACTCTTGGATCACGTTTCAGAAATCCGGCTTTTTTCAATTGCGACCTAAGCTCAGGATTAAATTTTTCTAAAACTCTGGCAATACCCAGTCTTACGCTTTCCGCTTGTCCGTGTTTACCACCACCGGAGACTTTCACAGTAATCTGACCCGGGTCAAGACTTACTAATTCTAGAGGCATTTTTACAATTTTCTGTAAGTTTGCAGTTGGGAAGTAAACCTCCATTGCTTTCTCATTTATCTCCATCAAGCCCTGCTTTTTCTGGTACAACCTGACTCTGGCAATGGACTCTTTTCTTCTGCCGACAGCAAATAGATAATCATGCTTAATAACCTTCTTTTTTACAGTAAGCTCAGCTTTGTGCTCAATAGCTTTCTTTTTTGGTCTGCCGCGTTTCTTCGCTGCAGGTGTTTTAGCTGTTGTCTTTTTTGTTGGAGTCATACAGGTCTATTTTTTAAACTGAATTTTCTTAAGCATTTTCGTGCGAAGTTTATTTTTGGGCAGCATATTTCTCACAACTTTCAGCATAAACATTTCCGGATCTTTGGTAAATAGCTCATCCATATTTTTGGTTGTAATACCGCCCGGGTAGCCACTATATTTATGATACAGCTTGTCATCTTTTTTATTACCGGTTACAGCAATTTTGTCCGCGTTTGAAACAACTACGACAACATGGGCAAGCTTTTCCGGGGAATAATCAACTAGTCGTTTTCCCTGGACTGAGAAAGCAATGTCCGATGCAACTCTGCCAAAAGACTTACCTTCAGCATCGATTCGATATACATGTGGCTTTGGAACCACGTTATTATTTTTCGTTTTCATTTTGCGGTACTAATTCAATTCTTACTGTTGGGGCATTATCGCCTTTTCGATTTCCAATTTTTGATATCCTAGTATAACCACCCGGTCTTGATTTAAATCTTTTACCAATGACAAACAGCTTTTTTACGGCTTCTTCGGTATCCAATGACTTCATGGCTTTTCTACGGGTTGTTACGGTTTCAGTCTTTGCAAGTGTGATCATTTTTTCAACATATGATCTGAGAATTTTTGCTTTTGTTGCGGTAATTGTCAGCTTTTCGTGTAGAATTAAACTTTGCACCAAGCCGTTAATTAGTGCTTTGCGCGGAGCTTTCTTCCTATCTAGGATTCCTTTTGCTTTTTTATGTCTCATAAATCACCTACTTCTTTACCTCTGCTTTTTCTTTTTTTAGCTCTTCGTCCGGTTCTTCAGCATCTTTCTTTTCTTTTTCTTCCTTCTTTGATTCTTTTTTCTTATCATATGATTTCAAAAAATCAAAGTGATTTACCAGAATTTCCGATGCGCTCTTAAATACTTCAATTGGGGTCAATGTGCCGTCTGTGACTATTTCAAGCGTTAGCTTGTCATAATTGGTCATTTTACCAACACGGACATTCTCAATATCAAACCTTGCTTTGAGCACCGGTGTAAATATGGCATCAACGGCAATTACTCCGATTTCGTATTTTTCTTTACCGCGCGCTTCAACTGGGGAATAACCAAGTCCATTTTCAACGGTTAACTCCATATCCAGCTCAGCTGTTTTATCCGTTAAAGTAGCTATTACCAAGTCTTTGTTTGAAATTTTAACTTCTGCAGTCTCTTTAATGTCGGCCGCAGTAACTACTTTTTCACCTTTAACTTTGAGTGTGACTGTGCCAATATCGCCGGTTACTAGTTTTAGACGTAATTGTTTGATGTTTAGAATTATATCAACAACGTCTTCCTTAACATGTTCAATTGTGGAAAATTCATGATCCACCCCTTTAATTTTTATGCCGGTGACTGCGGATCCGGAAAGGGATGATATAAGCACTCTGCGCAGAGCGTTGCCTACGGTTAGACCATAACCAGGATAAAGTGGTTCAACCACAATTATCCCTGTTTTATCATCTTTTTCTGTATATTTAATTTGTTGTGGAAGTTGGATCTCTGTCATGTTTCTAGAAATTTAAGTTATCAATTATTTATCGTGAATAAAATTCTATAATCAATGGGATGTTTAGATTTTGCTTCACTTGATCATAAACAGGCATGCCCAACACCTTTCCTTTTAATTCTTTCAAATCACAGTCTAGCCATGGCGGTGTCTCACTCTTTTGCGTGCTTTTATCCAGTTTATCAAACATTTTTTTACTGGTTGTTTTAACTGCGACAGTATCACCGACACTAACACTATAGGACGCGATATTCACTTTTTTACCGTTAACCAAAATATGATTATGTGAAACTAACTGTCGCGCGATACCTCTCGATTGTGCAAATCCCATGCGGTAAACAATATTATCAAGCCTCGTTTCTAAGATAGTCATCAGATTTTCTCCGCTATCACCGGTATTTCTCATGGCTTTATGCACATAATTTCTGAACTGCTTTTCCAGAATCGCATAAATTGTTTTCACTTTTTGCTTTTCCCTAAGCTGTATTCCGTATTGGCTTTTTCGGGATTTTTGCTGTTTCGGTCCATGCATGCCAGGAGGATAATTACGTTTTACCATGGCACACTTAGGCGAAAAACATTTTTCACCTTTTAAAAAGAGTTTTTCACCTTCTCTTCTGCATCTTTTGCATTTTGGATCAAGATTTCTTGCCATATTTATACTCTCCTTGGTTTACGTGAACGCGGTCCATTATGTGGAATCGGAGTTACGTCTTTAATAGACAAAATACTAATACCCTGCGCGCTTAATGCTCGGATCGCTGCTTCCCGACCGTTACCGACACCCTTAACATAGACATCAACTTCCCTCAACCCGCAGTCAGCGACTTTTTCAAGCAAACTCCTGACAATAACGCCAGCTGCATATGGAGTAGCTTTTTTAGGACCCTTAAATCCGGAAAGACCGGATGACGCCCAGGCAATAACAGCGCCATTTGGATCTGTTAAAGTTATTATTGTATTATTATAAGTTGCCTGAATATGTACTTTACCAGTGGTTAGTACTCTGTTTTTCTTCTTTTTTTTGATAGGTTTTGCAGTTGCCATATTTATTCGTTATTTATGTTTTTTGATCAGCAACTTTTCTTCCGCTGCCAACTGTTTTACGTACATTGCCCCTAACTGTTCTGGTATTAGTCTTAGTTCTTTGTCCACGGGCCGGTAGTCCTTTTGAATGGCGCGAACCCCTATAGCTGCCAGTTTCTTTCAGACGCTTGATGTTTGTCAAAACCTCGCGTTTTAGATCGCCCTCAACTCTATAATTTTTTTCGATAATTTCTCTTAATGTATTAGCCTGATCGTCAGTAAGCTCCGACGTTCTCATTCCAGGTGCAATGTTCGCCTGCTTCAGAATTTTTCTGGAAAGCACTCTGCCGATACCAAAAATATACGTTAATGCGATTTCAATTACCTTTTCTTTTGGAAGGGTTACCCCTGCAATTCTTGCCATAATTTTATCCTTGACGCTGTTTATGTTTAGGATTTTCACACTTAACAACAACTCTTCCTTTTCGGCGAGTTACCTTACATTTCATGCACATTTTTTTTACCGAAGCTCTTACTTTCATTTAAATTTATATTATTTCCGATAAGTTATCCTACCTTTTGTTAAATCATAAGGTGTTAATTCAACAGTCACTTCATCTCCCGGCAATATTCTTATGCGATGCATTCTCATTTTTCCAGATAAATGAGCCAATATTTCATGGCCATTTTCGAGTTTAACCTTAAAAGTTGTACTTGGTAATAATTCTTCAACAACTCCTGCCACTTCAATAAAACCTTTTTTATTTACTGAAGCATTCAACTTACTTCCTTCTGTGGCTGAATTATTGTTCTGAATATTTTCAGGCATATTGTGTTTTGGCTCTAAAATAAAATTCTTTGTCCCTGCATGTAGGACAAGAATTAATACAAAAGTATTGAATTTGCCTTGTTCTGCAGTAACTCATCTATATGCATAAGCAGGTTTCATTATAACATGAGTTATAATACTGTCAAGAAACCCAAATATTTAGCTAATATTAGCTAACAAATGACTAAATTACTTTTGCCTTGATTCTCCTGATTCCGGCAGATACTGCCTGCTCTTTCATAATCTTAAATTTACCCAGTTCCTTTGTGTTGTTTACGTGCGGACCACCGCATATTTCCATACTAAAATCACCTATTTCGTAGACTTTAACCCTTTCCCCGTACTTCGATTCAAAAAGTCCGATCGCATTTTTCTTTTTGGCTTCTTCCAGAGTAATCTCACTGAACTTTACCGGCAATGCTCTCTGGATTTGTTCATTAACGAGTTTCTCAACGGTATCAATTTCCTCAGCCGTCAGCTTTTGCGAATGGGTAAAATCAAATCTCAAGCGTTCCGGGGTGATATTACTGCCTTTTTGGGCAACATGATCGCCCAAAACCATCCGAAGTGCCTTGTGTAATAAGTGCGTTGCTGTATGTAATTTTACTGTTTCCGCTGAATGATCTATCAATCCGCCGGTGAATTTCCTTTCCGCTCCTTTTCTGGAAAGTTGTTGATGTTTTTTATATTCGGTATCAAACTGCCCCTGGTCAATTTCGATGTTATGTTCTTTAAGTTCCTCTTCAATCATTTCAACCGGGAAACCATATGTTTGGTATAAGTAAAACGCGGTTTTTCCGGAAAATATTTTTTTCTTTTGATCTGAAATACTAAAAATACCCAACTCCTTCTCAAAGATCTTTAAACCATTCTGTAATGTGTCAGCAAACTTATCTTCTTCTTTTTGTAGCTCATTACGTATAAATTCCGCATTCGTGATAATTTCGGGATATGTTTCTTTATGTGATTCAATGACCGTTTCTGCTATTTCTTTTGTAAAACCGGTTTCAATGCCTAGTTTCCTGGCTTGTCTGATTGCTCTTCGAATTAACCGGCGCAAAACATAGCCCTGGTCAATGTTGGATGGCACAATGCCTTCATGCAGGATAAAGCAGGCAGATCTAATATGATCAACTATGATTCGCTTCGCTCTAGTATTTGAATTAGTTGATAATTGGCGTAATTTTTCGAATACAGGCGCGAAAATGGCTATATCAAATACAGAGTGCAAGCCGTTATAAATTGCTACCATTCGTTCCATTCCCATCCCAGTATCAACATTTTTCTGCAACATGGGCTCGTATTCACCGTTGATATTTTTGTTATATTCCATGAAAACATCATTCCAAATTTCCGCATACTTCCCACAACTGCAACTCGGCTGGCAGTTTTCGCTACATGCCTTCCGATCAGTGATATAGAACATTTCAGAATCCGGTCCGCACGGTCCGGAAGTACCAGCAGGTCCCCACCAATTTTCACTTTTGCCATATGTATATATATTTTTTTCAGCAATTCCGCATTTTTTCCATAATTCATAGCTGTCTTTATCAAATGGGGCATCGTCATCACCCTTAAAAACCGTAACCGCTAGTTTTTCAACTGGAATATTCAAGTCCTTTGTTAGAAAATCAAAGCTCCATTTTATCGCATCATCCTTAAAATAATCACCCAAAGACCAGTTGCCAAGCATTTCAAAAAAGGTCAGATGCCAATCATCTCCGACTTCATCAATATCACCAGTGCGAATACACTTTTGAAAGTCCGTCAGCCGTTTACCTTCAGGGTGTGACTCACCCAATAGGTAGGGCACCAATGGGTGCATACCAGCAGTAGTGAATAAAACCGACGGGTCATTTTCCGGAATCAAAGAAGCTGGCCTGATAATGGCGTGATTTTTCTTCCTATAATATTCCAGAAATTTATTTCGTAATTGCAGTTCCTTCATATGATGATTGTACAGTATGCTATTACTAGTATCAAGTAATTACCGCGCTTCCAATAAGCACACTAGCTCTATAAAAGACAATCGATTGACCGGGGGTAATCGCTCTTTGTGGTTCCTTGAACACCGCTGATAATACATTGGGACTGATTTTAGTTACAGTTACCCGCTGGTCTTTCTGTCGGTACCTGATCTTTGCAGTACAATTCAGCGGAAATTTCGGCTCTACATCAAGCCAATGAATGTGATCAGCGGTAAGTGTTTTACAAAATAGCTTAGGATCATGACTGCCTTTAGCAACAATCAGTTCGTTTGCTTTAATATCTTTTGCGACAACATAATAAGGTATGCCCCCGCCGATATTAATACCCCTTCTCTGACCAATAGTATAAAATGGCAGTCCTATATGATTGCCGATTATCTCACCATCCGTCGTTTTAATTTTTCCTGGATCTTCCTTTAAACGTATCTTTAAGAATTCTTTAAGATCAACCTCACCGATAAAGCAAATCCCCTGACTGTCTTTTTTATCGTGAGTGGATAAATTAATTTTTTTAGCCATTGATCTTACAGCAGTCTTTGTGTAAATACCAATCGGGAATAGTGTCTTGGAAAGCTGGTATTGATTGAGTGTGCAAAGAAAATATGATTGGTCTTTATTAGCATCTTTACCTTTTAACAACTGGTATTTGTTTCTTTTAACTTCGCGAATTTGAGCATAATGCCCGGTTGCAATGAAATCAGCACCCAACGAAAGACATTTGTTCAGGAATAACTTGAACTTGATTTCTTTATTACACATAATATCAGGATTGGGTGTAATCCCCTTCTTGTAGCTTTTATAAAAGTACTCAATTACTTTTTCTTTGTACTCCTTTTCAAAATCAAAAGTATAAAACGGAATCTTGAGTTTAATACAGACATTTCTCATATCTTCCTGATCTGTAACCCACGGACATAGATCGACTGAGTTATGTAATGATTTGCCGTCGTTTACCATTGTCTCCGTCCAATTCTTCATAAAAACACCTACAACGTCATACCCCTGTTTTTTGAGCAAATAAGCGGCCACTGAGGAATCAACCCCGCCACTCATTCCGACAAATACTTTAAGTTTTTTTCTTACTGCTTTTTTCACTTTTTTCCGTAATAGTGCAAGATTAGATATACCAAAAACCCGCCTGTATGGCAAGCGGGTCGGTAGTGTTAAGCTTACTGATCAAATTTTATGCTCTGACCGGGCTTTATCACATGCTCGGAAACAGGATGCTGTGGAGTATTGTCTTCCGGGCTTTTTAATTCAATTTTCGGCTGGGGTTTATTGGTAACTGGTTGATTCGCATAGTTATTCTTTTTTTTCTTTTTCCTTCTCTTGCCGCCATCATAATGCGGACTTTGACTTGGTGATGTATTTCTTTTTGTCACTTCACTAAAAGATATCGGGCCTTTCTGCAGGGCATCATTTAACCGTATTTCCTGTGGCGATTCATCAACCACCTCTACCTGTTGCTTAATTTCTCTCGGCATTTCTGACGGCTGAGCTGAAGTATCTACAAGCTTCAAAACAGATTTTATCTTTGGTGCTTCATTTTTAGTTGTGTTCATAATTTTGGGCACTGCATTTTGTTTTGGTCCAGCGTTATCACTCTCATCCTCAGCAATGCTTTTATACATCTCCTCTACGCCACTCCACCTCAGTATTTTCTCCTCAACAACATTTACCGGTCTGGCATATCTTTCACGTGAAGATTTGATAATCTTATCTAAATTGCCCGTCTCTCCTTGAATCGGGGGTAAAATTGTGGCACTGAAAGGCGCTGAGGCAACCCCGTCAATCATTAACTTTAAGTAAACATTGTATTTTGGCAGATTTACCAGATCATTTAGCATAAAATACGGCTCAAATTCCTTTTCCAGAAATTCAGCATCTTCGGCGCCGACCCGGAAACAAATAATCGTCCCAACGTTGCCGAATACAGCCGCCTTAACGACGTCACCGAGTTGTTCAATGTATTGGTGGGCAATAGTTAGGTTCAATCGGTATTTTCTAGCTTCAGACAATATGTTCGCAAAACTTTCCGTTGAGAAATTCTGGAACTCGTCGACATACAGATAAAAATCCTCTCTCGTTTCTTCTGGAATGTCCACGCGGCTCATCGCCGCCAATTGCAACTTTGTAATCATCATTGCTCCAAGCAGAGCCGAATTTTCTTCTCCAATTCTTCCTTTCGCCAGGTTCATTAGCAAAATTTTCTTTGTATCCATGATCACCCTCATATCAATGGTGCTTTTGGGTTGACCGACAATATTTCTAATAATTGAACTCGATAAAAACTGACCAACTTTATTTTGAATTGGAGAGATTGCTTCTGTTCTGAACCGCTCATTGTAATTTGCATATTCGTCGACCCAAAACGCTTTTACAATCGGATCAGTTAAATTGGAGACAATCTTTTTCCGGTAATTTTTATCAACTAAGAGTCTTGTGATACCGAGTAAAGTGCTGCCCGGATTCTCCAGCAATGCCAGGATTGTATTCATTAGAATATATTCAAGTCTGGGTCCCCATGAATCCGCCCATATTTTTTTAAAGACACCCACTAAACCGGATGCAATTAAATTTTTATACGCCGGATTGACTTCCTCGAGAATATTAAATGCGATGGGATGCTCAGTATCGGATGGGTTGAAATATACAACATCATTTATTCTGCTGGATGGTATAAACTTAATAACCTTCTCCACTGATTCCCCGTGCGGATCCACGAGGGCGACGCCACGTCCTCTGTGAATATCCGAAATAACCATATTCTCTATGCAATTTGATTTACCAACACCCGTCTTTCCGATCAAATAAACATGTCTTCTTCGGTCATCCTCTTTAATACCAAACCGAACCCTCTTATTTCGAAAGTTTGTTTCGGCAAATACTGTTATATCATTGTTATCCGGCATTTGTTATATCATCATCATTAATTATTTCAATAGGAAGACTTTCCGGAATCCCAGTTCTCGGAACAGCTGGTGCACCTGAAACAGATCCACCTGACCGCTGTGCCGACATTCCAAAAGGTGAGAACGACTCCCTTGGCAAAGTTGCCGGCGCACCACCTTTGCGAACATCGGTTCTTTGCACCGGTGGAACTGTGATTGTTGCTATCGGGAAGTGATAAATACTGGCTAATTCTTCAATATTTAAAATAAAGCCTAAACCCATTCCTAAATGATTTGCACGCTGTTTATAAGCTCTCAAGATTTTCCTCTGTTTGAACGCTAAACGTTTCTCAACTCTTATATAATCTGCCTTTGTCCTAGTTCTTTTGTGAGGTTTAAATGCATTCAGATTCTGAGTATTATATTGCATCAATCCGCCAATTACAGGACTAACTCCTCGCTTCTTATCAAATATTTCTTTTTTCCCCACATAAATAATCCTTATTTTTGTCCGAAATGCAATCTTAGCCATTTTTTCCTGTATCGCCTCCACAGCAGCTCTTGCACCTGGAGTTAGAAACTGCATCTGACTTTTTGGTTGTTTGTCAGGTTCACTTTTTGTTGTGGTTGAAGCCCCTCCCATAATTTGATTTGACGCTTCACTACCAAAACCTTTTAGTGTATCTGTAATAGGGCCAAAAGCACTTTTTTTTGGTGCGACCTTCTCCCCAACCAGTTTTTTTACTACGTGATCGGCACTTTCTGTCCATTCAGGACCTACGGGTGTGATAATAATTTGAATCCAGGTCTGTTCACCCGGCAGTAAACGTGACAACCCCTCAAGTATCGATGCCATAGGATCAGCAAATGTCTGACTTAAAGTATGTTCAAAATTTTTATAAGTACGTATTGGATACGCTTCTTTCTTTGCAAGTGTGAATTCAGCACCCCATAAGTCGTATTCATTGTTAGGAAATACAGTCGGAACCGAGTCTGTGTAATCACCAACCTCCGTTATTTCAGCATCAGGATATTGTGCATATATAGCTGATTCGATGAGATCCCGATTATCTCTGTTCGATCTGATCAGATATTGGATATAACCATCTATACTGACTAATTCAAGTGAAAAGCTATCCTGAACCTTCCCTTGCCAATAGCGTTCATACTTATTACCTTTTGCCAGACTTGCGTAGAGCTGAGCAAAAATTTGCTCTACAGCTACTAATGTTTGTTCATGCATGCGGGGTATATCCAGCGCAAGTAGGATATGATCCGATGAGTTTCTGTATCTAAACCTTGCCCGTTCAAGCCGAGCAATATATAAACCAATTATCAATAGGATCAACAGGGCGAACCAACCGCCATTCAGAAAAATCCACCATGCAGCTGCAAGCGGATTCTGTACACCCGTAGATGTAAAATCTAAAGATATTTCCATTTTAAGCTACTGATTAGGGGTTGTTTCAGGTACTTCCTGTTTAAGCGCATTGTGATTTAAAGTATAGCGTTTATCCGGAAGTTTGGTAAATTTAGTTTTATCCGTCAGCGCCAAATGGATGGTATTTTTTCTGACAACTCTTTGGTCAAGCACTCTTCGTACTAGTTCATCCCTTGTCAGAGGCTCATTAGCCTTTTCCAAAATCTTAATCAACACGTCGGAAACCACACCCGGCTTATATCCCCACTCTTCCAAAGCATAAATTCCCCTACCAACCAAAACAAAATCATTGTTTAATATCAGTTCATTGTGTACAGTCGGAGGATATGCCTTGCGTCGGTCAAATTTAACTTTATTGATCAACTCAGTTATATCGTTGAAATGCAAAGGCTTGCCCTCTTTTTTCAAAACAAGATAAATCTTATCTTTCATCCGTTTTGGATTGATTGATCCCCATTTTGCCAAGCCATATTCATCAAAAGGATTACTGTCTATTTTTTTACTTAATGTAATGTAGGAGTGAACGCCCTCATCTGTCAGTAATTCTTTTTTATTGGCATAGTATTCGGTATGATGAAATTTATATAATAGCTCATCCAGCTTCATCGGCTTGCTTTCCTTCTCTAGAATCGTTACAAGCTGATCGATTGTCTCAAATACAAAATCCAATGATACGTGCGGGAGCCCCCAGGATTTTGATACAGAAAGTGAGGCCGGAATACGAACAATCTTCATTGAAATCAGTTCTTCAAGAATAAATACCGCGCAGTTGTTATTTAGCGGATTATCGGACGCAAAATTAAGCAACTCATGCAATAGCGATTGTTCATCCATAATCCCACCGTTATGCCCCAGAACATTAGAAATCGTATGTTCCAATTCTGAAGACATCTTGCTAAATTCCTTCAAAGCTTTTATTTTTTTGATTGCTGAATTTTCAATCTGCCGAATTCTCTCACGGGTTACGTTATAAGCCTTGCCAATTGCTTCTAAAGTTTCTTTAGCCTGCCCACTTAATCCAAAACGACGTCTAAGGACGTCTTCCTCTTTGTTTGTCAGATATTTAAGTAAGGAAGAAACGGTATCGCTTGGACTAAATCCCTCTATTTCCGCCTCTTGTTTTGAGCTAATTACCTTGTCTAATATTGAATTTTGATCTGTCATAAATGTTATATATTTATTCCAATATCTTCAGTATAGCATAAGCTTGAATAAGTGTCAAGAAAGTGGTCATAACAAAAAACTGTATGGAACAGTAAGTATGATAGAATCACAAATTAATTTCTCGTAAATTTGTTATGCCAAAGCAATAATAACGGACTGGCGATAAAAATTGATGAATACGTACCGACGATAATTCCAATAATTAATGCCAGGACAAAATATTTAAGTGATTCACCACCAAAAAGATACAAGGCAACTAAAACCAACAGGGTCGTAAACGATGTGTTAATTGATCTAACCATAGTTTCATTGATTGATTTGTTGATCGTTCTCTCAAAGTCAGAACTTGAACCTTTAATAACACCTTCCCTAATACGGTCATAAACTACTATTGTATCGTGAACGGAAAAACCAAGAATTGTCAGCAATGCTGTAACAAATAAAGCATCCAGCTGTACACCGAAAAAGTATCCCAATGCGGCGAATACCCCCGTTACAATCAAAATATCATGTGCAAGTGCGATTATCGCGCATATGCCAAAAACATAGGCTGGTACGGGACCTCCCGAGATCTTTCGGAATGCGTATGACAAATATGCAATGATTGCCGCCATTACAAAAAGTACACCGATGATTGTCTTCTGTTTTAATTCATTACCAACGGTAGGACCAACTGATTCAAAACTCATCTCATTTACTGTTCCGTAGTTCTCATTTAATTTAGTAAGAATCTGTACCCTAGCGTCGTTTTCAATAGTTTTCATTCTAATCAAAATATCCTTATCTTTTACGGGCTGAACTACAATATCGCCAAGGCTGAATTCTTCAAGACTCGTTTGTATTTCCTGAGCACTTGGTCTAGATCCGTCAAATTGTACCTGCAATAGCGACCCACCACTAAAATCAATGCCAAGCTTTAATCCGCCCATTGCAATAAATACAATACTCGTCGCAACTAACACTGTTGAGATTGAATACCATATTTTTCTTGTGCCCAGAATATTGTACATATTGATACTATTTATTTTTTACACCAAACAGCCAAAGTCCATGCCATTTTTTGATTGCGGATATCCTTAAAAAGTTTCTGGTAATTGTTATTGCAGAAAACATACTGATCAATATTCCCATCGCTAGTGTTATGGCAAAACCCTTAACCAGACTTGTTCCGAACCAGGTAAGAATCAGACAGGTAATCAGCGACGAAACATTTGAATCACGAATAGAAGGCCAGGCCCGTTTGAAACCATCCTCAATTGCGCTTAATAGTGGTTTTCCTGATCGTAATTCTTCCTTCATCCTTTCAAATATAAGAACATTGGCGTCAACTGCCATACCAATTGATAAAATAAATCCAGCAATACCCGCTAACGTAAGTGTTACCGGCCATAATTTGAACAACGCCAACGCAAGTAAGGAATAAATTAATAAGGCAAAAACTGACAATAATCCGGGCAATCTGTAGTAAATTATCATAAATAGTGCAACCAGAATCAAACCAACAATTCCAGCGAACAGACTTCTTTCTATTGATTCCTGGCCGAGCGTCGCTCCGATATTTTGCTGATTGAGTAGCGATATTGGAATAGGTAACGCGCCGGAATTAAGTCTTCTGGTTAAAATTTTTGCTTCCTCCAAAGTAAAACTTCCGGTAATAGACGCCTCCCCTGTTGTTATTTCCGACTGGACAACCGGGATGCTGATTGGCGCATGATCAAGATATATAGCGACTGGCTTCCCTAGATTACGTTTTGTTACTTCTGCAAACAGTTTTGTTCCCTCATCGTTAAATTTCAAACTAATCTCAGGCTGTCCGGTCGACTGGTCAAACTGTACCTGGGCGCTTTGCAAGTGCTTGCCGGATAAGCCAGTATTTACATAATTTGTCGAATCAGCAGCCTCTTTTGATTGAGTCTGAATCAATATTTGACGTGCACTTGCTTTTTCCTCCTCCACACCCTGGTCATTTGTGGTTGTTGTCCTGCTCTCTAATTTAATAATATGATAGCCATATTGTGTTTTAACTAATTCAGGATACACTTTTCCAACCTCAGCTTTGTCAAATACGACTGTATCAAATTCAGGCACCATTGCGTCTCTCCCGAATTCACCTAAATCGCCACCATTTTTGGTTGAAGATCCCTCGCTCTTTTCGTCAGCCAGTGTTGCAAAATCAGTATTAGGATCAAGCGCCGTCAGTAAAACCTCATCAGCTCTGATTTTGGCATCAGCATTATATGCATCCATCGCTTGAATCTCTTCAGCAGTAAGCTCTACTGGTGCCTGTTCTCTGAACTCCAGTAATGGTGTCTCACCGATCATTTGAATAGCCTGAGTAATATCCGATACACCGGGAAGCTCAACAATCACACGATAGTCATCACCCGATTTGTTGGTTTGTACAATCGGCTCAGAAACACCGAATGAATTAACCCTTCTTTCTATGACATCACGGACACCTTCAATGGCATCCGGTTTTTCCGCGGCAGCAACACCACTGGTATCAGCCTGGTAAACTAAATGAGTTCCACCCTGTAGATCCAGGCCTAAATGGACTTTAATTTCTCTAAAATAACTGCCGATTCGTATATTCGGACCTTTTGGCCAATCAACCAATCCCGCCAGGACAACTAACACCAAGATCAAAGCGGAACTGAGCCAGAGTCTTTTGCGTATTGTCATATACTACTTTAACCTTGAACAAACAAAAATTAGATAAATACTGTAAAGATTATACACAATATAGAAATTCTTATCAAATCTAGTTGTGAATTATGACCGGAATTCCCAAATTTGCCCACTGATAAACCCAGGCGGAATCAGCTCTAGACATATTAACACATCCATGACTCATACGATGCCCGAAGTTATTATGCCAATATGTGCCATGAATCGTATATGCGCCATAAAAAGACAATACATATGGAACATCTTTAAGATCATAATTGTCCGGATTATCCGGTCCATAAAACCAACTCATATCGGTTGATTCACGTTTCCAATAAACTTTATATTCTCCAATTGGCGTATCATGTGTACCTTTGATGCCTGAAGAAATCAGGAATGACTTAACCAATTTATCATTTTCATAGGCATATAATTTCTGTTCAGTAAGGTTTACCTCAATATATTTGTAATGATCCGGCCTGCTATCTTCTTGCCATGCGCTTGGTCCGGTAATAATATCGTCTTTACCGTCCCCGGTCACATCACCCACTGTAATATTCAAACCGCCCCTGAAATCCTGTTCATAAGCAAAAAATGAATTTGCAACAAGATCCCCATTGGCTTCAAACATCCTGACGTGCGAACCCCCGGCTCTTGTCGGTGCTGTTACCACTTCATCAAAACCGTCATTATCAACATCACCGGTAGTAACCCGGATGCCACCCTGAAAATAATCCGGGTAGGCATAAAACTCTCCTAGAATTGTTTTCTTCGAATCAAACTTATACACTTTTGTCCATGCTTTTCCGAATTTTTCCACTGCCATGACGATTTCATCTTCAGCGCCACCGTCAAAATTTCCAACTGCCAGTGACACACCACCACGATCGGATGAACGAAAAGGGAAAAAGTCAATTCCCTGAAAGTCGCCTCGATAATTAAACACCCGCACATGCGCCCCACCGGATGAACCTGGGGCTGCTACAATTTCATCTTTTCCGTCACCATTAACATCCCCAACCGCAACGTTTACTCCGCCACGCATGTTTTCCGCAAACGCAAAAAAGCCGGGGGTAAATTTCAAATTACCATATATATCAAATATTCTAATATGCGGACCGC
>Ga0172379_10001099_pt1 | contig 58043 bp, 44 predicted proteins | sample GrowelOW334metaG_FD_119756 | JGI IMG/M metagenome (GOLD analysis project Ga0172379, IMG submission 119756) | Groundwater microbial communities from an aquifer near a municipal landfill in Southern Ontario, Canada - Groundwater well OW334 metaG | ecosystem: Environmental > Aquatic > Deep... | reverse complement strand
CAACAAGCGCACCGACGCCTACGGGGGCAGCGTCGAGAACCGCTTCCGGTTTTATAAAGAGGTGCTCGAGGCCGTGCTCGAAATCTGGCCCCGGGAGCAAGTGGGGGCCCGTCTTTCCCCTAACGGCGTTTTCAACGACATGGGGAGTCCTGATTTCCGCGAGACCTACCTTTATGCCGCCGGAGCGATCAATCGCCTCGGGATCGGATACCTGCACGTCATGGATGGCCTCGCCTTCGGCTTCCACAAGCAGGGAGAGCCTATGACCCTTCCGGAATTTAGAAAGGTCTACACGGGGGCGATCATCGCCAACTGCGGCTACACGCTCGCATCCGCCGAAGCGGTCCTTGCCGCCGGTTCGGCCGACATGATCGCTTTTGGCCGGCCGTTCATCACGAATCCCGACCTGCCCGAGCGCTTCAAAAACGGATGGCCCCTGAGCCCCTACGACGACATGTCAAAATGGTACGGCACGGGCGCCGAGGGATATACTGATTTTTTACCGTACCAGGCGGCGCTCTCAAGCCGTCAAGCCTAGGAGGGCACCATGGAAGAGGCCAAGAAAAGTCAAAAGAAGCCCTGCTGCTGCGGGGCGGTTTTGGGTGTTTTGGTGATCGTGTTTGCGTGGTGGAAGATTTCCTGGGCGGCGATTGCGCTGACCGTTCTCGGGGCCGCCGTCATTGCCAAGGAAATCATCGGCTCCTGCTGCTGCAAAGACAAGAGCTGCGGGGTCTGAAAGGGGAGGTGCCGGATTCCTCCGGTACGATGACGTGAAGAAACTATCGATTTTCGTTTGTCTGCTGGCCGCATTTTTTCCGCTGGCCCGCGCTGCGGAGGATTCTGCAGCAGGGAAGCCGGAAGAAGTCCGGCTGCCGCGGCCCGCAGCCTCCGGAAAAATTTCTTTGGAGGAAACGATTGCCCGCAGGCGTTCCCAAAGGACTTTTGCTCAAAGGCAACTGACCTTGGAACAGATCGGGCAGCTGCTGTGGGCGGCCCAGGGCATTACGGACCGGCAAGGCGACTACCGCTTGCGCAGCACCCCCTCCGCGGGAGCCTTATACCCGATGGAAATCTACGCGCTCACCGCGGACGGCGCCTATCGCTATCTGCCAGAAAATCATGCCCTTGAAGTCCTGGCACCGCGCGATCTTCGCGCCGATCTGAGTTACGCGGGGTTGGGCCAGGAACCCATCCGCCGGGCAGCGCTCGACATCGTGATCTGCGCGGTTTATGAACGGACTACCGTCAAGTATCGGGAGCGCGGCCGAAGGTATGTCGAGATGGAGGCCGGGCACGTTGCCCAGAACGTCCTTTTGCAGTCGGTCGCGCTGGGCCTGGGCTCTGTTTCGATCGGCGCCTTTGATGACGACCGCGTCAGGCGTTTGCTCAATCTTCCCGAGGACCAGGCCCCACTCTACATTATTCCCGTCGGGTATCCGGAATGAAAGAAGTCATTCTGACGTTCGACCGGAGCCTTTTCTTCTTTTTCCAGCATCTTCAAAGGCCCTGGCTCGATTACTATCTGGCTTGGCCGACCCGTTTGGGCGAGTGGGCGCTCATTCTCATCGTCCTGACTTTGGCGGTGATCCTTTTGGATCAAAAGAGAAATCCGGGAGTCATCCCGTCGGCCGTCCTCGGGATCATCGGCGGAGAATGGCTGTGCACTCTCCTCAAAGATATTTTCCACCGACCCCGGCCCCATGTTTATTGGGAGAATGTCCAAGTGATTTTCTGGAAATCACCTAATCCCTCCTTTCCTTCGGGACACACCACGGCCGTTTTCGCCGCGGCCGCGATCCTCACCCATTATTACCCCAGGCAATCGGGCTGGTTCTATGCGATAGCCGTCTGGGTCGCCGCAACCCGCCTTTATGTCGGGGTTCACTATCCGACGGACCTCCTGGCCGGCGCCGTGCTCGGGTTCCTCTGCGGAAAGTTGGCCTGCTACGTGACCGGCCGTCTTGGCTGGAAAAGTTCTCAAATGCCGAGGTCCGTTCAATCCACCCCCTAAACCGGAGGCCGTGACATGACACTCAAAAAAACTCTCAACGTATCGGCGATTTTCAGGAGGCTTGGATGAACTATCTTGTCAAGTTTGAAGGCTACGCTTACGCCTTGATGCGCATCATGGCCGGAGCCATGTTTGCGTGTCACGGAGCACAGAAAATTTTGGGGATCCTGACCGATCATCAACCGCCCCTTGGATCCCAACTTTGGATCGGCGGGCTTATCGAGCTCGTGGCGGGCCCTCTCATCATGGCGGGCTACCGGACCCGCTGGGCGGCGTTTCTTGCGAGCGGCCAAATGGCCGTGGCCTATTTTCAGTTTCACTGGAAGTTTCAGTCCGGCCCCGGGTTTTTTCCGATCGTCAACCAAGGGGAGCTCGCGGTCCTCTACTGCTTCGTTTTTTTCTACATCGCCTGCCGCGGCGGCCAGACGTGGTGCCTGGATAAACGTTCGTAGCCGGACGCTTCTTGACCGGGGGCGTTAGAATCGGCCGGGGGTTCCGCCGTGCAGACCGGGAGTCAAATCGGACTGCCAATATTCCTTGGAATCGGCATCCATGATCGTCAGCTTCCCCGACCAGCCGGCTCCCGTATCGATATCCCAGACGTTGCAGGCGTGGAGCGGCTGTAACGTGCCATAGACTTCCGTTGGGGTATGTCCGATGAAGATGTCCCGGTAAGGCCCTAGCGGATGAGGGCTTCCCGCCCTTTGCCTCTTCAAGGCTTCCGCGAGAAGACTTCGATCCCAAACCAGGACTTCTGCATTTTGACCGGCGATCGGCCGGCCCGGGTCAAAACCCCCGTGCACGAAGACCTGATCCCCGCGCTCGATCCAGAGGTGCCCGCTTTTTAGAAATTCCACGTGGGCCTGAGGCATGGGGCCGCCGTGATAGGAGAGGATGGTGCGGTCGCCGCCCTGGCTGGTCCACACCATTGGCTTGGCGCCGTGCAAAGCCCAGTCCAGGGCCCACAGGTCATGATTGCCGGTGACCAAATCGCAGTGTTGGATCTTGAGGAGCTCGTCGAGACATTCCTTCACGTACGGATAGCCGTCGCACACATCGCCGATCACGATGAGCCGGTCCTGGCGGACATGGAAATTCGAGCGCTCGAAACACTGCAGGAGGGCCTTATGGGCCCCGTGAATATCCCCGACCACGAACGTCTTCATGGCGCTCTTCCTCCGCTTCAATCCGGAAATCATTCTATCACCCAGGCTCTCATCGATTCCGATTATTTCTCCCGCTCGATTGTGGTAAAATACCGCCGTTAGACGCCATCAGAAAATAATCTCCCCCCGGATGGTATTCCGTGACCACCGTTACCACCTAAGGACGGCTCCGATGAAGAAAATGAAGAGGCATTATCCAAAAGGTGTGAAGGTGCTGCGCGATCCCATGCTGAACAGAGGCACGGCCTTCACGCAGAAGGAGCGGGAGTCTTTGGGGCTTCTCGGTTTTCTCCCGGCGCGTGTCAATTCCATGCAGGGCCAGGTCCTGCGCGCAATGTCCAGTATCCGCAGCAAAAGCACGGACCTCGAGAAATACGTTTACCTGACGGCGCTTCAGGACCGCAATCGCACTCTCTTCTACCGGGTCCTCATCGATCATCTGGAAGAAGTGATGCCGATCGTTTATACCCCGACGGTGGGGCAGGCCTGCCTGGAGTACGGGCATATTTTCAGGAGCGGCGTTCAGGGACTGTTCCTTGCCGCCGGATACAAGGGGCGGCTGCGCAAGATCCTGAAGCAATGGCCCTCTAAGGACGTACGCGTCATCGTGGTCACGGACGGAGAGAGGATCCTCGGCCTCGGAGATCTCGGCGTGGACGGTATGGGCATCCCGGTGGGAAAGCTGATGCTCTATACCGCATGTGCCGGGATCCATCCTGAACAATGCCTGCCCGTGACGCTGGATGTCGGGACGAATAACGAGTCTTTGCTGAAAGATCCGATGTATGTCGGCATGCAGCATCGGCGCCTGCGCGGGAAAGCCTACGACGACCTGCTCGAGGAATTCGTGACCGCGGCCCGGAAAGTTTTTCCAAATGTCCTGATCCAGTTCGAAGATTTTGCGAACGAAAATGCCTTCCGTCTCCTGCAAAAATACCGGAATCGCGCGTGCGCGTTCAACGATGATATCCAGGGGACCGCGAGCGTGGCGCTCGCGGGCATTTATTCCGCCGTGAGGATCCAGGGCGGAAGCCTCAAAGACCAAAAAATCCTCTTTGCGGGAGCGGGCGAGGCGGGACTTGGGACGGCGCACCTCATTGTCGCCGCGATGAAGAGTGAGGGGCTGAGCGATACGGAAGCCCGCCGCCGCTGCGCTTTCATCGATTCAAAGGGCCTCGTGGTCTCGAGCCGCACGGACCTGGACGAGCGCAAGCGCGCTTTTGCTTTTGATGGCCCCGGGGCCGCGGATTGTCTTGGCGCCGTCGAGCTCGTGAAACCGACGGCGCTCCTCGGCGCGAGCGGACGGCCGGGGATCTTTACTCGGGAGGTTCTGGAAGCCATGGGGCGGGTTCATGCAAGGCCGGTCATTTTCGCGATGTCTAATCCGACGAGTCGTTCAGAATGCACGGCCCAGCAGGCCTATGAATGCACGCAGGGGCGCGCCCTTTTCGCCAGCGGCAGTCCGTTTGCCCCGGTCAGCTACGGGGGCAAAACCTTCAAGCCCAAGCAAAGCAATAACGCCTATATTTTCCCCGGCGTCGGTCTGGGGATCACGGCCTGCCGCATCAAGCATGTGAGCGACGAGATGTTCCTCGCGGCAGCGAAGACGCTGGCCGCTCTGGTGTCTGAAGACGACCTGGCATGCGGTAGCTTATATCCGCCCCTGGCTCAGATCCGGAAAATTTCTTTGTCCATTGCCGAAGCCGTGGCGGCGGTCGCATACCGCGAGAAGCTGGCAGGCAGGCCCTGCCCAAAAAACTTGCGCGCTTATCTCGAAAGCCAGATGTACGAGCCGTCGTATCACCGTTTTTAAACGGTCCCGGCGGACTAGACGGCCTTCTCTCCGCGCTCGCCGGTCCGTATGCGGACCATCTCGATCACCTCTGAGACGATGATTTTTCCGTCCCCCATTTGCCCCGATTGGCATTCGGAAAGAATGATTCCGATGACTTCGTCTACGTGAGAAGCGTGGCAGTAGATTTCCAGCTTCGTTTTGGGCAGAAGGAGATAACTTTCCGGGCGTGTTTGCTGGTTGCCGTAGCCCTTCACTTCCGTGACGGTCAGTCCGTGAATGCCGAACTCACGCAGCTTTTGCTCGAGATCCTGGAATTTTTTGGGTGAAATAATGCATTCGATTTTTCTCATGACAGCCTCCTTCGAAAGTTAAGTGTTCAAGCTGAAGGGAATTACTCAAGCTTCATGCCAAAGCCGCGTTCATTTTTAGAATCATTGCAACTGACGGCGAATGAATAAGATATGCCGGCTTGGCTCCTGATGGGGGCACGGGCTTATTGCCGGCGATACGACAATTATGTCGAAACCGTTCGGCGCTAGAAAAACATTTAGAGTTTTCAGGGTTTAGCCCTTAAAATAAAGCATCCTGAAGGGCCTGAAGGGAACATGACTCCTCGCAAACGAAGTCCGCTTTTTAAAGTTTTAAACCTTACGATCCTTTCGGCGTTTATCTGCCACCAAAGCGCTTTTGCGAGCAGCTCTGTCTTGAACGGGCAGGAACCGTCTGAAATCGACGCGCCGGTCAAAAGTTTTTCCGACGACAAGCCGTCCGAGATCAATCCCGCTGCGGATCTTCCGGCAGTCATGCCAAGCGATGAATTCTTGAGCGAGACCTTGACTCTGACGCCCGCACAAGAAGAGCCCTCTTTAGATTACGAATACGAGCGTTACACCATGAGCGAAGCGGGCGAGCTTTTGCGTCCCGAATATGCGTCAGCCGTCGTGCTCAAAGATCTGACCTCGGAGGATTTAAAGATTCTCACCGGCCTGCCCTTCGAAGCGGGCATTGCCGTTTTGGACGGCGAGCTGGTCCTTTTTTCATCCGGCAACCGGGATGAAATCTACGTCAACCCTCCGGTTCTCGAAATGCTCCGGCAAGCTTCTTTCGTGGCACACACGCATCCGGAAGGCACCCTCGAAGGCCCCAGCCGCACGGATATTTTGAATGCCGGCCCGGCCACGGAATATGTCCTGACCCCCCAACAGGCTTTTGCCTATAACCGCGAAGGCCTTCTGGCCGCCGGGGACGGCTATGAGGAATGTCTGCTGGCTTTTTATGAAACGTTGAATGCCGAAAGGGAGGGCAATTCCTCCGCGCTCCGCGCCCGGAGTCTCTTGAATGAGTTTATCCGTGAGATGGATGCGCTGAATACGCAAGACACAGTCGAGAAGACCGTTTTTCGTTCCGACGGCGCTGCCGTCACGCTGGAAGCGGAGGCTATGCAGACCTCGGGCGTGACATGGAACGGCGGATCGTTTGTGACTCTGTGGGGCAACGGCCGGGCCTCGACGGATTATCAGGTCGATGAAGCCGGAATTTACGAAATCGAAATAACAGCCTTGTCAGACGAGAAGGGGCGTCCTGTCCTTCCGCAATTGCGGTTTTCGATCGACGGCGCGATTGTTCGGGAACCGGTCGAGGTGAGTAACAACAGCTGGCAATTCAAACCGTACGTATGGACGGGGGTTGAGCTGACGGCGGGCTTGCACGCGTTCGAGGCAGCCGTTTTTATCGAGGAGGGGGGGCAGTCGATTACCCTGGATCGTATGGTTTTGAGGAAGACCGGGGAGATCTCTTATCCGGCGGCCCGTGTTCAGATCGAAGCCGGGACGATGCAGACTTCGGGCATCGCGTGGAAGGGAGGCCCCTTTGTCACGATGTGGGGCGGCGGCAGCGCTTCGGCGGATTATCAAGTCGACGAAGCCGGGGTTTATGAAGTTGAGGTCGTTGCGGTTTCCGATGATCAGGGGGCTGCGGTTCCGCCCCAGCTGCGGCTTTCGGTCGATAACTCGATGACGCCGGGGCCGGTCTCGGTTACCCATAACAATTGGCAATTTAAATCCTACGTATGGCCTGAGATCGAATTGACTGCTGGCATGCATGCCCTCGAGACGGGATTGTTTTCGAATTCGACCGGCCAATCGATTACGCTCACCCGGATCCTTTTGAGGAAAGTCGGCGAGATTCCATATCCAACGGCGCGTATTCAGGCAGAAGCGGAGGCCCTGCAGGCCTCGGGCACGACGTGGAACGGCGGGACCTTTCTGACGATGTGGAAGGGCGGCCGCGCCTTGCTTGACTATGAAATCGGCGAACCCGGCCTTTATCAAGTGGAAGTGATTGCGAATGCCAACGATGCGGGAAATGCCATTTTGCCGCAGCTCCGGTATTCGGCGGACGGGGCGGCGGCTTCGGAACCGGTCAACCTGAGCAACAACCACTGGCTGATGAAGCCGTATGCGCTGGGGGAGATCGAGTTGACGGCGGGCCCTCATCATCTGGAACTCGAGGCTTTTCGGGTGTTGACCGATCAGTCGATTTCGGTCGATCGCCTCCTGATCCGTAAAATTTCCGAAGAGGCCGATGTCGTCATTCAGAACGGACAAAACTTCACGAACTCGCGCCAGGTCGATCTCGATCTTTCGGCCCTCGGCTCTTCTTCCGAAATTGCAGACATGCGATATGGCTGGGCCTCGCCGCAGGGAACAGCCTTTTCGGATTGGGAAGATTTCTCGATCTCTAAAACTGTGACCATGCCCGAGGGCGACGGAGTGAAGACCCTCGAGTGCCAGGTCCGGGATCGATCGGGCAATGGGACCATGCATTGGGGGACGATTGTTCTCGATACGACGCCGCCAGCGGGGAGCGTGGCCGTCAATCTCGGGGCTCCTTCGACGAATCGCCGTGACGTGACGCTTCAACTGACGGGCTCCGACAGCGGCTCCGGTTTGGGATGGATGCGATTTTCGACGGACTCCGGTGCCGGCTGGACGGATTGGGAAAGTTTTACGCCGTCGCGGACGGTCACGCTTCCGGAGGGCGATGGGCCGAAAACCGTTTTGTACCAAATTTGGGACGGGGCGTGGAACCTGAGCACGTTTTCCGCCGTGATTACCGTTGATACGGTCCCGCCTGCGGTTTCTTTCTTGAGTCCGGCGCTTGCCAACAGCGCCAGTTACACTTTGCGCTATGAGGTCTCGGACAATTTTGACGCGGTCCGCACTCTTTCCGAAACGATCACTCTCTCGCAAGGGGCCAATCTCCTCGAGCGGACCGTGACGGACGGCGCCGGAAATACCACGACCCTGACCCGCATCGTCAGCTATGTTCCGGTGAGTAACCTCGGGGACACTTATAACACCACCGACGCCGCGTTTGACTGGGTCGAGACCGATGTGCCGACCGGCATCATCCTGGATGAGCAAACCCAAAGTTTTACGCTTCCGTTTTCGTTCCGTTTTTTTGACGAAATGTATACGCAGATTCTCGTCTCAAGCAACGGAGTGGTCCAATTCGGGGGGACGAGCGGCTCCGCGTATCCTTCGACGCAGCAGCTTCCGAATACGCGAGCGCCGAATACGATCGCGGCGCCCCTTTGGCGCGACCTCGATCCGAGCAAAGGCGGGACCATCACGTATGCCTCGAGCCCTTCGCGTTTTGTGGTCAGCTGGGACAATATTTATGATTACTTTGGTTCGGGCGTTCCGCAGCGCTTCCAGATGATCCTCGATAGCGACGGGAGCATCGTCTTTCAGTATGACTCCGTGACGTTCGTTTCCACGACCGTCACCGGAATCGAAAATGCCTCAGGCACGAAAGGGGTCCAGTATCAGATGTCCCCGAAAAATAAGAGCGCACTCCAGCTGACACCCGTGGCCTCCCGGACAGGCCTGCTTTTCATCAACCAAGGCGGGCTTTACAGCCCCACCCGGGACGTGACGGTCACTTTGGAGAGTGCTTTCCCGGAAAATAAGATTTCCGAGATGCGGTTCTCGACCGACGGTGGTTCGAGTTGGACTTCATGGGAAACTTTTTCCGAGACCAAAGCCCTGTCTTTACCCGAGGGGGACGGAAGGAAGGGCGTTTTATGCCAAATCAAAGATGCCGACGGGGCTCTCGGCGAAGCTTCGGACGATATTATTCTTGATATGGAGGAGCCGTTCGGGACGGTTTCAATCAATCAAAACGATCGCTACACTCAATCCAATTCAGTGACCTTGAGCCTCACCGACAGCGATCTCGGCTCGGGGGTCGACAAGATGAGCTTTTCGACCGACGGCGGCCAAACCTGGAGTGATTGGCAAAGCTTCTCGGCGACCAAGACGCTGACGCTGCCCCCCGGAGACGGGGAAAAAGAAGTCCGCGTCCGGCTGAAAGACAAAGTGGGGCACGTCGGCGGTTTTTCAGATACGATCATCCTCGACTCCGCCATGGCGGATTTCGATACCTACCAGGGAGTCCGGAAAACCCTTGTTTTGGGGCCGCTGTCGAATGCCGCAGGCGGACCTTTGACCTATCAGTTCAGCGCTCCGGAAAATCTTTTACTGAACGGCCGTTTTTCGCTGCTCAAGAATCAGCTGACGTATATTCCCAACGAGAACTTTACCGGATCCGGCATCCTTGCGATTCAAATTTCGGGCGGTGACGGACCGGTGGAGTATGGCCTTCAGCTGCGTGTCCTGTCGCCTCAAGTCAATACCCCCAACGATCCGAGCTTGAGCGCGCAATACAACCTCCGTCTCGCGCGGGCCGTCCGGGCGTGGAATCTTTCCCGGGGGGCTGGCGTGACCGTTGCCGTGATCGATACGGGCATCAATAGGGCGCATGCGGATCTGCAGAATCAAATCTATACGAACCCGGGAGAAATCGCGGGAGACGGAGCGGATAACGATGGGAATGGCTTCATCGACGACGTTCACGGATGGGATTTCAAACACGGCGACAATAACCCCGCCGATGACGGTACGGGGGGAGGGCATGGGACGCACGTTGCCGGCATTGTCGGAGCGGAAAGCAACAACGGAACGGGCGTTGCCGGGATCGCGCCGGACACAAGCCTGATGGCGGTGAAGGTTTTCGACGGGTACGAAGGAGGCGACGGCCTCATCGACTCCATCTTTCAAAACGTCGCCAATGGCATCCGTTATGCTATCGAGTTGGGCGCCCGCGTGATCAATATGTCTTTGGGATGGCTGACGAGCGGAATCAGCCCCGTCGTTGTGCAGGCGATCAAGGATGCCATCGCGGCCGCTCGCGCGGCGGGGGCCGTGATCGTGGCCTCGGCAGGCAACAAGGAATCGGACGTGGCGCTTTATACTCCTGCCGCGCTTGCGGGCGTTATTACGGTTGCGGCCACCACGAGTTCGGACGTAAGAGCCTATTTTTCCAATTATGGAGAAGAGGTGGAGGTCGCCGCGCCGGGATCCAGCATTTACTCGACCTACCTGTCAGGCTACGCTTATGAATCGGGGACCTCGATGGCGGCTCCCCTTGTGGCCGGTCTCGCTGCGTTGATTCTCTCGCAGGATCCGTCGTCCACGGACGCGGACGTCTTGAGACGGCTCAAATATTCTTCCGTGGATCTTGGAACCGCCGGCTTTGACCCTTATTACGGCTACGGACGCATCGACGCCTTTCAGGCCCTGTCTTACGATTATTATGACGACGGCAGCCTCAAGACCCAGTACCTCGAAAAGCCGGATGAGCACGGCTGGAACCGCCTCTTCTTCGATCCGGAAGGCTATCTGACCGGCGGCATTTAGGCCGGGCTATCCGCCGCAGCCGGTCTCGGCGCCGGACTCCTCTAAAAGATTACCCGCAAAACACAAGCGACACCACGCTGTCGCAATGAGCGCGTAGCCTATTTCTCGGGCAAAGCAAAGGGAGTCGTCATGATCGACATCACAAGAGGCCTTGATGCGGAGGAAAAGCTCGCGATCCTGTCGCGCGATTCTCAATATGACCTTGCCTGCGCTTGCGCGACGCGAGAAGACGAGCATCGCCGGCGCTCCCTAGAGAATAAATGGATCTATCCCGTCATTCTCCCTAACGGCGGAAGGACTTTTCTTTTCAAGACGCTTCTCTCCAACGCCTGCGTGAACGACTGCAAATACTGTCCGCTCCGCGCGGGCTCGGACGCCAGGCGGTGCAGTCTGAGCCCCGAAGAGTTGACCCGGATTTTTTTATCCTACTACCGCGCGAGGAGAGTCAGCGGCCTTTTCTTAAGCAGCGCGGTTTCGAAGGATCCCGACACCACCATGGAGCGCATCAACCGGGTGGCTTCCGGCTTGCGCAAGATGCGTTTCAGGGGGTATATCCATTTGAAAATCATTCCCGGCGCCTCAGACGCAGCGATCCGCCAGAGCCTTTCGCTTGCGACGGCCGTCTCCTTGAATATCGAAACCGCCGGCGAGTCTCACTTCAAACATCTCAGCGCCGCCAAGAACTATCCGCGCGACATCCTTCGCCCCATTCAGCTCATCAGCCGGCTGACTGCGAAAGGATCAGAGTATGCGGGGATCAAGCAGACGACCCAGTTCGTGGTCGGAGCCTCCACGGAAACGGACAAGGACATTCTGGGATATTCCTGGAAATTGTACAAGCAGCTGCGGCTTGCCCGCGTCTACTTCAGCGCTTATCAAAGAGGAGCGGGCGCGCCCGGGCTTCCCGGCGAGAGTCCTGGAATTGCCAATAAGGACCTTCTCACCCGCGAGCACCGGCTTTATCAGGCCGATTGGCTCATCCGAAAATACGGATTTCGAGCCGAAGAAATCCCTCTCGATGCCGGCGGCAACCTTTCCCTTGCGGCTGACCCGAAAGAGATGTGGGCAAAAGAGCACCCGGAGTTTTTCCCCGTCAATCTCAATACGGACGAACCGGAGAGGATGCTCCGCGTTCCCGGATTGGGACAGATCATGGTCGAGCGCGTCATGGCCTTCCGCAAAGAAGGCGTCCGGCTCCGGGGCCTCGGCGACCTCGGGAAACTGACGAAAGTCCTTCAAAAGGCCGAGCCCCATATCACCTTCTGACCCCTCCGTCCGATTCTCATAGTGAAGAAATCGTTTTTGGCCTAAAATGAACCTGCCCGTACGGGAAGCTTTTCAACGAAACCGCAATGACGGAGGTCCTTTGTGAAAAAAGTCATCTGCTTGATGGCCATCCTGTTTTTGGCGGTGTCGGTGCCCGGGTACGCCAGGGTCGAGGCCTCGGCGGAGTGGGACAAAAGCGCGGATTTCCGCCGGTTGACAACATACGCCTGGCTTCCGGAAGCCCCGGAACGCATGCAGGATTCCCGCATTAATTACATGCTGCTCGAACCCCGCGTCAAAAGTTCGGCGGATATCGACTTGCGCCTCAAGGGGTATCAAAAAGTAGACGGCGTGGTCGCTGATTTCATGGTGGGTTATCATGTGACGAAGGATGAAGAGACGAGCTTGGACGAGCTTAACGCTTTTTACGGCTATGCGCCGGCTTATGGCTATTGGGGGAGAGGAAGGAGCGGTGCAGGCCTCCCCGATAACCTTGTCGAACGGTTTGTTCGGGGGACCTTGATCCTTGATATTGTGGACGTCGCATCCAAGAAATTGATCTGGCGCGGCTATGCGTCGGCGGTGATCGATCCGGATGCCCCGCTTGAAGATAAGACCGAAATTATCCAGGAGGCTACCGAGAAGATCCTGGAGAATTTTTTCCCGTGCGCCCAGCCTTGACAAGGAATCTCCCGGCTTTTCCAAGCTCCTCATTCCTTGCGGCGATTTAGGCACCATGAAAAAGCCGCTTTACGAGTTTTATTTTCATGGTGTCCTATGGGCATAAAAGGCAAGGAACTGCTCGTATTCTTTAAGCGGCGCGGCGGAGTCGTCCCGTACGCTGCAATCCTCAAGGCTGGTTTTCACAAAGGGAATCTCAAGGCCCTTATTGCTTCTGGGCACATCCAAAAACTTGACCGGGGAGTTTATAAACTCAGCGAGCTGGATGACCTTGCAAACCCCGACCTTGTCATTGCTGCCATCAGAGCCCCCAAAGGGGTCGTTTGCCTTCTTTCCTCACTTGCTTATTATGAGGTCACGGATGAAATCCCTCGAAATGTAAACCTCGCCATTCCTCGGGGCACTCACGCCAACAAAATCAAACATCCACCGGTGAAGTATTATCGTTTCACTCTGGCAGCATGGAAGGCCGGAATTGAAACGAAGAAACTTGCCGTATTGTGAACGTGATAAAACCCATTCTGGAATCTCTGATATGAGCTCTGCACAGAAGACCGAACCGACAGATATTGAAGCCTCTGTCCGTGCCCGGCTTCTGAATAAGGCGAAAGAAACCGGCCGCCCTTTTGCCGAGATTTTTCAATACTACGGAATGGAGAGGTTCCTTTACAGGTTGAGCCAATCAAAACACACAGACATTTTTGTTCTTAAAGGGGCCCTGATGTTCAAAGCGTGGCAAGTTCCCGAGATGCGGGCGACCCGGGATATTGATTTCTTGGGTCGTTTTGATAATGAAATTGCCAAACTCGAGGGCATCATCAAGGAAATATGCCTCACCAAAGATTCTTTCTTGACGACATAATGCTGTCGTCGCCCCATGACACAATTTAGCCATGGATGATCCACTGGCTGAATTCTTCGAGTTTGATGCGACGATGGGTGCTGATGTCGTCAAATGTCCGCATTGTGGAGCCGATGTTCCTTCGAGCCTTCTTGTTGATGGCGAGATCAAATGCCCTCAGTGCGGGAAGAAATTTAAAAAAGAAGATTAGTTGTTCGCTTGTTAGAAGCACGAAGGCAATTCAACATGCCTTAAAAATGCCACAAGGGCCTAAAAACCAACCCAATTCCCTCTAGAGAGCATCTGCTTAGACATCATATGTATAAACAATCTATTTGACAAAATGATGTTAAATGTGTAACATTTATATTAACAGAAATGACTTAACTCGTTTATTTGTAAAGGATAAAAAATAACATGGTAGATAACAAAAATAATGACATTTTAAGCACTTATCCATGGATAACATTTGAAATTAACCTAAAAGATCTTCCCTACACAACGTGGATAAAGCTTGGAGAATGCTTGTCAAAATGTGGACACATATCTCGAATCCCCCTGAAACCAGGAACGGCATTGGAGATGCACAAAATCTACTTAGCGAAGGGTGTGTGCGCAACTACAGCTATTGAGGGTAATACTCTTTCTGAAGAGCAAGTTCGTCAAGCGATGGAGCATAAATTAACATTACCGCCATCCCGGGAGTATTTAAAACAAGAGGTGGATAACATCCTCCAGCTTTGTAATGAAATCACAAAAGATATGAGTAATGGCAAGCAATTACTCATTAAGCCGGAGGAAATTAAGCGGTTTAACAAAACAATTCTCCAAAATGTACCATGTTCCGATCACGTCATACCGGGAGCATTTCGCACGATTCCGGTCGGAGTTGGTTCTTACAAAGCTGTTAACCATCAAGATATTGAAGAATTAATGATTAAATTATGCGATTGGTTGAATAGCGATTACTTTAAGATCACTACCACACATCCCATCCTCAGCAGCATTATTAAAGCCATTGCAGCCCACCTCTATATCGAATGGATACATCCTTTTGGCGACGGGAATGGTAGAGTCGGGCGCATATTAGAGTTTGCCATTTTAATAAATTCAGGGGTTCCTTCACCAGCCGCGCATCTTTTGAGCAATCATTATAATGCAACAAAGAGCCAATATTATTTGCAGCTAGACATGGCTGGGAAAAAGAAGAGTGTGATTGATTTTATCAATTATGCTGTCCAAGGATTTCATGATGGCCTTGTTGAGCAACTTCAGTACATCTTTCACCAGGTATTAGATACATCATGGGAGAATTATATTTATGAAAAATTTAAAGAGCATAAAAGATCCGAAAGGCCAGCAAAGCGCATGAGATCTCTCGTTTTGGAACTGTCTCGCCAACACGAGCCGGTTCTCAGGGATAAGCTGACCTCGCTCAGTCCAAAGCTCATTGATTTATACAAGGGCGGATCAGCAATGATGCTATCTAGGGATTTGAATGAATTGGAAAGATTAGGCTTAATTGAGAAAACCGAAAAAGGTTATAAGGCTAAAACAGAGATCATGCTGGGCTTTCTTCCGCTTCAGGTGCGAGACAACCCGTGTTAGAAGTTTTTTTTTGAATTTTTTGCATTTCCTTCCAAAATCAGTATAATGTGCCACCTCTTGATTCAAAGTGGACACTATTTGGACACCAAGACCATTTTGAGAAAAGTCTCGAAAATGGTCGTTTCCATAAGTTCCTTTGATATAATGTAGTTACGATTCATGCGCCCGTAGCTCAATTGGATAGAGCATCTGACTACGGACGCCAACCCGCAAATTTTCATAACCCCTGATTCCGCAACGTAATTCATTTTATCGCAATAAGATAAGTGCTTTTATCTGGTTGCTGTGAATTGCCGTTTTTTGTATCATTTTTAGGTTCCAAGTGCCCCCGTAGGTGCCCCCAGAAAATCACTTCATATCCATCTTGTGACGGTCCTAGGCTGACCTTCTCTTGACTGTCATCTGTAATCGAATATAATCTCATATAGTTTAAATGTATAAGAAAGGATCTTGGCTTATGGCCTCCCATCGATTGAGTGTGCGTATTGAAAATCTCCCGGGTGAAGTGTGGACAAAGATAGCCCGGATTGACGAATTGAAAGGCCAGTGGACCGGCGGGGTGCACTTAAGCCCCCAGATCCTGGGGCGCTTGAAGCAATCGGTGCTCATCACGTCGACCGGGGCGTCCACGCGTATTGAAGGGGCCCATCTTTCGGATGAGGATGTGGAAAAGCTGATGCGCGGTATCTCCATCCAGCGTTTTGCTGCTCGCGACAAGCAGGAAGTGAAAGGTTATTATGAATTACTTCAAAACGTTTTTGAGTCCTGGCGGCATATTCGCTTTTCCGAAAGTGCCATCAAACATTTTCATCAAGAACTCCTGAAATACGCGGAAAAGGATAAACAGCACAAAGGAGGCTATAAGAAAAGCGAGAACAAGGTTCATATGGTGGATGCGGCAGGGCATTCGATCGATATCCTTTTTGATACAACGCCTGCGTATTTAACGCCCAAGGAGATGCAGGAACTTGTCGAATGGGCCCAAGCCTCATTTCTGGAAAAGAAGGTCCATCCGCTACTTGTGATTGGGAATTTTCTGGTGGAGTTCCTCAAAATACATCCTTTCCAGGACGGGAACGGAAGGCTTGCGCGGGTGCTGACCAATCTACTTATGCTTCAGCAGGGGTATTTATACGTGCCGTATGTCTCCCATGAGAAACTGGTTGAAGATAGCAAAGCTGAATATTACATCGCGCTTCGAAAAAGCCAGAAGACGTTTGGTGCGGGCAGGGAAGATATAGTCCCTTGGCTTGATTTTTTTCTTGCGATCGCTCTTGATCAGGCGGGGAGGGCCGTTTCGCTTCTATCGAAAGAAGCTGTTGAAAAACTTTTTTCCCCAAATCAAATTCGGGTCTTGGAGTATTTTCAATCGGTCGATGAAGCGGCTCCTGGAGAGATCGCTGAAAAGCTCAGAATTGCAAGGCCGACGGTGAGTCAGATTCTCTCGCGACTCCTTCAATTTAAGAAGATCGAACGCCTCGGTCTTGGCCGCAGTACGCGGTACCGGAAAGTATGATGCGCCTTACAAAAGTCCACCGGAGGAGTTTTCCTAAGGGCAATGAGGGTGTGCAAACCTCAATATCTTTTTTGTTCAAACATAACGCTTTGAGAACTGATGCTGAATATTTATCAAGCATCTCGACTTTTATTAATTGCCGAGGGGAAAATTTGTTGGGCCGTAAAGTGCTCCGCAAACGTTCTTGTAAAAAGAATTAATGACAAGAGCACAAGTATCACCATATATACTCAAGCGACAGCCACTTGTGGGAACAGGCGTGGCAATCTTTTCTTTAGCCAAAAAAACAGCTCGACAGAATTGGCTTCTAGCGGGGTTTTAGAAAAAGAACTTTTTGACACGATTGAAACAAATTTAAAATAAAGCGGTACTGCGCTAGCGATAGCAACCCGTGAGAAAAAAGTGAAAAAATACAATTTTATAGTCGTCTTGTCGATGGTTGCAGTATTGCTAAGTGGTTGCGCAACCCACTTCCGAGAAATCCAACCGAGCTTTGAGGAAATAAATATTCCTTCGCTGAACCAAGTACAGCAATCGGAATTGGGGGACACCCTTGTTTCTAAGGGGACACTTTACACGTATGATGGAATGGTGCTGCTAAATGAGGTCTATTCCAAATCAAAAAATACGTTCCTCCACGGTCCAGTCGCAACGATACCCCCCAGTGATTTAATTCTTAAGTATGAAGATTCCGCTTGGTGGTATTTCTATGCGAGGGACTTATTTATGGCAGGTGTATCTGCTAATGTAACTTGTGGGTTGCGTAAGTCAAAAAAGAATAAGCCTATGGAGCTATTTGTCCTTATAGGCTTTCAACCTTGGTCAAAAGGACTTGTAGAGCCAGAGCCGAAGTATGAGCTTAAAAAAGTACGTGCAGTTGACAAGAGGAGTTTTCAGCAGGAGCTTATTTACAATGGGAAGGCGGGGAGTAATGTTAAGTTTATGTATAGAGAAATGTCGAACGACGTAATGCGCCCAGCATTTTCTCAAGAAATGCAGTATGATTTAAACGAAAGTAAGACCATAGGATTTAAAGGCGCTCGGATTGAAATCATTGAAGCTACAAATACTACGTTGAAATACAAAGTGCTTAAGAGCTTCCCTGATGCTTGAGGAATAACATCACCAATTTGTGAGGAAGCCATGCCAAAGCCGACAAGTAAGCGCATCAACTGGACCCGTGATGAGCTTATCCTGGCCCTTGATTTGTATCAGAGAATCGACCCCAAGCACATTTCGGACAAAAGCCCCGAGGTTGTAGCTCTGAGCAAGACCCTCAACTCACTGCCCATTCATCCGCAGACCGAGCGGAGCGAGAAGTTCCGGAATGAGGCAGGTGTTTCCATGAAGCTCTTTAATTTCATGTGGCTTGATGAAAGGTATCCAGATGAGGGCCTCAAACAGGGCGGCAAACTCGATAAGGTGATATGGGATGAGTTCGCTGGGAATTCCAAGCGTCTCAGAGATACCGCCGAGGCTATCATAGTGGGTGCTTCAGTCATACCACCACCAAGTGACCCAGAGGAGCTCAGCATCGATGAGGAGGAAGAGTTCCCCGAAGGAAGATTGCTCACACAGTTGCACAAACGCCGTGAACGTAATCCGCTGGCATCCAAAAAAAAGAAGAAGCTGGTGTTGAAATCTACGGGGACACTTGCTTGCGAGGTGTGTGGTTTTGACTTTGCTGATAGATACAAAACGCTGGGGCAAGGTTTTGCCGAGTGTCATCATAGAAAACCGTTGTCTGGCCTAACACAAGGGAAGACAATACGTCTCAAAGACCTGGCAATCGTTTGTGCAAACTGCCATAGAATGCTTCACCGGGCAAGACCCTGGAAAACAGTTGAAGAGTTGAAAACAGTATTAATTAAACAACCATAGCGAAACGCATTTTTTAACGATGAGCGAAATAAAAGAATTAACCGAGAAAATAAAGAAATTTGTAAATGAACGAGAATGGGGGCAATTCCATAATCGCAAGGATTTGGCCCTGTCGCTCGTGCTTGAAGCCACGGAAGTGCTAGAGCATTTTCAGTGGAAAAAGCCAGAAGAGGTAGAAACTCACGCAGTGCATTACAAAGAAGAGCTTGCTGATGAATTGGCGGACGTGGCCTTCTATCTTTTTGAACTCGCTGATAATCTTAAAATCGATTTGTCCTCAGCCATCGAATCTAAGCTCGCAAAGAATGCCCTGAAGTATCCTATTGAAAAATCAAAAGGCAATATCACAAAGTACGATAGGCTTTAAATCTGGCCTTCCCTCTAGCCATTGCCCCGGATTGCACTATCAGCTGCCCGATATCCCGAACGTACCTTTCTCTGGAAGGAAATAAAAGGGAGGTCTATACTACCCGGCAGTAGACAGCCTCAACTGAGATGATGTTTAGGAGCTAAAATGAAAATCACTCCAAGCCAGTTAACGATTTCTCAATTACTTAGTAGTAAAAATGAACAATTTTTTATACCCGCCTACCAAAGACGCTATGCTTGGGGCGATATACAGCTTGCTGAATTGTTTGAGGACATTAATTTATTAGATGAAAAAGATTCTCATTTTCTTGGGACGGTGCTACTGCTTACAGAGCCTCATAAGGCAAATATTAATATGCTGGAAGTTGTCGATGGTCAGCAAAGAATAATAACTCTTTCCTTACTACTAGAATCAATCAGAGATAGGTTCATTGAACTCGAAAAGAAGGAAATAGCAGACGAAATAGAAGGGTTTTTATGTTGCCAAGGATTAGACAGAAAAAAACAAAACAAAATAACGCTTGGCGATTTAGATGAACCTGATTATTCAAAGGTTCTAAAATTGAAAAATGAGACCGATGAAACGGGAATAGCCGAAATTAAAAATCAAAAGCTTTTAAATGCTTATCAACAATTCAAAAAATGGACGGGTAGATTCGATTTTAACCAGCTCAATGAATATTATTTTAAATTAATCAATAATGTGATTTTCATTCGTTTAGACACAGAGAAAGCCAAAGATGCTTATAAGCTTTTTGAGACTATCAATAACAGAGGTTTAAGGCTCAGCCCTACAGACATTATCAAAAACTTTTTATTGGGCCACGCCTCTCTGCTTAGTGCGTCTACGTTGATTGAAGTTAAAGATTCTTGGAAGGATTTGATAGTAGCCCTAGACGGTATAGAGACAGATGATTTTTTTAGGCAATTTTTAATGGGGATGCTTAATCGAAAAATTCCCAATTCAAAATTGATTTCCGAATTCAAAAAATATTATTTAACGACCGTCGAAGAAGCAACTTGTTTGCCCGAATATCGACTTCTTAAAGAATTTGTTGGCTATGACGTTAGTGGCGAATCTTTACAAGATGAGGATGATAAAAATAACGTTAGCGTAGCCGATGCTCCCAAAGAATTATTAGAGGATAAGAAGGCAAAAGTTTCTATAGTGAAATTTGCTAAGTCCCTCAAAAATTCGGCCATCCTTTACGCTAAAATAATTAACCGAAACTTTGACGACAAGATTATTAACCGCAATATTTTGGGCCTACAGCGAATCGAGTCAACGACGACGTATACATTCCTTCTTCGTTTTTTTGAAAAAGCGGGCGATTTAACAGAAATAACAACCGTATTAAAAATCTTGCAGTCATTTATGCTAAGGCGGCATATCTGTGAATATAGAACATCAGAGCTTGATGATATTTTCTCCAAATTAGCAGATGTTCAAAGAACAGACGTAATCAAATGGCTAAAGGACAATTTGAAGGAGCACTTCCCATCCGACGATGAATTTAGAGAAAAAATATTTAAACATAGTTTTAAGAGGGAGGAAGAGAGAGCGAAATATATTCTTGAACAATTTGAATACGATTTAATTGGTGACCAAGGCGAATATGTTCTTAATTCAGGTAACGAGCTTCACTTGGAACATATAATTCCGCAAACAATAGACACGAAGAAATCTTTTAAAGAATATGGGGATTGGATTGGCTACCTTGGGAAAGACGCATTGTTAAAACACGAGCAATATGTCGACAGGATAGGTAATTACACTTTATTGGGTCAGAAATTGAATATCAAAGCCTCAAATAATCCATTTCGAGCTAAAAAGAAAGAATATGTAAAATCCAACATTCAGTTGACGCTTCAACTGACTAAAGAGTTTTCTAGATTTAAATTCAAACAAGTTGAAGAAAGAAGTAAGAAATTTTCAGAAAAAGCGGTTAATCTTTGGACCATTTAAATGCGATAGAATAACTGCTTTTGCATTTCCTCCCCAAATCGGTATAATGACACCCCTTTGTGGCGCCGAGTGTAAAAAATCGGTCTCAAATCGGTCCCCGAAGCTATTTTGGACAAATTTGCCGGAAGCAGTAGTTTTTATAAGTTCTTTTGATATAATGTAGTTACGATTCATGCGCCCGTAGCTCAATTGGATAGAGCATCTGACTACGGATCAGAAGGTTGAATGTTCGACTCATTCCGGGCGCACTCTTCTAACATTAATAGCCTCAGCCAATTACGGCTGGGGCTATTTTTTTGTCCCGCCTCGAAAAACCCTCTGGCTAACGCCTGGCTAACGGTATTTCTTCGTGCAGGCATAACGAACGCATTTGTTGTGGTTCCCAAAGCGGGTTTACCCCACGGCTTCTCACACTATATCTTCGCCGAAGGCGGAGCGTGCTTGTAACTCGAGAAGAAGCCGTCGTGGGTTGATCGCGGTGGCTTTTTCAATTTTAGGCGGTTAAAATATCGCTCACCTGTGCCTGATGCCACAGAAACTCATCTTAGACACTGCCTTCCTGGATTGGATGTGGGTGAATGAAAATTATTAAGAACACTGGGAATGAGCGAGTGGTGGATGTGCTACGCAGATACCTTTCTCCAGAGGCCAGTTTCGACATTGCATCGCCAGCATTTTCAATCTTTGCCTACGCTGAACTGAGAGAAATTCTTGATAACCTTACCAAATGTCGTCTTGTTCTGTCTGGAGAAATGACGACAGAGCTGTTACTTCTTGGCTCTGTGGCTGACCGGCCATTTCGAAACCAATTGCAAATTAGATGGCTGGCTAGGCAATGTGCTAGCTGGCTTGAGAAGATAGCTGAGGTGAGGTATGCACCTGAGGCCTTGCCTCAATCAACTCTCATTGCTTCTCCCTCAGAACCATCTCAAGCTCAGACCATTACTGGGAATTGCCCTTTTACTTCAGAGGGTCTGGGGATCACACCGGGCAACCAATTCAGTCTGATTCAGATTTCTGAAAGCGCTGAAGAAAACACCCTGTTAAGTTCCTGGTTTACCAATCTTTGGGACGGTTTGCAGTCTTCGCCGGCTGCAAAAAATAAACTGTGTGTTAGGCTTAAAGAATTAAGCGAACACAAACAACCGGCCCTCGTCTATTTTCAGATTCTTCACCGTCTTTTCAGCGATCTCGGAGAACAGCTCGACGAAGACAAAATTGTTAAATCGGCTACGGGTATTCGAGACACAAAAGTGTGGCAAAAACTCTACAAATTTCAGCGTGATGGTGTAATTGGTGCGATCGACAAATTGGAACGCCACGGCGGATGCATCATTGCCGACAGCGTGGGACTAGGGAAAACCTTTGAAGCCTTGGCCATCATCAAATACTACGAGCTTCGTAACGACCGCGTCTTGGTATTGTGCCCCAAGCGTTTGCGGGACAACTGGACGATCTACAAAGCGAACGATCGCCGCAACATTCTTTCCACAGACCGCTTCAACTACGATGTCCTCAACCACACCGATCTTTCCCGCGATGGAGGCATCTCCGGCGATATTGATCTTGCACACATTAATTGGGGGAATTACGACCTGCTGGTCATTGATGAATCACACAATTTTCGCAACAAAGCCCCGCACAAAGAACATGAGACCCGGTACGATCGACTCATGAAACGGATCATTAAAGATGGCGTGAAAACTCGCGTGCTTATGCTTTCAGCCACGCCCGTGAATAACCGCCTGGCCGATCTCAAGAACCAAATTGCCTTTGCCACAGAGGGCAACGAAGAAGCCCTTGCCGAACATGGTCTCACAAGCATCGAGACAACCGTGCGCCAGGCACAGCTTCAATTCAATCGTTGGCTAAAGCTCAATGAAGCCGAGCGCAAGCCCGCAAAGCTGATCGACATGCTAGGCTTCGATTATTTTAAACTCCTGGATTTGCTCACCATCGCCAGGTCACGCAAACACATTGAAAAATATTACGGCACGGCAGAGACGGGGAAATTCCCGGAACGACTCAAGCCCATCAACATCAAAGCTGACGTTGACCGCGCAGGCGAATTCCGCCCTATTCGAGACATAAATAATGAAATCAGGCGACTCAATCTCAGTGCTTATGCGCCTATGAGGTATGTCTTGCCGCATAAGCAGGCGGCTTATGAGGCTAAATACGGTACCAAGCTGCAAAGCGGAGAGCGGTATTTTCGCCAGCTTGACCGTGAGGAAAGTCTTATTCACTTGCTGCGAGTGAACATACTAAAGCGCATGGAGAGTTCGGTAACATCGTTTACCCTTACGCTCGAACGTCAGCTTGAAGATGTGAAGAAACTGCTCTCCAAAATTAATGCTCACGTGGATACGATCGAAGAAGTCTCGATAACCGACGTCGAAATTGATGACCCTACATTTGAATCGCTTCTTATCGGGAAAAAGGTAAAGGTTCTCCTCCAGGATGTGGACCGTGTGCGCTGGCGTCAAGACCTGGAAGAGGATCGTGACAGACTTCACGCCCTCCTCTCAATCGCCAAGCGTGTTGGGCCCTCAAGAGATGCGAAGCTCGAAGAGCTGAAAACCGTTATTGTCCAGAAATTCGAGCGGCCTATTAACGACGGTAATCGCAAGGTCATGGTCTTCACGGCATTTGCGGATACAGCGGAATATCTTTATGGCGAACTTTCCCGTTGGGCGAAAGAGAAACTCAAAATCTCTTCCGCCATTGTGACGGGATCAGGCCGTAACAAATCCACTTTATCAGGACTCCGCACCGACCTTGGAAGCATCCTCAGCGCGTTTTCGCCCCGCTCCAAAGAACGTAGCCAGGAATTCTCAGGCGAAGGCGAAATTGACTTGCTCATTGCAACCGATTGCATATCCGAAGGCCAGAACCTGCAGGATTGCGACTTCTTGATCAACTATGATATCCATTGGAATCCCGTTCGAATTATTCAGCGCTTCGGGCGCATTGATCGAATCGGTTCGCCCAACACCGCCATTCAGCTCGTCAACTTTTGGCCAAACATGGAACTTGAAGAATATATTAACCTGGAACAGCGTGTGAGCGGTCGTATGGTTCTACTTGATATCTCAGCGACGGGCGAAGAAAACATCATCGAGCAGGAATCCGGGAACCAGATGAATGACCTGGAATATCGACGCAAGCAACTGCTTAAACTCCAGGATGCTGTTATTGACCTTGAAGACTTGTCGAGCGGCATTTCAATCGCCGATCTTACGCTCAATGATTTTCGAGTCGACCTGGCAGGTTTTGTTAAAGAACATCCGGGGAAACTGGATCAATTGCTTCTCGGCACATTTGCTGTAACTGAAATCAATGATAGGGATGATGCTTCAATACCGCCCGGAGTCATTTTTTGTTTACGAGCAGAAGGCCCTGCAGCGGTCAATTATGCAGAACCCTGTTATCCGCTTGCGCCCTATTATCTCGTTTATGTCGGAGAAGACGGAAGTGTCTTGTTGCCGTATACCCAGGCCAAGCAGGTGCTGGATCGGCTCAAAAAACTTTGTATTAGCCGTAACCAGCCTGATACCAAAGCCTGCGCACGATACGACAAGATCACAAAAGATGGGAAAGACATGACCGCCGCCCAGGAATTACTTGCCAAAGCAGTAGCATCGGTTGCGGGGAAAAAAGAAGAACGTGCGGTTGCGAGCCTTTTCACCCCAGGCGGAACCCATGCCATGAAGGGTGAATTTCAAGGCATGAATGACTTTGAGGTGGTTGCCTTCGTTGTGATTCTGCCGGAGGCGTCAAAATGATGATTGCCGACGTTGTCCGCGCACTTGCCATACCGCAGAACGCTTGCGTTGACCAACGAATTCCTAAAAAGATGCTGATGCAACAATGCGCGCCCACGCAAGCGGACAAGAGGAAAATCCAGGATGGCATCGAAGACATGTTTTGGATCGCGGCTCTCAAGCCCTCAAACATTGCCGTGCCTGTTTGCCGGGACGAAGTCCGTGAATATTTGGAGATTGCCGTGATCTCCGCGACTCTTCGCCCAAAAGCAAAGTCATCACGCCTTGTTGAATTGATTCATCGGTCTATTCCGTATCCCGCTGTTTTTCTTTCCGCTCAAGCAGAAGCCGTGACATTCTCACTTGCGCATAAACGCCATTCACTTGGTGAGGCAGGCCAAGTGGTGATTGACGGCGACATTGTTGCCGTGGACATCTCCCGGGAATCTGCGCTGGAAACAAACTTCATGGCATCGCTGGCTGTGGCTAGACAGCCAGCGACAAATCTCTATGCGCTTTACCAGAGCTGGATGAATCGGGTCGAAGAACTCACTGCCGCCCGGATCACCGGTCATTACGTATCCACCGAAACATTGAGTGACACAGCGGCACGCAAAGAAGCCATCAAAGATCATGTGAAAATCCGGTGTGAATTGGCTGCGCTGCGAGCGGATGCTTTGAAAGAAAAACAGCTCAATCGCCGGGTCGAAATCAATCTTAAAATCAAGAAGCTTGAAGCCGGACTTAATGCTAAAATGCACTTTCTTAAAGTAGGAGAAAAGAAATGAAAAAAATATCTCCCCAGGATTCTGAAACCAAGAGCGCGGATATCATTCCCGCGAACATTGAAAAGCTGAAAGAACTTTTTCCCGCAGCGTTCAGCGAGGGGCAAATTGATTTTGAAGTCTTGAAGCAGGAACTCGGCGGCTTGGTAGATGAGCGGGAAGAAAAATACGGCCTGAACTGGTTTGGCAAACGCAAATCCCGACAGCTTGCCCTTACGCCTTCGACCGGAACGCTGCGCCCATGTCCCGAAGAAAGTGTGGATTGGGCTACGACACAGAATCTCATGATCGAGGGGGACAACCTCGAAGTCCTCAAGCTTCTCCACAAGAGTTATGGGAGACGCGTAAAGGCTATCTACATTGATCCCCCCTATAACACCGGACGGAATATCATTTACCCCAATGATTACACAGACGGGATACGCGCCTATTTGGAGATCACTGGCCAGATTATTGGTGACCAGAGACTGACAAGTAACCCAGAGACAGGTGGGAGATTCCATTCGAATTGGCTTTCGATGATTTATCCGAGACTTCTCATAGCAAAATTACTTCTGCGGACAGATGGTGTCCTATTTTGCACGATAGATGAGAACGAGCACTCAACGCTTTCCATAATCATGAAAGAAGTGTTCCCTGAAGGTGCCTACGAGCATGCGTATGTCACAATCGTTCACAATCCACGAGGGCAGCAGGGAAAGAACATCTCATACGTCCACGAGAATGCTATCGTCGTATACCCGGCAGACCAAAAAAAATACTTGGCGGATGTTGCGAAAGAGGAAGTTGACGCACGCAATCTTCGAGATAGCGGCACAGAGTCTGACAGGACTGATGCAAAAACCTGTTTTTATCCCATCATCGTGTCTAGTGGCCGCATCGTAGCCATTGGAGCTGTTCCCCCGGATGATTTTCACCCTAAGTCATGTAATGTGAAGCGCCCGGACGGGAGCATCGAAGTCTGGCCAATGACTGATGGTGGAGATGAAAAGAAATGGCGTTACTCAAAAGATTCTGTTGGCAGCATTCTGGAAAAGCTGGAGCCAAAGCAAGGTCGTGAGACTTGCCAGATCATTTTCAACAAAGACGCCGGCACTATGCGCAGCGTTTGGCAATCGGCGAAATACGATTCGAGCGAATATGGCACAAAGCTTGTTGAGAGCTTGATCGGGGAAGCTGGTTTTACATTTCCCAAGAGTCTTTGGGCTGTTCGTGATGCGCTGAAAATAATGACAGATGATGATCCGGACGCAATAATTCTCGATTTCTTTGCAGGTAGCGGCACTGCGGGCCATGCATTGTGGGAAGTTAATAAGGAAATTGGAGGTAATCGGAGATTTATTCTGGTGCAGCTGCCTGAACCGCTTGACCCAGCAAACAAGGACCAGAAGAGTGCTGTTGAGTTCTGTGACAGCTTGAAGAAGCCTCGTAACATTGCCGAGCTAACGAAAGAGCGCCTCCGCCGGGCCGCCAAGTTGATCAAAGAAAAGAATCCCTTGTTTGCAGGCGATCTTGGATTTCGTGTATTCAAGTTGGATTCCAGCAATATTCGAACATGGGAACCTAGCCGCGACAATTTACCGCAAACGCTGCAAGAGGCGACTGAGCATCTGAAGGCGGGACGTACGGAACAAGATATCCTTTTCGAATTGCTCTTGAAACTCGGACTTGATCTTACGGTTCCGATCGAGGAGAAAAAGATTGCGGGCAAAGCGGTGCATAGCATCGGAGCAGGGGCGTTGCTCGTTTGCCTTGCTGAAAAAATTGACCGCAATGAGGTGGAGACACTGGCGCAAGGAATTATTGCATGGCATAGACAGCTTGCCCCTGCCGGTGAAACACAAACAGTCTTCCGAGACAGCGCTTTCGCTGACGACGTAGCAAAGACCAACCTTACGGCTATCCTTCAGCAACACGGGATTGAAAACGTGAGGAGCTTGTAAGGCCTCAATGATGAAACTGCATTTCGAACCCAACCTTGATTATCAGCACTCCGCTATCGAAGCGGTGTGTGATCTTTTTCGCGGTCAGGAAATCTGCCGCACAGAATTCACGGTGACCCGTGACCTGAATGACCCGCAAAAACGCATGGGTTTTGCGGATAATGATTTAGGCATTGGCAATCGCCTCACCCTGCTCGACGATGAGCTCTTTGCCAATTTGTGCGACATTCAGTTGCGGAACGGGCTTAAGCCTTCAGAATCCCTTGCCTCAGGGGATTTTACGGTGGAGATGGAAACCGGAACCGGTAAAACTTATGTTTATCTGCGCACAATCTTTGAACTGAACAAACGATACGGCTTCACCAAGTTTGTTATTGTTGTTCCGTCCGTAGCCATCAAGGAAGGCGTCTACAAATCACTCCAAATTACGGAAGAACATTTCCGTGGCATCTACGCCAGTACACCCTTCGAGTATTTTCTTTATGATTCTTCGAAGCTCGGCCAGGTGCGGAATTTCTCCACCAGCCCGAACATTCAAATCATGGTTGTGACCGTCGGAGCAATCAATAAAAAGGACGTCAATAACCTCTATAAAGACAGCGAAAAAACAGGCGGTGAAAAACCCATCGACTTGATCAAGGCCACGAGGCCGATTGTGATTGTGGATGAACCGCAAAGCGTAGATGGTGGTCTGGAAGGTCGGGGTAAGGAAGCTCTTGATAAAATGAATCCGCTTTGCACATTGCGTTATTCGGCCACTCATGTGGATAAACACCACATGGTTTATCGCCTGGACGCTGTAGATGCGTACGAACGGAAACTGGTGAAACAGATTGAGGTCGCATCTGCAGGCGTGGAAGGTGGGCATAACAATCCCTATGTGCGTCTTGTCTCTGTAAGTAACCGATCCAATCGCATCACTGCGAAGGTGGAGATCGACGTTCAGCAAGCCACGACTGTGGAGCGTGAAACGGTCACGGTGAAAGCGGGCGATGATCTTGAACAGGTAGCCAATCGAGCGATGTATGCGGGTTATATGGTGGAAAACATTGGCTGCCGCACGGGCGATGAATTCCTACAGCTTTCAAATCTGGAACTGCCGTTGCGAGTGGGCCAGGCAATCGGTGGCGTGGACACAGACAGCGTGAAAAGACAAATGATTCGCCGCACGATCGAGGAGCACCTGGAAAAAGAGTTGCGGCTTTCATCTCACGGAATAAAAGTCCTGAGCCTTTTTTTTATCGATGTTGTTGAGCACTACCGAAAATACACGCCCGAGGGCATTGCCGAGAAGGGTAAATATGCTCTGATGTTCGAGGAAGAATATCGAAGTGTAGCCGCCAAGCCCAAGTATCGCACTCTCTTCAACGACGTAGATTTGCAATCCGAAGCCACGGAAGTTCATGACGGTTACTTCTCCATCGATAAGAAAGGCACCTGGACAGATACGACAGAGAACAATCAGGGCAATCGTGAGAATGCGGAACGCGCCTATCACTTGATCATGAGGGATAAAGAAAAGCTGCTTGGTTTTGAAACCAAACTCAAATTCATTTTTTCACACTCGGCCCTCAAAGAAGGCTGGGACAACCCGAACGTCTTTCAGATTTGCGCTTTGCGTGAGATAGGCACTGAGCGAGAACGCCGCCAGACCATTGGAAGAGGGTTGCGGCTATGCGTCAACCAGAAGGGTGAACGCCTACGTGGGTTTGAAATCAACACACTCACGGTGGTTGCGACGGAAAACTACGAACAATTTGCTGAGAACCTGCAAAAAGAAATCGAAGCGGATACGGGCATTCGCTTTGGCGTTGTGGAGAAACATCAGTTTGCATCCATCCCGGTGACGGATGCGAAGGGTCAGACGACGGCGTTGGGAGTAGAAAAGTCTGAAGCTATTTGGAGCTACTTGAAAGATACCGGCATGGTTGATGCCAGGGGCAAGGTTCAAGACATCTTGAAGCAAGCTCTCAAAGACGGAACCCTGACATTGCCCGAACCGCTTTCTGCACAACTTCCACAAGTCAAAGAAGTACTGCGAAAGCTTGCGGGCCGATTGGAAATCAAGAATGCCGACGAGCGCAAGCAAATCAAAACCCGCCAGGCCATATTGCGCAGCGAGGAATTCAAGGCCTTGTGGGACCGTATCAAACACAAGACAACCTACCGAGTGGAGTTTGACAATGAAGCGTTGGTGCAAACCTGTGCTGAAGCCATCAAAGCTGCGCCAGCAGTTGCCAAGACACGCTTACAATGGCGGAAAGCAGATTTAGCGATTGGCAAAGCAGGCGTCGACGCAACCGAAACTGTGGTATCTGCACCAATCATCATTGAGGAACAGGATATTGAGCTTCCCGATTTACTTACGGACTTGCAGGACAAGACTCAGCTTACACGGCGGAGCCTGGTGCGGATTCTGACAGAGAGCGGAAGGCTGGACGACTTTAAGAAAAACCCTCAACAATTCATTGATTTGGCGGCGGAGTCAATCAACCGAGCCAAACGCCTCGCATTGGTTGACGGCATTAAATATCAGCGCATTGGGGATGATGTTTATTACGCTCAGGAATTGTTTGAACAGGAAGAGCTGACGGGCTATCTCAAAAATATCCTTGCGGCAACAAAGTCAGTCTATGAGCAGGTTGTTTATGACTCCGAGGGCGTAGAAAAGTCCTTTGCCGAACAACTGGAGAAGAATGAGGCCGTAAAGATTTACGCTAAACTTCCGGGCTGGTTCAAAGTACCTACGCCGCTTGGAACCTACAATCCTGATTGGGCGATACTGGTCGAGAAAGACGGGGATGAGCGGCTTTACTTTGTGGTTGAGACCAAAAGTAGTCTCTTCACCGATGATCTTCGAGACAAAGAAAGTGCCAAGATTAAATGCGGCGAAGCCCACTTCAAGGCCCTATCTGTTGCTGAAAATCCGGCGCACTATGAGGTCGTTCGAACAGTTGATGATCTTTTAGTTCGTTGATCAGCTGCAAACTGGTCGCACACTAATGCGATCAAGAAAATCTCAAGTTACCTGGCAAGGTTAATCTTGCTCCGTAACCTATGAGAATAGGAAAGCGTACCAAAGAGTGCACCCTTCGGATGATTCGGGGGTGTACTAGTCCATCCCTAGACACGAGCCCCCATCTTAGAATTCACAACTAATTGCTGTTGCAGTAGTTAGATTAAATTAACCAGATGTCAAAAATAACACGGTGGCTCGCTTGATAATTTGTAATGTTAGTGTATACTTACGCTATCAAACTGTCCTGGCGGCAGGGGTTCAATTTTTCACAGCAGGAAAATGGTTTTTTAGGTGGCGCTAATGTTCATGGGGCTGATGTTTCTTGCGATGTACGTTCCTCATTGGGCGCTCTTTGATTTCCTTAAAGAGCACGGCAAAACAAAAGCCTGGCTCAACATCCTAAGTTCGAGGTATGGACTTATTCCTAGACCGATAATTCAATCCCAAATGGCGCTTCCGGCGGGGATGTTTCAATTGCCCACTAAGGGGAAGAAAACGCAAATGCCTGGCAGGGTTTTTCTCTATCACCGTGACGTGAAAGAACTCATACTAGATATCATTCACGAGCATGATCAAAACCAAGTTCCGTATGCGCAGATTGCAGAAAAATTCCGTTCCAGGGTTACGAAGATTGACAACTTGATGGGGTACTCGAACGGGGATGTGGCTACACGGACTGGTTTCAGTCACCGAGTCAAGAGTGTGGATTTCTTTGAGAATTTTCGGACCGCTCTTCAGGTAGGACAGAAGCTCGGCATTTTTAAGAAGTTGCCGCCCTCGCTTACCGGTCTTTCGATGTTGGCTGATGACGCCCTGAGACTTAGCGCAAAATACCAGGAGATGATGCGGAAACGGAAGAGTAATCCGGCGAATGTTTCCCGCGCCGAATGTGAGCAGCTGAGCGGGCTGCTCGACTACATCCATGTGTTGATGGACTCTACGGCGCGTTTCTTTTTCAAGGCTTCAAAGAAGCAAAAAGAAGCCGGCCTTTGGTTCAAGACGGCCAGTGAAGTGAAATCTAGGGCGCAGAAGGCGGCTCTGAAAACAATTACGGATGCAGACCCACTCAAATAAGGGGTGCCATGAAAGACCTGATTGAAAAATTACTTTTGATTCCAAATGTCATGGAGGGGCGTGGGGATCAGATCATCTTCCCGAACGCCATTGTAGCAACCCACTCCGCTCTTCCGGGGGAACCCGACAATCTTGGGGTCTGGTGGTATCACCTTCCCTCAAAGACGATGCTGTATTCAGCAACAGCTGAGACGCATATAGACCGTGAATTTCAGGAGCAGATGCCGGTGCTTGGGCGCATTCCAAACAAAATTCTGGCCAATAAGGCCGGCTGGATCAGCGGCCGGGTTGGTATTTACAATGGGATTATTTTTGCCTTTGTGTATGCCCATGAGCTTAATGGGAGTCTCCCGGGGCCTGTAGCTGCAGATTGCATCGCCCAGCTTAAGAAGGCTTCTCAACATAATATCGAGCACCTAACGGACGAGGATGGCTTTGACTTGGCGGATAAGTCGTAACAACGTAAGGGGGCGGAAATGCAAACGATGTTCTTTATTCTCGGGGCGCTGGTTGGCATTGCTGTGACTGCGGGCGTTTATAAATACAGGGGGCTTCGTGAAAAACTTTGGCAAAGGAGCTTCGATGCCGGTGTTTTGACGCAGCGGGTGCTGACTCTCGAGACCCTTCTGAAGGATGCTGAGGCAGCGCAAACTCAAAGAACCCCGGCGTGAAATCCGAGGGTAGGGAAAGACAAAAGCACCTATAGTCGGAATACTAACCCAGAAGGAGCGGGAACCATTATGGATGATTGGAAATGCAACTTCCCCGGAGGATTTGAGAGCGAAAAATCATACAGTGCCTTCCTTGATTCCAAACTTGAAGCAGCCTTTGAAACCTTTTTGATTGGGACAGGCCTCACCCCATTACAACAGAACTCAGTGCGTTCTTTTGGGTGGTGGTGCATAATTCTTGGGTTGGCAGCACGTCAACTAGACAAAAAGGAAGCAGTGGAAAAGTGGGACCTGGATTCAAAGAGGCTATTCAAGAAGATTCTGAATGCCCGCCTTGAAAAACAGTTGAACGGTATTTTAAAAGCGTCGGAAGATAACCCCTGGCGGGGCACTGAAGGGCGCGTTGTTTAATAACGCATCCCAAGCTCGGACAAATATAAGGGGAAAATTTATGGTGGGAAAAGGCGAAAAAATAAACGAACCATCCAAGTCCCATCCGGCGGGACCGTGCGCTTGGCCTGTGAAATGCGGCTGTGAGACTGAAGTCGCCGAGCATTATTTTGGAAGCTGTATAAAAAAAGCACTGATAAAAAGACAAAGCGCCAAAGCTCGGCTCTTAATCCGAGCGTATAAAGTTCTTTTTCGTACCAAGAAAAAACACCAGCCCTTATACCCGGGATTGTACCGTTTTGAAGCATACTGGGAAATGAAGGCATACCGGAAAGCCATTCGGATTTTTCAGGCGATGGGTTCGCCGTTTTGGTATGCGGACCAGATTGGGCGGTATTATGAACGCTGTGGCCAACTTGGCCGTGCCATGGTGGAATACGAGCGATCGGTTAAGGTATACATCAAGATGAAAATGTTGCCGCTGCCACGTGGACCGGTTTCGCTTTTTCTGCTCGGGCGATGGTACGCCAAAAGGAACCCGCAGAAGGCTAGAATGTATCTGACACTTTATCTTCGCGCAGGAACGGAACCGACGGGTGGGACGAACTATATTCGTTACAAGAAGCAGGCCGAAGAGTTACTCAAAGGAATGAAGGGTTCCGGTCAATGAAAACTGGCACTACCAGAGAACGACTTGGCCCTCATGGAAAAATGCTTCGGTGTCCCTGGCCAGTAAAGTGTGCCTGGGAAGAAGATGTTGTCGAAGATTATTTTGAAATTCGTATAAAAAAGGCGCTAGTCAAAAAGGAGGCACATAAAGCCGCGCTCTTAATCCAGACGTTCAAAATTCTTTTTCCCGATCGGTCGATCAATTCTGACGTGTCTATGTTTAAGGTTTTCTGGGCTACGAGACAGTACGGGAAAGCCATTCGGATTTATCGGAAAATGGGGAGCCCCGTTCACTTTGCCCAGAAAGTTGGAGAGTATTACGAGCGATCAGGGCAGCGTGCCCGGGCAATGGTGGAGTATGAGCGGCGGATTAGGGAATACTACAAGATGAAAATCCTGCCCTTGCCAGGCGGTCCCGTTGAGCTCTTTAAGCTCGGGCGATGGTATGCGGGAAGGGATGCCCGGAAGGCCAGAAAGTATCTGACGACCTATTTGCGGGCTGGGAAAGGGGCAACGGGCAGAGCGGACTCTATTCGTCATGCCAAGCAGGCTGAGGCTTTGCTCAAAGAAATGAGCCTTGGGGTAAGGAGAAAATGAGGCTATAATTGCTACAAGATAGCATTAAAAATAAATGACTTTGCGTAGCTTCGGCTACTGTCCGTAACGAAACCTAGGAAATTTCTTACAGAGGACGGTGCTTCGAGGCGCGCCCGAAAAAGGGCGCGCTGAAAGCGCTTCTCTGTGGGCCCTTCCTAGGTGCCTGTTACGGGGCGTGAGTAGGTGCGCCTCCTTTTTTTACAGGCACCGCACGAAGGTTTCCCGCAGAAATCAAGCCATCCCATCTGACAGGGCTGAATCGCGCACAATCCCAAAAGGATTCAGTTCATGCCTACCATTCAATTTGAGGGGAAACCCTTTGTCCAAGATCACCATCTTACGGTAGAACGCCGGGCATTACTGCCCGATCAAGCAAGAAGTCTTACGGATAGAGTTGACGTGCATGACAACTTGATCATTCATGGCGACAGCCTTAAAACGATCAAAGCTCTTTTACCGACATACGAAGGGCGAGTTAAATGTATCCATATGGATTCTCCAGACAATGCGGGTTGGCGTTATAACGATGATGTGGATTGTCCAATGATTCAGGGATGGCGTGGGGGGATTGTTCGGAGTGACGATCCCCTACGTCATGATAAATGGCTCTGCATGATGACGCCGAGGCTGAAACTCTGCCGGGAGTTGTTAGATGAGCGTGGGTTGATTTTGGTGTCGGTGGGAGAAAATGAATTGGCCAACCTCCTTTATCTCTGTGACGAAATTTACGGGGAGGACAATCGGTTGGAAGTGTTCGTTGTTCAGGAAAGCAGTCCCTTGCGATCGAGGGTAGGTGTCGCTCTTGCCGGAAGGCATAAATATCTTGTTTCCTACACGAAAGATCGTTCCCGGTTTGAGCCTGGTCGTCTCGACCTCACTGAGGAGCGGCTTCAGGATTTTCCGGAGATTGATCATGAGGGAAAGCATTATCGGTTTCAGCTTCTGCGAAGCCGACATTCTGGGGAAGATCGACCTGGAAGGCGTTTTCCTTTGTTTGTGGACCCGCACGACCGCACCGTCCATCTTGAGGAGGTGGCGGGGCGCCTTCAAGTTCTCCCCGCATTTCCTGATGGGCGGCCTGATTGGTGGGTGTGGGACATAGACAAGATTCGACAAGAAAACAATCGACTTGTGGCAAAGTTGAATCCCGAAGGGCGGTGGCAGATAGGGTTTAAGGATTACGCCCAAGGGAGACCAATCCCGTCAGTGTGGCAGGGCATGGAATTTGAATTTGATACTGGCGAAAGAGAAGTCGAACAGTCGCTGGGCAGGCGCTTAACGAATATCGAAAGAACAGGCAATCCTCCGCCAATGGCTTTGTTCAGACGAATCCTTGCGCTGGTTGGCGATCAAAACGCGATTTTCCTGGATAACTCGATGGGATTAGGTGCTGCTGGCGTAGCGGTTCTGAATGCGAACCAGTCGGATGGTGGCAACCGGAAATTTATCCTTATCGAACCGTCGGAAGAGCGGGTCCGGCTCATTGAGACTAGGATCGGTGCTGTTATTCAGCATGGGCAGTATGGCTCCTTTAGTTATTATGAACTTGGGAACCCAATTCCGTAATAAGAAAAACTTTTTTATTGTTCAGATCAAGAACCACTTAGCCATTAACATTAGCCTTATAAAAGGAGTCATCCAATGTCACCAATCTTCCTGCCTAAGTCAGAAGAAGATAAAGAAAATACTCGTCGGTGTTTGAAATGGATCAGTCAATTTGAAAGACTGCCAAACACTAAAAAAAACGACGATGAAACCTACAGTGTTAATAATGGGTCGATTCATGTTTCGATCAGGAGTTATCCAGACAATCATCAAGCTTGTTTGGACGATGAGTGGATTAGACAATTTAAAGCACTGCCAGATGTCCGGGAAAATCCAAACGCGCATGGAACCTATGATGTATTGGGTGGGTTGATTCGCGTTTCTTTGAAGGTTAATTCTGGCGCATGATGAGGTGTTGGATTAAGACCTTCCTTCGCCGGTAACGGATTATTTGCTGATTCAGTCGCGGTAAGTGGGTGGCTTCAGACGACTTCTTTTTTCAGGCTCCGGCTCAAGGTAGTCCAGCATGGCGTTTTTGGCCTTAGGAGCATCCTCGGTCTGATGGTAATCTTCATCATAAGGGGTTGTTGCGCCTCTTTTGCGCGGATTGGTATCTGCGTCATGAGTGAGCTTGATTTTGAGTTTGTACCCATCCTGAGCGCTGTATTTACGAAATGGGTCCCCCTCCAATTTGAAATAATTTTGTAAAGTACGTGCCAATGATTTTTTCCTCTGTTTCCATCGGTCATTTTCTTTATTTGTTCCGTTAAGAAACACGGGTTTCCACGCCAAATCATAAAGAAAATCCCACAGGCTATTGGGCTTTCGAGTTTTTTTGTCTTCAAATCCCATATCCGTAGAGGTGGCCCTCCATTCTTCAGTCAAACCATAAGGGTCTTCTAGTTTTATTTTAACAGGATGATTTTCTTTAGTTGGCAGTCGAATCTGAATTTTTTCCCACGGGTCCCATTGTGCCTCTTCCTTCGTAGGAAGTTCTCCCAAGACAACCTTTACCCAATAGGCCGTTATCTTCCGTTCAAATATCAAAAATTTACCGTGATTCAAACTGAGCTCGAAAAATCCGTCGATGTCCGATAACAGCTTCCAGCCCACGATGACACCATTATTCTTTAACAACCTGAGCATCTTTTCAAAGCTCTGTCGGTTGCAGTGTTTCGCAAACGCAGACTGGCGCAACTTTACCTGTGCCCTGCGGGTCAGTTTGTAGTCTGTTTCTATTGCCAGAACGATCTTATACAGGGTTACAAAGTCCTTGAAGGGTTCAATGTCGCCAAAGTCAACCTTGCTCAAGATGTAATCGTGATACCAGTTGGTAAACCCTGGGAGAATGGTTATGCAAAATATTTTTTTAATTACCGGCACTGGTCGTCTTGTGACGGAATCCATTTCCGTTTTTTTGTCCTCGGTTTGGAGAAATTTTATGACTTTTCCGTGTCTGAGTCTTTTGAGGGCTCGGTCAACCCGATGTTTTTCTGAAGCTGCCAACCCCATCTCATAGAGGTTAATGCTAACCGAATGCTTTCGGGTTTTTCCCGCGGCATGGATAATCGCCGAAACCACCTTATCTAATATCTCCGAATCACTCATAAATCCCCCAGTAATTTAAGTATAAGCACGATTTTGTATTTAGCCTAAGCCACGTAGTCTTGGTGCTAAGCAGAAGTCATTTTAGCTCCAAAAAACAAAAAAGCCACTGGGATTACCCCCGAATTCTCCGTCAGTTGCTGTAGTCCCGACCCAATTGTCAGAAAAAGATGTGTCGGCGGAATGACCAATTGCACGGCTCCGGTGAAATTTCACCGGCGCTGATTAACAGTTTTCAACTTTTTTCCCCTCTATGGCGCAAAAAAATAGCTGCTTTTGGTGATTTTTCACTCTGGGGCGCCTATGGGTGTAGGGACTTACCAGAATCATAAGGAGGAAGTATGACGACTGATGGAGCTTTAGAGAAAAAGAAGGCCGCAAAATGGGTGAGACAAGCCCGGCAGGGCATAGCCACTGTGTTGCGGTCAGAAGTTGATCTTATTAAGTATCTGACTAAACGCGAACGGGGGAGCATTTGTATTGAGGTTTGTCCCCACTATAAAAATGTAACTCCTGCCCTGGCGCCCGTCCTAGTCAAAGATTTTTTTCAAGCAATCAATTCAATACGGTTTGTGGATCGGCGCATCTATAAGAAGTCCATCCGGATTTTATTGTTTGTCGAACGGACGGCTGGGAGTCCGCGTTCAATGCGAATGATTTTTTTGCTCCATGGGATCGACGGCAAATATGCGGACCTCCTGTGGGATTTGTTATGGCAGGAGCTCGGCCGGGCTGAGGTTTATCCAACGTTTGAGCCGGAAGCGCTGGGGCGAAGGCTTTTTCGGATAAAGTCGGAAGGCCGACTAGCGCGTTTCGTTCCAATTGAGGTCCGCTGTAAATCAGAGCCACGGCACAAAAACAAAAGTGTTACTGACGATGAAGACTTATTTTTGGATTGCCCTGGCTCCATGGCGGCATAGTCGCGGTTACCCCATTGCGAATCGGCCATTACTGGTGACGAAAAACATAACTGAATCAAAAAAGGAGCAAAGAAACATGGACATGCCAAAGACCATCACGATCAAGGAATATCTGACCAGGAAGAAAATCAAGTTTCGCGAATCCAACGGACAGTTAACCACTCGCTGTGTTTTTAATCAGGCCTGTGATCATGACAGCCGGGAGGGGGAGGGGCACTTGAGTTTGAATGCGGAAACCAGCCAATACAACTGTTTCAAATGCGGCGAGACCGGGAACATTATTTCCCTGGCGCGGCATCTAGGCGATGATCCGCGGGATGTAATCATGAAGGAACCAAAATCGAAGTCGGGAATAACGACTAAGAAGGTCGATCAAAAGCTCGTGGACAAATACCACAAGGCTCTGCCTGACCGCATCCGGAAATACTTGAACGAACGGGGCATAATTAATGAAGTGATCGACGAATCTAAGTTGGGGTATGCGACCCTGCAAGGGAGGTCATGGATCACCATACCAATTAAAGACCTCGATGGGAATTACAAGTTCCTTAAGTTGCGCCAAGACCCGGACGAGGGGAAGGATAAACTCACTTATCCTGGTGGTGAAGCGCAAATTTACGATTGGGATATGGCCCGATCAGCTAAGGATAAACTGCTCATATGTGAAGGGGAGCTAGACCGGTTGGCACTCTTGTCAAAGGGCGTGCCAGCGGTAACCGCCACGCACGGTGCCAGAACCTTCAAAGAGCAATGGATCAAGCATTTCCCTAAGGATGTGGCGTTCTACATCTGCTACGACAACGACGATGCCGGTCGAGCCGGAGCGGAAGATGTGGCGACGAAGTTCAGTGAAGCCGGGTACAAAAATACATACATAATTACGCTTCCGCCTGAGGTTGGGGATAAAGGCGATGTTACTGATTACTTTGTCCGGCTCAACGGAACGGTAGACGACCTGTTTGGTAAGTACGCCTGTCGATATCCCGAAGAAATCGATCCCTCCAAGTTTGAGCCTCTATTTGCCACGGGTTTGGCGAAGATACTAGGGCTTACGATTAAGTACGATGACATCAACAAAGTTGTCTCCTTCTTGGTCCAGCTGTCTGCCTATACCGAAGAAAATCAAATGAATGCGTCATACAACGCACCCTCAAGCACGGGCAAATCGTACATTCCGACGGAAATAGCCAGGCTCTTCCCAAGGGCCGACGTTATGGAAATAGGCTACTGTTCCCCCATGGCGTTCTTTCATGACGCCGGTAAGTATGATCCGGCTACGAACACCTACAGGGTCGATCTGGAGCACAAGATCATCATCTTTCTTGATCAGCCCCACCCGCAGCTGTTGGAACGGCTAAGGCCGGTGCTATCCCACGACAAGAAGGAAATTACGTCCATGATCGTTGATAAGAACCAAAAGCACGGCATGAAGACGAAAACGATCGTCATAGTAGGGTATCCGGCGGTGACCTTTTGCACGGCAGGACTCAAGATGGATGAACAGGAGGCTACGCGGTTCATATTATTGAGCCCTGAAATGAGCCAGGGGAAAATCCGGAGCGCAGTCTGCCAAACCATCAGCAAGGAAGCCGATGCCGGGCGGTTTAAGGCCGAAATTGATGCTGACCACGAAAGACAGCTGCTTATGCAGCGGATACTAGCCATTAAAGCTGCCCGCATCAAGGATATCAGACTGGAGTCTCCCGAAAAGGTTCAAGAGGCATTTTTGAGCCGTTACCCGAGGCTGAAGCCCAGACAGCAGCGCGACATTAAAAATATGATCGCCCTAATCAAGGGATTCGCCCTTTTGAATCTGTGGTGGCGGAACCGCGACGGCGGAACCATTACCGCCAACCACGATGACGTCGACGCGGCGTTCAAGGTCTGGGATTGCATCTACGCGTCTCAGGAGTTCAGTTTGCCACCGTACATCTTTAATCTTTACCTGGATGTAATCCTTCCCTGTTGGACTGAGAAGAACCATGGTCTTCAGCCGAGCGAAAAGGGGCAAGGCGTAACCCGGCAGGAGATTCTGGACTTCCACTTCAATAGTCGTGGGGCGATGCTTGATGCGACTCGATTGCGAACCGAAATGTTACCGATGCTCGAAACCGTGGGGCTGGTCCTTGAGGAGACTGATCCCCGCGACAAACGCGTCCGGCTCGTTGTTCCCCTGAGGCACGACCTTAAAGCGACGGAAGTATAGTGTAGTCAGGTGTGGGGTGAATGCTGTGATTTTCAATAAATATGATGTAACCAGCGGTGGGGTAAGTTGTAAATTCTTGAAAAAACATCAAATCCTTAATTATTTCGGTGGCCTATGGCAAAAAAGATGGTAGCGGAAGACCTATTAAGCATTTCGATCTACCGACTAAACCGGGATGGGTTCTTGAAAGCGGGAATCCATGAGGCTGTTATTGGCTGGCCAGGACGAGGTGATCGGATGAAGGTGACTACTGACATTAGGGAAGATGGCTGGGGCGTCATTAGATTCGTTTACTCCAGCAATGTCACTGGGACCGACTACGACGTTCCCGTCCGGATCGAACCCAGACCATGCCACTTCGGCGGTGTTAGGCATTGGTTCAGGTGTGGAAGGTGTTACTCCGAAACGGAAGAACCAATCCATCGATCCGCGGTTTTGTATTTTGATGGCCGGTACTTCCAGTGTCGGCAATGCTGCAATGTGACGTACCGGAGCCGCCTAAAACGGTTCCATGGGGCTCGCCTGCTCGATCTGTATGCTTTTGAGTCTATGTACCATACGTATAAGGGGAAGACCACTCGGCGGGCAAAACGGTTTTGGAGGAAGCGTAAAAAGGTAAAGGCGCTGGTCGCCGATTTCTTCAGACGCCAGGAACGTCAGAACCAACGGGTAAAGAAATTGACCGATGAATTTGAGAAGCGATTCGGTCCCAATTGGAACAAACCCAATGTAAGCGGAAAGGATAAACCCCCTGTTGGAGAGCAGGGGGGATGAGCGACCGCTAAGCTGCCGGCGGATTAGATGGTAGGTTTGACCCGATATTAACCTGAACAGGAGGAGAGGATTATGGAGTCACATGAAAGAACATCAGTCGAATCAAGAAAATCAGGCCCCCGGGAGGGTATCTTTACCGGATAAGAAGTGGATGACCGTGTCAGAAATAGCAGCGTTTTTGAGTGTGCCTAAGTCGTGGATTTATCAAAGAACACAACTGGGGCCGGGGGTAGGAATACCCTTCGTCAAATTCGGGAAATACCTTCGCTTCGACGCGGATGAAGTAATAGAGTTTTTCAAATCGAAGGGGATGGGGTATCATGATTAATTATGAAAGGGTTTTTGAGCGTGTACAACGCATCTCAACGACACGACTTGTCGGTACGCTATCTTCGAGTCCTGCTTTCCAGCGGGCGCATCAAGGGGGAGCAAGAGCAGATCAGCAAACGACATTCCGTCTGGTTCATAGAAGAGAAATCGCTCCAGCGGTTTTTGCGTACCAAGCGTTCTCCCGGACGACCCAAAAAGAAGCCTTGATTATAGTGCCGTACTACGGCATAATATCCTCCGGGCAGGGAGGGTAGCCATGGCTCAAGGGTCGATCATTTGGCGATGCCGGAAATGTGGGAACAGGACCAGCGGAACCTGCAAGTGCCTACGCGCACAATATTACGTCATCCTTCCAGTGGGCCGTCGCCGGAGGTGGAAAGCCGCCGGCCGGTCCAAAAAAGACGCTGAAAAACTTCTCACCCGCCATCTTTCGGAACTCCATCAAGGCGTTTTCCGTGACATTAAGGCTACCGGTTTCTCCGAATTTGCAGACCAATGGCTCCAAGACTTTGCCGCGACCCGGGTAAAAATTTCCACACATCGGTCTTACAAGGGACTTTTGGAGTATCACCTGAAGCCGTTCTTCAAGAACTATCTGCTTTCCCAAATAGAAGCGCGGGATATTCAGCGTTTCGTTTCTTCAAAGGCTAATTGTAAAGACGAAGACCATAAACTTTCGGGAAGAAGTGTCAATTATCTGCTCATGGTCCTCAAAATGATGTTTAAGTGCGCGAAGCAATGGCGGCTCCTCCGGGAAAATCCTGCCGAAGGGATATCGAGGGTAAGACAGGAGCAACAGGAAATGGACTTTCTCCGGCCTAATGAGATTGTCGCTCTTTTGAAGCATTCTGAGGAACCGTATCGAACCTTATTTCTTACAGCTATACTGACTGGGATGCGGCGCGGTGAGCTGCTTGGCCTTCAGTGGGGGGACATTAATTGGATCGATAACTTGATTTATGTCAGACGAAGTCTTTACTGGCGGCTTAGAAGTGAAACTGAAAACGATTCACCCCGGTGGCATTTTTCATCCCCAAAATCTGTTAAATCAATACGGACCATAGTGATGAGCCCTAAGCTCCGTGAGGCATTACAAATTCATAGGATCAATGGGGCGATCAGTCCTCAAGACCTTGTTTTCTGTTCAAGCGAAGGAACTCCTATGGACCCGGACAACATGGTAAAGCAGCAGTTTCAACCGGCTTTGACGTTTGCGGAACTGCGGCGGATTCGTTTTCATGATCTTCGCCACACCTACACAACATTGCTCATTGCTCAGGGAGCCCACGCCAAGTTCATTCAATCCCAACTAGGGCATGCCTCGATCCAGACCACACTGGATCGCTACGGACATTTAATGCCGCAAATGCATATCGGCGTTGGGGAAAAGCTCGACCACCAAATCTTCAGCGCTACGCTCAACGAGGTTCCTGTTTCTGGCTAACGCATGGCTAACGGAACACCCCCAAACACCTACAAAGATGAGCAAGGATAAGGAAAATAGATTTTCTCTATCTCGTTAAAAAAGAAACAGATAGCAAAAATTAACAAAAAACGTAAAATACTTAACAGCGCCTACGGATCAGAAGGTTGAATGTTCAACTCATTCCGGGCGCACTCTATTACTAAGGCGTAAGCTGAAGAACCAAATCGGCTTGCGCCTTTTTTCTGATCCTCGTCAAATACTCTCCCAATTGAGCTCTCCGGGCAATTCTAGGCAATGTTATAGACACCCTAAAGACACCAGAATTCTGCGGGACAGGGGTCTGCTTTCGATGCAACCCCCATATTTTTGGACCAAAATCAGGCAATTAGGGCTTGCGGGTGTCCCAGTTGGTGAAGGGGGTCGCGGGTTCGAGAACCGCTTTGTATTTTTTGGGGAAGGGAATAGGGAAGGTGACGAGCTCATAGGCTCCGACGGCCTCGCGGACCAGCAGCATGGCGAGGCCTTTGCCGATGCCGCCGAAAAGAGCTTGGGCCGGTTCGTACTGCGTCGCCATCAGGACGGGCTGGATATAAAGTTCTCCGGGCCCGGTGACTATATTCGAAAGGCCTCTTCCTAATTTTGTAAAAGCGTCTTCTCTCAAGAAAGACTCATCTGCCGCAAGCGCGGAGGCGCTCCCCGCGGCACACACCAGGATGATCCAAAAAAAAGCCGGGATGATTCTTTTCATAAGCCGCTCCTTGTGCGATCCGTGTTTGAGCAAAATCCGCTCTTCCGGATTTTAACCTTTGAAAGCCTCCCTATATATCGGCAGGGACCGGAAAAACCCGCACCCGCACCGGAAGATTTTTTGTTGAAACGCAAAAAGGGGCTATTGTAAAATCTCCGGCGAAGTTCATGATCGGTGGAAAATTAGTCTGTTACCGTTAGAAAAAAGGCTAAATTTTTATTTCAACTGACCGATAAGTCTAGACTGATATGATAGACGTTCAGAATCTATCCATGAACTATGGGAGTTTTGTCGCCCTGGACCGGGTCTCCTTCAAGGTCAACGAAGGCGAGATCCTGGGTCTGCTCGGCCCGAACGGAGCCGGGAAGACCACGGCCATGCGGCTTTTGACGACCTACCTTTATCCTTCCTCCGGCACCGCCAAAGTCGAAGGGTTCGATATCCTCGAAAATCCGGGGGAAGTCCGCAAGCGGACGGGGTACCTTCCGGAAACGGCGCCTCTTTATACCGATATGCAGGTCGAGGAGTACGTCGATTTCGTCGGGCGCGCCCGCAAGCTTTCCGGAAAGGCCCTTGCCGAGCGGATCGGATGGGTCAAGGAAGCCTGCGGGATCAAGGAGGTCTGGCGCCATACGATTTCCGAACTCTCCAAGGGCTACCGCCAGCGCGTGGGCTTGGCCCAGGCGCTGATCCACGATCCCAAGGTGCTGATTCTGGACGAGCCGACTTCAGGGCTCGACCCGCTGCAAATCATCGATATCCGCAATCTTATCAAGGGGTTAGCGAAAAACAGGACCATTGTTTTTTCGACCCATATTTTGCCTGAGGTCGAGGCGATGGCCGGAAGAATCGTGATCATTAATGAAGGCAAGATTGTGGCCCAGGGGACTCAGGCCGAGCTCACCGATCAGGTCAGAAAACAAGGCGATCCGAAGGCACAGAGCCTGGAAGACGTTTTCATTGCTCTGCTGAAGTCGTCCCGGCGCTTTAAGAAAGCGAGGGCCGAGGCGTGATCAACTTGGCCGATCTTCTCACCATCTTCCGGCGTGAAATTAAGGCCTATTTCAATTCCGCCATCGCTTATATCTTCATTATCGTCTTCGTTCTTCTTGCCAACGGGCTCTTCATGACCCAGTTCTTTCTGATGGCCCGGGCGGATATGCGGCCGTTTTTTGGGACCCTTCCCATGATCCTGGCGGTTTTTCTGCCGGCAGTCACCATGCGGCTTTGGGCCGAGGAAAAGCGCGGGAATACGATGGAGCTTCTCCTGACCTTCCCGATGAAGACCCATGAGCTCGTGCTCGGGAAATTCCTCGCAAGCTTCGTGTTCTATCTTGTCGCGCTGGCTTCGACTTTCATGATTCCGGTGATGCTCCGTATCCTCGGAAACCCGGACTTGGGTGCCATCGCCGGGGCCTATGTCGGGGCCGTCATGATCGGGGCATTCTTTCTTGCGCTCGGGATATTCGTTTCAGGGTTGGTGCGCGATCAGATTGTGGCTTTTATCCTTTCCATGATGGTCTGTTTTACGCTGTATCTTGTTGGCACAGGCTTTCTTGCGGCTTCGGTGGACGGCTGGGTCCCTGGCCTCGGGACGTTCCTTATGAACTTTTTAGGGGTCACCCGCCATTATGATTCCTTCGCCAAGGGTGTGATCGATAACCGGGATGTTGTCTATTTTGTGGCCGGAACGGTCATTTTCCTTGTTTTGAACGGGTTTTGGCTCGAAGGCCGGATGCGCCCGAAGGTGAAGGCTATTTTTACCTCGGCCGTGCTTGTCTGCGCTGGGATTTTTCTCGTCCTCAACTGGCTTTTGGCCGGCATTTCTATCGGCCGCTTCGACCTGACCCAGGGCAAGCTCTATACGATCTCGCCCTGGACGACGAAGCTCCTGCAGGACCTCAAGGCGCCTGTCATCGCAAAGTTTTACGTGTCGCCTTCGGAAAAGATGCCGACCGGGCTCAAGCAGCTCGAGCAGGATGTGATCGACAAACTCGACGAGCTGAGGATCTCCGCAAAAGGCAAGTTCCAGTACAAGATCTTCCACATGGAAGCCGCCAATGTCGTGACCGGTGGCCAACAGAAGGAAGACTCGTTCGAGCAACAGCTCTCCGAGAAGGGAATCAAGCCGTTCCAGGTCCAGTCGATCCAGGCAGACGAAGTTGGACTCGCGCTTATTTATTCGGCCCTCAGCCTTGCTTATAAGGAGAAGCCCGAAGAGATTATCGGACGTATTATCCCAGACAATCTTTCTGAGCTCGAGTACCTGCTGATTTCCAGAATCTACCGCATGATGCTGCCTGAGCCGCCCAAAGTAGCCCTGTTCGCTCCCGTCCGTGAAAAAGAGGTGGAGGATGAGCTCAAAGCGCTCCTCGGCCAGCTTGGGGGCAAGGTCCCCGAGGGGTATCAGGAGGACCAATACGAACTGCTTCCCATGGCTTTGTCTTATGCGGGCTATAAGACCGAACGCATCAAACTGACTGAGAAAGAGCCCATTCCTGCGGGGACCAATACCCTGATCATCATGGAACCCAAGGAACTCCAGGAGCGCCAGCGCTATGAGATCAACCGGTTTCTTGCCGGCGGCGGCTCCGTCTTTGTTGCAACCCAGAATTACGAGTACAAATACTCCGCGTTAGGACGGGACCTGAAAGTCGAGCCCGAGGAAAAGAAGCCGATGATTAATTCCCTGCTCGGGGTTTGGGGCTTCGAGGTTGACGACCAGATTCTGGTGGATGAACAAAACGACGTGGTTAATATTAGCGGGGCCGCGCGGCTTGGACCTTACGAGCTTGCGGTGCCGGTGAAGATTCCGATCCAGATCCTGATCACGCAGTCGGGGATGAATCCGGATGTATCGATTACCTCCCAGCTTTCTCCGATTTTTTACCTCTGGGGGACGCGGCTCAAATTAAACGAAGAGATCATCAAGGCCCAAGGTCTCAAGGTGGAGACCCTGCTGACCTCGACTCCGAAATCATGGACCGTCCCGTTCAAGGCGGACAATATCACGCCCAACGATCTCAATCCCGTGGCGAATGGTCCCAAAGGCCCGTTTGTCCTCGCGGTGATGGCTCAGGGGACTTTTAAGGACCAGTATGCCGGAAAACCCGTTCCGGATTGGCCGAAGCCGGCGGGAACGGCAGAGACTGCCCCCGGCGCCGATCAGTCCGTGGAGAAGCCGGCTCCCGTACCTCTCGAGCCCAAGCCCGGCAAGCTGATCCTGACGGGCGGCGCGGACTTTTTCCAGAAACACCTGCTCCGTAACGGGGGGCATCTGACCTTTTTTCTGAACTGTGTTGACGCGCTTTCTCTCGGGGACGAGCTCGTGAGGATCCGCTCCAAGCAGCCGATCGAGCGCTCCCTTGGGCTGGTTCCGTCGGCGACAAAAGTTCTTTGGCGGTTTCTCGCGACCGTGCTTGTGCCGATCGCGATCGCCGTGATCGGGATTTTCAAAGTCATCCTGAGACGCCGGTCGAAGCAGGCTTATTTGAAGATGCTGGACCTCGTCGAATAGACGAAGATAAGGAAGAAAGAATATGAAGTTTAAACATCTTGTGCTGTTTACGGCAGTTCTTGCCCTGCTGGTGGTGGCGGTTTTTCTCAAGAACCGCCAGAAACCTGCCGAGCTCACTGACGAGGAATATCGCCCTCTTGGGATCGAAATCCAGGACGCCGCGGTTTCGTCGATTGAGATCGGCAAAGGGAAGGATGCCAAACTGGTCGAGCTCCGAAAGGGCGATGCAGGCGACTGGCGCATTCCGACTTTTCTCGATGCCAGGGCGGACAAGAACAAAATCGACCAGTTGATGAAGGCCTTGCGCGAAGCGAAAGGGGAGCTCCGTGCCAAGGAAAAGGCCCTCTACGCCGACTTCGGGATCGGGGACGATACGGGATTTCGGATTGCTTTCCTCGATAAGGCGGGAAATCCCCTTCAGGTGGTGCACCTTGGGACCAAAAAGACGGCTTACAGTGCGGCCTTCGTAAGGCATACGGGGTCCGACAACGTGTTTTATACGGATGCCGACCCCCTGGGGAAGATCGGGGTTTACGAAGATCCCGAGAAGACCGCCCCGACGAACGAATTTTGGGCGGAACTCCACCTCCTTGACAAGAACATTGAGGCCTATGACAGCGTTATGACCGAGCGGTTCCAGGATGGCAAGGCCCTTCTCACAAGCCATGTGAGGCGGATGGTCGACCCCTCGGACCTTTCCAAGAAAAAGTGGGGTTACGTGCGCGAGGGCATGCCGTTTGCCTTGGACGCCGAAAAGATCAAAGAGTTCCTGAGGTCCTTCGAGACGCGGCCGGCTTCGAAGGCGCTCGATCCGAAGGCCAAGGATTACGGCTTTGCGACTCCGAAATGGAAACTGACCCTTCATCGGGAAACCGGGGAGGATGTGGTATTGACCGCAGGGGCCGAGGATACCGCGGCTAAGGGCGTCTACATGCAGGTTTCGACCGAACCGGTCGTCTTCCTTTTCCCGAACTTCTATTTCACGACGATCGATATTGACGACAGCAAGTTCGTGGCGGCGAACCCCTTCGGGATCGATCCCGATAAAATCGAGAAGATTTTCGTCCACACGCCGTCCGGGGAGGTCGATATTGCTCCCAAAGAAGACAAGCGTACTCCGGTCACGACCTTTGTGACGAACCTCAAGAATCTCACGCCGACCAAGCTCATGTTCGACCCGGCGCGCAAGATCAATGCCTCGTCCGGCCAGCTCCACTGGATCGAGATCAAACGGGCAGGGTCCGCGGAGACCATCTTCCTGGACGTCGAGGGCAAGGTGCTCGAGAGCGGCCGGGAGTTCCTCGCCTCGAAGCGGGGGGCGAACCAGGCTTTTGTGATCAACGAGACGACCTTTACGAACCTTTTCGGCAATCTCGAGGCGCTCAAAAAGTCGGAACCTGTTGTGGCAGCTGAGCCGGCGAAGGCCAGCTAAACTTCGTTACGCACTTTTCCGGTCGGGAAAAGTGCCTATCTGTCGGACTCGGATAGAGTTGCGATGCGCGCACCAAACCCGTTCGGTTTGGTACGTAATCATCGAAACGCGTGTTCACGTTTCGTATGATTACGGCCTATAATCTATTTATGGGTGCGTGCTATTGACGCTGGGTGTTATACAGGGTACTTTTCTAGTAGAGGAAGAATAAGAAAGTTTGACAATTTAATTTAGAGTTTGGTGAAAAAGGTAAACCCGTTGGAAGACGGGGGCGCAAAACCAAGCATCCTTTTATAGGAAAGGCCGGTTACCACCAAAATGGTTGAACGAAAAGAGCGAAACGAAATTTTTCGAAGTGAAAGAATCCGGACAAACGAATCCGTTTGTGCGGATTTTTTTTTGAAAAAGCCGAAAGTGCCAGGCACTTTCACGCTTTTTTGTTCCGGATTGACACAGTCGGCGAGAGGAGGCGGCCATGCCTAGGTTGCCGCGTATCCATTTAGAGAACGTACTCTACTATGCGAATCTCGAAGGGCCGGTCGGTGAACCAGTTTTTCGCGACGAGGAAGATTATTCAAAATATTGCGGGCTCCTCTCGCAGGCCAAAAAAGAATTTTCCTTTAGATTGTTCGCGTACTCCCTTCTGCCCGACAGCCTTCAGCTGGTGATCGAGCCGAACGCCGAGTTCCCGATCTCGCAGATCATGCAGAAGATCACCCCGAACTATACGCGCTATTACAATTCGAAATACGGACGCAAGGGGCACCTGTTTGCGAAGCGCTTCCGCTCGGTGATGGTCGAGAAGGAAAATTACCTCGCCCGGCTTGCGCGATTTGTCCATCACCTGCCGGTGAGCGCCGGGCTCGCGGCGTCTGAACGCGATTACCGCTATTCGAGCTATGGGACGTACCTGACGGCGGCGGGAGCTCCGGGGTTCCCCGTCCCGGTCGATATGCGCTCGGAAATCAACGAAGTCGTAAGCTCCCTTCCCGGGTTTGTTCCCGAGGATTCTTTTGAGCGCTTCTCTCTTTCGCTTCCGGACAACGAACTCGAGTATCTCGGGAAAAAGCTCGGGCGCGGCTCTTTTCTTGGTTCGGATGAATTCGTCGCGGGCGTCAAACGCGAAATGGCTGCACACCTGGCGGGTCGCGAGATCGCGGAGCCTGTTGTTGCCATGGCGGCGCCCGCGCCGGCGGCGGCCGCTCACGTTCTTGCACCGGCAGGGCGAAGCTACCGGACCGCACTTCTTTCGTGCGCGCTTGTCGCAACGGTCGGCTTCTCCGTCTTTTCCTATTCCTTGAACCGTGACGGGGCTAAGGCACCGGTGCGCGAAACAGCGCCTGCGGTGAAAATCGAAATGGTCGACCGCGACCCGATGGTCGGCCGCGCCGTTCCTATCCGGTTCGAGGCGCCCATCAGCGGCACGATGTGGGACATCCAGCTCTACACCATTTCCGCGGACGGCAAAATGACGCCGATCCAGGACAAGATCCACTTTGACGGGAAGTCGTTTAACTCGAACTATCTTTCGTCTAAAGGCTTTTATCCCTCCAACTACACGGTGCGCATGAACAAGAATGGCTCGATCACCTGGGAGACGGTGCAGAGGAATTCTCAGGGCGAGATGGTGTCCTGGCACGGCGATTGGCAGGGGAACCGCATGGAGGGCGTCATGAGCTATCAATCGGAGAACTCGAACGCGAAGGATTTCTCTTTCATGAGCAATCAGCTCGGGAGTCAGGCGGTGCAACATGGATAAGGCGGTCAAACGGTTGGGTGTGATTTTCGCGGTTTTTGGCTTCGTTTTTCTTATGATCTCTGGATTGGTTTGCGCGGAAGAAACCCCTTTGTCCCGCGCGGAGGGGGTGCGTGCCGCCGCGGGAGCCGGGAATCTGTCGAGCGCTCCTGGCGTCTACATGCTGAACGGAATCCCGACCGTCATGACCGCCGAAAAAGTGAGCGGCGAGGTCATATCGCTTCAGCCCAAAGAGATCGGGCTGATTTATAAACGGACGGAAACGGCGGAATACGAGCTGCGCCTTCCTGTGGGAGAAAGAGTCAAATTTTCGGGGTTCAATCAATATTCGGAGCTCGGGGCCGGCGACGTGGTGAGGGTGGATTATACGAAAACCGTTCAATTCCCGGACGAGCCCGAAGAAAAAAGGCTGATGGAAGCGACGGTGATTAGTCTGGTGAAGAAGAACAAACCCGAAAAAGCTGAAAAGGGGGTCGCTAAGAAATGAAGTCAGACGGCGGTTGGCAAACAGAGAAATGGCTAGGCAGGGGCGCGGCGGTTGCGCTCGGCCTCGTCCTTTTTCTTGTCGCTACCGACGCCTTTGCCTTCCAGATTAAACGCATTGTCCGCGGCAGTATCGAATTCGGGTCCGCGGACCAGTTCTGTGAAATGGATGTGACGGTCTCCGGCGACCAGGCAGCGGGCGGCACCATCCCTTGCGCGAACGCGACGATGCAGAATCCTGCTTCCTCAGCGTTGGATTTGAGTAAAACGATTCTGATTGTGAGCGTGAATACGTCCCAAAGTACCCCGGATACTGAAAGAATCGTCGCTTATTTCGGTGACAATCAAACGATTTACTTCACCCGTTATGCCGCAGCGGCCACCGGCACAGTGACCTTTGAAGCGATTGAATTTGATTCGGGGGTCAGTGTGACGCGGGGCACCTCGACCTTTGGGATCAAACCAAACATCAATAAAGTGATCGATTTCTCGCCGTCGATTAACACGACGCGGTCTTTGGTATTTGTCGAGTCGGTTAGACCGAACAAAGCAGGCATTGCCGACGGCACGGATATCGATTTTGCAGTGACTGGTGAATTTACAAGTATCTCGAATAACGTTTCAAGCCAGTTAACCTTGGATCGTGATTCACCTAAAAGCGGAAACGGAGAATCCTGCGATGTTTATTGGCAGATTGTTGAATTTGACCGGGATGTCAGCGTTCAAACCGGCGAGGTTACCTTTGTGGAGGGAGAAATAACACCAGCCAAGACGGCAACTATTACCAGTGTCCCCGTTGCCAAGTCGTTCATCCACTACATGACACGTATCGGGACTGGCGCCACTGCAGGTGAAGCCAGCTCCCAGGTTTTTGAAGGCACGTTTACAAATCAGTCGGGCGGATATTCCAATCAGATTACCCTCAAGAGGGATTATGCATCCAAGGCGGAAGGAGCGCTCCGGTGGTATGTGTTAACTTTTTTGAACGAAGCGTATGTCCAAAGTCAAACGACTTCCTCCACTTTAGTCCTGACGAACTCTTCAACCCCGGTGGCTTTGAGCGATACGGAAATCGAACGCTCATTTACCCTTGTGACCAACAGAAACAATACTGCAGGCGCTGCGGTCGATAGCGCGCGATTTATCAATTTGTTGACAGGGACAACCGGTTCTCCGACTTTGACATTCACCCGGGGGGGCTCCGGCACTTTTAGTTTGACCCACTATTCGACGGAATTTCCTCCGGTGGACGTGATTACGGCAAACGGAGGCGAGGTCTGGGCAATCGGGGAAACGGCCAACAAAATCGAATGGCGGCGCGCGAAGGATGTTGACGCCGCGACGATGAACGTCAAACTTTCCGTGGACGGCGGGTTGACCTATCCCCACACGATCAACGGGACGGCCATTAATGTCGGCGGTACATCCTGTAACGCCAGCGGCCTTTGCTCCTGGACATGGAATCCGATTCCCGAACAAATCAGCAATATCAACATTTTCTCCTCGACCTGCAAGATCAAACTCGATACCAGCTATGCGGCTCTTGGAGCGGATATCCGCGATATGGACATCTCGAACAGCACGTTTAAGATCAAGCCTAAAATTACTTTGGTCACGCCCAATAGCGGCGTCCTCTGGTATATCGCAGAAACAAACCGTCAGATCGAGTTCGACGTCCAGGGAAAAATCGGGAACGTGCGACTTGTTTACAGTACCAATAGCGGCGGCGCTTACACCGAGCCTGGCCAGCAGATTGGTTCCGACTACAATTCCGACAATTGTACGGTCGACCAGCGGTCCCCGGCTCGTACCTGCAAGGTGGCCTGGAACCCGATTCCCGACCTTCCCTACACGACGATGCGGGTCAAGGTCTACGACGTGGCGACGGCTTGGGTGACGGCGACGTCCTACAGCGCCGGAAATCAGGTCTCAAACGCTGGTTCTCTCTATCTGTGCCAAACCGCTCACACGTCGGGTACTTTCGCGACTGACCTTGCGGCGGGCAAATGGGTCCTGTTTGAAACGGACCAGGCGACTTCGTCGGGGGATTTCGAAATCCGGCCGAATGTCACCTATGTGGCCCCTGACCAAAATCAGACTCTCGTGGTGGGGAACCCTTACACGATCCAGTGGACGCCCGGCGGGTCCGTCGGGAACGTCAATCTCTATTACAGTGCCGGCGGCGCCGACTATGTGGCGCTTCCGGGTGTGACCAATCCCGTAACTCCGACGGATTGCACGGCCCCCAAGTGCGGAAATACGACCGATAAATACTATGACTGGACCTTGTCGGCGGCCACGCTACAGAATGCAAACGTCAAAATCAAGATCGAAAAATCGAATAATACCAACGTCGTGGATACCGGCCCGGATTCGGGGGACGGATTCTTCAGCATTATCGCGGGGGCAACGCTGACTGCGCCTTCGGTTGCGACGGTTCTGCGGGTGGGGCAAGACACGAACGTCACCTGGACGCACCCGGGGGGCCTGACGGCCGTGCGTATCAAATATACGACCAATTACTCCGGCTGTTCCGGTGAGACGCCGCAGTTGACGGACACGGCATGCTGGATCACGATGACGACGCCGACCTCGGCCACGAACCTCGCCGCCGGAACGACCGGGTCGACTTACGTGTGGCGTCCACCCGACATTATCGGGACGAACGTCGGGATCCGCATCATGGAAGAAAGCCGCCCGACGCTCGTTTATCATCAGCTGGGGGCCTACACCCTCAAAGGCAGAATCGCCGTCAACGTGCCGGGAACGTCGACAGTGATGCGGGTGGGTGGGACTTCGACCATCACGTGGGACGGTTACGGCACGATTGGCGATGTCTACATCGATCTCGATAAAAACGGCGACGGGGTTGGGGATTACGCGATCCTCGGAGCGGGGCTTTATAAATCGGCGGGCGGGTGCTCGGCCCTGACGGTTGATGCTTCCGTCGGGAGTTTTACCTGGGGCGATGCGGGCCATTATACGGATGCCAGCTGCACGACCCCGCGCGGAGCGATACCGGATCAGCGCTGTGCCGGCTGTACGGTCAAGGTCTACAAGCCGAGTGAGCCGGACCCAACAAGCGGTACCGCGGGAGTGTCGGCCGCTTTCAAGTTATCGGGCGATATCACGAATCTGCGGATCGTGGAAACGTCGCCCTACGGCATCGGTGAGACGGTGGAGATCCGTTGGGACCCGAAGCCGTCCACCGTCAACTGGGGGACTGCGCGGCTGAAGTATACGATCAATAACGGAACTAGCTGGACGGACCTGAGCCCCGCCACCAACGACGTGGCCGAGCCCGGGACCTCCTACGCGAATTACTCCTGGACGATTCCCAATAACGCCAACCTTCCGGCGGCGGCCGTGAAACTGCGCGTCGAGCTTGTGGGGGATGAGGCCGCTACCAACACCGATTCGGCAGAGTTTCCGATCAAAGGGAGCGTTCTCCTCACGGGCGACGCCAAGACCGGGAGCGCGACTGCCTGGAAGATCGGAGAGACGAAGTCGATTCCTTGGACGAAGAACGGCGAGGGGATCGGGAACGTGAGGATCAAATACTCCCTCGACAATGGTTCGGATGACTATCCTTATATTATCGCGACGACGGCGTCTTCAAACGGCTCCTACACCTGGTGCGTGGGCTACGGGGCCGACTCCGGGCAGAATTACAGCGATTGCGGAACGCCTACGGACCCGGGTTCGACGAACGCTCACCATCCGAACTGGGTCATCGGGTCCGACCAGAATTCGCAAATCAAATTCAAGATTGAAGCCCTCACGGTGGGCGGCACCGTGGACAGTTCCGTGACGGGCGACAATACGACGGGGAGCTTGATCATCCAGAAGCAATTCGTAAACGTCGCGGTGCCGAGCACGACCCTCGAGGTGAGCGATCCTGCCGACAGCGACACTTTCGAGAACATTACTTGGACGACCAAGGGTAAGACGGGGATGAACGTCTATTTGCGCTACGATACGGGCGGCAACACGTTCGGCAACAATGTCAATTCCGGTGGCTCGGCGATGACGGACGCGGGCGGCTACCTCTGGGAGGTGCCGGACGCGATCGGTTACAACACGGTCAAGCTCCGCGTGAAATCGGAAAATTTTGCGACGGATGTTTACGGGGACAGCTCGGCTTTTACGATCAAGGGGAAGATCCTCGCGCTTTATCCGACAGCAAGCGACACGCTCGTTGTCGGGACACAGGTTACTGGCGGTATCCAGTACAAGAAACTGGGGACGCTCGGGAACCTCGAAATCCTCTATGATCACAGCGGGAACACCCAACCCCTTCTGATTACGCCTGACTCGACGCCTGGCCCGGAGGGAACGGATGAGGCAACATCCTTTGCCTGGACCGTTGCGGCGGCCGATTATGACAGCGCCAATGTGATCGATGTCGGAGGCACGAAGAACAGCAAGTTCAAGCTGACCGGTCTGACGCACAAAGGCAACGCCAACCTTGAAGCAACGGTGGAAACTCCGACTTTCCAGATTCGCGGCGATCTTTATGATGGGTCGACTTCGAAACTGGCCAAGGAGCCGGTCGGGGGCGAGGTTTACCAAATTGGCGGGGCCAACCAATATGTGTTGTGGAAGGCGCGCGGAAACATCGGGAACGTCCGCATCCGTTTGGACTTGAACGAGGGTCGCGGCACCGATAACGTGGCAAACACTTCGGATGATTTTTCGGTCTTGATCCGGCGGCCTGACGGCAAGTGCGGGTCGCCGCCCTGTTATGCGGAATCTGTAGCGTACACCGGCGACGGAACCGACGGCAACGGCTTCTATTACCTTGAGTGGCTCATTCCGGATTCTCCGTCGACGAAGACCCGGGTTCGCATCGACAGCTTGGACAACCCTTATGATTACAATAATCCGACCAAGGCGATGGCGACTTACGCGGCTTCGAGCGCGAACTTCAGGATCCGCGGCGCCATCCTGGTCACAACGCCGAACGTGGCCTACAACTACAAGGTCGGCGAGCAGATCTCGATCGACTGGACTGCGACAGGGAGCGTCGGGGACGTCAGCATCACCCTCTACTACGACAATGACGGCACTCCATATGCGAACACCCTCGTCATCACTTCGGACAGCAATGGGACAAAGCCCTATCCCTGGACCATTCCGTCGAACGTGGTGGCCGAACATGCGATCATCACGATTACGGCGAACGGGGATTCGACCGTCACCGACGACTCGAATGCCGAGTTCAAGGTCAAGCCAGTGCTGGCCTTGACCGCCCCGAATAACAATACGTTTCAGTGGGTAGTCGGGACCCAGTACAGCGTGACCTGGGACCCCCCGGTTGGATCCGCGGACTCCTTGAAGATCAATTTCTCGACGAACGGCGGCAAAGGCGCTGACGGAAATATCCTTACGACCGGCGATAACTGGCCGGACACGGATTGCGTGAGTGATCTGGCGCAATGCCGGACCGATAAGGGCGGCATCATTACGGCCAGCGTTGCGTCCGCGGCGGGCACCAAGGCGTGGACGATCCCCGACATTCTCACGAACGAAGGCGTGGTCCGGATCTCCAAGGTGGGTGACGCGGAATCCTATGATGATTCCAACAGTTATTTCTACATTAAGGGTTCCATTTCGGACGTCTTTGTCAAAGTTCTCGCAGGCGACGCGGATCCGCAGAGCCCGATTGACCTCCCGATTGCAACGACACGTTATATCACTTGGGATTACTCGGGCAGCATGGGAACGATCAACGCGTATTACGCGACTAACGGCGATCAGGGGTCTCCGACCTGGAACCCGATTACGGAGTGCACCGGCGTTTCGATCGGTTCCAACGGCCTTGGCAGCTGCGCTTGGACGATCCCCAACGCCCCGACTGCGAACGGCAAGGTGAAGGTTGCGAACGTTTCGAACGCGAACTGGCAAGACGTGAGCAACACGTCGGCAGGCCTTGCCAGCATCATCGGCAGTATTGCGGAAGTGACGGTCCTGGCTGACGGGGATCCCTCGACGACCGATATGGAGGTGGGCGGCGAAAAGGTGATCCGTTGGAAGCCAAACGGCAATATGAGCGCCTATGACATTGAGTACCGTGTGGACGGCGGGGCGTGGGTGACGCCGCCCATTACCGGCGCAAGCGGCGTGGCCGGAACTCCGAGCGGCCTTTACTTGACTTGGACGTGGCAGGATATCCCCGACGACATTTCCAACGACATTGATTTCCGCGTTTATGACCATAATGACCGCACCAAGGTGAACTGCGCGAGCAGTGATAACGGCGTCGGCGCCTGCTCACAAGGAAGCCCAAGCGCCTATATCATCAAAGGAACTTTGGACCTCACGGACCCCGACGGCACCGAGATTTTCAGCATCGCCGATCCGATCGATATCAAGTGGACGAAGGTGGGTTCCATCGGGACTCTGACGATCGATTACTCTACGGACAACGGAGCGACTTGGGTTACGCCCGAAATCTCGACGACCACTCCGTCGGGCGATGATTTAGTCGAGAATACCTATGACCTTTGGACCGCGCCGACCCGGGTTTCGGAGCAATATGTCGTCCGGATCAAGAACAACACCGTGATTTCCGGGACCCAGCGTACCGACGTTTCGACCCAGGCATTTTCCGTTCGGCCGACTCTCGATACCTTTTCGCTTCCCACAGCGGGTGCAGTTTTGTATGCGGACGATTCCGATGCCGAAATTCGGTGGACCGGTATTACCGCGGCCAAAAACGATGCGAGCTTCCCGAAAGTGACCGTCCAGTACAGCATCGACAACGGGCCCTTTACAAATCTGATCGTCGACAACCTTCAGTTCGATGAGACCCCGATGACCTACCTGTGGCCTACGGTGCCGGACCTTAAAAGCGAGAACGTCAAGATCAAGGTGACGTTCAACGAGGTTTATTCGGACCGTAACATCACGTCGGGTCAATTTAAGATCCGTCCGAAGCTGGTGGTGGATGTCCCGACGCTGGATCAGCAATTCTCAGTAGGGTCGACTCCCACGTTGAAGTGGACGCAGACGCAGGGGACCCAGGTCACTTCGGTCGACGTTTATTATTCGGTGGACGACGGACAGAGCTGGAACCCGACGCCTGTGAACGGGAGTCCGATCACGGTGAGTGGGCAGAACCAGGTAAGCTACAGCGGCTGGACGATTCCGAATGCGATTGGGTCGTTGGTGAAGGTGAAGGTGCAGGACCACGCCGTGGGCTATGAGGCGGTGAACGGCGTGAGTGAGAAGTTCACGATTCGCGCGGGGATCACGTTTGGGTCTCCGCAGAGCCAGGGGACCAACGTGACGGCGTCGACGGCGATGGACATCAACTGGACGTACACGGGAACGCTTGCGAGCTTTGACATTTATTACAGCAAGGTGGCGGGTGCGAACGCGTTTCCTGGCGCGGACTGGACTCGGATTGCGCAGAACGTGGCGTCTGGGACGTACTGCACGCCTGGGAGTCCGAATAGCTGCACGTATCCGTGGGCGGTGACTGGCGAGAATGACGACACGGTGACGAACACGGTGAGTTTTTAT
>Ga0172379_10001098_pt1 | contig 58061 bp, 50 predicted proteins | sample GrowelOW334metaG_FD_119756 | JGI IMG/M metagenome (GOLD analysis project Ga0172379, IMG submission 119756) | Groundwater microbial communities from an aquifer near a municipal landfill in Southern Ontario, Canada - Groundwater well OW334 metaG | ecosystem: Environmental > Aquatic > Deep... | reverse complement strand
CCTTTCAGGGCTATAAGTTTGGGAGTGATGAGACTTTGACTGGTTGTGATCTTATGCCCTTTCAGGGCTATAAAGTTTGGGAATGATGAGACTTTGACTGGTTGTGATCTTATGCCCTTTCAGGGCTATAAAGTTTGGGAATGATGAGACTTTGACCGGTTGTGATATTATGCCCTTTCAGGGCTATAAAGTTTGGGAGTGATGAGACTTTGACTGGTTGTGATCTTATGCCCTTTCAGGGCTATAAAGTTTGGGAATGATGAGACTTTGACTGGTTGTGATATTATGCCCTTTCAGGTCTAAAAGGTTGGGACGTGATGAAGCAAACCTATGTAACGTATCGCTTAACGATTACACCCCACTTTAAACCTGACAAGTTGATTCCGTTTATAATTTCCGCGAGAGCGTCTGATTTATTAATCTTCCACCCTCTTCAGTTCATCGTTCTGGAAATGAATAAAATTCAAGATATTGTTATGGTAAGCGCCACTTTTTTGTTTTACAAACTGATATGGCGTATGAATGCTATGAAATGTTGAATCCGCTATTTTCTCCATGAAATCTTTGCCCTTTTTCACGCGTTTTCCAATGAATAATAAACCCTGATCATACCCTTTATATGCTGCTTCAGAAGGTTCGGTTCCGTATTTTTCGCGGTATGTTTCTATAAATTTACGCGTCGCGGGATTGGCATAATCAATATAAAAAGTGGTTGCAAAAATTACGTTCCTGCTTTGCCACAATTCTATATCGGCATTCTTGAAATCGAGCCACTGCTGAAAACCAAAACAGGTAAGATTTCGATACATAGAGGTATCCTTCATCTGATACAGAATATTGTTGGCTACCTGTTCGTTGTGAGTCGGTATAACAAGTATATTGTGCCTGGTAGCCGACAAAAATGGATTTACATCAAGTGTAGGCGTATAAGAAACAGTTTTAATGATGATCTTTTTTGAAGACGGAGACAAAGACTTAAATCCCTCTCCAACGTGCTTGTCGAAAGATGAACGATCGCTTACCACAAGAATCTGAACAGTATCAAAATGAGCTTGAATATAATTATAAAGGATTCCAGCAAATGAAGTCAGATTCGGATGCGTAGATATCCAATATTTATCATTCAGCCGGGTTTTAGAGAAGGTCATCAAGGGTGACACATGATAAATTTTCTTGTCGTTGCACAAAGGAGTAAGCATTTTATTCCCTCCCTGAAGTACCGGTCCGATTATAAGATTGGATGCTTTAAATTCCGGTTTCTGTATAATTTTTAAAGTGACCAGACTGTCGTTTTGTGTATCATACACGTGAAAGATTATTTTATCTCCCACTTTATTAAGAGAATCCAGTGCAATATGCATACCCTGATAATATTCGCGGCAAAGTTTTCCCAATTCAGCATTGTGCGAATTGGGGTTAGTAGCAATTTCCTTGCTGCAAAATGGCATTAACAAAGAAACTTTAACCGGTTCCTGTGCAAAAACCAGGGTATTCGCAAAAAACACAACAAGCCGTATAATTTTCATAGATCTGATTCGATGCAAACTTATTCAATTTTCACTTCATCCTTCAAACCGTCCGGAGACAATATTCAGGATGCTGTTGAAAAATTATGCCTGAAAACTCAACAAAACTTTCCAGGCACTTTCTACCTCCTTTTTCAATAACAGATCGTGCGCCATTTGATGCAAAGCATACTCTAACTCAGGACCAGTAAAGCTTTGCAACAAGTGCGACAATTCCTTATTCATACGTTGATAGACCCCTACACTGTCACGATCCGGAATAATTTCTGTATTTCCCAGCATACCCAGATCGTTTCCTGTTAGTACATTACTGTTACGAAAAGATGACGGCAACTGATCTACTCCCATTCCCAAAGTTGTTAATGGTTTAGGTACTTCAAACAAAGAGTCACCAAATGCGCGGGAATACCAATCGCCACCCATTCGGGCAACAAGGTCAATTTTTTCCTGATCAATTTTACCAAGAGCATTTAATACGTCCATATTTACATGGACCAGTTTTGCTTCACAAATAATGAGGTTGCCTGCTCCACCTTTATCGCCCAACGGAATAATCTGATTTACGATGCATTCAATCTGCACTGGAGATTCTTTAACGCGGGGAGGTTTAACCAAAACGGATGGCTCCGGAGTTAATCCGGCTTTTTCAAATTCATTGACCCCTTTAGCATATTCGGTACTTGAAAGACTTGCTTGCTGAACTATAGCATAATTGACAACATTGATAACCACCTCTTTTACAGCCATTGCATTCTCCAACGTATGCTTTGTAGTATTATCCCGAACCCGTCGTGCCGGAGAAAATACCAGTATTGGAGGATTGCTGCTAAACATGTTGAAGAATGAAAAAGGACTTAGATTCACGTTTCCTTCTGCATCCATGGTGCTTGCAAAGCAAATTGGACGAGGCCCAATGGCTCCCTGCAATAAGCCCTGCACATCTGCCGGTTTCATTTCCGAAATGGAAAAACTGCGAAAAACGGGGTCTCTTTTCATGGTGTAATTTTCAATGCATCAGGAGACAATGACGAGATAATAATTCTTCTTCCCTTTTTGAATAATCAGGAATTTATCGCGAATCAACTGATCGGTTGTGACCATACCATTGACATCTTCAATCTTAACTTTATTCATACTTACACCCCCGCCCTGCAACATTTTACGCGCTTCGCCTTTGGAAGCAAAAACAGTTGTTTTCTCAGCCAGAAGGTCTATATAAGGAATTCCTTGCTGCAAATCAGCAGCAGATAAATGAAACATCGGAACCCCATCAAAAATATCGAGAAAAGTGTCTTCATCAAGTGATGAAAATGCTTCTGCTGTTGAATTTCCAAATAAAATACCAGATGCAGCAACCGCATTGTTGTATTCTGCTTCTCCATGCACACGTATCGTGATGTCTTTGGCCAGGGCTTTTTGAACTGCTCTTAAATGAGGTGCTGCAGCATGTTCGGATTCGATGGTTTCAATCTCGGTTTGCGACATCAGTGTAAAAATCCGGATCCAGCCTTTTGCATCATCATCACTGGCATTGAGCCAAAATTGATAGAATTTATAGGGCGATGTCTTTTTCGGATCGAGCCAGACGGCACCGCTTTCTGTCTTGCCGAATTTGGTTCCATCAGCCTTTTTGATCAGGTTGGTGGTTAATGCAAATGCATTGCCACCGGCTTTGCGGCGGATCAGTTCAGTACCGGTTACTATATTTCCCCATTGATCGCTTCCACCCATTTGAATTTGAACGCCGTGGGTTTTCCATAAATAATAAAAGTCAAAACCTTGTACCAATTGATATGAAAATTCGGTAAACGACATACCGGTTTCTCCTTCAAGGCGCTTTTTTACGCTGTCTTTGGCCATCATGTAGTTAACCGTAATATGTTTCCCTACATCGCGGATAAAATCAAGAAAGCTGAAACTTTTGAACCAGTCGTAATTGTTGACCATTACAGCACTGTTGATACCGCAATCAAAATCCAGAAAGCGTTCCAGTTGTTTATGCAATCCTTCCTGGTTAATGCGCAGGGTTTCTTCATTCAGCAGGTTTCGTTCTGCACTTTTTCCGGATGGATCGCCTACCATTCCTGTGGCTCCGCCAACCAGTGCATAGGGTTTATGACCGGCACGCTGAAAATGAATCAGGGTCATAACCTGCATCAGGTGCCCCACATGCATACTGTCGGCTGTGGGGTCAAAGCCTATATAACCGCTGGCCATTCCTGCATTCAGCATGTTTTCCGTTTCGGGCATGATATCGTGAAGCATACCACGCCAGGTCATCTCCTGCACAAAATTTGTCGTACTCATGATGCGCGAAAATAACAAATGATTTGAGAGTTATTCAGGAGAATTGTTATTCTATTCATTCCTTGCAAGTAATACCCAATGCCTATCTTCGTTCAGATGAAAACGATTGGCATTCTCCGCGAAACAAAACAACCACCAGATAAACGAACTCCACTAACACCGGAACAATGCCGTGATGTTATGGATAAACTGGAAGATGTGCAGATTCTGGTACAATCTTCACCAGACCGTTGTTTTCCGGATGAGTCGTACAGGAATATGGGAATACAGGTGGTTGAAGAACTTTCAAATGCAGCTATTTTATTGGGTGTGAAAGAAGTTGTACCTGAACAATTATTATCCGGTAAAACGTATTTGTTTTTTTCTCATACCATCAAAAAACAGGCTCATAACAGGCTTTTGCTGCGAAAAATAATGGAGAAAGGCATTACCCTGATAGATTACGAAACCCTGGTTTGGGATGCGGGCAACCGGATTATAGGTTTTGGCAGGTTTGCCGGTATTGTTGGCACCCATCATGCGTTGCGCATGTGGGGCTTAAAAAAAGGAACTTACGTGCTAAAGCCGGCACATGCCTGTAAGGATATGGAAGAATTGTTTGCCCAATATGAACATCTGGAAATTACTCCGGCACGTATTGTTTTATGTGGCGATGGGCGTGTAGCTCATGGCGCAATAGAATTGTTCAAGAAATTAAAAATACACCATGTAACTCCTGAAGAATTTATGGAAAACACTTACGATCATACGGTTTATGTGCATTTGCGATCGGAAGATTACTATGAACGTAAAGACGGGCGTGAATGGGACAAATCCGATTTTTATAAGCATCCGATGGAATACCGTAGTAGTTTCCGACCGTTTTATCAAAAGGCAGACATCCTGATCAACGCTGTTTTCTGGAAAGAAGGTGTTGAACCCTTTTTTACGAGGGAAGAGATGAAACGTAAAGACTTCACTATTAAGGTAATCTCCGATATCACCTGCGATATTCCCGGACCTTTACCCAGTACTCTGTTCAATACTACAATCAACGACCCCTATTACGGTTATCAGCCATTGCTGGAAAAAGCCGTGGCCCCTTTTGGAAAAGATACCATTGAAGTGCAAACCATTGGAAATTTGCCCTGTGAGTTACCTGTGGATGCTTCGGTAGAATTTGGTGAACAGCTTATCCGGCATGTCTTTCCCAACCTGTTGTATCAGGATACGGGAAACATCATAGCGCAAGCCACCATCGTACAATCCGGTAAACTGACCGTGCGTTATAATTATCTCTCTGATTTTGTAGCATAATCAGAATGTTAAAAAAATGTAGATTGCTGCATGATTCCTGAATGTATTTTGCCCTTTTAATAAATAAATGATTTTATCTGACGTTCGTATTCTGGAAGAAATTGAGAAAGGGACCATTATGATTGAGCCTTTTCGCCGCGAGTGTTTGGGTACAAACTCGTATGACGTTCATCTGGGCCGATACATGGCCAATTACAAAGATCGCGTATTGGATGCCCGCGAACACAATAAGATAGAGACCTTTGAAATACCTTCTGAAGGATTTGTATTGCAACCGGGAACCCTTTATCTGGGCGTAACTGCAGAATATACAGAAACACATGCTCATGTTCCCTTTCTTGAAGGAAAATCGAGTACCGGCCGATTGGGAATAGATATACATGCTACAGCAGGTAAAGGAGATGTAGGTTTTTGCAATACCTGGACACTGGAAATTTCGTGTGCACAACCGGTTCGTATCTATGCAGGAATGCCTATTGGCCAGCTCATTTATTTTGTTGTGGATGGCACGATTGAAACCATGTACAATACCAAGAAGAACGCTAAATACAATAAACGCACCGTTAAACCGGTAGAAAGCATGATGTTTAAGAATAAATTCTAAGCCTGAAACAGCCTCCGGCCAAACCAATCCAAACAACCGGAACAAAACCCGGGACCAGATTCATTTCCGGTTCCGGGTTTGTTTATTAAATGGCTATTTGCAATTGCATGCATACTTGTCCTTTGCGATCAGTTTCATTTAACCGAATGGGATCCAATACCGGACGGTTTTGATAATTCAATGAAATCTTGGTTCGATGGCCGTCAATGATCCAATTGAATCCAATATCCCAAACGATTACCCGACTGTTGAGTCGGTCGAAATTAGAAACCAGCAAGTTCGTATAGGGTTGTAATTGCCCTCCCTTTTCACCCAATATTTTCCGTGGAAGCAGATAGCCTAACTGCCCGAAAAAAGTAGTTCCGGTACCATACATCGGAAAAGAATTCCCACCTCCGCTGAATGAAGTACCTGCAATGACAGGATTCATAGCACCGTTGTTGCGAATATAATTCTTACCGTAATTTGTATTTGAATATGCGGCATAAACAGTAAGAGCGGAGCCTTGATTACCAATAGGCTGATCCATGAAAAAATCGATTCCGATATTTAACAGGTTCTGGTACATGGTATCTTTTACAATCGCATCGGAATAATGCCACATGGCTTTGGGCTGGAATTGAAATCCTGTACCCAAATTCAGGATTCTTTTTTTGCCCAGATATGTACCAGTGGTATAAGGCGTAATATTGCTTTCCTCGTCCATAAATTGCCACATACCATAACCACTATACTGTGCCTTTGGTAAAGTGTAAGCAAAGTCGGAATAGGTGTTGATTTTTTTAACCGTGCCAATGGTAGAATCAATTAAGAATGGATCCGAACATACCAGGCGGTAATCCAGTTTTCCGATTTTACCTTTGATATAAACGCTTAGCTTTCTTAAGAACTGATCGTTTACATCGTTGGTAGCCTGTTGATACAAAGGCGCATCATATGCCAGGATTGAAGCCACAGAAGGAGATGAATAGCGAAGAAACCCGGTCCAACCGGTTAAGCCTGCCCCCAATTGAATAGCGCGGGGTGTAATTTGATATTCAAACGCCATATCGTGTAAAAACAGTCCGGGTTTTCGTGCACTGTTATAGCTGAAATTATTGATGCCGGCCTGAGCATAGAAGAAAATATGAGGCTGCAATTGTCCGTAAAATTGAGCCCGCACTCTTCGTAATCCGATATCAAAAATATGAGGAACTTCCTTCCCTTGTATAGTTGAACCGGAATTGTTATCGGTATATCGAAGCCAGATCTGTGCAGTCAGATTTGATTTCAGGTACAGGGAACCGCTTTCATTCAGATTCCATTTCAGTTCAGGTGTTTTTGTAGTCTGACCGTTAACAATCCCGGTTGTTAACAGGCCAATAATGCAAACGATTTTTTTCATATGCATTCATTTAACGTGGATTCATAAACTTACGTGTAGCCTTAGGGTGCGCAGATAATGGCATATGATTATCCAACCCAATGATATTGAATTCTCCCCCATCTTCAATATATTTATTTTGCATTTCATGCAGGTGTTCCATCACGGTATGATCGACCAGTTTCACTCCTGTGAAATCGAGGGTGATTTTTTGGTTTCGCGGCAAAGCATCGAGTTGTTTTTTTAAGCCGATATAGTTGCTAAAAATAGCCGAATGTTCAACATCAATCCGGTAATGGTCATCTTCCTGATCGATCGTTAGAAAGGGTTTGAATAAACTTTTTACCGGTACACCGTTAATGGTATGTATGATCAGCTTAATGATGATTCCAACTGCAATTCCAATTAAAAGATCGGTTGCCAGTGTAGCTACAATGGTGGAAACAAATATCACCAATTGTTCTTTTCCGATGCGATAGGTTTTGGCAAAAACTCTGGGTGAGGCCAACCGGTAACCTGTCATCATCAGTAAAGAGGCCAATGCCGCAAGTGGTATCTGGTGAATAAACTGGCTTAAAAACAATATAAACATCAATAGAAATACACCATGAAAAAAATTGGCCCAACGTGTTTTTGCGCCATTGTTAACATTCGCTGAACTTCTAACTACTTCTGCAATTATGGGCAATCCCCCAATTAAAGATGAAATCATATTACCCGATCCTTTGGCAAACAATTCTTTGTTGAAATTGGAATGACGCTTATATGGATCCATACGATCAATAGCTGATGCTGTCAATAAGGATTCAAGACTAGCCACCAAAGCATAGGTTATCATCATTTGAATGCCAAAACCGGTTAACAGATAGTCGAATCTTGGGAAAACGATTCCATCAGTTATATGTGCAGGCAATGAAACTAAAAACCTGGGGCCCAATGTATATTCATGACCATCCAAAAACAAATATTTATGTTCATGTTCCAGATCAAAATAATGACCCAGGGGAATTGACACCAGCACCACCAGTAAAGGTATAGGAATCATTTTCACGTATTTGTTTTTAATGAATGGGAACCCGATGAGCAGTGCAAATGAAATCAGGGCGATGATGGCAACCTCCGGATTCATATGCATGATGCTGTGCGGAATCTCTCCTATTACTCCGAGCATTTCTTTTGATTCAGGTTTAACACCCAACGCCGTATGAAATTGTTTGGCAAAAATCATGATCCCTATTGCCGCCAGCATTCCATGTACAACAGAAGATGGAAAAAAATTACTTAATACTCCGGCTTTCACCAATCCGAAAAGTATTTGCAGTACTCCGCAACCTACCCCAACAGCCAGAGTACATTGATAAGCAAACAACTCAACCTGTTCGGGCGTTAGTCCGGCAGGTGCCATTTTTCGAAATCCATCGATGCTCAAAAGTACAATCACAGCCAATCCGGCTGCAGGTCCGTTGATGGTAAGATGTGAACCGCTGGTCAGCGATAAAATTAATCCGCCAACTATCCCGGCAATAATACCCGACATTGGCGGGACGCCTGATGCCATTGCAATTCCCAAACACAAGGGCAAAGCGATCAGGGAGATAATAAAGCCTGATATCAGATCGGCTTTCCAGTTTTGTTTTAATCCGGCAATTCCATCGGCCGGTATATTTTTATAAAGATTCATATGTGGTTATTAATTGGTAAGAAATTGAATTAAATCAGGAAGAACGAAAAGGAACTTCAATATTGGATTTACTGTTTGTACCCATAAAAAGGCGGGCGAACATGCGTATCAAAGCCAGACCATCTATGATAAAACTAACAGATACCAGAGCTGCCAGAAACAACTGATTTTGTTGAATATGGCTGTATATCAAATCCTCTCCGATAAAAGTAGTTGTGATAGGAAAACCCGACAAACCCAGACAGGCCATCAGAAAAACAAAAGCCAACCGGGGATAGAGGGAAGTTAATCCGTTGAAGCCATTCAGGTTTAATCCCTGATGCCTGCGCAACAGAAAAAACAAACAAACAATACCTATCAGCCATGATAGCAAAGCTCCGGATATGTAAAGGATGGTGTGCGTGATTTCAAAACGTTCGTTGAATGAAATGGCCAAGGCAATAAACATTTGGTTCAAAAAAACATAGGTCCATGCATAGACAATTCTGCGCCTTTCTACAAATGCTTTCAGCACCAACATTAATCCCAGCAAAGCAAAAAGGAATGGGAAATACGGATAAATGAAATAGTCTTTCAAAAAACCGGTACGTAATGTAACTATTCCCAGAATCAACAAGACACCGTATAAAATCAATACAGCTCTATTTCCCATACGACTTACGCCCGAACCTATTTTTTTCATTGGCATCCATATATATGCATACATGAACCAATCAAGGTTCCACTCTTTCAAACTCAGCATATAAATGGTATACTTAACGCGTTGTGGCCAGGTATTTTCAAACGAATTGATGCGCGGTGTATAATGGTAAAACTGTTCCCTGATCAGGTAACTAACCATAGATGGTGACACCAGTAACTGGTATGTTCTCAGAAAAGCATTACCTGCAAAATGAAGTAGTGCCAATGCCTGAAATCCGGCAGCAATTTCAACAAAAATGATCCCTATTTGAGCAATGGAGGCATACGCAATCTGACTTTTTATGGATGATTGTACATGTGCTGTTAAAGTTCCTATAATGGCGGAAATGAACCCAACCAATGCAAACAGTATGCGCACTGAAATCTGGTGTTCCCAAAAAGGAAAAGTTCGAAGCAGCATAAATACTCCCATATGAACCGAAAGAGATCCATAAAAAATTGCACTCGATGGTGTTGGTCCTTCCATTGCCCTTGGCAACCAGGATGAAAATGGAAATTGAGCCGACTTTGCTGTTGCCGCAATCAGAATCATAAGAGAAATGAAAACACCAATAAGGCTATGGGCCTGCAAGTGTTCGTTTACCAGAGTTGCATTGCTGAGTTTAAGAAACGTTATGTTTTCGTGCCAAAGGTGATGACTCATCCACATCAACAATAATATACCTACATCTCCGATTCGGTAAATACTGAAAACCTTGATTGCGTTTTTTACCGGTAAATATCGTTCGCGGTAAAATGCAATTAACAGGAAGGAAGAGATACCCAATACTTCCCAACCGATAAACAGGGTTTCGAAATTACCGGCCAGAATTGTAAGAATATAACCGAGGTAAAAAAACAGAATAGCATTGAAGAACCGCTTGTACCCTTCTTCGCGATGCAGATAGTACCGACTGTAAATAGTAATCAGGAAGGTCAGAAAGCTCCCCACAATCAGGTATACTGCGGACACCCTATCGAAATAAAAATCCACCAGAAACTCGTATTGAGCAGTTTTATAAATCATTATTTCCGGAATGTTTAAAACTGGATGTCCATGTGTTAACCAAAAGAACAGAAAGACAATCAACACCATTAGTTGCAAACCCAGTGTGGTAAAAGCACCAACTGAAAGCACCAACTCCTTTTTCCCGGGAACGATCAGGCTCAAGAAAAAGCCAGAAAGCGGGATAAAAATGAACAATTGAATGAATATTTCCATAGCTATCTGTTAATATGGATTACGGGTGCATTGTCTGAAATTGAAGCGATAAAATCATATGGATCATCCAGGTTTATCATTTCGTTTTCCAATTCCTTGAAAGGTCTAAAAACTCCTTCTTCATACAAATTGAAGGTCTTATCATCGGGATGGATGGCTATCAGATGTATCCAGTTACGGGTAAACCATTGCATGGTATCCGGTGATTTATGCATGATTTTCAAAATCACTTCCGGTTTATGTTCTACTATCATCAACAGTCGAATCGGATCATGAACTTCAATCATTTGTGCGGGAAGCCCTGTACGCAGGTCACCATCAATTCCATTTGCAACTCCAATCAATCCCATTACATTGTGTGGCAATTTGGTCCCTGCTCCCATTCGTTGATTGTCTACACGAGAAAAGAAGTATTCCAGATTAATCCCGCCGCAAACCGGAGCCGCAGCTTTTAATATTTGAAGCAGATATGTTCCATCCGGATCAATGCGTGAATTATAGGAATTCAAAAATGCTCTTCTGTCCAGAAACAAATTTTTGGTCAACTCACGGGGACCTACGATACACAAAGTATTTGTCGCATGATTCAATTCGGGGCGAGGCTCAAACAATGAAACCGATCTGGTTTTGATTTGTTTGTGAATAGTTCCTGCACTTTTTTTACTGTTGATCACTTCGAAGCGTCTTGAGCGTTCTTTTGCATTGTGATCCAATGCCTTCTCAAAAACTGCTTTGTTTTTTTCGTGCATTGCTTTTTGCAAATCGCTGAGTTCATCTTCATCGTAAAAAACAATTTCATCGCGGGTAGTATCATGCAAACCGCCAACAAAAGTGGTTTGTTGAGGGATGTGAATGCCTCTGTGTTCCAGCATAGACCGAACTGCCCGATGATTGGCCATGAATGAAAATACACGTGCATTCACAGATCCCGGACGACCTGAACAAGCACCACAATCGTAGGCTGCATAATGTGGGTTGTTTACACTGCTTGAACCGTGACCTATTACATAAACCAATGGAGCCATGTTTTGAACCAACCCAATGCTTTTCAATAAATTTGTTACTCGTTCGGCCATTTCTTCCACGGTAAATCCAATTTGCAAACCGTTTTCACGGTCTTCGGTATGACTATTCATAATGGTCAATTTGGCCAAAGCATCCATGTGCTTTAATGAACTGGCTGTAGCCGGACTCATTGAAGGTTTAAAGATATTGACCAGCAACCTTAGTGCCGACCAATAGCCAATGGTTTGTGTTATCAACCAACCTCCGACAAGTCCATGCGAATGTTTGGCAATATGAATATCGGTTGCATGTCTGGTTGAACTATTGGCTTCCTTGATAAGGTATTTTGGAGTTACCGGTGCGGGACACAACTTGGTTTTAAATTTGCCGTGTTCCGGTTGATAATAAAATTCAACTCCAAAAAAACCCGGTGTACCAAACGTCTCCGCATTTGGATCGGTATGTTCAATATGTCTGCGCAATGAACATTCCCGATCATCAAGACAAAACAGGGCCTGAAAGCTAACCGGTACTGCGGTATTCTTATCCATGGCAGTTGTACTTAAACCAAACAGAACCTCCTGATAATAGGTCCACTCGTAAGCCTCCTGCCAAACAGATAACAATTGTGCCGTTTCATCCGGCGGGGTGTATGATAAAAAAGGCTTATCGTTATGTTCCCAATAAAAACTCAGGGGCTTCCAGATTTCGTTAAACTGCGAATCCAAAGCATCTATTTCAAGGAGCAATTCAAAAAAGACAAATTCCCTTAGCGTGATTTGTTTTGGATCTAAAAGTGTCTCGGGATGATCTTCCACAACCGAAACGATACCCGACCAGCCCTGGTGTGCAAATTGTTGATCAAACAAATACCGGCGATACAGGCTGGGGTTGCCAACCAATAAATCAAGCAGCTCGGCCAATTCCGTTTTTTCGTTTCGTAGAAACTGCCGGGCACGCTCCCCTTTAAAGATTCCGGAGAAGCTGATTGTGTCTAATTCGCGTAATGAAGTAAGAAAACCTTTATGGTGTACCGGGAATTGCCACATCGCTATGCCCTGATCCAGATAACTGCAAACAATTCGAAACAAAGTTGGTTGAACCATGGAATCCAGATCGATATGAAATTTTCGTTTCCATAGAGCCCTGAGATTTCCAATTTCCGGTTTGATTTCAGCATCCGGAATATGTGTGAGTTTATGCTTCCATATCTCCGCTTCCTCACTCCCCCAACGTTTTAATATAACCTGATCCAGTACGGATTCTTTTATTTTATTTTCCCTGTACAAGGAATAATATTCATTGGGCGAAAGTGTAGTTCGGTATCCAAAGAACCTTTTGGCACTATGAATGGCTTCAAAGAATTCCATTTCCTGAAAAGCATGAAGTGTATTATGATGGATGAAGTCTTTGAGCGGAGCTTGCGCCGGTAAGTAGTGTTTCAGTTCGTGCAACACTTCCTGCTCAATAAACAACATGTTGTTTTGTGTGGTAGTCATGAATAATTAAAATTTACTGTTGAACAGGAACCTGAAATTCCTGTCAGACGACAAAAAAAATCCGACCTTAAAAGGTGCGTCATAGCGGAATTACCGGCTACAAATAAAAATTAAATCAGGAGTTTACCCGTAAAAAGATAGAGCGGGCAGTTAGTTGAAGTGTTGTCAGCAAAACCGACCAAAAGTCGGGAAAGTGCATGAAAAGAAGATGAAGGCGTGGTACCTGTGTATAAAAGATGTGTAAACGGTTCGTATTGTTTCTCTGATTCTTCTTCTTCAACCTCCTCCGAAATCCATGAATCAATAAGCAATATGGCATTCAGGGGAGCCTGTTGCTTTAATGCGATTTTTAAGTGATCATGCAAAGGCAAATTGCTACCAACCGTTGATGTGGTCCATACCATCAACATCTGTAATACAGTCAGAAAACAAATTGTCTTAATCCATTTCACGGTGCAAGTATAAAACTTTTCTGTGGTGTTAACGAAAAACGTTCCTATAATGATATACAATCCATTTCCAGAGTTCATTTTTTTACCCATAGAGTTGAATGTTTTTGTTATACACTGTTGAACCACATACCTTAAGTAGGAATAATTATGTACCTTTCCACCATGAAATTATTCAAACTTTTACTTGTTTGTTTTGCACTTCAAAATGTGGCGAATGCGCAGGATTCCTGGCGCCTGCGCCTGCAGGGACACTGGAATAATCCGAATCTGGCTGTTAACCCACATATGCCCGGACAATTATGGAATGAACTGACCGGTTATGTTGATTCCGCTTCGCAGAAAGAGTACATTATCATGGGGTCAAACGATTCGGTCTATTTTTTCGACATCACCGATCCCACTCAAATTCGCTTGTGTGATGTTGAATTTGGTACAAATAGGGATGCCATCAATCGTGATGTAGAAACATATTCGCATTTTGCCTACTGTGTGAGTGATAATGCGCCTCACGGCAATTTGCAAATTTTCGACTTGCAATACCTCCCCGATTCGGTACATAAGGTGTATGAAGATGATACGCTGGGAGCCAATACGCACAGTATTTTTATTGACAAAGCGGCCAAACGGCTGTATATGTGTGTTAACAAATACCGTTCGGGTAAAGTGAACGGTCTGGAAATTCTTTCGCTGGAGAAACCCGATAGTCCTGTTTATATGGGTAAGTTGAACGAAGAATTATTCGGGTCGGTGAGTTGCAAACATGTGCATGAAATTTATGTCAGAAAAGATACTGCCTATTGTTCGTGTGAATACAACGGTTTATTTGTAATCGACTTTAAGGATGTTGCCAATCAAAAACCATTGGGAAGCATCACAACTCCATACCCTTACAACGGTTACAACCATACGTGCTGGATCGACAGCAGCGGACAATACATTGCATTTACGGATGAAGTGCCCAGAGGGCTACCGGCAAAAATTTACCAGATCCGGGATCTGAGCGACATGACTTACCTCACGCATTTCAATACCCATGTAGGAGCAACACCCCACAATGTTTTCTGGCTGGGGAACAAACTCTATTTTAGCTGGTATCAGGATGGAGTGTATATATACACGGTAGATACTCCGCGTTATCCAAGGTTATACGCCTATTACGATACCTATCATCAGAATGAACCGGGTGTTTACGATAATTATAGAGGATGCTGGGGAGTTTATCCTTTTTTACCTTCAGGTAATATTGCAGCCAGCGATATGACCAATGGTTTGTTTATATTAAAATACGATGTATTGGCGGGTATGGAACCGGGTCTCACCCCGTTTGCGCAATTATCTGTTTCACCGAATCCATTCCTACAATCTTTCAGAGTGCGCTTCATCGCTAAACAATCTGAAAAAACCGGCTTGCAGGTCAAAGACATTCAGGGAAGAATACTATATCAGCAAACCATGGATACCCAGGCAGGAGAAAACGATTCAGAAATAAACGGTTTAGCTGAGTTGAAATCCGGCATCTATTTTGTTGTTTTGCGAAACGAGAGTGGTTTTCAAACCATGAAAATAGTGAAAGAATAATCCATTGGCGCGTTCCGGTTTTTACATATTTATTTTATTGTTATCCTGTTCGGGCCTTTATGCTCAGGACAGCACCAAATCATATATCCGCCCCGCAATTCGCACCATTACAAAAGAATTCGTCGCAGCTGATTTGCCGCTCCGCGATCTGGATACCAATTCAAATCGATTGGAGTTGTATCATCCTTTACGCAGGAATAATGTTGTATACCAGGATCTCGGAAATATTGGCTTGTCGGCCCGTTCACTGCATTTTTCCAGCGAACGCGAGGCGGGTTTCAATTACGGTTATATTCCCCATGCTGCATATTTCATAGATCCATTACAAACCAGGTATATTAATACGCGAACACCCTATACGGATATTTTCGCCATGCAGGGTGGTAAGGAATTGTTGCTATTTAAACTCAGGCATGCACAAAATATACTGCCGCGATGGAATGCCGGAATAGATTTAAACCGCATTACTTCAGAAGGATTTTTATTGAGGCAATACTCGAGTGTGTGGGGCGTAAATGTGTTCACGCATTATACAACCCGGTATAAACGCTATGTATTGCTGGGAAATTTGACCTTTAATTCCGGATTGAATGACGAGAGCGGTGGCATCAAATACGATTCGTCGTATGAAAAATTAACCGGAGGTGAGAAACAGGTTTTTACAAACTTAAATAACAGTGAAACTCATTTTCGAAACCGTCAGATTTATGCACAACAATTCTTACGCTTTGGTACCGCCCGTTATCTGAGTTCGCTTAACGATTCGGTTTACGACTTTTCATCCCGCTCACAATTGGTGCATACTTTTCATGCATCGGAAGTAAGTTATGCATTTTATAATAACGGTGATGTAGATCCGGTCTTATTACCCAACCGGTATTACGATACAACGTCCAATACATACGACTCTGTCTATTATGGAAAACTCTCCAATTCGCTGGCATATCAGCATTTGAGCACTTTGCCCTCCTACCGTTTTTTAGGTACACGTAACGACTCTTTGCGTGCGCTCTTGAGTGCAGGACTCACATACGACCTGATTAATACCGCTCAACCAGTTTTTATCCGACAGTATAGTAATATTGTGGTGGATGGCAAATTTGAGATGACCAGTCTGAAAGATTTAACCTCCGTTGTAAAAGCTGAAGCTGCTTATGTTGCAAGCGGCTACAATCAGGGAGATTACAAACTGAAATTGCAAACCCGGTTCACGTATGATGCATTTTCAATTATGCTTCATGTTCGCCAGCAACAGGCCTTGAGTGATTATACCACGTTATTTTACAAATCCAATCCGTTTATCTGGAACAATACCTTCGAACCGGTTCGAACACGCGAATTTAAGGTGGGTCTGTTGAGCAACCGCTGGCGAAATAATTTCCGGCTAACAGGCGGTATACAACAACTGGAGAACTGGGTTTATTTTAGCTCAAGCGCTTTACCTGCGCAACTGAAAAGTGCTGTAAATGTTTACACAGCTGAGCTGCAGAAAACATTTGCAGTGGGAAAATTTCGTTTTGAACACCATTTATTATGGCAAAAAAGTACAACTGATTCTATACGCCTTCCCGAATACTCAGGCTTTATACGTTATTATTATCAAGCCCGTTTCTTTGGCATCTCAAAGCTTCAAATTGGATTTAACGTTTACTACAATACAGCATACAAAGCGGATGCATTCAATCCATCATCCCGGCAATTTTATTTGCAGCAAGAAGTCAGAACAGGTAATTATCCGGTGTTCAACCCCTTCCTGATAACTGACATAAAACGAGCATCCATATTCCTGACCTATGAACATCTCAACATGGATTGGTTCAGATCAGGCATGTATTATACCGCCCATTATCCGATTGAATTGAGTTCGATGCGCATGGGCGTTCGCTGGCGTTTCTACGATTAACCGATGCTATCCAATCATTCTGCGGTGATAGTTGATTTGTCCAAGATGATATTGCAAATGTCCGTAGAAGTATAACAAATATTGTAACGTACTTCCTTTACCTGCAAAATCAAATGGAAAGGTGGCTTCCAGTTCAGCAGCTGAAAGATTATTCATCACTTGTTCCATCATAACAGTTGTGTCTCCCAGTTGTTCCAACAAACCGGAGCGACTTACTCCCCGCAGGTTGAACTCAGCCTCCCGATCGCGCACATACCCGGTTTTGCCAAGTGTAGCTCCTATAAAATGATTCAGATTACCGATGATATGCAGGCACAAATTTCCTCCCGAATTTTTAATTTCACCGGAAGTAGCCCAGATCTTGTTTTCGTCGGCATAGTTTTCCAATTCAGTTTTCATGGTTTCAATAGCTTTTTGATACCAATTTAATAATTCGGTTATATTCATGGTTATTGGTTAATGGTTAATGGTTGATCGTTATTCGTTAATGGGTATTCGTTAATGGTTAATGGTTATTCGTTATTCGTTATTCGTTAATGGTTAATGGTTATTCGTTAATGATTAATGGTTATTCGTTAATGGTTATTCGTTATTGGTTATTCGTTATTGGTTATTGGGTGGAGACGCGATGAATCGCGTCTGTACGGGATAAGAATTTTATCATGCATTGGAATGCAAATTTATAGAATGAGCTTGAATCCTTTTCCAAATCGTTAAAGCAAATTTGCAATTCTGTATACTTGCAGCATGAATCTTTTCGTCTATGCAATTCGCCTTATCTTGTTCTGGTTGCTGTTTTTCTGTTTACAGCAAATACTTTTTATAGCTACAGGATATGATTCCTATAAGGGAACAATTCCGGAATTGCTTCAAAACTTTTGGATTGCCTTACCTATGAATCTGGCTGCAGGTTGTTATCTGGTCAGCATTCCACTCCTCCTGCATATGGGAACTTCATTTGGTTTATTGCCTGCACGAACAATCCAGCTTAACAAAATCATTGCTCTTGTGTTTATAGGGTTTAACGCCATTCTGTTATGCACCGATATCAGCTTGTTTTCGGTTTGGGGAACCAAATTAAACAGTAAAGCACTGGGGTATTTAAAATATCCAAAAGAACTGATGCCTACTGTTTTTACTGTGCATAATACCGGTTTGTTCTTATTAATTGCCTTTCAGATACTGGCGGGGTTCTGGCTTCTGAAGAAATTAAATAAACCGGTATCTCCCCCGTCCGAATCCATATGGCTGCGAATGATATTGTCGGTAGTGATACTTGCCTTGCTTGTTGTTGGGTTCAGAGGAGGCATACAGCGGGTTCCCATTAACCGTAACCGCGTTTTTCAATCGGCACATCCTGTTTTAAACTATGCTGCACTCAACAGTTTCTGGAACACTGCGGATATTCTGACACATCCATTGGAGAAGCAGGGCAATCCCTATTCCTTTTTTGAACTGCAGACAGCTGATTCACTGACATCGGCCTTGCATCACACACAAGCCGACAGTACCCCGCTTATATTAAACACAACCCGGCCCAATATTGTTATCATCTTTCTGGAAAGCTGGGCAGGCGACATTATAGAAAGTTTGGGAGGTGAGGCTGATGTTGCACCCAAATTTGAAAACCTGTGCAAGGAGGGAATTTTATTCACGCATTTTTATTCCACCGGTTATCGCACCGAGCAGGGATTTCTGGCCACTTTGAGCGCAACACCAGCATTGCCTGTTGGTTCCGTTATTCATTCGTTTGGCAAGTTCGACAAGCTTCCCAACCTCTACCGCGAATTGAACGGACAAGGTTATCAATCTTCCTTTTATTCAGGAGGAAGATTGTTTTTCGACAATATTGAAGCTTACCTGCGTGCTGCCGGTGTACAAACGATGAAGGGCGAAGACGACTGGGAAATTAAGCGCAGAACGGTGTGGGGAGCATACGATGAAGAAATTTTTGCATTGCATTTGCACGAAATGAATCAAACGCCACAACCTTTTTTCAGCGCCTTAACCACCATGACCACACATGAGTGGTTTGATGCCGATGTACCGGAAATATTTAAGGGCGACCGTGATCCGGTGAATGATCGCTACCGCAATACCGTTCACTATTCCGACAGTTGTTTGTATGCCTATATACAGGAAGCCAAAAAACAAGGCTGGTATAAAAACACTCTCTTTGTTATTGTGGCAGATCACTCCTGCAAATTCCCAAAAAACAGAAACAACTATGAAATGGAACGGCATCGCATTCCCATGCTGATTTTGGGTGGAGCGTTGAAAGAGGATCGTCAGGGTCAAAAATTTGAATCCATCGGATCGCATACGGATATAGCCGCTACCTTATTGAAGCAGATGGGACTCCAATCAACTGCATTCCGGTTCAGCAAGAATTTATTCAACAAAAACTATAACCCGTTTGCTTACTACGCTTTCGACAATGGTTTTGGACTCATTACACCCGATTGTGATTATTTGTATGATCACAACCGGCTTATGATAACCGAATCACATGGTTCCGACTCTACCTTGTTAAACCAATGGATTAATTACGGAAAAGCCTATTTACAGATTCAGTATCAAAACAATCTGGACTTGCCGGATCGTTCCCGCAAAGAATAAAAAAACCGATGAATCCATAGGGCAATATTGATTCCGGAAACCCGGGTTATTACAACATTGCAAACATTTTCCAATGTAACTGTAAAATTTCGATGATAATAAAAGAGTACAATTCTACTGCATTCTGCGTTGAAGTGAAATCGTTACCTTTACAATATGCAAATAGCCTTTCATGGAGCTGCACAGGTTGTTACCGGTAGCAAGCATCTGATTACAACACCCCGTGGAGTAAATATTTTACTCGATTGCGGTTTATTTCAGGGACGTATGGATCACCGCGATGAATTAAACCGGCATTTTGGTTTCAACCCTACTGATGTGGATTATGTGGTACTTTCCCATGCACATATTGATCATTGCGGATTGCTTCCACGTCTGGTTCGTGAAGGTTTTAGGGGAATTATATTTGCAACACCGGCCACCATTGATTTGTGTAACCTGATGTTGTTTGATTCGGCGCATATTCAAACCGATGATCTGAAATATGTGAATCAACGGCGGGCCAAAAAGGGTAAACCACTTCTGGAACCATTGTATGATGTGGATGACGTTGAACGTGCACTTGACTTGTTTGTTCCGGTGGAATACGATGAAGAATTGCATATCGATGCAGAGACTACTTTACTTTTTACCGATGCCGGACATCTGATCGGTAGTGCAGCCGTTCACCTCGACATTAAGAAACCGGGCGATAAAAAATTGCATATCACATTTACAGGAGATATCGGTCGTAAAGAGGATCCTATCCTGCGTTCACCACAGAAGTTCAGGCAATGCGACATTTTGATTTGTGAATCAACTTATGGTGATCGGCTACATCCTGTACGCGAAGATTCTGAACAGATGTTGTACGATATCGTTCTCGAAACCTGTGTGAAGAATTTGGGGAAACTCATTATACCGGCATTCAGTGTTGATCGCACCCAGGAAATTGTTTACGCTTTGGAGAAGATGTTCAATAATGGAAAACTACCGAATATCAAAATTTATGTCGATAGTCCATTATCCGTCAGGGCAACCCATTTAATCCGCGAACATGAAGAATGCTATAACGAGAATTTTCTCGCCTATATGCATCAGAATGATCCGGAACCTTTTTCGTTTCGAAGTTTAACGTATATCACAGATGTAATGGAATCAAAAGCTTTGAATGATAGCAAACAACCCTGCATCATTATATCTGCATCGGGCATGGCTGAAGCAGGTCGGGTGAAACATCATATTGCCAACAATATTGCCAACCCCAACAATACGATCCTGCTGGTTGGTTATTGCACACCGGAGAGCCTGGGTGGGCGTTTGAAAGCCGGCGAAAAGGTAGTTCGTATATTTGGCGAAGAACATGCCGTTAAAGCGCGGGTTGAAAGTCTGGAGAGCTATAGTTCGCATGCCGATTATCACGAAATTGAAGAATACCTGAACTGCATAAAGCCTTCCAAAGTTAAAACTGTATTTCTCGTGCATGGCGAACAACCTGCCCAAGAGGCACTTAAAACACGACTGATACATCAGGGTTACAAAAATGTACTGATTCCGGCTCAGGGAGAAATCATTAAGATCTAAGGCGCTTATTCAGGAAATTTTTTGCAGGAATTCCTCTTCTGAAAGAATGGTAATTCCCCAATCGGTTGCTTTCTTCAATTTTTCAGGACCCATTTTATCACCGGCTACCAGGTAATCTAAACTTTTTGATATTGAGCCTACATTTCGTCCTCCGTTTTGCTCAATCAGCTGCTTCAATTCTTCGCGGGATATTGAAAAAACTCCCGAAACCAGAAACGATTTACCCTCCAGTTTGTTCGACACCGGTTCAGCTCCGGCTTGCATCTCCAATTGTATTCCGGCAATTCGCAACGATTGAATCAATGCCTGATTTTCCCGATCACTGAAGAAGCGCAATACCTGTTCAGCAATTTTATCTCCTATCTCATCCACCTGTAATAGTTCTTCCAATGTAGCTGCTGCCAGGAGCTCAATGGATTTAAAATGCCTGGCCAATTTACGTGCTACCGTTTCACCAACCATCCGAATACCCAAGGCAAATAGCACTTTTTCGAAAGGTTGCTTTTTTGAAGCCTCTATACCATTCCAAATATTTTGAGCCGACTTCTCTTTGATGCTACGCACTTTTAACGTTCCATCCTCCGATTCCGTTTCGAATTTTAAACCGTTGAGATCTTCCGGGGTCAGAGTATATAAATCGGCGTACGTTTTTATTTTTCCAAGACGGTATAATGCGCTGATTGTTTCTTCACCCAAACCATCTACATTCATCGCTTTGCGTCCAATAAAATGTTGAATTTTTCCTATGCGTTGCGGGGGGCATGTTTGCTCATTCGGGCAATAATGCACAGCCTCTCCTTCCCGGCGTTGCAAAAGAGTATTGCATTCTGGGCAATGGGTTGCATATTGAATCCGAAGACTTTCCGGCAAACGTTTCTCTATTTCAACACTTGTAATCTTCGGAATAATTTCACCGCCCTTCTCTACGTAAACCCAATCTTTTTCATGTAAATCGAGCCGTTCAATTTCATCGGCATTGTATAAACTTGCACGCTTTACGGTGGTTCCGGCCAAAAAAACCGGTTTTAGTTCGGCTACCGGTGTAATGGCTCCGGTTCGACCCACCTGATATACCACCCGCTGCAACTGAGTCAGGGCACTTTGCGCTTTGTATTTATAGGCAATAGCCCATCGCGGAGTTTTAGCCGTAAAACCCAATTCTTCCTGCTGTGCGTAGTTGTTCACTTTAACCACCACTCCATCGATTTCATAACCCAAACTTTCGCGTTCAGAGTCAAATCGATTGATGTAGTCAAATACATCTTGCATCGTCGGGCATCGTGTAACGAATTCGGAAACCTGAAATCCCCAGCTCCGGGCTTTTTGCATGCTCTCAAAATGCGATTCCGCAATATGTTCGTCGGAATAAATAAAATACAGATATGCATCGAGTGGCCGGCGCGCTACCTCCCGCGAATCCTGCAATTTCAGAGTACCTGAAGCAAAATTACGCGGGTTTTTGTATAAACGTTCCCGGATCTCTTCTTCGTCCATTCCTTTTAATTCCAGTTCTTTCCGCAATTTGTTATTGAGGTTATCAAAGGTTTTACGGTGCATGAATATTTCGCCGCGTATTTCAAATTCATCCGGATAATTTCCCGGTAGCAACTGATGAGGGATGGTTTTAATTGTTTTTACATTGGCCGTTACATCATCTCCCTGAATACCATCTCCGCGTGTAACCGCCCGAATCAGTTTTCCTTTTTGATATGTTATGCCAATAGCTAATCCATCAAATTTCAATTCACAAACATATTCCACTTGATTGCCAATGATCTTACGCACGCGCCCATCAAATTCGGTCAACTCCTGTTCGCTGTATGTATTCCCCAGACTCATCATGGGGTATTTATGCTTTACCTGAATAAATTCCCGTGTAATTTCTCCACCCACTTTTTGCGTGGGCGAATCGGGATGTGCCAGATGCGGGAATTGTTTCTCCAGGTCTTCCAGTTCCCTGAGCATCTGATCAAATTCAAAATCCGAAACAACAGGATTTGAAAGCGTATAATAAGCGTAATTGTGGCGATTGACCTCCCCGGTCAGGTAATCTATTCTTTTTTTGGCTTCCTGTTCATTCATACAAACATGGTATGGTGGTAAAAATAACTTTTCGAAAGGTAAGAACATAAAAAAAGGAGCCCGGAGGCTCCTTAAACAAGTAATTAATTTTTGGTATTAATTTATTCCTGAAGGCAAATTATGGAATACTTTATACAACAAATTGGACTTCGGGAAAACAATATACCAGCCGGTCAGGAACAGTATCCGGAAATCCGTAGAAAGAGATCGATGGTTCAGGTACCATAATTCAACATCCCCTTTTGCAGGCGCAATAATTTCTTCATAATACCTTTTAGGATTTTCAGCATGATCAAAAAGATATTGCTCTTCGTTTCTGAATACCAGTGATCCCATTCCTGTTATGCCAGGTCTAACCGTGTATATTTTAGATTTGACCTCATCCGAATATTGGCTGAAGATTTCTTCGGGTAAGGGTCTCGGACCAACCAGACTCATTTTTCCGGTTAACACCAGCAGCAATTGGGGCAATTCGTCCAACTTAAAGAAGCGCAAAAATTTTCCCAAACGTGTTTTCCTGCTGTCGTTTAAAAGGGTAATCATACCGGGTCCCCGGAGCGCACTACCGGGTTTCATGGTTGTGAATTTAACGATGTTGAAAGATTGATTCTGATAGCCTATGCGTTGTTGCACAAAAAAGACATCCCCTTTGTTGAATACCAGTTGCAGGAAGCTGATCAGCAGATAAACCGGGATCAGGAAGATCAATGCAGGCAGGCTAAAGAGCATGTCTGACAAACGTTTAAGGTTTGTATAAACTGATCCTTTTGACTGGCGCATTATCCTTTGCCCAAGCCTTTGGGTAAATCTTTAAAAACAGTATACACCAATTGACTCGATGGAAAAAGAATAACCCAACCTGTGAGGAACAGGATTACAAAGTCGACCCACAATGATTTGTGTTTTAAATACCACATTTCGAGTTCGCCTTTATAGGGCATGATTACATTATTCATGTATTCGCCGGGATCACCCTTTTGTTCCGACAATAATTTTTCTTCGTCGCGGAATACGATAGAACCTATGCCCGTAATTCCCGGTACAGAATTGCAAATCTGATCTTTGATATGAAGCGGGTAATGCTCAAAGGTCTTGCCAACCAAAGGCCGTGGACCCACAAAACTCATATCGCCTTTGAAAACATTGAAAATCTGGGGCAGTTCATTCAGCTTGGTCATACGCAAAAATTTACCGGCAGGTGTAACACGCGGATCATTTCTCAGCGTTACCAGTCCGGTACCCAGGTTGGGACTGTCTTTGAGCATGGTAGCAAACTTGATGATATCGAATGGTTTTTGTTTGTACCCAACCCTTTTTTGGTAATAAAAGATATACCCTTCTCCGGTAAAGCGTAACCAGGGAAACAATACGATAAAGATGGGTATCAATACCGCTATGATCACCAGAGAAAAGAGCAAATCAAAAAGTCGTTTTATAATTTGATACATAATTACATTTTATTATCCAGACTCAACCCTGTTTCAATATGACCGAATTCCGGAATCTGCTTGCTGAGCCATTGCACTATTTCTGATTTTCCGGTGGTAGTTTGAGCCAACAGCATTTTCAATTCTTCAATGATACTGCTCATCTGATCGTGTGTGAAAGCTGGTGTTTTTTGAATTACACCCAATGCCGCATAACGATTTAAATCGTACTGCTCTTCTTCGGTATAAAACTCTTCGTATAGTTTTTCCCCGGAGGTATCGCTTTCAAAAACATATACCGGATACTTGCCTTCCTGAATCAGGTGGGTATTGTTTCGGGCTTCCTGATCCGAATGGAATACCACCGGTTCAAAGCCCAGCTTCCTTAACAATACCGGATAAATATCGGCAAACAGGATGAGGTCCTTTTCCATGTCAAGTTTAGGGAAATAAATTTCAGCCGATTTGCCCAGGATGCAGGCCATCAGGCAAATTTCACCCGATTCCTGAGGAGCTACAAAGAATCGCTTTACATCAGATGGACAAGAGATAGGTTGATTTTTTTCGATGCGCTTCATAAAACCTTCCAGCAAACTTCCGTTCGAGAAAGCCACATTGGCAAAGCGCGCGGTTGATACTTTGAAATTTGTGGAATATGACAGAATCAGGTCTTCCATCACCTTTTTACTGGCTCCCATGATATTGGCCGGATTAGCTGCTTTATCAGTAGAAACACAAAAGAAATGCGCCGGTGGAAACTGAACCAGCAAATCCAACAATCCCTTTGCCTTGATCACATTATTTTCCAGCAATGCTTCGATGGAATAAATATCCTTTTCGCTGCGAACATGTTTATGAGCTGCAAAATTGGCTACAACATCAAATGGTCCGTGATTTAAAAACATTTTGCGAAATGCCAGGCTATCGAACGACATCGGATATGTAAGCATCTCATCAGGAATAAACTGCCCCTCCGTACTTCTCATGTCACGAACCAACTCGGTTAAACCGTTTTCGTTTACATCTACCACCACGAGTTTGGCCGGTTTAAATTGCAGCGCAGCTTTGATGAAGGATGAGCCAATCGTTCCGGCTCCACCAATCACCAACATTTTCTTATCTTTAATTTGAGCAGAGAGCTCTTCCTTATTGCGTTGGATATCGTTAGCAAACATACTTTGTTTGCGATTCAGAAAATCGAACATAAACGTATTGTAATCAATCATAATCTGTGTATTTGGTATTCGGTTAATGTAACAGGGATTCAGCCGGCTAAAATATTCAGTAATTTTTTAAATAGCTGAAAACCGCGAAATAATTTTTCCCGGTTCGATCAGCGACCGGCTGCTGATGTTTGAATTGCTTCCTATATAACTCAAGGGTGAAATATGCACCGCATCCTGAATGTTGCAATCGTGATCAATGCAAGCACCGATATTGATGATGCAATGCTTTCCAACATGGCTATTGGCCTGGATCACGGCATTTTGCAGGATCACGGTTCCTTCGCCGATAGTAACATTGTCTGCAAGTTGAGCCGAAGGATGAACAAAGGTTGCAAACCGGTGTTGAATGATTTGCGCCACTTCGTTTCGCACCCGGTTGTTGCCAACCGTTACGATAATGGGGCAATCCGGAAATAAAGAGGGAGAATAAACCCCTAGAAAAAGGGTATACGCATTCTCAAATTTTTCCGCACCAGCCACATCAAAAATTCCAATGCAGGCAAATCCGGCTGTATGCAGCAATGAGGACAATGCTTTACCATGACCTCCTGCTCCAAATAGGAGTATTTCCGGTGTATTGTTAGAAGATTCGACCACGTATCAGTGCCTGGGTAGATAACTGACAATGCTACCGGCCAGGCCGGCATTGATTGCTGTACGGTTAAAGGTATCGATAAATGAACCCGGGTCTATCCGCGTTTCCAGATTGAGTTGTTTAACTATCTCGGTCATTTTAGCGGCATCGCCCGGATCAAATAGATGCGCTTGTGCAAGATTCTCTGTTATAAAGGTACGGGCATAACCTTTCACACCAGCCAGCATGGGTTTATTGAAAACCCCCAATTCAAAGACTTTTGAAGGCAACACTTTCTCGAAGGCGGCGTAATCGTTGAGGTGAATAAACAAAATGGAGGCCTGACGGTATTCCTGAATGAGTGTTTTGCGGTTAACCGGATTTCGGATTTCGACATTGGTAACTCCCAATCGCTCAATTTCATCCACCAATTTGTTTTTTGCTCCTCCATCTCCTATCAAAATGAACTTATACGCGTTGCCGAGTAGGGCGGCTGTTTGAGGTACAATTTTATGCAACCCCTGCCCTTCCCCGAAATTTCCTGCATAAACAATCGTATACGGTTTTGAAGGAATCATACCGGTTTGCGTTTTGCTTGCTTCTATAAACTCATCATCGATGCCGTTGGTAAAATAAGTGTAGTTGGGATTTCTGAATTTGCTGAAGTAATTTTTAAATCCACCACTGATCAGGTTGATATGACTGGCATAATTAAAGGCTTTGGATTCAATGTATTTCAACACAGGCATCAGAAACGTTTTGATCCATTTGGATTGAACCACATCGTTGATGGTATCCACAAATATATCACGGATATCAAGGTAAAGTTTGGCCTGATTTCGTTTGGCGATCCGATAACCCAGGTAACAGGAGAATAGTCTACCCGATGATACAAAAACCAGATCATACTTAGTGTTTTGTGTTGCCTTCAAGACCTGGAAAAAGTATTTACGGTATGCCAGCATCTGATCCACAAACCCACTTTTATGAGCCGGAATATCGATGCGGTTTATATTTAGATTACCCCGTTTTTCATGCAAAGGGGCCTCCTGTGTAAAGGTGCTGTAACGATTGGGCAATGTGGTAAACAGATCGATCTCATAATTTGTTCCTTCCAATTGCCGGCTCAGTTCTTTGGAAAGAGGTGAATTTCTGAACGAACAGGCACTCAGATCGGGTTCATAAAGAAAGGTGAGGTAGAGAATCTTGCTCATTTAAATGAAAATTTCAAGGTATGTGGTTCAGGTGATGTGATGGTTAACCGTGTGGTTTCCAAAAGTTGATTGTAACGGCAGGCATGTGTTGCCGGCTCTATTTCCCCGGAGGGTTCTACCTGCATTGTAAGCGCTTCATTCTTCAATTCACCTGTTTCAAACGTATAGACAAAGTTGCTGTTGAACAAGATGGTTGATTGAAATGGTTGTTGTGTATTGTTTACAATATCGTGTATGCTTAAAGTATTTGAAGTGCATGAAAAGGTGCGAATATGTCGGAGCCTCTTTGAGGTCCACGATTTCACTTCTGCCGTCAGTTCATTTTTAACATCCTTGATCAAACGGCAAACACCTCTTTTCCCAATACGAAATGCACCCCATACATCGCTTTGATTCTGCCGGTTTATGGATACTGTGTTGTGAGATGGAGTTCCTCTTTCTATCTGGCGTTGCAACGTATTGTTGTAAGTTGATATTCCGGGATCAACGATAACCTGACCAAAGCGTGCATGCCACAAACAAAAACTCAGCATGTCGGAGTGTGTATGACCAGGCTGATAAGAAGGAATGATATTACCTGTTTTGATGATGCATTCCCATTGATCACCTTTAAGTTTCCTGAAGCCCGATTCTTTCATGGGAACTAATTTGAGTTCAAGCCGGAGATCGGTTGCAACCTTTTTTAACCGAGCTGTTTCCGGAGCTATATTTTCGGCAGCATCGTTCATGAGTGCCCAGGAACCATCAGGGAATGCAAATTGAGTTATCCAACCCAGCATCAATTCAGCCTCCTTTTTGAGGAATTGGGTAAAATCCGGATCGTTGCCTGAAGAAGCTGCCTCGATACACAGCAAAACTTTGGAAAGTATAATGCTATGGTACATGGGAGAACATTCGTAATGCGCTCCATCTTTCAATAGTTGAATGCGGAGCTGTTGCCGAAGTAATTTCTTATACTTTTTCTGCAGGCTTTCGTGTTGCAATGCGGATGATAGGATATATGCGGAGAAACAGTTCTCCAGCAAATGGTTGGCAAGCAAATGATACTCGAGGTTGTGATCAAGGTAATCGAGTTGTCGTTTCAGTCCCTCTTCAATCTCTTCATTCCTGATCTGATGTTCGGAAATAAACAAGAGAGTATTCAAAATGCGCAATGAAACCGGATAAGGTTCAGGCTTCACCAATCCCGACAATAATGCTGCATTGAAATCAGTCAATAAGCGAAGTCGTTCATCCACTGAAATGGAGTTATCCAACAGAAAATCGAAATATTGCAGGTTATAGTTCCATAATTTCCCCGGACCTGCATGTTTCCAATCCACGTTATATTCGAAAGTATGGGTAATACCAATAAAGGTGAATTGATTTTTCCCGGAGTATTTACCATCCGCCACAATCAGTGAACGGGTCAGAGGCAAAGGAAAAAATTGAATGGAATGTTTTAATAGTCCAGAATAGGAGCTCAACTTCACCCAGGGGCGCTTGATGCGGTACCAAACCTGATAAACGGCTTGCACGGGATGGATATGAAGAATGGTAAAAAAGTAGCGTTTAAATTTCTTCAGCAAAGTCATCAATTAAATAGTTGATTCAGACGGGCTACAATACGTTCCCCTGTTTTTCCATCCCAGAGCGGAGGTATTTCTCCTTTTTTCCACTCGTTGCGGAATAACTTACCCATGGCAGGAATCAAATTGGCCGGGTTGGTTCCAATCAACTCATTGGTGCCGATATCAACTGTTTCGGGCCGCTCGGTATTGTCGCGCAAGGTGATACAAGGTACTTTCATCACTGTTGTTTCTTCGGTAATGCCACCGCTATCCGTAATTACTGCTTTTGCGTATTTGACCAGATAATTAAATTCCAGATACGGAAGGGGCTCAATCATAAAAAGATGAGCGGATTGTATACCCAGCTTCTCAATATTTTTTGCTGTACGCGGATGAACCGGAAAAACAATAGGTAATCCATTGGCCTCGGCAATGATGGTGGTCATCAGGTCGTTCAGCTTTTGGGGATCATCTACATTGGCCGGCCTGTGCAAGGTTACCATAAAGTAAGATCCGCTTTTAAGCTTTGCCTCGTTCCATATTGCAGGTTGAATAAAATTCGGTTCCTGTTTGAGCAGGGTATCGATCATGGTATTCCCAACAAAATGAATTTGCGATGCATCAAATCCGGATTTGCGCAAATTTTGATTGGCCGTTTCAGATGTGGTGAAGAAATGATCGGAAATGGAATCGGTAACCATGCGGTTGATTTCTTCAGGCATAGACAGATCGAAAGATCGGATGCCCGCTTCCACATGAACAACCCGGGTATTCAGTTTTTTGGCCACTACCGAGCAGGCCAGGGTTGAAGTTACATCGCCTACAACCAGCACCACATCAGCAGGATGCTGCAGGAGTTCTTTTTCAAACCGGATCATGATATTCGCCGTTTGCTCGGCTTGTGTACCTCCCCCGCTTTCGAGATTGGCATCCGGATGCGGAATTCCCAATTGTTCAAAAAAACTATCGCTCATGTTTTTATCGTAATGCTGCCCGGTATGCACCAAACGATATTGTATGTTGTTCTCCAGCAAATTGTGCCTTTTGATGGCTTCAATAATCGGAGCTATTTTCATGAAATTTGGCCGAGCACCGGCAATCAGTGTAATCCGCATTTTTATTGATCTAATTTTATCCATTTGCCTGTAATCAGGCTTTCTATTGCTGCAAAGGAAGTCCGGGTGGTATTCAGAATTTCGTCCACCGGAATCAATGCCGGTCCACCTTTTTTAACCGTTTCTATCAGGCGGGTAAATTGAGCTTTATGTCCTTTATCGATGGTTGAACTTTTCGTAGAAAATCCGTTGAAACCATAACCGGTTAACTTTCTGAAATTATCCAGGATCAGGGTTCTGCCCTGACTGTACACTTCAATTCTTTCCTTGGAATAAGCTTTTGATCCATTCGAAAAATAATTGATCACTCCTTGCGATCCATTCTCAAACTTCAGGGTTATAATAGCATTATCGGTATTGTCGGTAGGGTGCGTACCCATTCCGCTCATGTTGACTGCTGTAACTTTAGAACCATTTAAATACACCATCAGGTCGATATAATGACAGGCTTCTCCTATAATTCGTCCTCCACCTACTTTCATATCCTGCACCCACGAATCGGAAGGGATAAAACCTGCATTCATGGTTGCTATCATATTGATAGCCGTCGAACCATCTCCAAGCAATTGTTTTGACTTCTGAATAAATGGAGAAAAACGCCGGTTAAATCCAACGGTTAACGATACTGGTTTTTTCGCCTGGCGATAAGCTTGTTCAATGGCTTCCAATTCTGCCTGATTGAGTGCAAGTGGTTTCTCAACAAAAACATGTTTGCCTGCTTCGATGCATTCTACAACCATTTTTGCATGCAAATTGTGGCGTGTAGTTATCAAAACCAGATCAACACTTTCATCAGCCAAGATCTGGTGATAATCAGTTGTGCTGCGTTCAAACCCATATTTTTTTGCCAGCGATTTTGCTGTTAAACCACCATTGCTGGCAATATATTTATATTGTGCTCCGGAGTTTTTCAATACCGGCATCAGATTCATTTTGGTAAAGTTCCCTGCACCAATAATTCCGATTATTCCTTTGCCGGATGAAAGAGAATTGGTTTTCAATGAAACGGTATGCTGACCGGCATCCGCATCCGAAGTAAATTCAAGCAAAGAGGCAATTGAATTTCCTCCCATGTCCTGGTAAATACGCATATACTCCTTCAACGGAACTTTTTCAGTGATTAGAGGAGCTACATTCAATGATTTACGGGAAATGGCCTGGAGGATGGCTTCAAAATTGCGTTGTTCAGTCCATCGAACATACCCTATCGGATAATCCTGACCATTGTATTCATAGGCTTCATCATACCGGCCAGGCCCATAGGAACTTGAAACCTGAAACGACAATTCCTTTTTAAAGAAATCTGCCCTTTGTATATCAAGACCAACCACACCTACCAGAACAATTCTGCCTTTTTTGCGGCACATTTGAGCCGACTGATGAATAACGTCGTTTGACTTGGTGCTGGCCGTAATAATCACAGCATCGGTTCCAATGCTGCCAGTTGACTCCTCCACTATTTTTACCACATCGCTTTTGGCAGCGTTGTACGCTTTTGCTCCGAAACTGCGCGCAAGTTCTACTTTGTGATCATCAAAGTCGAAACCGATTACTTCGCAGCCATTGGCCAGCAAAAGTTGCACAGTCATTAATCCAATCAAACCCAATCCGATTACGACTACGGTTTCACCAAGCGTTGGATTGACCAGACGAATACCCTGCAATCCGATGGACCCTATTACTGTAAATGCAGCTTCGTCGTCGCTCACATTGTCGGGAATTTTAGCACAAAGGTTTTTGGGTACACAAACAAATTCAGCGTGATTGCCGTTTGAAGCCACCCGATCTCCAATGCTATATCCATTGACTCCTTCACCTACAGCGATCACTTCGCCTACATTGCAATATCCCAGAGGCAGCGGTTCATCCAGCTTATTAAAGACTGCTTCTAAGGTTGGGATCAAGCCTTCGGTTTTAATTTTATCAAGCACCTGTTTAACACGATCGGGTTGTTGACGTGCTTTGGAGATCAGGCTTCCCCGTCCGAATTCAACCAGCATTTTCTCTGTACCAAGGCTTACCAAAGTTCTTTTGGTGCGAATGAGTAAATGTCCTTTTCTCACTAGAGGAACCGGAATTTCTTCCAATAAGGTATCCCCTTTTTTCAAATCCTGTATTATCTGTAACATATTATTTTACTTATTATTAATTGCTCTTTGGAGCAAATCAAATTTCTCAGACCGGTTAGGATAGTTGATTAAAACGGCCTTGTATTTTCCTTTAAAAACAAACAAACTACCGGCAGCTACACCCAGCACGCCAAATTCGCTGATAGCTCCGGCTACATCATCGAGGCTGGAAGCGCCACCCAGAATGGTCATGGGAATGGTAGTCGCATTCCTGATTTCCCGGATTAGTTTTAAATCATAGCCGGTCATCGTGCCATCTTTATCAACTGCATTGATCACCAGTTCGCCTGCCCCCTTTTTTTCACATTGAATGGCAAACTCAACCGGATTCAAACCAGTAGGATGCATCGCATTATGGGTTACTACTTCCTTTTTGCCCAATAATCCACGGGCTTTTACATCAATAACAACGACTACACTTTGCGAACCGACAGCATCGGCCATGCGGGTAATAATGGTTAAGTCTTCAACTGCTGCCGAACTAATAGCCACTTTCTCAGCACCCAAAGAAATGATGCGTTTTGCGTGTTCTATTGTTTTTACCCCGCCTCCGTAGCACAAGGGCATACGGCTTTCAATGGCAATATTCCGGATCAGTTCAAAATCCGGTTCTCTGCCTTCAACCGTAGCATCAATGTCGAGGATCATCAGTTCATCGACTTCTTTTTCATTGAATATTTTTACCGCATTGAGCGGGTCGCCCACATATTTTCCTTCTTTGAATTTGACGGTTTTTACCAAACCCTTGTTGTGAACCAATAAACAAGGCACTATTCGCGGTCGCAGCATATCAGATTTTTGAGAAATTATGAAACAAAGAAATACCGTTTTGATGGCTCTTCTCAGGATGAAACTGCATGCCCATCACATTATCGTGTTGAACCGCTGATGCAAAGCGGATTCCATAGGTAGTGGTTCCCAATACATCTGCTTGATTGGTGCATTGGAAATAAAAACTATGCAGGAAGTAAAATCCAATGGATAAGTCCACCTCGTTAAACAAGGTTGTTGGCTTATTCACTTCCACTGTATTCCAACCCAGGTGTGGCAAATAGGGTTTCTCTGTTAAGGTGGAAGCATCAAATCGTTTCACGGTACCTTTGATCCAGCCGAAACCGGCCAGATTCCCCTCTTCGCTTCCTTCTGCCAACAATTGCATACCCACACAAATACCCATGATGGGTTTCCTTTTCTCCAATACCATTTCGTCAAGGTATCCATGCAATCCTGAAGAATTGAGAATTTTCATCGTTTCATCGAATGCCCCAACACCCGGAAGGATCAAATGACTTGCTTTATTGAGTTCAGCCGGATCATCCGATATCAGGTAAGCTATATTCAGCCGGTTATAAATATTGGCAATGGCATGAATATTCCCCGAGCCATAGTTTACAATTCCAATCATAGTCAATCGTTTTTCTTTCCGGAAACTAGCGCTTACCGGCTTTCTCTACTCCGAGCCATTTCAGTACTTTTGCACCGGTCTTATATATATTTTCCTGCGATGCATAATCCTTGTAACTTTTGTTTGGTGCATGTAAATACCCCATCAACTCATCGGTAGAAATTCCCAGCTTATTGGCCACAAATTCTACATCCTGCATAATAGTTGCCTCATCGTATGGCGATGTTTTCAATTTCTCCAGTGCTTCTTCACGTGTCATCTGACCTGTCAGAATCAAGCTGGAATATTGTACTTTTCGCACGTCGTATCCAAATTTTTTCGGCAACCAGAAACTTTCATAAAACTTGGTAAACCGAGACTCGAAATGCTTTTGCGGATAGGGCTGCCAGCCAAACTTTTCCTGCAGGGTTTTCATGGCTTCCGCCTTGATATACGGCATATAGTCAAGTGGCTTAAATACCCTGATGCCACGGATATAAGGTAAATAAATCTTGTGCCAAAGGATATTGGTAACCGGGAAATTCTTCAACGGTTTTCTTCCGAATTTCTTATGGATATCTTTCAGCTGAATTACATCCGATTGATAATACATCCATTCTACCGGATTGCGCACGCATTCGGTTGAATTATTCGCACCGGTGAGAATATATTTAATCTTATTCTTCGACGCAAAATTATACATCGTAGCAAAGAAGGCGTGATCCTGTGGGGTATCAATATGCGAAACTCCGGATTTGAAGAACGACAATTGCAGGTCGCGCATCTCTTCCCAATCTATCACCTCGGTGTAAAGGTCCAGACCCAGTTTATCCACTATCCGTTCAATATTGTTTACGGCAATTTGCGAATTCCATCCGGCATCTACGTGAAAAACCAGTGGTCTTAATCCGAGTTTTTCTTTAGCAAGGTAAACCAGGTAAGAGCTATCAATACCCCCACTCATACCGATGATGCAATCAAAATCTTTTCCCTTTCCTTCCTGTTTGATTTTCTCTATGGTTACCATAAGTTCTTTAAACCCGGTCTCATCCGTATGCCAGTTGGGTAATATTTTGTTGTAATAATTCCGGCAATGGTCACATACCCCTTTTTCGTCGAAAGAGATGGCCGTATCGGTGGTGTCCATTACACAGTTGGTGCACGTTTGAATTTTTATTTCAGATTTATTCTTCAGTTGAGTTTGTTCCATGAAAATGTGAATTAAGGTGAATCAGAAAATATTAGTATAGATCAGGTACGATAAAGCAGGATCAGACCACAATTCCGGGATCAAATCTTGAATCGCAATGCCCTGGATTCAATGAATCGCCAGGATAAAAAGGAAATAAATGTGGTCGCCATTATGGCATAAAATACATAAGATAATTCTCGGATGAATCCCAAATGTACAAATGTATTGATGACCAACATGTGATAAATATAGATCCCATAGGAAATATCATTGCCTGATAAAATCTTATTCATATTTCTATAAGAGAATGCGATTGAGATGGTAAGGAAAGAAAGCAACAGATTAGAAACTACCTGTGAAAGTGCAGGCCAATAGGCTGGTATAAATCCCGTGATTAATACATAAGCATTGAATCCAATAAACCAATAAATTGCTTTACCCTCAAGATATTTCTTAACTCTATCCCAGGCATGATAAATAAATGATCCTGTAAGAAAGCACCACAAATAAGGCATAATGGTAACTCCCATTAATTTATAAAGAACCGAGTGCGTATTCGTTTGACCCATAAAATAGTTAAACGTTAACGACAAAATGGCCAATACTATAAAACGAACATATAACTTCCACCCCCGCACCATCATAATGATTGGCAAAACAATGTAGAATTGAATTTCTACCGGAATGGTCCATAAGCTGCCATTTGGAGTACCCACACCCCAGGGTCTTAATATATCCGGTGTCCAGAATTGTAAAAAGGAAATTTGTGTAAGTATCCATTTAATCACTTGAATGTTGGATAAATCAGCAAGACTTATTATTCGAAATGAGAAAAGCAAAACCAGTGTCAATAGAAAGCAAAACCATAAAGCCGGATAGATCCTCAAAAAACGGTTTTTAATATACTTTCTAATATTGCTGTTTCTGTCTAACGAAGAAGCGATCAGAAACCCGCTGATGGTGAAAAACATCAACACACCCGGGTACCATGAAAAGTAATTTACCAGTTTGCCACCTGTATTGTTCAGATCAATCACGAAATGACCGAATGTATGAAATACCAGAACCTGCATAGCTGCAAAGAGCCGTAAAAGATCGAAATTATTTTCTTTTGGGAATACTGGCACGTTAACTTAAATATGGGTAAAAAAGTAAATGAAACTGAACTGTTATCTTTTATCCTGAATGGTTATCAGGTCCCTAAGGTATCATACATTCAAAAATGATCTTACTGTTGCTTTGACCAGAATTTACGAAAGGTTTGTCCATTCCTTCCGAAATTTGATTGATGGAATATTGGTTAAATTGAATTCCATTTTTTCGCAGATAATTTCCTACATCCATTGCAGAAACCGGTAGTTCATGAATATTTCGTGTATCCTGCATCAGGTAATTTCTTGCAAACAACATATTCATGATTTTTTTGACAAAATTCTTTGCCAGAATCTTTACAAATGATTTGCGGTGTTTATCTATCAATGACTTCACATACTCAGAATCACTGTTCATAATATCAAACATCACAAAGCCTCCCTTCCTGGTTATACGGATCATATTATCAATGGCTTTATACAAGTCCGGAAAGTACCACGTAGAGCGGAAACAATAAACAATATCATATTTTTCACTGGTCAGTTCCGGTAGATTTTCATAGGAAGAAACATATGATTTTATTCCGGGGTGGTTTTGTTTGAGTTGTTCGATCAGGTACTCCGAAATATCACTACCTGCAACCTGTATTCCTGCTTCAGTGAACCGGGTAGCGAATGGCCATCCTGTACCAATTGCCAATTCAAATACGGATTGGGGATGCTTGCTTTCAACAAGCGTGCAAAGACCCTGACAATAATCGTCAAATCCATATTTAACAACCTGGTTTGCCCAAAATTTAGAATATTTATTCTTTTGCCAGTTTACACGGTCTTTCATGAGTGATAGGTTTAAACAACTCGAAGTAAAATGTCAGTTCCGGACAAAAGCAGCCCCCCATAGAGGATCGCTTTTGCCAACTGATGAGTGGGAATTAAAATCAGAGTGCCTGCAATTCTTTTACCGTTTTATCGATAATCTCGGCGTCCAGATCATACCAAATGGGTAAACAAATATGTTTACTTCGGATATTGTTGACATCCCTTCCGATTATATAATCGTAAACAGGGGAAGTTCTTTGGGTAATTGCAGCAAACTCCTCATTGACATCGTTTTTAGCAACCAGTGAAAATTTATAATGATTTCCTCGTTGTCCGTTTTGGTACGGATCTACATAATTGATTCCTTTTGCTTTACATACATTGATATATGCCTCGGCTATCTTTGATTTATTCTCAATGATCATTTCAGACAATTCACATACACAGTAAGAGAATAAAGCCTGCAATTCAGATACACGGAAATTCACACCAATGGTTTGCTTTCTGTCAAAGCGGTCATAAATTAAAAATTTGTCGAGCATGGCTCCCAGTTCCAGATCGTTCGAAACTACGATTCCACCTTCTCCGGCAGCTACCGCTTTTGTGGCATATAGCGAGTAAACGCCACCAACACCAAACAAGCCTGTGTGTTTTCCATTGATTGTTGCGCCCAAACTATGTGCACAATCTTCAACGAGCGCTACTCCTTTTGCTTTACACAATTCAGCAATCTGGGCGATATCGGGATTAACAATTCCGCCGATATGAGTCAATAGAAAAACAGTTTTCTCGGGTGATTTAAGGTTATTGATATACGCTTCAACCTGACTGAATGTAGGCATCAGGTTAGGCAGGCTGCAATCCACCTCACTCAGGTAATTTAAACCACTTGTGATGGCGATGGTTTTTACCCCATACATGGTATTATCCTGAATGAATACGTTTTCGTATTTCCGGTAATTCTTTAATAACATCAGAATAGCTAACAAACCGCTTCCATTGGATGAAAATGGAGCCGCATAGGCTGCGTGAGTATATTCTTTAAAAAAGGTAGCAAGCTTCTTGTTCCATTCGCCTTCGGCCAAACTGCCCGATTCGATAATCTGAGGATAATGCTTTGCAAATTTTTCTGTTGCTGACTGGGGGATTTTGATCATTGCCATAATTGTAGTATTTATTGATTATTATTAATTGTTGTCTTTTTGAAAGTCTTGCCAAACGGTATTGGACACAAATTTCCTAACTTCCTCAAAAGTATATTTTGTGTTTTGTCCGGTCTTGATCTGCTTCATTGGATTGCGTTTATAAATTCTTCGAAAAAATTCAGGACCAATACTGAATGCCAGAGTGAATTTGCCAGGAATAATAGCTAATGCGCCATCTTTGAGCGTGAGGATATGAAAGAGATAATTTCGGGGTTGTCCTTTCAGAATAATTTCACTTTTAATCCCAACATACTTATGATGAACAATTAATTCAGGATTATAAATCTTATGCTTGGCAATAACTTCTTCAATATAAGGATCACACTCTTCGAGTCGATTGAATGAAATTCCACCAATCAAACCCACTTTACCGTCTTTAGTGAGTAAATTGATGCAATTCTTAGGAAAATAATCCAGCTCCACAAATGAGGTGTCATCTGCTTTGATATTGCTGACAACAGCCATTGGGGCGTAGGATGTTTTTACGGTAGAATCGACCAGCTTTGCTATATTTTTACCAGAAGCAAACACCAGATTATCGGCAATAAACGACTCGTTTTCACCTTGAATATGATAACCATTTGCATCTTTGGAATGACTAACATAAGCATTGTTTAACGAGAGTTTAAGTCCGTTATTCATGGCATTGTAAAGGATCTCAGTCAGCAGGTTCCGTGAATTGGTTGTAAAGTCGGATGTTTTATAATTGAAGAACTTTGATTTATACCTGAGCAACTCCAAAGATTTGGTAACGATCGTTTTATAATTGAATTCGCTTTTAAACTCTCCTGCTCTTCTTCTTAACCAATCATGGTGCTTTAATTTTTCCAACAGGAATATGGCTCTCGAAACACCAATTACCCATGGAAAAGTGAGCTTCCGATTGGTAATTCTAAAATGAAAATGAATATAGTTTTTATTGAACCAACCACGATCTGAATCCGCAATTTGAAGACCTTTTTCAGTGGGAACCAGGTTCATCCCTTTAAATCCACCGTAGAATTCTATCAGATCATCAATGGCCCCCAATAAAAATCGCATGGTTTTACCTTTGTCGGGAATCAGGGTATATAGCGCACCGGTATGAATCCACTCATGAAAATCGCGGGTAGTCTCGCCTGCAAGTTGTTCATTCTTTTCAACCAGTGCCACTTTATATCCTTCCCGTGTAAGTATTTCGGCGATTATAATCCCTACAATTCCACCACCCACAACAACCCAATCGTATTTTTCCGTATTGCTCATAATTATTTATGCTTGTACCATTCAACTGTAGTAGCCAAACCTTCTTTAAATTTTATAAATTCTTCCACCTTAACAGGTAATTTCTCACACATGTGTTTAACAGAACCTTCAGATCTTTCAGGATCGCCAAAAGGAAGATCTTTCAGGGTTATTTCAGGTTTAAATCCAATCAGGTCAGCTAAATCAGCTACCAGTTGATCTATAGAAACTGAATGTCCGGTAAGTACATTGGCTACTTCACAACCACCTTTTTCAGCCAAATGTTCATAAGCCATAAACAAACACTTAACCACATCACCCACAAATACGAAATCGCGTGTCTGATACCCTCCATTCACTGTAATGGCTTGTTGGTTAAGCAAACGTTCTATAAATATTGAAATGACTCCTGAGTAAGGGCTTGATGCATCCTGACGAGGCCCATAAACATTAAAGAAACGAAGTCCAAAACTGTTTAACCCGCTGGCTTTGTGCAAAACATCGGCATACAGCTCCATGCAGTATTTATCCACTGCATAAGGACTTAACAAGTCTATTCCGCCCTTTTCGTCGCCAAACTCCAGATTACCATAGATGGCAGATGAAGTAGCATAAACAAAAGGTATTTTTCTTTTCGTACAGTAATCAAGTACATTTAACGTGCCCAGCAAATTACTACTTGAGCTTTCCAAAAAGCGCTCTATAGAAATGGGAACACTTGCCTGGGCTGCCAGGTGGAACACCCCATGCAGCTCTTTTATCTGACTGAGATCGAATCGTTCGATATCTGCTTTATAGATTTCAATCTGCGTATGGTGGGCTATGTTTTCATTATACCCGGTAGATAAATTATCAATTACATAAACTTTATGGCCAAGATTGACCAAATGATCCACCAAATGACTTCCGATAAATCCACAGCCTCCGGTTACCAAAAAATTACTCATGTTGTTATTTTATATACTGTTTCACAAACATTTTTCATGGATGTGTATTGATCGTACATTGAAATGGCCTGCTGAGTAGGTACATAAGGTTTTTCTTTTAAAAGATCAGCAAATTTCAATGCTTTATCAAACCAATCTGCCTGCTGCAAATCCACCTTAAACAATCGCTCTACCATGCATGGAGGCAAATCATCAATCCATTCCAGATTGGTTACAGCTACCGCACATCCACAAAAAATCGCCTCATAGACACTTCTGGGTGAAGAATCACTATACGGTATTGAGATCACTAATTTTGATTTGTACAGTTGATCGTAGAGTTGTTCTTTGGTTAGTCTACCGAGATTGCGATCGGAAGGAATTGACAAAGTCAGCATTTTTGCCAGATAATCTTTTTCGAAATACGGATAAACAAAATCAATACCGTTTGATGCATTATTGGCGTTTCTGGCTTTGAGAATGTCCTCTATTTGGTATAACTCATAAAATCCACGGATAGAAGTAATTTGGGTTCTATTCTGCATTTTGTTGAAACTTTGAATCTCGGGTACATCAACTCCATTTTGAATAACCAGGGAATCTCTGTTACACAACGTCTTGATTGTTTTTTGAAGTTTAACAGAATCAACGGTGATGATATGTGCATGCTTCAAAGAATGCCGGGTGAAAAATTTGTAGGTCTTTGACTTAAAAGGCCTTACCAATACATCACTTCCCATAGGTGTGGCTATATACCGAATGCCAGCCATCCAACATAAAAAAACATAATACATCGAATGTGCATGAAAAACATCATTCGGATTTTGTTTAAATATTTTCCTCAGTTTAAGTGCCTGCAAAGGCACAACCATCAATTTGATCGCGTTTCGTAAAAGGTCAATCCATCTGCTGTTTCCGTTTATAAAGCGCGCAATATTAATAAGTGGAATTATTTCAATCCCTAATTCGTTATCTCCGTTCTTTTCCGGAATTACATCAGAAATGATTGCAACCTCATGCCCGATTACAATGCTTCTAACTGTAACACACCAGTCAATAGTATGGTAATCTCTTGAGTCACAAACAAAAAATATCTTCATATACTGAATTTAATTTCCAAAAATCGGCAGATAGACTAAAATAAAACAGGTTTCAAAACAATACATGAAATGACAATTGCTGCAATAGTAACTTTTTTATGTTTGTTTTTTTAATACCAAATGATGGCAAAAACAGGATATATATTGCTTTTTCAAGAATGCTCTGACGCTAATCAGATTTGATTCCTGTAATCCAGTCTTTTTAAAAGATAAGGTGCAAACAAAAGTGCGAACAAGGAACTGTCCCAAATGGAAAGCCGTTGAAAAATAAATGGTGCCAGAGCAATAATGGAACTAAATACCACCTTCTCATCTTTTGTCAGATCGCCTCTTAAAATCATTCTGAAGCTTATATAGACCGATACAACAAATACTGCTATAAAACCTAAAAAAGCCAAAATGCCTCCAAATTGAAGATAATTACCCGGCACAAAATTGTACCCGGAAAACAACTTATTCTTTTCCATATCATCAGTGGTATCTGATAATTTGGTGCCTAATGGATATTTCACCAAAAGAATCGGCAAATTGGTAAATGTGCTGGAGAAGTTTTCTTCCCGGATTGTTGCAGAGTTTCCTTTTGCCTCGTATTCCGTATTGAGCGAATCGCTAAAGTAATACCAGAACATAATTGAAGTAAGGACCAAAGCAAGAAATGAAAGGATCAGTGAATTTCTGTTGCGATTGAAGATTATAAAAATTACAACGGCGGCAAGTATTATCAAACTAATTGTTCCTCCCAATGAAAAAGTCAGATAAAATGCGGTTAACAATACAATAAGACCGAGTATCTTCCGATAAAAAAAGGAATAAGCAACAGCAGGTATAATAAACATAGCCAGACTTCCAGGTTCCGTAAAACAGCCATAGTACCTGAAATGAGCCATGCCATCCAACATGGGAAAATAGATGGCAATGTTATCGCATAAAAATTGCCCATGTGGTGTTAATATAAGCCTTAAATTGGGTGCACCGTTAAAGACCGTGTAATAACTATAGATTCCCAATAAGTTTGCAATGAACATGAAATAGTAAAAATATTTCCAAAGCCTTCCCGGATCTATGTTTCGATGTATCACAAAGTAAGGTATAACCAGATAGATCAACCATGGTAAGGAATTTCCAAATAAGCTGATCTGGCTCGGTTGGGTAATTATGTTCAACAAAATATTGATAAACATTCCGCCAAAAATGAAGAGCCCCGGAACCAGGTAACTCTGCCAAATAGATAAAGAATAATTTCTTTTGGTCAGGGCAAAATATCCAATCAACAAGAGAACAAACAAAAACAACATATTCAGAATGCGCGACAACGACTCGATGCCCCACATCCACTTGAATGCTGTAAGTTGGAACACAACAGTTACAGCAAAAAGTACCAGCACCAAAACGCTGTTCTTATGAATATAATTTCCTGAATCTGCTGTGATTTGCATGTTTGCTTTTAATAGGTATGCTCATTTGTACCTTAAACCAGTAGGCTAAAAGAATCAATCCCTAGTTCTTGTTTCTGTACCTGATAACCATATACTTCATCAAATCTTTATTGAACCGAAGAAATAATTTGAAGTAACTTAATTTCACATCCTTGTATTTCAACAGGTTCATCGATAACGTGAATAAGGTACGAATGGAGTTTAATTCTCTACTCGGAGCCGAAGCTGAAGTAGCTGTTACACGATATTTAACCAAAGCCTCAGGCATCAATAGAAACCTGTAGCCATTCAATATAAGTTCAATCCAAAGGTTATAATCTTCGCATGCAACAAGGTATCTGTCTTCGTTAAATCTGACTATGCCTGAATTTCGAAGCATAACAGTAGAATATGAAAGTTCATTGGAAGGAATAAAATCATCAAAATTACGAACCGGCTTTTTATTGGTTTGTGTAGAATTTACACCTTCACCAAATAAAATGGTATTACAATATGTCAGACACAATTCAGATTCGCCTTTGTACTTCTTTAACAGCTCGAGTTGTCTTTCCAGTTTTTCGGGTAACCAAATATCATCATCGTCACAAAAGGCCAAAAACTCCCCTTTGGCTAAATCAATGCCAACGTTTCGGTTAACTGCAATAATTCCCTGATTTTGATGTTGAACGCATTTGAGTTTTTCACTCTTAAAGGATTCCATCAGTGCAGGAAAATCGTAGTTAGAAAAATTATCGACTACGATCAATTCAAAATCCTGAAACGTCTGATCCAATATAGATTGGATGGTTTCACGAAGTTGTTCCTTTCGGTTATAGGTGGTGACGATAACGCTTACTGCCGGCATTGTGTTGGTGGGTAGTGGATTCAATCCCTTTTTAAATAATCAAAGATCCTGTTGATTCCTGCTTCAAGCGAAATTGAAGGTTCGAAACCCAGTGCTGTCAATTTTTGATTGCTGATAGTGTATTTTTCTGAATGGGGATTGAACGTTGCCGGGTTGAACAGGCCTGCAGGAGTATAAACCGGAATTTCTTCCTGATATCGGTTTTGGTATACCTGCCTGATTTTTAATGCGAGTTCCATGATGGTAGAGGTTTGACCGGAGCTGATATGATAAACATTATCGCTTCGTTTTTCAGTCGCATGCAGCAAGGTTTCAACGCCTTTTACCACATCATTGCCATGAATAAAATCGCGTTGCGGAGTTCCGTCCGACAACAAACGCAATTCCTTTTTTTCGATGGCCATTCTGCACAGATCATTAATAGCAAGCCACCAGCAATTGTTTTCATCAAATACAGGTTCCCCGTAACTATTCGATAAACGTACCGTGATAATATTGGTAGCTGTATTGCGATTATAATGATCGCAAAGCTGTTCGCTTAAATGATGTGTTAATCCGTATGTATTCCCTGTTTGAATGGTTGTTTGTTCATCGAGTATCTTGATGGGAAGTTTTCCGTAAACCTGTATGGTTGAGAAAAAGATGAATTTTTTAAGCCCTGCCTTCGTGCAGGTATCCAGCAATTGCCATGTTGGCAACACATTGGTTTCACTCACCGTTGCAGGATCAGCTTCAGATGCACGGTGATCGAGTGAAACCAAATGAATTACAACATCAGCACCTGCATCGGCTATTTGTTGAATTATTTCCTGATTACGTATATCCCCTTCAATGGTATCAAACATGAGAGCTTTCCAGGAAGCATAGGATGCCGATAATTTCCTGAAAACCGGAATCACCTCGTGTCCGGCCGACCCCAGATCGCGGCACAACCGTGCTCCCAAATATCCCGTACCTCCTGTAATTACAATGCGCATGAATCAGTTGATTAACGGTCTTTGGTTGACCAATCGTAAGTAATCAAATCGTTTTGATGAGGATCCATACGTACGATTTCTTCGGCCGAATGCGGGATATCGGTAAAATTGATGACGATGGCTTCTTCAGTTCCGATACCTTTAAATCCGTTCCATACAAATGGAGGTACGGTAACCATCACGTATTGATTTTCGCCGATAATGATTTCCTGGATCTCTTTGTAAGTTGGTGAATCTTCCCGTCCGTCATACAATACAAATTTGATATTGCCTTTTAAAACCACATAATTCAAGGTCATTTCCTTATGCATATGCCATCCTTTTACAATGCCCGGATATACTGTGGAACAGTACACTTCACCAAAAGTGGTGAATTGTTTGTCCGACGATTTCATGATATGCATGATTTTTCCGCGATCGTCAGGAATAATACGGCGTGTGGTTATTTCAACATCTTTAATCATTGGTTGAGTCCTCCATAAATTGGTTGATTTGTTTGAGAGATATTTCATGGGTGGGTTTGCCACTCAAATAGTCTTTGTACCAGCTAACGGTATGATTGATTGTTTGATCGAAATCCCATACCGGATGCCATCCCAGTTCGTGATGTGACTTATCGCAATTGAGATGCAATAAACCGGCTTCATGCTTGTTTTTGTCACCATCTACAACAGCAACTGATCCTTTTCCAAAATAGGCAATCGTTTTTTCGGTTAATTCTTTAACGGTTTTGATGGAATCGATGCCCGGACCGAAATTCCATGAACCGGAATACGATTGCGGCTGTTCAAACAGGTTCTTTGCCAGAATCATGTAACCGTATAAGGGTTCCAGCACATATTGCCATGGGCGGGTTGCTTTGGGGTTACGAATTTCAATTTGTTTGTCGGCTTTGAGCGAACGGATACAATCCGGAATGATCCTATCCACAGCCCAATCTCCTCCACCAATTACATTACCGGCTCGTACGCTGGCCACTCCTATCTTTTCGTTTTTCGAAAAAAACGAATCGCGGTAAGAAGAAAACACGATTTCGGCTGCCGCCTTGGAAGCGCTGTACGGATCATGCCCACCCAGCTCATCGTTTTCGCGGTATCCCCAGATCCACTCTTTGTTTTTGTAACATTTATCGCTGGTTACGTATATCAAGGAACGAACTGAAGCTGTTTTCCGGATGGCTTCCATCACATTCACCGATCCGGTTACATTGGTCTCAAAAGTCATTTTAGGTTCGTCGTACGACAAACGCACCAAAGCCTGAGCGGCCATATGAAAAACTATTTCGGGTTGGGCATCGCTGAATACCTGTTCTAGTTTTTCGCTGTCGAGCAGATTACCATCCACATGACGAATCAATTGATTCAACTGCAGCAATTCGAAATGACTGTTTTCGCCATCCGGCGGTAACGCATAACCTGTAACTTCAGCTCCCATGCTGTGCAGCCATAAAGCCAGCCACGATCCTTTAAAACCGGTATCTCCGGTGATCAGAACCTTCTTACCTTTATAAAAATCTCCGATTACCATTTTTTCCATGCTGCTTTGTTTTTATCGTACAATTCATTGAGTAAAACATATTCCCGGTAAGTATCCATGGGTTGCCAGAATCCATCGTGATTGAATTGCATCAGTTGCTGATCGTTTACCAGTTTCATCATCGGATCTTTTTCAAAGACCAGATCATCGCCGGCATCGAGGTAATCAAACAAACGCTTATCGCATACAAAGAATCCACCATTGATACGGCCTTCTACTGATTGTGGCTTTTCATTAAATTCAGAAATTACTCCTTCATTGGTGCACATAATTTCGCCGAAACGACCCGGTGGACGCACTCCGGTGAGGGTTAATGTTCTCCCGTGGTTTTTATGGTACTGAATCAATTCATCGATGTTCACGTCGCTTAATCCGTCACCGTAAGTGAGCATAAAGGTTTCGTCGGCACCGATATATTTTTTGATCTTCCTCACACGGGCGCCGGTCATGGCCTTTTCGCCGGTTTCGGCAAAGGTAATGTTCCAGTCTTTTTCCTCGCTTTTGTTGTGAAATACAACCGATTCCTTATGTCCCAGTTGCATGGTAAAATCGGATGTATTGAATTCATAATTCAGGAAAAAATCTTTGATTGCTTTTCCCTGGTGACCCAGGCACAATATGAATTCATTGTGACCAAACAGAGAATAATATTTCATGATATGCCAGATGATGGGATATCCACCAACAGGAATCATAGGTTTAGGGATATTGTCGGCTACGTCGCGGATCCGGGTTCCCTGCCCTCCGCATAAAATTACTACTTTCATGAATGGTAGATGTATATGGTTATTTTGTTTTCAATGAATTCAGATTTGTGCTGTCCTACCTATACATGGATCACGATTTCTTTCTTACTAAAAAAGTGAATCCACCTGCAAAATGATTTGGAAAAGTTCTAACCAAAAAGCGATTCAGCGATTTCATAAATCCAAATCGTCCAATAATTGGAACCACGGGAAAGTGAACGCTCAGGTTCTCGATTAATTCGAACCCTTGTTTATTAAATATATTGAGTGAATCGCAATACTCATAAAAGCGAATATGCGGAAAAGTCCATCTGCTTTCATCTTTAAAAAAAGTAAACGTATCTATATTGTTTGAAAACAGGAACCGTAATCTGGCCGAAGCAGGAAAGTGATTGGGTACATGCAATAAAAACAAACCTTCGGGCTTGAGAACTCTGTGTATTTCCGATAAGGTGTGAATCGGATTCAACAAATGTTCAAATACATCTTTGCACACCACCAGGTCGAATTGATTGTCATCATAAGGTATTTTACTTGTATTCAGATCCGCCACAATTTTAACTTCCTTGTACCCACGAGCAACGGCTCTGTCGGCAAACTCAGAATACCCATCAATTCCACAAAAATCTTTGCAACCGGCATCAACCAGCGATTTCATAAAGATACCGGTACCGCAACCCACATCCAGTATTTTTGCATGCTTTATGTCGACATAACGCGCAACATCTTTTAATACGGGGATAAAATAATTGTCCGTTTCAGAGGCTTCATCAATTTCGGTGAAATACTTGCTTGCAAAATGTTGGTTTTGCGCCTCCTGGTTTTTATCTGTTTGCTCCATGCGGTGTTGATTTTAAAAGGAAATTGTATTGTTCAGCCATTTTTGTGGCAGTATAGCGTTCGTTAAAAACTTTAAGGCCATTTTGACCCATTTCTGTTGCCAATTCTTTGTTGTTCAGAATTTGCTTCATGGCGGTAGCAAATGCTTCCGGATTGCTTTTCGAACAAACCAGACCGGCTCCTGTTCCTTCCAATACTTCGGGCATACCACCTACATCGGTTGTCACCACAGGAGTTCCCAGCGCCATGGCCTCTATGATAGTTAATCCAAAGGATTCGTTTTCCTGGGAGGGAACAACCAATATAGCCGCACCCGCAATCAGGGCTTCTTTATCGTTGGTAAACCGGTTTAATTCAACTTTATCTTCCAGCGACAGGCGTTTTACTTCAACTTCAATGGCTTCCAACTCATGCGGTTTGGCCACGTACCCAAATACTTTCAATTTAATATCCGGAATGGTTTCTGCGACAAGTTTAAACGCCTGTAACAGGTAATGATGTCCTTTCCGGGGTTCATAAGTAGCCAGCATTAAACAATAGCGATTGGCATCATTTTTAACCCTTTTTATTTGGCTGAGATCCGGTGTTTCAATGCCGTTGTGAATAAACTGCATATTGGTACATCCTGCAAAAGCACTGCGTGTAAACAAGGAATGCAGACAAGCCTTGGTAACGCTTACTATTTTTTCACTATTGCGGATCAGGGCTCTATCCATCCAATTTTCCTGCACCCGGAAATACCATGGAGATGGTGTAGTTGAATTGTGAAAATTAAACACGGGTTTCTGTTGCTTTCCTGCCAGATTCCAGGCAATAACTGCGCTGATTCCAATAATACTGGCCGGATATCCCCCATTCACCACCATGAGTCTCTCGAAATTGCTGCGCCGGAATAAGCGGGTTAATTGGAGGGTATACCAGCAAAATAAAAAAGGATACTGCAAAACCAAATGGCTCAATACGTAAAAAGCACGGAGCCACTTCCAACGCGCCAACTTATGTTTTCCTTGCCCTTGCGAAAGGGCCGATGTATAAAAGAAGGAATAATGTTGCAGGGCTATCTTGCGTTTCGTATTCTCTTTAATGGTTTCGAGACCCGGATGTGAAGCATTGCAAAGCAACGTGAGCTCATCTTCCTCCTGCGGCCATGCATTGAACAGATTGATTAAAAATGTATCCAATCCGCCTTTGTAGTAATTTTCGGTGAAGAAGCAAATTCGCATGAATAGGGTAACCGTTTAAAGAATCATTCCTCCGGCTACTGTTTCATTGGTGGATTCATCTACCAATATAAAGCTCCCAGTTTCGCGGTTATCACGGTATGAGTCGATCATCAGGGGTTTGGAAATACGCAATTTAACTTTACTGATATCGTTCATATTTAAAATTTTGTCGTCGTGGTTGCGATCAAAAGTATTGACATCAATTTTATAAATTACTTCTTTGATTACCGCCTTCTGTTCATTGGAAGTATGTTTGATGATATACTTTGCATTGGAGCGCGATGAATTGTTGTGTAACCAACACAACATCACTTCCAGGTCTTGCGAAATTTGCGGAACATTGTTCACTTTTACAATCATATCTCCTCTGCTGATATCGATATCGTGTTCGAGGGTAATGCTTACCGACATGGGAGCAAAAGCTTCATCCACCGATTTGCAATTGGTATCAATACCTTTGATATTAGATTTAAAACCGGAAGGGAGCACCAGCACTTCATCTCCTACCCTGAAAATACCTCCGGCGATGCGTCCGGCATATCCCCGGTAATCGATGAATCCTTCGCGTTGCGGACGCAATACGGTTTGTACCGGGAAGCGGGCATCCACCTTATTGTTGTCGCTGCTGATATGAAGTGTTTCCAATGCATGCAACAATGGAGCATCCTGGTACCAGTTCATGTTTACGGAGCGGTTGACCACATTGTCTCCCAATAAGGCACTGATCGGAATAAAACGAATATCCTTGATCATAAGCTTGGAAGAAAAATCTTCAAATTGCTCAATGATTTGCATGTAGATCTTTTCATCAAATCCCACCAGATCCATTTTGTTGATGCAAACGATGATATGCGGAATTTGGAGCAACGAAGCTATAAAAGCATGCCGTTTGGTTTGTTCAATAACTCCATGCCGGGCATCCACTAAAATGATGGCTGCATTGGCCGTTGATGCCCCGGTAACCATATTGCGCGTATACTGAATATGACCGGGCGTATCTGCTACAATAAACTTGCGTTTGGGTGTAGTGAAATATTTATAAGCCACATCGATGGTTATGCCTTGTTCGCGTTCATCGCGCAATCCATCTGTTAAAAGGGCCAGATCAATTCCACTGATTCCTTTCTTCAGACTGGCAATTTCTATGGCCTGGTACTGATCTTCAAAAATAGATTTTGAATCGTAAAGTAACCTGCCTATCAGGGTACTTTTACCATCGTCTACGCTACCTGCAGTGGTAAACCTGCACAGTTGATTATTATTGATTTCCATTGTATTGTTTCTATTCGTTAAAAGTAACCGTGGCGTTTACGGTCTTCCATGGCGGTTTCCGAACGTTTGTCGTCGTCGCGGTTTCCTCTTTCGGTATGACGCATGGAAGAAATTTCGGCTACTATCTTTTCCAGTGAATCGGCATCCGATTCAATGCCTCCGGTAATTGTAATATCGCCCAGAGTGCGGAAGCGAATGCGTTTGGTTTCAATTTTTTCGTTGGGTTCAAGTTTCAGAAATTCAGAAACCGGTAACCAGGAGTTGCGGTAAACTACCTGCCTTTCATGTGCGAAATACAAAGATGGCACAGCAATTTGTTCGCGACGTATATAATTCCATACATCCAGTTCGGTCCAGTTACTTATGGGAAAAACCCGGAAATGTTCACCCTGAAAATGTTTTCCATTGAACAGGTTCCACAATTCGGGCCGTTGGTGTTTGGGATCCCATTGTCCAAATTCATCACGGTGCGAGAAGAAGCGTTCTTTTGCACGGGCTTTTTCTTCATCGCGTCGTCCACCTCCTATAGCGCAATCGATTTTGTGTTCAGCAATGGTATCAAGCAATGTAGTAGTTTGCAAGGCATTGCGGGAAGCACTTTTCCCCCGTTCTTCTGCAACCCGGCCATCATCAATTGATTTTTGTACAGACCCCACGATGAGTCGCAGATCAAGTTCCTTAACCAAATCATCTCTGAACTCCATCGTTTCCGGAAAGTTATGTCCGGTATCTACGTGCATGATTGGAAAAGGAATTTTTGAAGGGAAAAATGCCTTTTTAGCCAAATGCGTTACCACTATGGAATCTTTCCCACCCGAAAATAAGATTACAGGATTTTGAAACTGACTGAATACTTCGCGCAGCACATAAATGGCCTCCGACTCTAATTCATCCAGGTAATTCAAATAATATTTATTCATAACCGTGCTTTTATTTTTTTGTATACTAACTCTACTGCTTCGTCAATGGAAAACTTTTCAGTCAATTCAATATCGGGATTGGCCGGCTGTTCATATGGACTTGAGATTCCGGTAAAATCTTTGATTTCTCCGTTTCTAGCCTTTTTGTACAACCCTTTGATATCGCGCTTTTCACATTCCTCGAGGCTGGTATTTACAAATACTTCCATAAACTGTTCCTGCCCAATGATTTCTCGCAACATCTTTCTGTCCTTTTCAAAAGGCGATACAAAAGCGGCCAGCACTACCAAACCGGCATCCACCATCAACGCGGCAATTTCCCCAATCCGGCGTAAGTTTTCGTTCCGGTCTGTTTCGCTGAAACCTAAATCGCGGTTTATGCCTAACCGGATCTTGTCGCCATCTAAACTATAGGTCCTGATCTCATCCGCATGGAGACGCTGCTCAACCCGGTCGGCAATGGTTGATTTGCCTGAACCCGACAACCCGGTAAACCACACCACCATAGAGGGATGATTGTTTTGGTTGTTTCTGGCTATTCTATTGACAGAGAAATTATGTGCCTTGATATTTTCCTTCATGTGATTCTAATGGTATAGTTGCAGATGCGGCCAATGCTGCTTCTGCTTTCTCTTTCTCTTTCTTTTCCAATCCAAACCTCGACATATGCCAAACACGTTCGTGCAGATAATACAACACTACTTTGGTGGCTACTTCGGTAAATCCGATTTTTAAACCACTCAATGGGTTACCCGACAGGAACCAGGCCAGTAACAGGGTATCTACCGACCCTACAAATCGCCAGGTAAATGCCTTGATAAAATGACGAACCCTGCTTTTTTCAATTTTTATCTTAAACCAGATCCGTTCGTGAAAATAATACAGCACCATCTTGGTGAGGATTTCCGAAAACCCGATTTTCAATCCCAACATCGGATCACCTGTAATCCAATAGGAAATCAGGATGGTATCAATGGTACCCAATAAGCGCCATGAAACTGCTTTGGAAATGTGACGTATGTGGCTTTTATCTTTCAAATTATTCAACGATGAAGTAGCTGTTTAACAAGTTGCGTTTGTTATAGGTTAAGGATTTCAGAGTATCACAGGAATTTACTTTCAGCCCTACTGCTTCACAAATGGCCTGACCGGCTGCTGTGTCCCATTCCATGGTAGGTCCAAAACGGGGGTAGATATCAGCAATTCCTTCAGCTACCAGACAAAACTTCAGGGAACTTCCCTTGGAAACAATTTCGATGTGGTCGTAAAACTTTTTAAGATTTTCGATATAAGTTGTGGTTTCTTCACTCATATGAGAGCGGCTGCCCACCACCCGTATCTGTCCTTTGGTTCTTAGCATGGGTTGAATTAGTGTGGCTGCTTCAAACAAATTTTCAGGAAGGTCTAAATGTGCATTGAGCACAATTTTACTCGCCTTCCCTTCCTGCACATCGCCGTAATACAATTCACGGGTACAGGGAACAAAAATCACCCCTGCAACAGGACTTTCCTGATGGATCAGGGCTATATTAACCGTAAACTCTCCGTTTCGTTTAACAAATTCTTTAGTTCCATCGAGGGGATCAACCAACCAAAAGGAATCCCAGGTTTTACGAAGCGCAAAACTGATTTCTTTATTTTCTTCGCTGATAATAGGGATCCCGGTTTTAATCAGGTATTCCATTATTACCTGGTTGGATCTTGTATCAGCAATCGTTAACGGTGATTCATCGCTTTTGAATTCAACTTCAAAATCCTGCTGATAAATCTTCAGTATGGCTTTTCCGGCATCAACAGCCGCTTTGAGGGCGATGCTTAAAAGTGTTTGCGTATCAGTTTTTACAATTTCAGCCACCGGTTAATATTGTTTTTAAAGTTTGAATCGGGTTATCTACATGCCGGGCATACTTATCGCAAAATCTTTTACGGGCCTGCTGCACTTTATCGCTATACCACCAGGCTCCCATGTCGTCCCAATGTGCATTGATTCTTTCAGCAGCAATCTCAGGAGTTGAAGCAATGATTCCGGCTTCTTCTAACATTTTGTAATAGGGTTGAGCTTCTTCAACGATTTCATCGTATAATTCATACCAAAAGGCCATGGTGGGAATATTCAGTGAAAGTGTTTCCAGTAATCCTGTAGAATCATACGAATGAACAACCAGTTTACTTTTATCAATTAAATTCCACAATGGTGTTGATCCTTTATCTAATTGCAATTCTGGATTATAGTCCTTCCATCGTTGTTCATCCGACCATTGTAAATTTCCAAGTTTGTGCATAGATAATCTTACATGTAGTTCTTGTTGAACATTATTGTTTAATGCGTTGACAAAACGAAATTGTTCTTCCTGATAAATACCATGATTTACATATCGGTCGTAAGTTGCCAGGCGATTATATATACAACGTTCGATCAGTAATAATTTCTCCCCGGTGATTTGTTTCATTGGCATTTTATCCATTGTCCGGAAAATAAATGCCGGTTTAACCTTTGGATCATCATTAGTCCAACCCCAGGTAATAAAAGAATCCGGTGTTGCAAATTCAGGAATGTCAGAACTATGATAACGCCATGTTCCATAAAGGTTACCATGTTGTCCGATGTGGTATTTGGCTCCCTTCACCACTTTCTCGGCGGCCCAAATTTTAAATTGTTCGTCCGTATCAAAATTATTAGAAGTGAAAATAAACTTTGGTTCAAATGGCCATGGCAACTGTTCTGATTTCTGAACCAGGTCTTTGTAACCTTCTAAATAGCACGTTGGCATTGCTTCCGGTAAAAGTTCACGCACAAAACGATCAAAACCGGTTAGCTTTTCGACTTTCAGAGTAAATTGTTTCCTTGCTGATTTATTCACGGGATAATACGAAACCGGATAGTGAGACCAGAAGCCGGGAAACTGAAAAAGACTCAATTGAAGTTTTAATGCTTGAGAAAAAGGAAGATAACTGTTTATGATTAAGGCATCCCGTTTTCTCACCAATTTCTCACAAAATCGACTCCAAAGTGTCAGGATTTTATGTTTAAGCGAAATATCCGGTAAATGATGGTTTTCAATTTTAAACCCAACTGACTCCTCTTCGTTTAAAGTAAGCGATGTGAATTGTTCAACATTCCAGAATTTCAATATGCGGGCATAAAATGTATGATTCCATACATTATCGTACAATGCCCATTGAAAATCCACCGAAGTATTTGTAGCCAGCGTGTATTCAGGTTTGTTGAATATGTATGTGCCATTGATTTCATTTTCCCGATAGACTTTTTCGAGGCAGAAATACCGGTTACATGCAACACTCACAAATCTTTGCAACCAATGTCCCAATACAATATTCCAATAACGCTCTGAATGGTTGGTATTGTGAAATGCATTTAAAGCAACAGTCACTTCTTTCAATAATTGCAATCCGGTTGATTGGATGAGCAAGCGGTCGTGCTCTTTGATATCTTTTTCTAAACCATAAGGAGCAGCCACCTTAAAATCCATGTCCTTCCAGGCTTCGGTGCGACGGTAAATCTTGCACCATTCTCCCAGAAAGAGAACGGGTTCGTTTTTTTTCCAGGTACGTTCGTCGGCAGTGGTTATCAGAAATCGGGGTTGACCCATATATTACAAATAGGGAAATTAAATGTTAAAAAAACTCATTGGCCAGGCTGCATTTCATTTGCAGAACGTAACCACTGATAATAATTTTGCTGGTAGAAAAACGCTGTCAGCATTCCCGGATTATTGTTTTCAAGGGTATCATTCAATAAGTTTAAACGAATCATTTCCAGATACACATTGTTTTTTTTCCAGACGCCTTCGTAATACTCTTTACCCTGCACAAGATCCTGGCACCAACCCGACATCGATTCAAAACGAATGTCTTCTAATGCCAGCAAACTATCTGCATCGTACGCAATTTCAGGGAATGCATTCGGATAGTTCAGAAGTTTCATTTCACGTCCGCAATACACTTCTGTTTGTAAAATTACCCCCTGAGGCAAAACCACTTTCCATTTGTCTTTCGAACCTTTGCTGATTCCTGTAGTATTGCTCTCCACCTGATAACTTGAATTGGGTTTTTTGAACCCTTTGCCGGTCATCTCCTCGCTATACGCTACTCCTATCATATCAGTGACCGCCTTTAAAACCTGTTCAGGCTGTGCAACCAAATCTTCATACCTCACTCCTATAAAACGATCTTTTAATTCGGCATCGTCAAATTGGTATTTCCAGTTATAATAAACGGATTTGCGCCAGTCGCGGATATTCAGAAACAAGGGAAAACGGGATCCATCTGCCTGATAATTGGAGGCTATTACAGCACGCGGATCACGCACAATATTTACAAAAGACATGTTCGGAAATGAGCGTGAAAGCGGTTTGAGCAGTTGTTCGCACCAGGCTGTTTTAACGCCGTAACATTCTGTTCCCGGATCTCCATAGGTATCGAATAACAATTGCAGGATCTCTATAAACAAATCCTCAAAATTAGTGGCTTTACAAAGCTTAACCGGCTCTATTATTTCAGGACAGTATTCACCGTCGCGTTCTGCAATCCGTTCGAGTATTTCCGTTTTCAGGTATTCGGGAATGGGGTGATTTAGATCCTTCGAATCAATAAATGCATTTACTTTCTGACTTCCGGAAAAGAAAAAGTTATCGATGGGATATCCTACACTTTTGCGCTCACCTTCAACCTTCAGATAGGCATAGCGCATAAATCCCTTAAAGAATTCATTCATGGGATCTGCTATACACATCAACTTGGGATGATGATCGAGGCATTCGGATAATAAGGTGGTGCCGCTTCGGGCCAATCCCGTTACCAGAATCATTTTTGATTGATTATTGATCATGCTTCAATTCTTGTATTAACTGATTCATATTTTCTGTCAACTCCTTTTCCATAAGTTGTTTATCGTAATATTTTATTCCCCTGAATAAGGGGATAGTCTTACCTCCAAATCCCCGTTTGAACATGGAAATAGAAAGATCCTTATTTGATGGGTGATCAAAAACCTGAGGTCCAAACTGCTGATTATCCAGTTCCATGTATTCCAGTCCCCTGTTTTTGTAATATTCAATGGCGCTCCATTGGCTCAATGGTCCGTAAGTTACAGGAACCTGAACATCCGGATCGTCCGCTTCTGAAGAATAATAAGCAGATCGACTGTTGTGCACGAAATAAGAACAACTCACAAACTGATCGTTGTGTTTAACACCCAGTAACATGGATTCATCACGCTTCAGCATTTCGAATTGCAGGTTGAATGTCTCGAGCGGACGGGTAACGCGACCAGCTGCCTTGAAATGCAGTTTCCGGTATGTTTCATGAAATTCGAAATCAGGATTTTTGCTATCCATGATTACTACTTCATAGGTTTTTTCTCCTTTATTGATGAGTGCTTTGTATGACTTTCGTAATTCCATCCAAAGGTCTTCTCTGCTTTTGGTGAGATGGATCAATTGACTGCTGATAGAGGCATCGATATACCCATAACGGGTCAGGTAATTGAAATTTTCATCTTCATAAACGGCACATAAAGGATCAATGAGAAAATTGATTTTGGCAATTTGATGGTGAGCGGCCAGTTGTTCAATGTATGCAAATGCCTCTTCTTCTACCGATTTAGCCACTTTGCGTTGAATGCGGTTATTGATCAGGGGCGTGCGTAAACTTTCCAAAAATTCACCGCGGTAAGCAAAGCGCAATATACCCTGGTAATTTTCCAGATATAAAGGACAGATGCACAATGGCGTTTGATCCTGCCCCACCAAAATAAAACTCAGATCTTTTATAAATCGATCTTCGGAATAATGACGCTGGTAATCCATCCAAATGAGCGAATAAAAAGGACTGGTATTGGTGTTTTCCTGTAGAAAACGATTCCATTGGTCAGCAAAATGGGAATCTTCCCGTGTAATTATTTTATAAGTACTGCTCATGTATTCACTCAACGCTTATAATCTTCCACACACAAACCCAGGTATAATTGATCCTGAAACTCTCCATTCAGGATCCATTGCTTTTTCATGACACCTTCCAATACAAACCCCACCTTTTCGAATGCTTTTTTCGATCCAACGTTTTCTGCATAACATCCTGCTTTTACTTTATGCAGGTTGAGGCGGTAAAATGCAAATTCGGTTACGAGGCGTATGGCTTCGGTGGCAATGCCTTTACCCCAATAACTCTTATCGCCCACCAACAGGCTGATATCGGCATAGCGATGAATCCAGTTGATGGGACCCAGTTTAATATTGCCGATATGTTTGTCGGTGGCCTTATCGCAAATGGCCAAAAAAACCTCATGGGAGTTGCCATCCATGCTTTTTACAAAAGCCCGGATATTCTCCAGCGAACGCGGAACATATCGGGTCTCGAGAAATTGATTGATCTCCGGATCATTCAACCAGTTGTAATAATGATCGTTTACATCCGACTCGCGTACTTCTCTCAGGTAGATAGAAGTACTCTCAACAAATTTTTGATAAGCCATGATATTAATATTGAATTTTATCGGTTAATCCCTTTTCAATCCATTCGTTTGGAGTGTAAAAACGGTCTCCTGTTGACAGCGTTTCCAGGATGGAGTTACCCAGTTCATCATACACTTCGGATAACAGCACGCTTCCGTTCAGGGTTGCTATATAAAGCGTCTGGTTATAAATTTTGTAAATGAGTCCGGTCTGAAAGGGATGAAATGGTCCATCATT